>ERZ1027231.14-NODE-14-length-173391-cov-30.930026_pt1 | contig 173391 bp, 163 predicted proteins | sample MGYA00520866_ERZ1027231 | MGnify/ENA primary metagenome ERZ1027231 (study PRJEB33311, sample SAMEA4378411) | marine metagenome | biome: Marine biome; feature: Fjord; material: Water | collected 2014-07-20T08:00:00Z/2014-07-... | depth 75 m ...
TTAGCCTGAAGGCTAACCTACTACTATTCAATGTGGGTCGTGCTTTAGCGCGACGGGTTGTTAGCCTGAAGGCTAACCTACTACTATTCAATGTGGGTCGTGCTTTAGCGCGACTTAGCTGTTCTGATTATAAAGTTTGAGCTTCGAGCGTTTACGGTTGCGGTTATGATATTCCTGCTGTTCTTTTTCTAATTGCTGTTTAATAAGCTCGTCCTGATCGAGCATAACAGTCAAACGTTGCTGATCACTTTCGCTAATCCGACTAGGATGAATAAATAGTAATTCAATTTTTTTTTGCCGCTGTTCAATCCTTTTATCACTCAATTCTTTTACTCCTTGTCTTAGCAAAGAGTGAATTTCAGCAGACAAGGCTTCGATTTCATCTAATAGCGGATTAGATTTTTTCATTAATATCCCTCTATTAAAGTTCAACTAGATGACGCAGAATTAAATAACTATCAGCTCGGCCTTTAACGCACCGGCTTGCTTTAATGCTTCTAGTATAGCCATTAAATCACCCGGTGATGCGCCCACCTCATTTACCGCATCGACAATTTGATTCAAGGACACTCCAGGGCCAAATTTGAACATTTTATTATTTTCTTGTTCAGCATTAATTTCTGTTTTGGGTACGATGGCGGTATCTCCACCGGCAAAAGCATTCGGCTGCACGACTTCTAAATTTTCTTGTACCGTCACCGTCAAGCTGCCGTGAGTTACTGCAACGGGTTCGATTCTTACATTTTGTCCCATCACAATGGTGCCGGTACGGGAATTAATAATCACTCGTGCTCTCGGTTTACCCATCTCGACTTCCATATTTTCGATAACCGATAAAAACGAAACTCGTTGGCTTAAATCTCTCGGTGCACTCACTCGAATAGAGGTCGCATCTAAAGCCTCTGCCGTTCCTGGGCCTAATAAATCATTCAAATGATCAATAATACGTCTGGCGGTGGTGAAATTTGCCTGATCCAAATTTAAAATTAAACTATCCCCATGACCAAAGGCATTAGGAATGGCACGTTCAACGGTCGCACCGTTTGGAATACGACCAACGCTTGGAACGTTAACCGTAATTTTTGAACCATCGTTACCCTGAATACCAAAACCACCCACCACTAAGTTACCTTGTGCCAGCGCATAGACCTGACCATCAGCCCCTTTCAACGGGGCAAATAATAATGAACCACCCCGTAGGCTTTTGGCATTTCCCAATGAGGAAACCGTAATATCAAGACGCTGCCCTGGTTTGGCAAAAGCGGGCATTTCTGCAGTAATCGATACCGCTGCCACATTTTTTAATTTGGGATCAGTACCACCAGGAATGGTAATACCAAACTCCGCCATCATGTTTTTAAATGTCTGATTGGTGAAAGGCGCTTTATCACCACTGCCATCTAAGCCAACCACCAAGCCATAACCGACCAACTGATTGCTGCGAACGCCAGCAATCGATGTTATGTCTTTAATACGTTCCGCCTGTGCGGGATTAAGTATTAAAGAGACTGCTAAACCTATAAAAATCAAAAAGCGCCAAATAATCATCATGTAAATCCTCATGCTCTTTTTTCTAATAGCCACTTTTCTGTCGCTATTAGAAAAGCATCTCTCTAGAAAGGCCACCATGGGCTGTTTGTCATGCGACCAAACCAACCTTCTTTAGTTGAGTTATTAAGGTTGCCACGACCACCAAATTTGATCCGTGCATCCGCGACTTTACTAGACATCACGGTATTTTGCGGTGAAATATCTTGCGGGCGAATTAAGCCCATAATACGAATATATTCGTCACCTTCACTGAGCGTTAACCATTTTTCACCACGAATCTGTAAAACGCCACTGGGTAAGATATCTGCTACTGTTACAGAAATCGTGCCACTTAAGCTATTACTGCGATCGGCATCGCCTTTACCTTTAAAAGAGCGATTCTGTTCAACGTTGACATCTAAGCCCAAATTCTTCCAAGCAGGAACGGAACCCATCAAGCTCACCGGCACTACTTCGTTAGAAGAATCCTTTTGCGATTTAGTTTCCGCCGATTTAGATGAGTTATATTCTTCATCAAAAATAACCGTAATGATGTCGCCAACTTGAGTCGCTTGCTGGTCAGAAAAAAGACTCAAGCTGTAATTGGTTTTATACAAGGAGCCATTAATACTTGGGGTTGCCTGCAAAGAGGAGGCAGGAACCGGGGCGTACTGGGGATCATTGGGATAAACGTCCTTTTCAAAAGGTACACTGGTGCAACCTGTTGCCACTGCAATTACCGTTGTCATTACAGAAACGGTAGTGATCATCCTTGCGGGAATTAATTGTTTAATAATTTTCATCATACTTCTCCGCTTTTCTAAATTACGTATTCTGAGTTAAGAACTGCAGCATCTGATCCGCCGCCGATACTACTTTAGAATTCATTTCGTAAGCACGCTGCACTGTGATCATTTTCACCAGTTCTTCAACGACTTCTACGTTGGAGTTTTCTAGTGCGCCTTGCTCAATGGTGCCAAAACCATCATTGGCAGCAATACCGACCGTTGGATCACCACTGGCTGCGGTTTCTTTAAATAAGTTGCCACCCGCTGCCTGTAAGCCTGCTGGGTTAATGAAATCCACCAGGTCGATTTGCCCTAATTCTTGTGGATCAGGGTCACCAAATAAGGTTGCCTGTACGATGCCATCAGCGCTGATGGTTAATTGATTAGTTTGCTCGGGGATATCAATTTGCGGCTCTAAGGCATAGCCATTCACATTCACAATCGTACCTTCATCGTTAATATGAAACGTACCATCACGAGTATACGAAAGTGTTCCATCAGGCATTTGGATTTGGAAAAATCCGCGGCCGTTTACCGCCATATCTAATGGCTGATCGGTTAACTGCAAAGTCCCGGTGGTAAATACTTTTTGCGTACCCGCCGTTCTTACCCCTGTACCCACTTGTAGGCCCGAAGGTAAGCGCGTATCCGCAGAAGAGTTAGCACCCGGCTGACGCTGAATTTGATAAAGCAAATCTTCAAATACCGGACGGTCTTTTTTAAAGCCCGTGGTCGATACGTTTGCCAAGTTGTTTGATACCGTAGTTAGCGCTAAATCTTGCGCTTCTAAACCACTTTTACTGACCCATAATGCTGCGTGCATAAATCACCTCTTGTGCGTTCAATTCAGTTATTGCGCACTTAATAATTGAGTAGTTGCCGCGCTGTTTTCATCGGCGGTTTTCATTAGTTTCACTTGCATTTCATACTGACGATTCATTGCCAGCACTTGGGTTAATTCGGTTACTGCATTAACATTACTGCCTTCAATAAAACCACTCACTAACGACATGTTAGGATCAATAGGCGCACCGGGTTCACCAGGCTGTCGGCCACGAATTCTAAACAAACCATCGCTGCCTTTTTCTAATGTTTGGCTATCAGGATTCACCATACGAAGTTGTAAAACTTCGGCCACCGCTTCTGCCCCTTCACCCTGAGCTTGGATAGAAATTATGCCATCACGGGCAATTTCGATGCTTTCAAAAGGGGGGATAACGGCAGGGCCGCCATCACCCATTAATTGCAATCCTCGGCCATTTAATAATCGCCCTTGTGGATCAATCGATAAATCCCCTGCTCGGGTGTAAGCCTCTTCGCCATCAGCACCTTGCACAACAAACCAACCTTCACCTTCGATGGTGACATCCAAAGAGCGACCGGTTTCTTGTAACGGCCCTTGGCGTAAATCACTGGCTGGACGCTCTGCCATAGCAAAAGCACGAGTCGGAAAATGATCACCAAAAACAGGCTGAGCACGAGACTGGGTATAATCAGAACGAAAGCCTGTGGTACTGGCATTGGCCAAGTTATTCGCATGAGCTGTTTGGCTCAGGGTATTTTGTTTGGCTCCGGACATTGCGATATATAAAACGCGATCCATAATCCAACTCCTGAAAATCTATAATTAATATTGCTTTAATTAAGATACTGCAAAGGTGGTGCCAGATTTGAAAAGTACTGATTTATTAGTAGCTTAGGAAGAAATACAAGAAAGAGAAAAGGAAAAGCGGCAAATAGAAACGGCAAAACTCTCGCCTAATAAATTATTAGGCGGTGAAGCTCTGCCGCAGTACAGATTAAGAAGAGAAGTATATTGTGACCTAATGTAGGTCGTGCTTTAGCTCGACAAATTGTTAGCCTAAAGGCTAACCTACAATACGGTGGGGAATTAAACCCACTCAGATTAAAAAATCATATATTCAAAATGGTCTGAGTCACCTGGTCCATGGTCTCAATAGTTTTTGCACTGGCCTGGAAATTACGCTGTGCAATAATCAACCCCACCAGCTCTTCTGAGATATCAACATTAGAATCTTCTAATGCAGACGCTCGTACTTGGCCAAACGATGCCGTCGCTGGTGAGCCGACAGTTGCCACCCCAGATTCAAATGACTCTGCCCAGCCCGTATCACCTAGTGGCGTTAAGCCTTCTGGATTACGGAAGTTTGCTAATGCGACCTGCCCTAAAACCTGCGCTTGGCCGTTGGTATAACGAGCAAAGATAACCCCTTCTTGGTCGACTTCTAAGCCTGCTAGCCGTCCAGTTGTATAACCATTTTGGTTCACTTCACTGACCGCAAAAGAACTACCAAACTGAGTTGAACCATCAAGTATAATTTCAAAATTAGAATTGGTCGCGGGCTCGGTTAATGGCAAACCACCTTCTAAGATATTCAGTGATGTCATTGCCCCCGTTGGATCACCGGCACCATCAATAGGATCCCAGTTGGTTACAAATATATCTCCTGTTGCCTCAGTATCTAAGGTGCCATCTTGATTGAAAAATAATTCATAACGCGCGGGAGTCGGCACTAAATTTTCAGGGAACGGCAGTGATGAATCAGGGTCACCAACATCTTGCCCATCGATTTGTACATACATAGCCCAAATATTCGCTTCATTTGGACGAGCTGGGTCTAGCGGTTCTTTAACAAAATACTCAGTCATCACATGATCATTCCCTAAACTGTCGTACATAGTCGTCGAGGTAGCATGGTTATAAGTATTCTGGTCCGTAGGGTCAAAAGCATTTAAAACAACCGGGGTAAATTCATCTTCCGTGAGCGCACCGAATAATCCGGAGATAACGGGGACAGGGGCTTGCATCATATAACCTTCATTTAAGGTGAAGTTTATATGCCCACCGACTGCAGCCGCCGTTGCCGCGGTGGCTGTTCCACCCAATACCACTGGGCCAGTATTTAATGCCCCGAGTACGACTAAACTATCCGTTGGCGATGCACTATTAATCTCAACTTTTACATCAAGACCAATTTCATTCGTGATCATTAAGTCGCCCGCTTCATTTACCTCTGCAGTAAAGCCAGGCAAGGTGGTTCCACGGAAGCTAATAATTTCATCAGCAATTTCTGGCAAGGTAGTTGAGGTTAAGAGTTGCCCATTCACCGTTAAGCTCATGGTATTACCTGGGTTGTTATAACTGGATAACGGAATCGTCATCACCGTATTCGCGGTTGCAGTAACCCCAGGCTGATTATTATAAATACTGGCAATCTCATTCGCCTGCATACCTTCATCTGTGGTGACAACCGTTTCATTACCATCAGGATCAACAATCGTTGCTGTTTGTGCTGGGTATTGATTATTTACTCCCTCAATACCCGTCGTTAATAAGCTGCCATCGGCTGGGTTGGTTTGTAATATGGCAAACAATTCTTCTGCGATAACATCGGGGCCCGAAGCGGATACATTAGAGATACTAATAATCGATGCCTCACCTTCTTCGGTGGCAACCAGCTCTAAAGTAAATTGTGGTGGCACGACCTTAGGAGAAATCTCAACGGCTTGGGCACGAATACCAATATAGTCATCAGCATTTTGACTGTTTAATTGACGGTTAATGCTAGTCGCCAACTGCTGAACCGAGCGGTAGTCTTCATCTAAAGAGATTAATACTGATCCCGAGCGATTATCATTATCGGGGGCAGGTACGGTTAAATTTAAGCGAAAAGAGTTGGTCTTATCAACTTCGTTTTGACCCGTTACTGCAAACAGACTATCAAAGCCCAATGCAGCCACTGAGTTAACCCCCTCTGAAACGGGAACCGTAACCGTCGGTGTAATTGAGATTCCTTCTCCTGCTCCAGTACTGGTATTAGTGAATACCAGTTGGCCACCGACAGCAGCGACTGTTACCTCACCACTTAAACCACCCGCGCCAATATCAGCCGCGATGACCTGCTGAATAGCCACGGCTAAATCATCAAGACTGGCGTAATTATTAGGGGGAATAGCAATTGAAAGAGGCCCTAATGGCGTTGTGCCTGTTACCGACAAATCAAATATATTATTAGCACTAACCGGATCTACACCATCATCACGAAAAGTGGTAGTGAAACCAAGATTCGATAAGCTATTACCGGTTGAAGGTAAGTCTTGTATCTGGACAAACTCCCCCTCCACCGCAGGGTTTTGTGCAGTGAAGACTAGCCTGCCACCAACATCTGCTGCTTGCACTCGAGGCAGTCCTGGAAGAGAACCTGCTGTAAGTTGTGCATTAATTTCACCAGCAATAGCCAGCACTGTGGGTGTTGCACCACCTGGTGAAGCATTATCCAATGTAATCGGTATCGCAGCTTGTCCCTCGACAACAACATTAAATTGCAATGTATTTACACCGCTTAAATCAACACCTGCGGGAATACTATCAGCAGTCAAAACAGCGAAGCTACCCGTGCTCGAAGTAACAATACCTAAAGGCGGGGTTCCGGTAGTACGTGTTGTCGTTGAGGTTCCAGGTATTGATCTGAAATCAGCGGTAAGAGGAGAAGAACCTACGAATAATTGACTACCAGCAGAGCCATTGGCTGGCGTTGTGCCACCAAACAAACCTGCTGGAGTCACTGTGAAATTGGTGCCATTTGTTGCTGAGTATCCTGCACGGACAAATTCTAACTCTCCACCTGGCGTGGCTTCACGAGCGGTTATTTGCTGTGAACCTAATACGGCATCAAGCTCTGTTTGAACATAATTTAACAGCGCTTGGTTTGTAGCCGGTGCGGCTGTGGCGATATCAAGATTGACAACCAGTGGTGGCGAACCATCATTTAAATCAATAGTAACAGCCGTTGGCCCTGGAGGCGCGCCAACCATCACTGCAACAGTATCGCCAAACGTTACTTGAGATGCCACCCCAGCCGTTGCTGGCTGCCCTGCTGCAACTAAGGTTGATGTGGTTGATTCAATAATCCCCGAATCCGCAACCCCAATAGCCAAACCATTAGAAACCAACTCTAAACCTTGCTCTTGTAAAACTTCTTCACCAGCATCCAAGTTTAAGATGGCTGATACTCGGCTGGTTAATGCCGGTGCTTGGTTACCGACTTGAATTTGTATGTCCCCTAACACACCACTGACGACACCATCAGCGTTGGCATCAAAGCCTTGTACCCGCGCATTATTATTAGCAACGACATAACCATCTTTATCTAAACCAAATAAACCGGCACGGGTATAAGAGATGGAGCCTCGATCTTCTAAAATAAAGAAACCGTTACCATCAATGGCCATATCTAACGCATTTTCGGTGCCACTGATATTACCTTGGCTAAATTCTTGGCGAACATTTTCTACCATTACCCCACTGCCCACCGGCTTACTGCCTGTGCCTAATAAAGTACTGGTATAAACATCGCTAAATTCTGCTCGCGATTCTTTAAAACCTGTTGTGCTGGCGTTGGCAACATTGTTACCGGTTACTTCTAAATCTGTAGAAGCCGCGCGAATACCACTTAAACCAATATTAAAACTCATAATAATTTCTCCACGACGCTACAATTATTCGTTAACAATCTGTTTGATTTCTTCCATTGCTGCACGCTTGCCACCGGCAAGATTTAGCGTCGCAGCACCGGTTGGGCTTAAGCTGACGCTATCGACCCGAGCACTCATTAAAGTTGCAAATTCTTCTGTTGCCCCACCCGCACTACCTGTGATGCTGAAACTGTATTCACCTGGAGGATAAGGAACCTGAATGGGCTGACCAGACTCATCTAAAATCTTCTCACCCGCTTCATCTACATAAAATTCTTGACGATTTAACTTGCCGTAATCCAGATCAACAATCTTGCCATCCAGCATCAAGTTTAAACCGTCCCAGCGAACACTCATCTCACCCGCAGCATGGTTGCCTAGCGAAATTTGCTCTAATAACTGACCATTTTCATCCTTGATATCCAGTTTTAAATCTGTCGCTGATTCAGGTAAATCTGTTTGGCTACTAATAATGCCTTGCTGCAGTAACAATCCTAATTCGTTGCCCTCTACAATAACCGACTGGCCGACTAAAGAAGACGCTTGCAAAGCTTGACTCGAACGCATGCCATCCGACATTCCCTCAGTGGTATTATTCAGTTTGTCTAAACCTTCCACCGTAGAGAACTGAGCCAGTTGAGCAATAAACTCACCGTTATCTTGTGGATCCAACGGGTTCTGGTTATTAAGTTCAGCAATCATGAGTTTCAAAAATTCATCTTGACCCATTTCATTTGTTTTAGGTTTCTCTGCATTTTTCGTACTAGCAGAATATTGATCTAATACAGAGGAAGCTGGATTTGAATTATCAATCGCCGACATAATTATTCTCCCAACATCAAGGTACGTTGAAGCATTTGTTTCGCTGTTTTCAGTACTTCAACATTCATCTGATAACTGCGCGACGACGACATCATGTCTGTCATTTCTTCCACCACATTTACATTTGGGTAATACACATAACCTTCTTCATTCGCTAGCGGATGATCTGGCTGAAAGCGTGGCTGTAAAGGTGCGTCACTTTCAACGATGCCTTTAACTTCGACCCCTGCGCCAATCTCGCTGCCTTTAGAATGAAACTCGTTATCTTTATTTACATTCAAAGATTCTTTATGCAGCACAGCAAAAAATGGCTTACGCGCACGATAGGTTTCATCAATACTACTGCTAGCACTTTCGGCATTGGCAATATTACTGGCTGTGGTATTTAAGCGCATCGACTGGGCGTTCATGCCTGATCCTGCGATATCGAAAACATTACCTAATGACATAATTATTCTCCTCGAATCGCAGATTTAAGCCCTTTGAATTTTGAACTTAAAAATTCAAAACTGGAGTTATAATCCATGGCGTTACGGGTAAAGATGGTTTGTTCAATTTGCGTATCGACGGTATTGCCGTCGATAGAAGGCTGGCTAGGATTGCGATAAAGTAAATCACTATTGCGGCTAGCACTGCCTGAGATGTGCGCACTGTTGGTTCCGCTCATCGCTAAACCCGACTGGCTTTGGCTTTCATTTGCCAATACCGCTTGGAAGTTCATATCGCGAGATTTAAATCCAGGAGTATCAGAGTTCGCTAGGTTGTTGGCTAGAATTTCTGCACGCTTTCCGCGTAATAACATCGCATCGGGGTGTAGACCTAAAGCATTGTTGAAATTGATTGAACCCATAACCTAACTCTCTTCTCAAATGTGCATGTAAGAGATAAAGCAAAGGCCATACCAAGTTTGAAATATTATTTATTTTCTTTGTATTTCAGTGGCTTATAGGTTTTTACTGGGAATTACGAGGGGAGATAAGAGGGGAAGATTGAAACTATAAAGAGGCAAGCGGCAAGCGCTTACCTCTTTGCCTTTACCGCTTAGCGCTTTCCAGCAGTGACAGGTTTCGCTTGATAGGAAATACCTGGATTGAATTGCTGCATCTTATAAAAATCGGCTAAATTATTAACCGCTTCCGAAGCACCAACAAATAAATGCCCCTCAGGATTTAACGTGCCATGAATACGTTTAAGGATATCCATTTTAAATTCTGGCGAAAAATAAATTAAAACATTGCGGCAAAATACAATATCAAACTTGCCCAGCATACTGTAACTGGTCTGAAGATTTAGCGAACGAAACTCAATGCGACGCTTAATATCATCATTAATTTTCCACTCGTCTTCACCCTTCTTAGTGAAATACTGACGCAAGTGAACATCCCCCATGCCTCTTTTTAATGCCAACTGCGGGTAGGATCCTTCTTTAGCAATTGCTAATGCAGAAGGTGATATATCCGTTGCGATTATTTTCACGTCACCAACTAAAGCACCGGGCTTTGATTTTTTAAATTCTTCCACTGCAATACTTAAAGAGTAAGGCTCTTGCCCTGTACTACAGGCAGCGGACCAAATTCTTAGTGGCTTACGAGTCTTTGCCAGCTCTGGCAGTAACTTTTCACGAAATATTTTAAATGGATGATCATCTCGAAACCACAGAGTTTCGTTGGTGGTCATGGCATCAACCACCAACTCCTTCAACTTCAGATTTCGATCCATCGAAGTGACTAATTCAGAAAGATTAGCGAGTTTTTCATTTTCCAGTAATCGTCTTAAACGACTGGTGATTAAGTATTCCTTATTCTCACCCAGCATTATGCCGCTGTACTGCTCTAACTTTTGTTTGAACTGATTGTATTCAGCAGGACTGATCGAAAAACTCATAGTCTCAACTCTTTAAATTAATTGGCATTATTTAGCTTGGGTAAATTGTTCGATACGCCTAACAACTTCTTCCCCTAAAATATCGGGATTGAATTTAGCGATAAAGCCATCTGCACCTACTTTTTCTACCATTGCCTTATTAAATACCCCACTTAAAGAAGTATGTAAGACGATATTAAAGTCGGCTATGCGTGCATCATTACGAATACTTGTGGTCAGTGTATAACCATCCATTTCTGGCATTTCAATGTCAGAAATCATCATCAGGTATTTATCCTGAATACGCTCTCCAGCATCGGTCAGTTCTTGTAAATGATTCCAAGCTTGCAGGCCATCATTCAACGCTGTCACTTCAACACCAATTTCTTCTAGACAACGACTAACCTGTTTACGTGCAATTTTTGAGTCATCTACAATTAATACATGTAACTTTTTAGCTTCTTCAGCTACCTCGGTACTGACAACATCACCCGACATTGCCTCGTTCATTGGTGAAACTTCTGCCAAAACCTTTTCAACATCAATAATTTCGACAAGCCTATTTTCAACTTCGGTCACCGCTGTCAAATAATGCTCACGACCCGTTCCCTTTGGTGGCGGATGAATATCGCCCCAATTCATATTGACAATACGTTCAACACCCGCAACCAAAAAACCCTGCGTTTTTAAGTTGTACTCAGTAATAATGACAAAAGCATTTTCTAAGCTGCTAACCTTTGGACCGCCTGTTGACAGGCTTAAATCCATAATTGGTATCGTACCAATACGCAGATGAGCAACACCACGCACCACAGGGTGACTATGGGGTAATACTGTCAGCTTTGGACACTGTAAAACTTCTTTTACTTTAAATACGTTAATACCATAAACCTGCGGCCCCTCCATTCTAAATAATAGAAGCTCCAAGCGATTTGCCCCGACAAGCTGGGTTCGCTGATTTACGGTTTCCATGACTCCCGCCATAATTTTCTCCTAATCTTAACGCCTTCGGCATGGCGCTTGCTGTATCAAATATAAATGAGACAAAGTGTCGTGAAAATGACACAGCAAATACGGCTTTCTAGTTTTGAGCATAGTTGAGATTGGCTAAATGAATAGTGAACGGCCCAGAATCATCATCCAAAAGTTTATTCGGTATGGAGTATTTTTATTATTGCTACCGATTAGCAGCGCTATTGCCACAGAAAAAGAGACTAATACGCCAAGCCAACGCACTTTAGACAGTAAAATTTCGAAGCTCATTCTTGAGCAGTGGCTTACTCTGGGTCAGCGTGAAGACAGTAGATCAAATGTATTGATCAAAGGCTTACCCAGCGGCTATAAGGCCCCCGATAAATGCGCTGGAAGTTTAATTGCTTTACCAATGAAACAGTTACGCCCAGGTGATAACAGTATTGAGATCACCTGCATGCTAATCAGTAGTTGGTCATTAATGCTAAATGCCGATATAGAAGTATGGCGAGATGTTGTGGTATTACGCGACCATATCGCCCGCGGAGAGTCTTTAACAAGCTCGAGCTTGGTATTGCAAAAAAGAAATATTGCCGATTTACAGCGGGGCTATTTCAGCTCTATTGAAGAAGTACTTGGAAAAATAAGTAAGCGTTCACTTCGATCAGGAGCCGCGCTGAACCCCACCATGATCAAACTACCAATTTTAGTTGAACGTGGTCAGTCGATTACATTGCGGGCAGAGAGCGTAGGATTCTCGGTCGATATGAAAGGCGAAGCGCTTAAAAAGGGCCGTCTAGGGGACAAGATTAAAGTAAAAAATAGCAGCAGCGACAAGGTGCTATACGGCACCATTATGTCAGCAGATTTAGTTTTAGTAGATTAATCACTTTTTAGTGAAAAAAGATTAAAGTTCTCATGGCGTTAGCCGATACAGTAACCGTAGGAGTCTATCAAAATGCAATGGCTTGGAGAAATATCCATGAATATCAATAAGTTAACAACCGGTCTTGACGGTGGAGGCAGAGCAAAAACCGATGCTGCCAGCCCTCAAAAACCTCAAGCAGAAGAAAATACCAAGGCCAATAGCCGTGGTGATACTGGTGATCAGGTGAAACTGAGCAGCAGTAGCATGAACATTCAGCAAGTCGAAGCTGAAGTCAGTAAGATGCCGGACGTGGATGATAAAACCATCGATCGCATTCGCAGCGCTATTGATAGCGGTGAATATAAGATTGATTATCAGCAATTGGCAGGAAAAATGCTTGATTTCGAAGGAAAGCTTAATTAATCCTTGGAGTCTCTCGTGGCCAACATGCATCAGATATTTGTTCTACAGCTTACCCAAGAGCTAGCCGTCGCCCGCACATTGCATCGACTCCTTTGTGAAGAACGCGAACTGCTAGACCCACCAGACATTCAGGCTTTAACCGACCTGCAGGACGAAAAACTACTGCATTTAGCCAAGCTTAAAGAACTGAGTAATCAACGCTGTAGCTGGTTAACAGAGCATGATATCCCACTGTCTAAAAACTGCTATTTAGCCGCATCAATACAGTCTGATGATCCGGACGAAAACCAGCAACTAGCGGCATTATGGCAAGAGCTTGCCGATCAGTTTCAACAGAACCGTGATTTAACCGATATTTTGTCGACCATCGTATTAACCGCCCGCCAACGCACACAAAGTTTGATGAAAATCTTGCGTGGTCAGAAAAATACTCCTAACTTATATACTAAAAGCGGCCAAACTCAGCCAGGATCTGCAGGTCTAGGTTATGCCAAAGCCTAAGCTGCTTAAATGAAGTATTACCCATAGGAAGAACTTGCCGTGCCAGGACAGCCAGTGACCGAGGAAAACAACGAATACTACTTAGACACTCCTGAAGATGTCTATGGTGCGTTGCGTAAAATCGTTTTAATGAAGCAGCCAGTATTTATTAACATTGAAGGCAGTGACGAAAAGTTCACTTCTGCAATTACCCTCGCCAACTTAAAAAATAGCAGCTTTTTTCTCGATCAAGTCGTACCGATCAAAGGTAATGACCTTATTCGTGCAGGTAAGCGCTTTGGCATTATTGCTGATAGCCAAGGGGTTAAAATAGAATTCGATGTCACAGGGCGACTTAAATACCAGCCTAATAAAGAACAATATCGCGTCGAATTTCCTACTCAAGTACTCTATTTACAGCGCCGCACCGCCTATCGCGTAATGATTCCCCCTGCTCATCAGATATTTGTTAAATTAAAGATGCAAGATGGTGAAGATAACCTCATGGGGCAGCTTGCCGATATCTCTTCTAGTGGTTTTAAAACTACATTTAAAGGGGATATTGTTGAGCGTTTGAAGGCCAATAAAGAAATCCCTATTGCCCGAATTAAGTTCAATAACGACAATAATTTGGATTGCAGCCTACAAGCTCGCCATATTGTGAAAACTAAATCAGGGGATACACAGGTTGGCTTTGCCTTTAATATGATTTCAGGCATGGGACAGCGCTTTCTTGATCGACTTATTGGCGACTTACAATGGGAAGAGCGTCGTAAAGCGGAACAACTAGAACAAGAAGAAATAAAGAAAAACACCGATAACTTGCCGCAAGTATGATGCATCCCGCTCTAGGACGAACTTCTGTTACAATGCTTTTTTGACTCTACTACCTATAAAAGCATCTCATGACCGATATCGACTTCTATATTTTATCTGCCCAACAGCCTGAACAAAGGTTGGATTTTGCTTGTCGCCTTATTGAGAAGGCATACCGTAGCCGCTGCAAGGTTTATGTTAATTTCGATAACGAAGCACAAGCAAAGGCCTTTGATGAGCAACTGTGGAGCTATCGCGATAGTAGTTTTATTCCTCATGCCTTACTGGGTCCTAGCACCTCAGAGAATAAAGTAGAAGAAAATTGCCCTGTTCACCTAGGCTATGGCGACCTGCAACCACCACATTTTGATGTTATGGTTAACTTGGCTACTGAAATCCCGCCAACGCATGCGCGTTATAAGCGATTATTAGAAGTGGTTATTCAACAAGATGCCGTATTAGCCGCAACCCGCGATCATTACCGTTTTTACAAAGAGCGCGGCTACCCAATTAATAATATCGACATGCGCATATCTGACTAGTTCTGATATACAGCAAGCAAAAAAAAGGTCTGCAAATGCAGACCTTTTTTATGGTTATCAATACCTAATCAATCGATCAAACAAAAATAACTTTCAGCAATAACAACGCAGCAACAATCCAAACACTCATTGGTACTTCTTTACGCTTACCACCGACTAACTTAGCCGCTGCGTAAGTGATGAAGCCCAATGTAATACCGTGTGCGATAGAGAACGTTAGAGGGGTTAATAACAATACAACCACCACTGGCGCAGCTTCGGTTAGATCATCCCAATGAACGTCTTTCAAGGTGTACATCATTAGTACTGATACGTACAAGATCGCCCCTGCCGTTGCATAAGGAGGAATCATTCCCGCTAGCGGTGCAAAGAAAATCGCTAACAAGAATAAGATACCAACAACAACCGCTGTCATACCGGTACGGCCACCAGCAGCAACACCCGCTGCACTTTCGATATAACTGGTAGTAGACGATGTACCCAACATAGCACCGGTAACAGACGCTGTACTATCAGCCATCAATGCTTGCTTAAGACGTGGCACTTTACCATCTGAAGTCTGCAAGCCTGCACGCTGTGCAACCGCAATTAAGGTGCCTGACGTATCAAATAAATCTACGAACAAGAAAGCAAAAATCACACTTAATAAAGCAATATCAAACGCAGCCGCGATATCCATTTGCATGAAAGTCGGAGCCATAGAAGGTGGGGCAGAAACAATACCTGAGTATTCAACATTACCGCTTAATACTGCAATCGCCGTGATGATCAAAATAGAAAGCATCACACCGCCAGTAACATTACGCTGAACTAGGCCAATCACAATGAACAAACCAAGCAAGGCCATAGCTGGGCCGAAACTGGTTAAGTCACCAAGGCTAACTAAAGTCGCAGGATGCGCAACAATAATACCTGAGCTTTTTAAAGCGATTAACGCTAAGAAACTACCGATACCAGCAGCAATGGCTTTCTTCAAAGTATCTGGAATGGCATTGATAATCCACTCACGTACTTTAAACAACGACAAAGCAAAAAAGATAACACCCGATAAACACACTGCGCCCAAAGCAGTCTGCCAAGTATGACCCATGCCCAATACCACACCATAGGTGAAGAACGCGTTGAGACCCATACCAGGAGCTAAAGCGACAGGAAGGTTTGCCCAAAACCCCATAATGAAACAACCAATGGCTGCGGCAACACAGGTTGCAACGAATACTGCTCCTTGATCCATTCCAGCATCAGCCAGCATCGCTGGGTTCACAAAAATGATATAAGCCATAGTAAGGAAGGTTGTAATACCCGCCACGATTTCTGTTTTAGGGTTAGTCCCAAAGCGAGACAATTGAAATAGTTTCTCAAGCATAGAGTACTGCCACTTATTTATTTAGTTATAGTTATCCGACACATTCGCGGTAAGCAGATAGTCAGGTTTGGTAATTTTTACATACTTTGACAAGCTTGACCAGTTGGACAAATATTTAAAGTCATGACTATAATGCGCCAGACCCGCTGATATTGACTATAATCAATACGGTGATCTATCTAACTGATATGAATAAAAACTATTATAAATGGGAATGACCATGAAACTAACGCACATTGCTTTAGCAACTGCTATGACTGCTACCGCTGGTATCGCCAGTGCAGAAACCTTCTTTACTGATAATAGCCTAACGGCGCTATATGGCGAGAATTATGAAGTAGGTGATTCAGATAAAGCCGTTGTTACCTTCGAACACTTCAGTGCGCACAGCTGGGGCGATATATTTGTATTTGGCGATCGCTTGATGAACCAGTCAATGGACGGCAGCGAAACTTACATCGAAGTTTCTCCACGTTTTAAAGTTTCTGGCTTTGACGCTGGCGTAATCAAAAACTTGTACGTAGCGACCACTTGGGAAATGCAAGAAGACGAAGACAACCTATTGGTTGGTCTAGGTACTGATTTCAACATCCCTGGTTTCCAAAACCTAAGCATCAATGCTTACCAGCGTTTAAATGACGATGGTGATAATAACTACCAAACTACGACTGTTTGGGGCGTTCCTTTTGCAATCGCTGGCCAAAACTTCATGTTTGATGGTTTCTGGGATTGGGCTACTGGTACTTCTAATGGCAAGGCTGCTACAAGCAACTTCACTTACCAGCTAAAGTGGGATGCTGCTCCAGTATTCGGTGCATCTAACAAGATCTATGTCGGTATCGAGCACGCGATCTGGGATAACAAATACCAGATTAAAGACGGCACTGACTTCGGTGGTGGCCCATTGGACACAAACGAAAACGTAGTAAGCGCTTTGGTTAAAGTACACTTCTAATTCAGGCTTTTTAGCTAATAGAATGTACGCTCAGTCTAGCTGAGCCAGCAGCCTAACTCCGTTAGGCTGCTATCCCTTCTTTATTTAACCTTCGCTAACTAAAACAAAATCAAATCGATTATTTATTTTAGCGACCTTGTTCCATTGCCCAGCCGTAACGTCTTCTGAAATTTCTGGATAATCTTGCAACATAAATTGACTGCCTACCGATTCAAATATCACCGTAATGTTAGGATTTTTCTGATTGATATCCGCCAAGAAACTTTCAAACTCTGCTAATACCGCATCGCTATTAGTACTTTGAAGATCAAATTCACATTGAGAAATATTTTTTTCAGCACTGACAAGAGCTTGCTGTCTATTTTCTAACATCCGCTGACAAAAGCGGCCCGAGTGAAATTGAATATACAGTGAGCCATTAAAGCCAAAGTCATCAAGTTGATTAATCAACTGAGTGACATAATTCAAGGTACTCATGCTATTCAAAGATTGGTAAAAAGACAGTTGAGAATTATGATTAATCGCCCACTCGATAGGTTTAACATTAAGCTCTTTGGCTAAATTTTCAGTATCATATAGTTGCTTTAACTGAGCACTTTCAAATGATTTTTCTAACCGCAGTAAGTGACTTTTCTGCTCACTCATTTGCATTAAGAGCTCTTGCTGCTGCGAATCATTACTGCTGACTAAGCCATAAATCAGCACTAAAATGCTTACTAAGAAAACAAATAACCCGCTTAAAGCCGCTATTTGCCAGAGTGCCATTTTATTACGAGCCGCAAGTACAATCGGCGTAACTTGGTCTGACATAGCAGCGACCAATTGCCATTGGTCTTGTTTAATACTGTCTCTTTGTTCAGAAAACAACTGGCGAAACAACAACCGCATAGAGTCTTTTTCTTGCTCTTCACTCGCACTGCGCGCTAATTCTTCCAAGCTATGCTGGCTTCCCTTAGCATCAGGCTGAAGCGATAATTCTGCTGTTTGAACAATGGGTTCAGGTGGCCTTTTCAATTGTTCAGGAGCTTTCAACGGCACTAATTTTAACTGCACCAACACCTTTTCTAATTGCACAGGTTTCAATTTCTTGGGTAAGACTCCCACAGCACCGAGCGCCCGTGCTTGATTAACATATACCCCTTCATCTTTAGAGGTATACATCAAAATAGGAATAGTGGCGGTTTTAGGATCACTCTTAATCGCTTGAACCGCCTGAAAACCATCCATGCCAGGCATCATGTGGTCCATAAAAATCACATCAGGCCTGAAAGCGCTCAGCGAGCCTAATGCCTCTTCAGCAGACTCTACGGTTTCTACTTTAATACCGAAACCCAGTAGCATTTCTTTAAGTACATACCGAGCCAATTTGGAGTCATCGACTACCAGGGCTGTTTTTTGTTCTGAAATAGGTAAAGTCGCGACAGCCATGGAGGTTGATATCTCATCAGATTTTAAAAAAATAATATAATGAAATAATAAAGGGCTGGCGTGGCGCTAGATCACAAAAATATGGTTCGCCACCTACAAATAAAACAACTAAGCATCACTTGTAACTAAAGCAGAGGAATACATTGATCTGTCTAAGCATAACGACTGAAACTGATACTTTTTTAAGAAATATTCTCATTTAGGTGTTGCAATGCAAATAAGAATCGTTATTATTAAGTCATTCCTACAGGGAACACCCAGAACTTAGACTCTTCTAACAGCGAGGCGAGGTACTGACTAAAACCTGAAAGATGTTGATTCAATTACTATGGGAGTGGTGGTTGGATTAACTTCTCGGAGCAATTCTTCACGGCGTTGCGTAAGAGATCTCTCTCATCAAGCTAATCACGGTTATTTCGGCCAGCTAGAAGCGCAAGCAACTAGATCTGGCCTCTTTTTTGTCTTAATCATACTCAGGATGGGTTACTAACTTGCTAGGATTTTGATTAATAACATAATCCATAAACACCTCTCTGTAACTCTTATTTTCCCCATACCAGCGCTCTACGCGAGCAAGATGCTCCAGCAATAAATCAGTTGTAATGATGTCATTTATTGCCGTCATAACTTCCTTACCAAAAGCCGTTTTCGAGCAATGAGTATGCATACTCGTGAACATATCAATCTCTTCAATATTGTAAAATTGATAGTTATTCGGGACCCCCCTTACTTCAGCATCAAAAATAGCCTGTGCAGGAAATCCAAAGAAATAGTCCAAGCGATTACTGTCCAGCATCGATAGATTGAACTCGACTTCACTCCTAGAAGAAAAATGGATGTTATTCTCACCTCGATACTTCTCTAATAATTCATGTACTTTTTTGGTATAGCTTAACTCTTCCAAATAACCGAGGGTTAGATCAGGATTCGACAGCAGCTTTGCTAAAGAAAGAGTCTCCCCTGGTTTGCCAAATAAATGCTGCTTTGATTTCAATACTTGAATGCCCGTTCTAGGGGCTAGGGAAATGGCTCGGCTATGAATCCTATAATCTTCACTTCCTGGAATGATCCAAGCCCAGGCGACACAGACATTTTCTTCACGAATCAGTCGGTTGTACCTACGAGTATTCGTGATAACCATCTCATGATTATATTGAGGCAACATCCGCTGTAATGCGTTCGTAAGGGCGTCGCCTAGCCCCTGACCGTTATAATCGCCGTAAGGAATGAAATTAGGTACTTGCTCCCAACCCAGCCAACGAATAGTCTTTTTTTCTTGAGAAAATACCGATCCTGCCAATAAAAACAAAATCAAACTCGAAACCATAAATTGCCGCATTTACAACATTTCCTATTTTCTTAAATACTCGGCTATAAGAATAGACTAAGTACTCTTTGTTAAGAAATTAAGAGCATATTTGAAATTTTCTCTATAAAGTATTGTCCTACGAAAGTACTCAAATAAATACGAATATGGAACGCTTATGAAAACTCTTATGACCTTGGCTATTGCCACCCTAATGTCTTTTCAAGTGATGGCTGCAGACTTAAAAAGCCAAGATGTATCGCAATGGATGACTGCCATGCCAGTATTAAAACCTTGGCTAGAGCAGCACCAAAGCGAAATAATGGCCAATATTAGCGAACCCAATAATCCGATAACCGTATTTGAAGAATCCCCTGCGGCGCTAAAGAAACTAGGCCTTTATGATGAGTTAAATGGCAAAGTCAAAAAGCAGGGTTATGACAATGTAGAACAGTGGAGCCAAATCACTCAACAAGTAACGTTTGCTTGGATGGCGTTAGAAATGGAAGATAATAAAGCACAGGTCGATGCCGCCAAAGCGCAATACGAAGCGATGAAAGCAAACCCTGACATCCCAGCAGCGCAGAAAGCGATGATGGAACAGATGCTAGCCCCTGCAATCGCCATGGTAAAGCTTGCAGATAAAGCTTCCGACGCTGACAAAGCGGCTGTAAAGCAGCACCAAGCAAAACTGCGTACTTACTTTGAAGTTGAGCAGCAAGCCAGTGCGCAATAACCCAACCATGTAATCGTAAAACGATGACCTCAGATATACATCATTACGATAATGGCAGGCCGCTGAACCACTCTGAGTCGATAAAACGACAACTAGAGCGCGACGCGGCCAAACACTTCCTACGTCTGTTTGAGCAGATGTCTAAAACCCCCATGCGCAACATCTGGCATAACGAACCGGCAAAGCCTGATATTTCTTGCCACTTAGATGGCAAACCGCTGGATCTAGAAATCGCGCATTTATACGCTAATAAAAGTGAAGCTAAAGAAGTAAGCAATAGAGAGTTCATTCAATCTCTATCGGACTTAGAAGAAATGGACAGCCAAGAAAGCTTATCCACAGCGCTGGGCCGCCTACTCAATAGCAAAGCCCAAAAGCAGTATGATTCAGCCCGAGTCTGGCTGATTATTCGCAATGCTAGCCCCCGCTGGCAAGCAGACGATTTCAAGCGCTGCCTTGCCCATTTTAAGATGCCCGAAAATCCGTTTGAGCAGGTTTGGCTGCTGCCAGAATTTGACGGTAGCCAAGTCCCTATTCAGATTCTTTAACCAAAAAATCGATCTTACGCTGCTGCATATCGATTTTATTCAATATCACTTCCAGCTTATCACCGAGTTCATACTCTTTGCTTGGATCCGTTAGGTTGGTACTGTGAATCAAGCCTTCAATGCCCATTTCATCCAGTTCAACAAACAAACCAAAGTTAGCAACACCAGACACAGTAGCGTTAAAAGAATTACCACTGAACTTCTGCATGTACTGACACTTCAACCAATTTTCAACTTCACGGCTAACTTCATCCGCTTGTCTAGATTGATTTGAACAGTGGATGCCTAGCTCTTTCATATCCTTTTTATCGTAAGGATAAGCGGCATTACCAGACCCGCGATTTACAATACGGCTCTTTAAACGCTGGAAAGTCGATTTCTTCTTATCGGCTATCTTCGCCCGAATAGCGCGGTGCGCTAGCAAGTCGGGGTAACGGCGAATAGGTGACGTAAAGTGCGCATACGCATCATACGCCAAACCAAAGTGACCATCATTTTTCGGCGAATAATCTGCTTGGCTTTGCGAGCGTAAAAGCATAGTACGAATAATCGAAGCGTCACCACGATCGACAATTTTCGTTAACAACTGGTTGTAATGCAGTGAGGTGGGTTTATCACCCCCTGCTAAGACCAAACCTTTTTCAGATAAAAACTCGCGTAATGCGGTTAATTTCTTATCCGTTGGTCCGTCGTGTGAACGGAACAAGGAAGGGATTTTATGCTCGTCTAAAAAGTTCGCCGTCGCCACGTTGGCACACAACATAAACTCTTCAATCATCTTGTGGGCGTCATTACGAATAACCGGAGACATACTGGCTATTTTTTTATTCTTATTGAGATTGAATTTCAATTCCTGAGTATCAAAATCAATCGCCCCACGCTTACTGCGGGCAGGTATTAATACGCTATAAAGCTCATGCAGGTTTTTAATGTGCGCAATAATATCGGGATTACTATTGGCAACATCTCTCGCCATTTTTGACTGACGCTTTACCGCAACGGCATTGGCTTGGTCGTACGTTAAGCGAGCATGGGAATGAATCAGCCCTTCGCTAAACTCAGAGCTGATCACAAGGCCTTTTGCATTAATGGTCATGTCACAAACAATCGCCAAACGGTCAACGTCTGGGTTTAATGAACACAATCCATTCGACAAGGTTTCCGGCAACATAGGCACAACGTGACCAGGAAAATAAATCGAAGTCGCACGGGTTTGCGCTTCAACATCCAATACATCATCCGGGCGAACGTAATGGGATACGTCAGCAATGGCAACCATTAAGCGCCACTCGCCGGATTTTTTGCGTTCGCAATAAACGGCGTCATCAAAATCGCGCGCATCGGCGCCATCAATGGTCATGAAAGAAAGGTTGCGATAATCAGCGCGGCCTACCTTATCTTCCTCACTGACTTCAGTACCACACGCCTCAGCGTGATCGAATTCTTCATCAGTCCAACCTTCTACAAGGCCATGGCGATGCAAGGCCACTGTAATTTCCATACCAGGATCTTCTGGCTGCCCAAGTACTTCGGTAATTTGCACTAAGGTATTTTGACGGTAAGTTGGGTATTCCATAATGTCGGTATTAACCAACTGACCCGCTTTCGCATCCATCATTTTGCGGTCATCAACATCGACTTTATGTGAGATCTTGCTACTATCAGGCACTAGATAAAAGTCATCACCTTTGCGTTTCAATATACCAACGATTTGACTGGTATTGCGCTCAAGAATTTTAATCAGCTTATTAAACGATCGATTGCCAGAGCCGGAAGGTGACATAAGCACCTGCACCACATCACCATCAAAAACATGGTTGATTTCGCCAGCGGTTAAAAATAGATCTTTCTCGGTATCGCTATACGATACAAAGCCAAAGCCATCTTGGTGTATACTGATTTTGCCAGACACCATGAGGCTTTCGTCCATCAACGAATAGCCCTTATATTTATTAAACATAAGCTGGCCATCACGTTCCATCGCACGCAGGCGGCGGCGTAAAGCTTCTTGGTCTTGAGCACTGTATAAATCCAGTGCATCAGCAATTTTCTCTCGGGTTAAATTGCCTTTCTTTTTAGCCAAGAGCTTCATGATGAATTCACGGCTAGGAATAGGGTTTTCGTACTGATTGTTTGAATTTGAAATAAAAATTTACTCTTTTAAAATCGCATCACTTTATTATTTTTGTATTTTACAAAAAAAAATATCTTCATAATAACGATCTGCAAAAGTTCTTATAGAAATAAATCATATAAAAACTAGCGAGAAGATCTCGTTTATCAACAAGATAAATTTGAACTTTTTTAGAACATAAAAGGTAATACTTGGGATTATACTAATAACAACGAAAGGGGTTTCGATTTACAACTACGAATTGTACTTAGATAAATAAGTGACTTCCTTCGAAGTCACGCGAACACTAACAGTAAGTCATACAAAAAGCCAGCATTACTTATTTAAAAAACCTCATCAGTTCTTGCAGTTTACGCGCCTCGGTATTCATCGACGCACTCACTGAACTTGTTTCCTCTACTAAAGCCGCATTTTGCTGGGTCATGGTATCCATCTGCGAGACGGCTGTATTAACATGATTAATCCCAGTCGCCTGTTCTTGGCTAGCAACATTAATACTTGAAATCAGATCTAAAACAGAGCTCATCGACCTAACAATATCTTGCAGTGTCTCCCCCGAATCATCGACTAAGCGCGTACCTTCTGCCACCTTTTCAACACTGTCATTAATTAACTCTTTAATTTCTTTGGCTGCTCCAGCACTGCGCTGAGCAAGATTTCGCACCTCGCCAGCCACAACAGCAAAGCCACGACCCTGCTCACCCGCACGAGCGGCTTCTACTGCAGCGTTCAACGCCAAGAGATTGGTCTGAAAGGCTATTTCATCGATTACGCTAATAATGTCTGAAATCTTATTACTAGCGCCACCAATCTCCTTCATGGCAATCACCGCTTTATCAACCACCTCTCCGCCCATCGTCGCCTTGCTATTGGTTTCTTCAGCAAGAGTAACAGCCTCTTTGGCATTATCGGCATTTTGGTTGACGGTTTGCGTGAGTTCTTCAACACTAGAGCTAGTTTCTTCAAGGCTCGAAGCTTGGCTTTCGGTACGCTGGCTTAAGTCCGCGGTACCCGTTTGTATCTCATTGGCGGAGGTTGTAACAAAATCGGCACTGGTACGAATTTGCGATACCATTTCAGAGAAGCGCTCAATCGTTGAATTCATCGCTTCTTTTAACACCTCAAACTCACCTTCTAATGGCACATCAATGGTATTGGATAAATCCCCTTCGGATAACGATAATAATGACCCACTAATTTCTTTCACTGCCGCTTTACGCCCAGTAATGTCGGTCGCGTACTTCACCACTTTAAAAGGCTTACCATTCATATCCATAATCGGGTTGTAGCTGGCTTGAATCCAAATTTCTTTATCGCCTTTACCAATACGCTTATATTCCGCCGCTTCGAATTCACCTAAATTTAATTTTTCCCAGAAGCGCTTATATTCTGGCGAATTACGCTCATCCGCAGCCACAAATAAACGATGGTGTTGGCCTTTAATCTCACTCATTTTATAGCCTACTGCCGCTAAGAAATTTTCATTGGCATCAATAATCGTCCCGTCCATATTAAATTCAATAACCGCCTGCGACTTACCAATCGCTTCAATTTGCCCTTGATAATCAGCCGTCATCATTTTTTGTGCGGTAATCTCAGTGGCATATTTTACAACTTTAACCGGCTTGCCATTTAAGTCTAGAATCGGGTTATAGCTGGCTTGAATCCAAATTTCTTTACCGCCTTTGCCGATGCGCTTATATTCACCCGCATCAAATTTTCCATTAGCCAAATTCTTCCAAAAGGCCTTATATTCAGGGCTATTCTGATATACGGGCTCAACAAACAATTTATGGTGCTGACCTTTAATTTCATCCATCGTATAACCTAAGGTACTTAGGAAGTTATCATTGGCACTTTGTATAATGCCGTTAATATCAAATTCAATAACCGCCTGAGATTTGCCAATCGCTTCAATCTGCCCTTTGAAATCGGTACTTTGTATTTTTTGCTGGGTAATATCCGTGGCGTACTTCACGACTTTAACGACTTCACCATTCAAGTCTAAAATGGGGTTGTAGCTTGCTTGAATCCAAATTTCTACGCCGTTTTTAGCAATACGTTTAAACTCTCCGGCAGAATAAATACCCTTTTTCAAATCTTGCCAAAAGCGCCTGTATTCAGGGCTGTTTTTATAACTCGCCTCAACAAAAATATTGTGATGCTGTCCTATCACTTCTTGCAGCGTATAACCTAAAGCATTTAAAAAGTTATCATTGGCCTGAATTATTTCGCCATCGGGAGTAAACGCAATCACCGCTTGAGATTTACCAATCGCATTAATTTGCCCCTGAAAATCTGCCGACTGAACTTTTTGTGCTGTAATATCAGAGGCGTACTTAACGACCTTCACCGGCTTGCCATTCAAATCTAAAATGGGGTTATAACTGGCTTGAATCCAAATTTCTTTTCCGTCCTTTCCTAAGCGCTTATATTCACCAGAAGAGAACTCTCCGCGATTCAATGCCTGCCAGAACTGCTGATATTCCGAACTGTTTTTATACTCAGGTTCAACAAACAAACTGTGATGCTGACCTTTAATCTCTTCGATTGAATAACCTAATGTATTTAGAAAATTATCATTAGCCGACGTAATCATGCCGTCCATGGTAAATTCAATCACCGCTTGCGATTTACCAATGGCGTCGATTTGACCTTCATAATCCGCAGCCTGAACTTTCTGATGAGTAATATCGGTGGCGAATTTCACCACTTTAACTGGGCGACCACTTTCATCGAAAATAGGGTTGTAGCTGGCCTGAATCCAAATCTCTTTATGGCCTTTTGCCATACGTTTAAATTCAGCTGCAACAAACTCACCACGATTAAGCTGCTGCCAAAACTGACTGTAGGCAGGGCTTTCAGCCTCTTTCGCATCCATAAATATTCGGTGGTGCTGGCCTTGTACTTCTTCTAAGCGATAGCCCATTGCCTGTAAGAAATTATCATTGGCCGATAATATCGTACCGTCCATCGAGAACTCAATCACCGCTTGCGACTTATCCAATGCCGTAAGCTTCGCTGTTAATTCAGTAATTTGAGTCTCTAGCCTTAAAACTTTAATACGTTCAGAGCCCAATTTATCTTCGACGATTTTGACCGATTTATTAAAAAACATGATGTTCCTCAAAGTCCATTTTGCAATGAAATTTAGTAAGTATTCTTTGAGTATAGGAGAGGTTTTTGCTAGCTATGGTTATTTATTAAAATTAGAATAACCCTATAAACATAGGGTTAAAATGAATTTTACCTTGTTTTTAATGGGGGTATAATTTCGTTTAAGGCGCAAGTTCAGGAAAGTACTCAGGTTATTTTGGTCAAATTCTCCCCAGACCGCAGGTAGTCGTAACCTAGTACGACTACCCTCCTGCTAATATAGGCCCTCCATTGAACGTCAATATCAGTAATTAGTAGACTATTGATCTTCGTCTAACGTTTCGCTATAAGGCTCGTCTTCGTAGTAATCGTCGACATACGGCTCCTCGACATAAGAATCTTCAACGTAAGGCTGCTCAACGTAAGGCTGCTCAACATAAGGCTCTTCAACATAGGCCTCAGCAGCACAATCTACCCAATTCTCAGTTGAATCTTTATAAGCTCCATATTCTGCACACTGTTCTTCAGTACTCATGGCACGGTCTTCTGCCGTTGCTAGTGCTGCTACATAAACGAGCGCCAACATGACAGTCCATTGCTTTATCGCCAACATAATATAACTCCCAAATATGCCAAATGTTTAAGTATTGATTATCTGGTTCAAAATCATCAATGTAAAATTAAATAAAGTTATCCTGACGATAAGTCCTTTTGCTACTTAAGCTGTTACTTAAGTTGCTATAGCCGCTGTGCACAAGGACTGTGTTATTTCTTAACTAACCGGCATTTTTCATCGTCGCAGCTCTGCCAATTACGCCGCCATTCCGCTATAATTCCCGCCATTTAGCATTATCACAAATTATCCAAAGAGCATTTTGAAGAAATACTATGGAAAAGACATATCAGCCCCAGGCACTTGAACAAGAATGGTACAAAACGTGGGAAGACAAAGGCTACTTTAAGCCTTACCAAGACGGGTTAGATGGCGAAGGTTATTCCATCATGATCCCACCCCCGAATGTCACCGGTTCATTGCACATGGGCCATGCTTTTCAGCATACCATTCAAGATGCTCTTACCCGCTACAAGCGCATGCAAGGCAAAAAAGCCTTATGGCAAGTGGGAACAGACCACGCCGGCATCGCAACGCAAATGGTTGTTGAGCGTAAGCTAGCCCAAGAAGGCCAGCCAGATCGTCACGAACTAGGCCGCGAAGAGTTCACCAAAAAGATTTGGGAATGGAAAGAAGAGTCTGGCGGCACTATTACCAGCCAGATGCGTCGCCTAGGCAACTCGGTTGATTGGGAAACAGAACGTTTCACCATGGACCCAGGTTTCTACAAAGCGGTTGAAGAAGTATTCGTTAAACTCTACGAAGACGATCTTATCTACCGTGGTAAGCGCCTAGTAAACTGGGATCCAAAGCTACACACCGCGATCTCAGATCTAGAAGTTGAAAACAAAGACGTTAAAGGGAAGATGTGGCACCTGCGCTACCCACTTGCCGATGGCCAAACGTATACCGATAGCGAAGGCGTAGAGAAAGACTACATCGTTGTTGCAACGACTCGCCCAGAAACCATGTTGGGTGATACCTGCGTAGCCGTTAACCCTGAAGACAGCCGTTACCAGCACCTTGTGGGCAAAGACGTGATGCTGCCATTAGTTGGCCGTCGCATTCCAATTATCGCCGATGAATACGCCGATATGGAAAAAGGCACGGGTTGTGTGAAAATCACCCCTGCTCACGATTTTAACGATTACGAAGTTGGCAAGCGCAACAAACTGCCAATGATCAACGTATTAACGTTCAACGCCGACATTCGTGAAGAAGGCCAAACCTTCAACTTCGATGGCAGCGTTAACGAAGAACTTTCTGGCTTCATTCCAGAAAAATACCGTGGAATGGAACGCTTCGCAGCCCGTAAAGAAATCGTTGCCGATTTTGATGCCGCTGGCTTGCTAGTAGAAATCGTAGAAAACGACATGGTTATCCCTTACGGCGACCGTGGTGGTGTAGTTATTGAGCCAATGCTTACCGACCAATGGTACGTCGACGCAAAGACCATGGCTAAGCCTGCGATCTCTGCTGTTGAAGATGGCGACATCGAATTTGTACCAAAGAGCTACGAGAACATGTACTTCGCTTGGATGAACAACATTCAAGACTGGTGTATTTCACGTCAGCTTTGGTGGGGCCACCGCATTCCTGCTTGGTACGATGACCAAGGCAAGGTTTACGTTGCGCAAAACGAAGCCGCAGCTCGTGAAAAATACAAGCTAGATGATTCAGTAAATCTTCGCCAAGATAACGACGTATTGGATACCTGGTTCTCTTCAGCTCTTTGGACGTTCGCAACCCAAGGCTGGCCAAACCTAGACGATCCAGAAGTGGCTAAGCGTTTAGCCGACTTCCACCCGTCTGACGTATTGGTTACTGGTTTCGACATCATCTTCTTCTGGGTTGCCCGCATGATCATGATGACCATGCACTTCTGCAAAGACGGCGAAGGCAAACCACAAGTTCCGTTTAAAACCGTTTACGTTACAGGTTTAATCCGTGACGAAACCGGCGCGAAAATGTCGAAGTCGAAAGGTAACGTGCTAGACCCAATCGACATGATCGATGGCATCGGCATTGACGAGCTATTAGAAAAACGTACCGGCAATATGATGCAGCCTAAATTGGCTGAGAAAATTGGCAAGCGTACTAAGAAAGAATTCCCAGAAGGTATTTCCGCTCACGGTACCGACGCATTGCGTTTCACCCTGACCGCATTGGCCTCCACTGGCCGTGACATCAGCTGGGACATGAAGCGCCTAGAAGGTTACCGTAACTTCTGTAATAAAATCTGGAACGCTTCACGTTACGTGATGCTATCCGTTGCGGGTGAGGAAGCCGTAGAAGCCGCTGCAGAAAGCGGTGAAAAGATTGTTATTACCGACGCAATGAAAGCAGCCTGTGGTGCAGGTGGCGAAGAAGCCGTTCTTTCATTAGCCGATCGTTGGATTATTTCTCGCCTACAGTTCGTAGAAGCCGAAGTAACTCGTCACCTAGACCAGTATCGTTTTGATCTAGCCGCACAAGCCTTGTATGAGTTCATCTGGAACGAATACTGTGGCTGGTACTTAGAACTGTCTAAGCCAGTATTGTGGGACGAGAACTCTAGCGAGGAAGCTAAGCGTGGAACGTTAGGCACCTTGGTTCGTGTACTAGAAGCGACCATGCGTTTGGCACACCCATTCATGCCATTCATCACCGAAGAAATTTGGCAGCAAGTGAAAACCCTTGCCGGCAAAGAAGGTGAGACGATTATGCTAGCGCCGTATCCAGAAGCTCAAGACGCTTTCCGTGACGGTGACGCAGAAGCCGACATCCAATGGCTACAAGACGTTATTACTGCAGTGCGTAATATTCGTGGTGAGAAGAACATTCCACCAAGCAAGCCATTAGACTTGTTGTTCAAGAATGGCGGCGATGACGACTTCCGTCGCGCTGAAGAAAACCAAACTTTCTTGAAGAAGCTTGCTCAGTTAGAAAACCTAACTTGGTTAAACGAAGGCGACGAAGAGCCAATGTCAGTGACGCAGTTAGTCGGTGATATGGAAGTTCTGATCCCAATGGCTGGCTTTATCGATAAAGATAAAGAAGTTGAGCGTTTGACTAAGTCGGTAGAAAAACTGGATAAAGAAATCGAGCGTGTGAATAACAAGCTGGGTAATCCAGGGTTTACCGATAAAGCTCCGGCGGCTGTGATTGAAAAAGAGAAAGAGAAAGCTGCTGGCTTTGCTCGTGATATCACTAAGCTGAAAGATCAGATTGAGAAGATTAAGGCGCTTTAATGCAACTAAGAGAATCCCAGCTTCAACAAGTAACAACTTACTTACAGCAGCAAGGGATTCTCGCTGCATGGCTTTACGGCAGCTTCGCTAAAGGAACTGCCAACGAGCACAGTGATATCGATCTCGCGTTACTGTTGCCAGAAAATACAGATCCTTGGCAGCTTTTACCCGAGATTGATCATTCTCTTAGTGAAGTGACACAACGAGATGCAAATTCTGTCTCCATAATTCAAGCACCAACGCCCCTTGCATACGAAGCTATTCAAGGACGACGTCTTTTTGGTGAAGCCGATGCGATGTTGATTGAGCAGCGTATTTGGTCAAAATGGGAAGACTATAATTATTGGAGCAAGCAAGGATGAGCCAAGCTTATATTACTTCCATTCATCAACATGTTCAGGAGCAACTGGATACTTTAGGTGAATTGGCCGACAACGCTAAGCAACGACCATTGCGAAAAATAGAACGCCTTGCTGCAGAGCGCAGTCTTCAAATCTTGGTAGAAGCCGCTATCGGTGTTGCGAAGCACTGCTGTAAGAAAGCAGGAAAAGCGAGCTCCGGTGACGCTTACCGCAATCTATTAACCACTCATGATTTATTGAGCAGCAATATTCCCCACGCCACCTTAAAAGGCGCGGTAGGAATGAGAAATGCGATTGTTCACGACTATTTAAATTTGGATTGGACGCGTATTGAAACTGTTATTGTGAATAAACACTACGAAGCAATGGGTGAATTCGTAGAGCAAGGATTATCGTATTTAAAGAGTAACAGTGAATCGTAATCAACTTATTCACGGACATTTAGGAATAGACAACGATATTCTGTGGAATATTGTTTATGAAAAAACTCCTGAACTGCATGCACAACGTCTAGAAATATAAACCCTCAAATATATTAGTATTTTTAATACATGGAACCGTAATGAAACGCCTACCTACATTATTAATCACCGCCCTATCTTTAATTTCAACTAATAGCTTTGCAGAAGCACAGCCATTCAATTTAGATATCGGAATAGCGCACAAAGCCTATTCAATTGATATTCCCTCTCAGATAGCTAACAGCTCAGAAGAATACACTCATTACGCCCCTGCTATCGGCCTATCAATAGAAGATGAGTTTAATGAGTACTTCAGTTTTCAATTTGAAGTAGCCAAAGGATATGAAAGCGAAAAAACAAGCGCTGAAAACTTTTCTAATGGAACAACGACAAGCGAAGTATTTGACACTCAGCTGGACTATAGCCTAAGCGTAATGGGAAAGATTCGCCCTCTTGGTATTAAGACACTTAGCCCAGTACTTTTACTTGGCGCAACCACTACTTCAATCAGCTATGATTATCAGCAGTCCACTAATAACGTAATTAATAAAGACTACACTGAAACAGAAACGTCTAGCGCAATACAATATGGTGTAGGTTTTGAGCTTCACGCTGCAGATGATTTAAACTTATCAATTTCTTATGTCGACCTATCCAGATTAAAACTCAAAAGCTCTGTAATTAATTTTGAAGCTGTTATTAAAATCTAATAATTTACTGATAAATCCCCCGTACTTTTCATAAAAATAAAGAACCGCCCTACTGATATTCAGAGGACGGTTTTTTATGTCCTAATTCCTAGTTTCAACTCTCGATTTGTTAATTCATATTAGGTACACTGCACTGAGTAATTACTCTAATAATCTTAAAAACGAATTCCCTATGACCCCATCAGAAAGACTTCAAGCCACCTATCAAACCCAATACAAGGCCTCACGCCAGCATGCTTACCCAAGCATCAACGAGCGTAAAGACAACCTAGAGAAGCTGGCTCAGCTGATCGAAACCAATGCAGACCGTATCTGCGCCGCCATTGATAAAGATTACGGCGGCCGTTCTGTTAACGAATCCATGCTATTGGAAATCACCCCATTATTAGGGTCAGTAAGCTACGCCAAGAAACGCATCAGCAAGTGGGCTAAACCAAGAAGCCGTCACGTTGGCCTAGCGTTTAAAGGGGCAAGCAACAAACTGATCCCTCAGCCTAAAGGGGTTGTTGGGGTTGTTACTCCATGGAACTACCCATTATTCCTAGCACTTAGCCCATGTGTTAGCGCCCTAGCCTCGGGTAACCGCTGTATCGTTAAGATGGCTGCCAACTCTCAAAACTTGTGCCGTCTGCTTGATGAATTAGTATCCGCTGCATTCGACGAAGCCGTATTGGCCGTGATTCCAGCCACCTCAGCGCGTGAATTCTCTTCCATGCCTTGGGACCACATGGTATTCACCGGTTCTGCCGCAACGGGTAAAATCGTGATGGAAGCCGCGTCTAAGAACCTGACTCCTGTGACGCTAGAACTGGGCGGTAAGTCTCCGACCATCGTCGCCCCTGACTACGACATTCGCACAGTCGCCGAGCGCATGACCTTCCCTAAATTCTTAAACGCCGGCCAAACCTGTGTTGCCCCTGATTACATATTTCTTCCAGAAGGCAAGGTTGAAGAGTTTGTTAAGCACGCCAAAGAAATCGTTGGCAGCCGTTACGACAGCGTAAACAATTCAGACTTAACTGCGATTATCGACGAAGCCGCTTTTAACCGCTTGCAAGCCACGTTAGAAGACTCCAAAGAAAAAGGCGCTGAAGTTGTTAACCTATTACAGGGCGATGACGTAAATACTCAAGACAAAAAAATCGCACCGCACATCATCGTAAACCCAAGCGATGACATGATCGTAATGCAAGACGAAATCTTCGGCCCACTGCTACCGATCAAAACCTATAAATCATTGGATGAAGTGGTTGAGTACATCAACGAACGTGATCGTCCGCTGGGCTTGTACATGTTCTCTAACGACAAGAAAACCCAGAACGATTTATTCTACAAAACATTGTCTGGCGGCGTATGCATCAACGACTGCATGTTCCACGTTGCTCAGCACGATATGCCATTCGGTGGTATTGGTAACAGCGGCATGGGTCACTACCACGGTGAAGAAGGCTTTAAAGAGTTTTCGAAATTGCGCCCAGTATTCAAGCAGTCTGGCCTAACGTCTAAAATCATTCTTATGTTGTCACCACCTTACGGCGGTCTATTCAAAAATGTTGTTAATTTGATGTTGAAGTTTAGATTGTGATTTTTTACTAATTTTAAAGCATAAAAAACCGCCTTGCTGGAATCCAGAGGGCGGTTTTTATGCCTGATTTCAAGTTATTTTCTTTACTGCCAGCAAGCCATCAATCGCCATTCCCAAATCCATTGATTCACCCGCCCATTTAGTCACTGCCGTTTTTTCATCAATCGCGTTATAGATCAGTCTAGGAATTGTCTTGCCCAGTTCAGCAGCATCACAGCAAGCACAGGTAAACTTTGCAGGGTTGGCAGCGATAACGAAGTCTTCGCTTCTATTAAATGGCGCATCAAAATAACGATCTACTTTAGAGAAACATAACCTCTCAGAAAAACGCTCTGGTTTGCTATTAATTTTTAATGGTACTTGATTAATATGTTCTGGTTTAAGTGAAAGGAAGAACGAGCCTTTATGCAGCTCTCTATGATGATACCTGCATAGCGTTACCAAGTTATCCAACTTAGTCTCACCCCCATCGGCCCAGTGTTTTATATGGTGTCCTTCGGTATAACGAGTTTCACAACAGCCTGGAAACTGGCAACCGCCGTCACGAATTGCTAATGCGCGCGACATGGCGGGTGGGATAATTCGCGAACGACGGCCTATGTTCAATACATTACCCACTTCATCTTCTTCAACCACCAATAAGCCCGCATCACACGCCATGCGCCTTGCTGCGTTGGGTATTAGCCATCTGCCGTCTAAACTAGCACCTAGATCTGTATCTTGAGAGCCAGCACGGATATGCATGATTAACTGACAACGTTCTGCGCCTTTAAGTGTTGCTAGGCCATTTAAAGCGCTTTCTGGGCTTGCTAGATAATGTTCAGCAAAGGCGAGTAAAGCGTCTGCTCTGCGTTGAGGGAAGGTGATTTGTTCTTCTTGCTTATCGAGAGTGAACGTTTCTGTTTCCGCTGAAACGCTTTTTTCGGCTGTTATATCTGTATCTGCACTCTTTTGAGAAGCCGCTATTCGATCACCTAACTCGGTGAGTGCTTTTGCAATTAACCCGCCCTCTTCCTGAGGCAGCTTAGCATTGATGATCCATGAACCATCATCTTCTTGATAACAGATTACGCTTCTATTCTCTTGCTGTAGTTCTTGTCTTTTTAATTCTTGCTCTTCTTCACTTAAGCCAAGATCTGCGGCAATGAAGTCTTCTTGCTTATCCGCAATACGACTTACTGTGCGGTAGGCTTTAACCAATACCTCCACATGTTGCGCTGTGCCATACTCGGCAATGTTTAATAAATAGTCTTCGTTTTCTTCTGTTGCGATTCTGGTCATTGCGCGTACTTTTGAAAAACTCAGTTCACCTTTTTGAAAAGCAGAATTAATTCCCGTCAAACCATCTAATGCCCGTGCCGCTCTCACTTTCTCTCGGGCAGGGTTCATCGAGATGCCGCATTTCCAATTTAACCAATGCGCACAAGAACGTAGGCCATAACCTGCCCAAGCTTGTCTGCGATCGAATTCTGCGATGAGTTTTAGGAAGCGATAATTAGCGGCGTTGATTTGGCCAGCTAGTGTAGTGATTTGATCTTCGAGTTGCTCGTTTGTTTCAGCAAAGGTTTCATTAAAAAAACTGTCACTAGAGAAACTGTCATTACTACTTTCTCTTATGCCTTCGACTAGCTTACTACCAACAAACTCTTCAACTTTTAAAGCATACATAAAGCCACCACAATCTAATTCAATACGGTTTTAGATACTGGTTTAATTTTAGTTTATGGTGGTATTACGGCAATAAAATAAGTCTGTTTTAATAGACTATTTACTGCTAAAAATACTATTTAAAGATGCTATTTTTTAATTTAAAAAACGGCCTTTTAACTTATCTAAAAGAAGAGATAATTAATGTATAACAATGCATTACTCAGCATTAACCAGCTCGATTTTATAAACCAGTACTTTGCTAATACAATGTGTCTTTTCCGCTTAGACTTTACTAATAAATAACTGACATACAAATAAATCAGATAGATAAGCCAGAATATAAAGAACGAGCTGGTTAGAACCAACCAAGTAATTTGTAATAACGTTAGGGCTAGGCTCATACTTCCCCCTTCGTTAAAGCGTGCTCTATTCTATCTTTTCGTTGTGCTATTTTCTTACGTCGCCTTAACCATAAGAGAATGCCAAAACTCATTACTGAGATAAGCAATATTGAATTCGCTATCGCCCACAACCATTTACCTAACTCACCAAAGGCAAAACCAGTATGTAAGCCATATTGCATCGTTTTATAGGCATGAATGCTGTCTTTTGAATCTGCCGACCAGCTATCGACCTTATATTTCTCTTTTAACGAATATGCATCTAACGAAACATGCAGCTGAGGTGTATAGGACAAACTTGTTGTATCAACTAAGCGGATACTCACTACATCACTTCGTCTTAATGCAGGGGCCAATCCTTGGACATGGTAACTCGGATAGTCTTGTTCTATTTTCTGGTAAATCTTTGCGAGACTTGCCATAGGGTAACGCAGGGGCATGCGCTGACTATGAAGCTTGGGACTGACTTTCTCTTTATTCTGTAAGTACAGTAGTCCGTTATAAACATCCTCACGCCAAGTCCAGCTTATACCCGTGATAATTATGATTAATAAAATGGGCGTTATATACAGTGCAGTGACCGCATGTAAATGGCGTAAACTAAAACCTTTTACTGTTTTCAATTTGAATTGTTGTTTATTTAGCTTCACTTTTTTAGCGCGAATAAACCACATAATTAAACCGAGTACGATATTTAATAGCAGAATCACACTGCATATTCCTACCAGAGTGCGTCCTTCTGTATTAAAGCTCTCGCCATCAATAGTCAGTCGATTTAATAATAGCGTTCTATGTAGATCGGTAATTAAACGAAAGCCTTCTCTTTGTAATGGATAGTGGCGATCGGTATTCAGGTTAATAACAAAGGTTTGGCTGCCGCTTGGGCAAGTCAGATAAACCCAAGGTAACGATACTGTTTGCAGGTCGTGGCGAATATAACTTACCCGACATGGCCGATTCTCAAGGGTTAGCTGCTTTATATGGTTTTGCACTTTAACTCGCTGCTCAGCCCCGAATACCAGTTCAGGGTTATTCCCCTGATACTCTTCTGCTTGCCACTGTGTGATCTCGGCTTCAAATAATAATAGTAAGCCAGTAACCACAACCACCGATAAAGGAATCAGGGCGATGAACGTGAGGTACAGATGTAATTTACGAAAGAATAGATAGAAGTTCATGAAGATTGATAACTATTAAATTGCTGTGCCAACAATTCCCTTATCCACAAGTGCAATGGATCTTGCCCAGAACGAGCATGCCAAGCGGCGATCACATCAAAGCCTGGGGGATATTCTGTTAGGTGAACTTGTTGCAGTCTTGGATCGGGTAATAAACGCGAGGGTAAAAATGCTAAGGTATCGGTTTCGGCAACACACTCTGCGGCAGCGGCAAACGACGGTACTGATAAGACAACATTACGCTTAAGCCCTTTTGCTTCAAACCAATCATCGGCCATGCCGCGTAAGTCTCCACGCGAAGGCGAAACTACTACGTGATCGAACGAGACAATTTCTTTGGGCGACATTCCTTGTGGCGACATCTCCGTTGCTAATAATATTTTATTTTCCGTACTATCAAAGTGCCTGCCCTTCGCCGAAACACAGACATAGTTTTCTTTATACAGCAGCATCGTTGGGCAATTATTCGGCACGAAGTTAGGCGTACTAAAAACTAAATCAATTTGCCCTGTTAATAACTGCTGCCCCATCTGATCGATTTCTAACTTATGCACAATCACTTTTAAATTCGGTGCGTGCTGGCGTAATAGTTTTAATAGTTTCGGCAAAATGGTGCGTTGCTCAAAATCTGTGGCGCTGATATTAAAAATACCATCGACTAATGCAGGGTCAAACGATTCACTTTCTAATAATGCTTCAATATCCGTTAAGAGTTTGTCTAACCGAGGGGATAAGCGTTCGGCCACGGGGGTAGGAATAATGCCATTGCTAGTGCGTACGAAAAGGCGATCGTCAAAGATGTCACGTAAGCGTTTTAACTGCTCGCTTACGGTTTGCTGGCTTACGCCCAATTGCTCGGCCACCCGCGAGACATTACGCTCACGCAATAGTGCGCGCAGTACTCTTAATTGCTTTAGCTCTAGCTTGGCCAGTCGGCTTGATGTGCTCATATCCACCCATTCAAATATAGGAAAACCTGTATCTTTTACAGTACCATCTTGATTTTACTTGTATCCAATACACCTTACCATGGCTGCAATTACTAATTAATAGACAATAAGCAGAGTATTTCATCATGACAGCACAAGATCAGACGCTGGATTCAATCGACCCAAGTAATGGCGAAACCGTAGGTTCTGTCACCATCACCGATGAAGCGGCCTTGCATGAGAAGGTGAAGCAAGCTGCACAAGCGCAGCTTAGCTGGGGACAACGCGCTTTACATGAACGCAGCGCCTTAGTTCAGCAAGCTTATGCGGCTTTAGAAGAGGCAGAAGAAAGCCTGTCGTTATTGATCAGCCGTGAAATGGGCAAAGATACCCGCCGCGCAGGCTATGAAGCCAGCGGTACTCTGCATGGTGGCCGCTACTTAGCAGCAGAGTCGGCAAAAGCATTTACTAGCCAACACCTAGCAGGCAATAGTGAAATTCAATACCGCCCACTGGGTATCGTCGGTGTGATCTCACCTTGGAACTACCCGCTAGCGATGGCGAACAACTTGATCGTACCTGCATTAATTGCGGGTAATAGCGTGATTCTAAAACCTTCTGAAGAGACGCCTTTGGTTGCCGATTTGCTGGTGAGTATTCTTAACGAAACCTTACCTGCAGGTGTATTACAAATTGCTCACGGCGGCGGTGAAGTCGGTGAAGGATTAGTAAAATCGAACATTAATATGATTGCTTTTACCGGGTCATTACAAACCGGCCGAAATATTATGGCCAATGCCGCACCGCAATTAAAACGCTTGGTGATGGAACTGGGTGGTAACGACCCGATGATCGTTTTAGGCGATGCCGATGTTTTTGAAGCAGCGCAATTTGCTGTGGCTTCGAGTTTTGAAAACGCGGGGCAGATGTGTACCTCCACCGAACGTATTTATGTTGATGAAAAAATTGCTGATCAATTTGAGCAAGCCGTAGTGAGCATTGCTTCGCAATATAAAGTCGGCAGCTGGCGCGATAGCCGAGTCAACATTGGGCCGTTGGTTAATAGCAAGCAACACGCAAAAGTTGTTAGCCATATTGAAGATGCTTTGGAGAAAGGCGCGACCTTGCTATTTGGTGAAAGGGAACCTCTACTGCCATTTATTCAACCCACGGTTATTAGCAATATTAATCCAACAATGAAAATTGAAAATGAAGAAACCTTTGGCCCCGTCGTGGCCATCGATCGTTTCGGTTCTGTCGATGATGCCATTAATCGCGCCAATGACAGTATTTATGGTTTAGGCGCTGTTGTATTCGGTAAACACGATGCAAAAAAAGTCGCGCAAAGATTACAAGCAGGCATGATTGGTATTAATCAGGGTGTTGGCGCAGGTGGTGATGCACCTTGGGTCGGCGCTAAGCAAAGTGGTTTTGGTTATCACGGATCTACTGAAGGTCACCGTCAATTTGCTCAAGTCACTGTGATTAACCACTAAATAGGAATCTGATAATGAATACTGAAATAAATAAAGAAGATTTTTATGTGGTTGCTCGTGAACCCGGAGCTGAGAATCCATCATTACCAACCTGGACAAGCCATAACGAGAACCCTACCGGACTTGCGACTGAAGCGCCGTTTATTGTTTCGCGCAAAGAGATTCCTGAGGTGCCAGGGGCATTTCAACTGTTGAATGTTTTTTCACAACAAGAATGCCAAGCCTTTATCGATACTACCGAAGCGCTGGAATTTTTACCCGATGCGCCGGTTTCGTTAGCAAGAAATATTCGTCACAATGATAATGTCACTTGGGTAGTGGATGAAACCACCGACCAATTAATTTGGCAGCGCTGTGGGCATTTATTTACTGATGCTGATCATTTGTTTGAAGGCCGAAAAGCTGTCGCTATCAATGCCCGCTTTCGTTTTTATCGCTACAAGGAAGGTGATTATTTTAAATTTCATACCGATGGTGCTTGGCCAGGTAGCCGCGTAATTGACCAACAATTGATCGGTAATGCGTACCCTGATCGCTACAGTGAAATGACGTTTCTTATTTTATTAAGCGAAGACTTTGATGGTGGTGAAACCCGCTTTCGAGTGAATAATGAAAATATCGATATCCGCACCCCTGCGGGCTCGGTATTGTGTTTTCCTCATGGTATGCACCCACTTCACAAGGTGCATAGCTCGATGCCGATAACTCGAGGGACAAAATATATTATTCGTAGTGATGTCTTGTTTAAACAGTAGATAACTGGCAAGGGCATAGTTGACAAAAACCTCAAATAAATTTATCTTGCAGGCTTAAATCAACGGACGATTATCTATGCCTTTCTTACGCTTTCTATCTTTTGCTATTATTAGCCTTTCACTTTCTGCCTGTGTTACTGAAAAAGATTCCTCTAAAGATAAAAACGCTGTATTAGAAGATAAAACAAGCATACAGCCGATAAAAGAATTAAAAAAAGAAGAAGAACCTCTACCTGACGATTCAGTTTATGTACCTGAACATGGTGATACTGCCGTAAGCTTCACTACAACAGCATTATACAAGTATGATAAATCAGAGCATGAAGATGAATTAGTGCGTGAAGATGAATTAGTGCGTGAAGATGAATACCTCAACGTTAAACTCTTCAGCCATGTTTCAGAGTTACCAATTCAATTTGGCTACCAGCACACAGAAGTAGGCCCTTACCTTAAAACTGAAAATTTCAAGCAATATAATCAAAATACAAGTGAAAGGACTTCTGTTCATTATTCAACATTAACGCCTCCTCATGAGTTATTAATAAACCATTATTTAAAAAGCAAAATATATTCAACGGTTGAATTTAATAAGCAAACTGCGATCACTAGTCAAGAAAGTAATGGTTTGACGACTCGATATACCACCGAAGAAAAATTATTTGATGAATACACTGGCAATAATGTCGGTATAAGTTATTCACAAACAGAGGTCACGGCATTAAACCCTGAATCTATTACCATTAGATCAGGCACTTATAATGCAGTAAGAGCCAGCGTTCAATCTGAATTTAAATCTACTATTAATGACAGCATTAACAACACCTGGACGGAGGTTTCCGAGGGATTCATGTGGTTTGATATCAATACGGGTACTGTCTTAAAAACAATATCAAGAAAAACAGCAACAAACGTAGATTATCCAGATGTCGTTTATACCACCTACCTTGTCAGTGAATTTGTTTCCAGCGATAAATACACTAAAGAGACTATTAACATGAGTCCTTCTGAAAATAACAAAATAATGACTCATGATTATTCTACTAGATTAACAATGGACCCTCATTTAATTAAGTTACCATTATAATTATGTATGATTTTTTCTGCACAAAGTTCTGGGGCTTGCAGCGGTAATAAATGCCCATATCCTGGAATGTATTCAACTTTATCTTGCGGGCGTATCTTTTTCCAATGCGCCCACATGTCTTCACTAAAGAACATCCCTGCTTCAGAACGAATTATAGTTATTGGGCACTTCACTTGTTTAAGCTTTGCCCAAAATGGCGATGGATGAAAATAATTATGTGCTTCCCACTCTCTAGGAAAGGCTAATCCCACTTCATCCTCTTTATCCACTACTAAATGATTAGCAAAGCTATCCAGAGCGCTCTGAGTCATGCCCTCTAACGAGGCCCATTTTTCTATTTGGCCACGCAGTACCGATCGATTTGGCCAGCGATTACGACGGGTTAACGTTGATTTTCCTGGCTGTATGTATTTACGGCGCAAGCTTAATGGGATTCGATTCATTAACCAGATATTTTTCGGAGTTAAAGCTACAGGCTCAATTAGAATCAACTGCGAGAATAATTCGGGGCGCTTCGCCGCAGCAAAAATCGTACTCGTTGCTCCCATCGAGTGACCGATACCGATGACCCCTGCTTGCTGGCGACTGTCCAAAAAATGAATTAAGTCATTGGCATAGGTCTGCCAGCTAATATGTTTTTTAGGCAGGCCAATATTTGGCCACTGCGCGCGATTATGCAGAGCTTCTAATTGAAACTTCTCGCTTAACAGCTTCATTAAAGGCTCATAGACTTGTACGGGATAGCCATTAGCCGCATAGAAATGGGCTTTTTTTAAACCTTGTTGTGAATCACCATTCCAATCCACATAGGTTGCGAGATGACCACGAACAGTTAAGGATTTAACCTGCATAAAACAACCACACCAATATTCTATTAAGCTAAACTATTATACGCTATGAAAGCGCGCGAAAATAATAAAATCGCTCTACTTCAACAGGGTTTGCTGAGTTTGACGAATTGAAATACCAAACATTTTTTTAAAGGTGCGGCTCAAGTGAGCACTGTCAGAGAATCCCGCAATATGCGCAGCTTCGGTCGCACTGCGCCCTTTAATTAACGCGCCAACCGCGCACAATAAGCGTCGCCATAATAGATACGGTCGCCATGGAATGTGCACCTCTTGTTTGAACAGATGTAAGAAGCGGCTTTCAGACAGATTCAGCTGCTGCGCTACCTCTTGCGCTTTCCAATGGGCGGGCTTTAAACATTCATCGGTAAAACACTGGTCTAGTTCATTCAGTAGTTTCTTAATGCGTGGGTCCAAGCTACTTTCTGTGACAGTAGAAACTTCAAATACCGACTCTAGGCTAACCATTAATGCCGCAAAAGTTTCAGGAAAATCCCCTCGCGCCACCAGCAATTTCGTCGACTGCGCTATTAAGCTTGCGCTAATCGCTTCCCCGAGTTGTGACTGAGGTTCAATTAAAACAACCCAACCTAACTCCATGGTTAAACTATGCGCTTGGTTCGCGGCCACGAGTAAAGGCGCTTTCAATTCGGTTTGGTTAAAGAGGTAAGAGTGTTGCGGGACGGGCCAAATTAGTTGGATGGCATTATGACTGTGTTCTTCGGCATCAATTGCTGCGCCTTTGACTGCCAATAAACCTAAACGAAAACCTATAGTAGGACTGTTAGCCATAATACGGATCTGATATTCCCAGAGAGCTTCAATACAGAAGCTCTCATTTAACCATATTATTCTGCGGTTGTGGGATCTATCACATTTCTAACTTGTGACAAATCTCGTACCAATTAAGTTGCTATAAAACGCTTAAAACCATCTATTATCAAGTATGTTTTTATATGCAATTTCAAGCTAATAAACTCGTACAAATAACAATGACGCTCAGCTAATATAAAGAGACGAATGTATTCTAGGTGATCAGTATGAAGTATTCTCTCGCGACCCTATTAGCTTTACTTTCTCTCCTTGCTCAACTGGCCTTTGCCGAGCCCCCCTTCCGATCAGGTGAAGTTGTTGTGAGTGGCTCGCCGAGTGATTTCCCTCATGAAGTTGTTTTAAAATATTTGCCTAATGCAAATCTAACCGTACTAGAAACTCAGAAAGGTGCAGAAAAATCTGTGGCGACTGCTTGGCGAGGAAAAGGCAAGCGTGCGGGGCGTAATTTCATTGCGACTAAGCAAGAAATTCCAAATGATCCACTTTATTCTTTTCAATGGCATTTTAAAGCTGTGCAAGCAGAAGCCGCATGGGGTATCAGTAAAGGTGCTGGGGTTACCGTTGCGGTATTAGATACTGGTTTAAACCTCAATACCAATGATGGTATTTATTGCGTAGTCGCTGGTATCGATAAAGTTAATGGTGATAATGACCCCGCCGATGGTGATGGCCATGGTACTCACGTTGCTGGCACTATTGCTCAATCGACCAATAACGCTGACGGGGTCGCAGGGCTAGCTAATCAGGCCTGCATCATGCCTGTGAAGGTCCTAGATGATAGCGGTTCGGGTTCCTTCGCCGATATTGCCGATGGTATTTATTACGCAATCGCGAATAATGCAAAAGTGATTAATATGAGCCTAGGAATCAATGCCCGTTTTGCTGTCACCAGTGATGCTGTTATGGATCCTGCCCTCGACGCCGCTGCAGCTGCTGGTATCACCGTGGTAGTCGCATCTGGTAACGATGGTCACCGTAAAAATGTTTCCTACCCTGCAATTTATCCAACCACCATAGCCGTGGGCGCAACTGACTTTAGAAACTCCGTAACTCGCTACTCGAACAAAGGCACAGGTTTGGATATGGTTGCTCCTGGCGGCGATAATGGACGCGATGATAATAATGACGGTTATGCTGATGGGGTATTACAAGAAACCGTTATTTCGGGAGATGATGGATATTATTTCTTTGATGGTACCTCTATGGCTTCGCCTCATGTCGCAGCAGCTGCTGCTATGCTTATTTCCCATGGTATTACAGAGCGAGCAGATATTTATCAGCGCCTAACCACTACCACCCTAGATTTAGGAGAGTATGGCTATGATAAAAGCAGTGGTCATGGGCTATTGCAGATATATAACGCGCTAGAAAATATAGCAGTCTCTGACCCTGGTACCGATCCAACAGGCACAGATAATGACGGCGATGGTTTCACCGTAGAAGACGGTGATTGCGATGATAACAACTCGGACATTCACCCAGGGCATAATGATAGCAGAGGCCGCTGGGGTCGAGATGGTATCGATAATGACTGTGACGGCACCGTTGATAGTTAAGCAACGCCAGTAGCTTAAGAGGCTACTGGCGTTTTGACCTTCAAGGCTTCACTGATTTTATGTACCGCTGGGGCAACAAAGATCACGGAGGAAAATGCGATTGGGAATGCCAAGCTAAAGGCTTTGCCCCACGCATAGATAAAACCTGGGTGAAAACCCACATGAATAGCCGTTAGGGTAAATGACATTATGCAGGTCATAAAAGCGGCCATAAAAAAGGGAAAGTAAAAACGTTCTAATCTTCTCATTTGTATCAACTTCATCCTTTGACTGATGGTGCTTGAATCATCTCAAGCTTCATTGTCAACTAAGGATGACAAGATAGTAGTTGCTCAAAGAGGGGTTGTCAACTAAAATTGACAACATGAATATTCCAGATCTATCACAAAACTTAAAATCTCTGCTGTTTAAACGTTACGAATGGTACGAGAAAGAACTCTTGATCTCTTTAGAGAAGCAAGGGGATGTCAGCTTAACGACGGCACAAGCCCGCGCGCTTGCGGTATTGAATGGTCAGAGCAGCAGTATATCAGCCCTAGCCCGAAGCTTGAACATCAGCCGTCAAGCCGCCCATAAAACGGTGGTGCGCTTGATCGAGCTGGATTGGATCAAGCTGGAAGGAAGTGATAAAGGCAACGAGAAGATCATTCAATTCACTGCATATGGCCAGCAAATGCGCGCCAAGATGAAAGAGCATATGATCCGCATCGAAAACGACATTGCCCAGTCCATTGGAGCTGAGCGCTATGCCATTTTAGTTGAAGTGCTTAATGCTGATTGGGATAATTTAACTGAGTAAAAGCGACACGGCAGTTACTAACTTATCGTTAACTTCTGCATTTTTAAGCGCGCCTTTTTCCACATCAAATACATCATAGAAGCTAGCAACCGAAAGGTCGGCTTTTACTTCTAGACCAAAATACGGAGCGGAAGCTTTTGCCGCCGCTAATACATTACCTGCCCCACCAGGCCCTGGTGACGTTGCTAATAAAACAGCGGGCTTACCTTGATAAACTTTGGCATCAATACGAGAAGCCCAATCGAATAGATTTTTATACGCTGCGGTATAAGAAGCATTATGTTCAGCGAATGAAATCATCACGGCATCCGCTTGTTTAATCTTATCTAAAAAGTCATGAGCAAGCTGGGGAATGCCCGACTCATTTTCACGATCGCTGCTGAAAATTGGCATTTCATAATCATTGATGTCAATCAAATCTACCTGAGCATTCTCTATTAAGTTAGCGGCATAAGTAACTAATGACTTATTGATTGAAGAACGGCTGCTGCTGGCGGCGAAGGCTAATACTTTCATAATATTTATCTCTCTAAAATTTTTTGAAGTGCTGTTTTAATGTCTGTTTTAAGTGCGTATTAACGCAAATGATCAATGCCATCGTAAGCAATAAATTCAATATCAAAATATTCTTTTTCTCTGCTTGATTGGCATTTAATATGAAGTTGATATTAATACCACAAGGATGCTCCACAATCGCCACCGGCTCTGGGCCAGAAGGGCCGGTAATATATTCAAAACCCAACTGGGCATAAAAATCGCGAGAAGTGACAAAATCGCTGACGCGGATTCCAATGTGATTCACTCGTGTTAGCTCTTTCATGCTGCTCCCTCTTTGCTTACTAGGACATTGTTGATCTGATGTAGCCATAATAGATTAACCACGTTAAAAGATTAATAGTCTAAATGAGTAATCATTATTTCCATTTGACTTGCAATCAACTAGAGTAAGGGATTATCCCAAGTTGAGCACATTAAAATGGCCTTTGATTCCCAACTTCTAGATGGCATGGTGATTTTTGTTGAAGTGGTTAATCGTGGCAGCTTTACTCAAGCAGCTCAGACAAGCGGCCACTCTACGTCTTACATCAGTAAAGAGATTAGTAAGCTAGAAGCGCGCTTAGGTGTGCGTTTGATGCAGCGTACGACACGCTCGTTAAGTCTTACCCCAGAAGGGGAAGTCTACTTTCAACAATGCCTGCAAATTATTGATGACGCCGAACAAGCCCAAAATATTATTAGTGGTGGCCAAGCTCAGCCAAAAGGCACATTGCGCATTAGCTGCCCAACCAGTTTTGCCATGGCAAAAATGCAGACGCTATTTTCTGATTTTATTCACCTTTACCCCAAGGTGAATTTAGAAATTGATTTGAATAACCGCAAGGTGGATATGATTGCCGATGGCTTTGATGTGTTAATTCGCGCCTCGCAGCAGCTGGATGATTCAAGTTTAATTAGCCGTAAAGTTTTCAGTTCAGAAGGGGTTGTTATTGCGGCTCCTAGCTATTTAGAAAAATATGGCACGCCAAAAACTGTTGCAGACTTAACTCAGCACCAAGCCATTACTTATAGCTATTTGAAAAACCCTGGCTTGTGGCACTTTACCAACTCAGGAGGACAGGTCGAAACAGTTCAGGTAAATAGCCGAGTGCAAACCAATAGCTCGGAATTAGAAGTATCACTCTGTGTCGCTGGTCACGGCATAATGCTAATGCCACGCTTTAACTTAAACGGGGAAATTGAACGCGGGGAACTAGTAGAATTACTAACGGAATATCAGCGCACAGAAATTAATGTTTACGTGGTTTACCCTAGCCGTAAACATATGTCGGCTAAGGTACGCAGCTTTATTGATTTTGCGAGCTCACAGCTCTCATAGAGTTCTCAATGCTGTTCATTTTGTAATGATCGACAATGTAGTCTGCTACGTCCATCGCTTCTTCTTCAGAGGCGAACATTTCATGCAATGTCGGTTCACCATCTTCGATATAATAAGCGTCGTACATAGAAGATGGGTTATCATTGAGAAAGTAGTTCTGCACCCAAATTGAATACTGTTTACCGAAGCGACTTACGCGTAAAACTTTATAGTTTTCACCATCACCGCTCAACCAAGTGTGCATAGATATATTAAATTCTGTAGTTTTCATAATGTCGCCTCGTCCTTTATCTAAATTGCTTTTACTTGTTAATAATTGCTGTAATCATTTTCTAATTTAAATATAGCAACTCTGTTTTAAACAAGTGTATTGCAGGGAATTGTAGAGTCAGCAAGTGAAAGCTTATGTCATGTTTTAATGCTTTATTCCTATGATAAAAATTGACCACAAACGACCCATAAGGTTCCGTTTATTATAAAATCATGCATACTCACAGCATTAATAAATATTTAAATAGAAGGTGATTCATCATGAGCCAGCAAGGACAGTTTTCTTTACTGAAGAAACGTCGATTTCTGCCCTACTTTGTGACACAGGCATTAGGCGCATTCAATGACAATTTATATAAAAATGCCTTACTGTTGTTCATTACCTTTGGCAGTATTAGCGCTCAAGGCAATTCGGCGCTATTAACGAACTTAGCTGCTGGTTTATTCATCCTACCTTTTTTCCTGTTCTCTCCTATCGCTGGCCAGATTGCCGACAAATTAGAAAAGTCAAAGCTCATACGTTGGATTAAGGCCTTAGAAGTTATCATCATGGGTTTAGCAGCCGTCGCCATTTTGATGAATAACATATCTCTGATGATGCTGTTGCTATTCTTGATGGGATTGCAGTCTGCAATTTTTGGCCCAGTTAAATTCGCCTTATTACCACAACATCTTAACGATGATGAATTGGTGGGTGGTAATGGCCTGGTTGAAATGGGCACGTTTTTAGCCATTCTTACGGGTACGATTACCGCAGGTATTTTCTTTGGCTTTGAGCAAGCAGAATATTGGATTGCTGGGGGTATTATTTTCTTCGCGCTAGCAGGTTTATTATCAAGCCAATATATTCCTAGGGCCGCAGCGAACAACCCAAATTTAAAAATAAACTGGAACCCCTTCACTGAACTGGTGAATACCCTTAAACAAGCCCAAGAGAATCGCTCGGTATACCTATCGATTCTTGCTATAAGTTGGTTTTGGTTTATCGGCGCTAGCTATTTAACTCAATTCCCTAATTTCGCTCGTGATTACTTAGGTGGCTCGACACAGGTCGTGACTCTGCTGTTAACCTTATTCTCTTTAGGGGTTGCGGTGGGTTCACTATTATGTGAAAAACTTTCAGGACATAAAATAGAGTTGGGCATTGTGCCAATCGGTTCCATTGGTATGAGTATTTTTGGTATCGACTTATATTTTTCGGTGACAGGTATTCAAGTAATTAACGATATGTCTGCAATTGCCTTTATGCAGCAAACTGAAAACTGGCGCTTAATGTTTGACATTGCCATGGTCAGTGCTTCTGGCGGCTTATTCGTAGTGCCACTACAAACCTTAATTCAGCAGCGCAGTGAAGAGAAAAACCGTTCGCAAATTATTGCTGCCAATAACATAGTCAACGCTATTTTCATGGTGGCTAGCGCAATTTTTGGTATTATTGCCTTGGTTATATTTGAACTTTCAATTCCTACCTACTTCCTCATTCTTGCAGTGCTTAATATTTTTGCCGCGGCCTATATTTACTCGACTGTGCCCGAGTTTGTGCTGCGTTTCTTTATTTGGATGTTAACTCATACACTCTATCGAATTAACGACAAAGGCCTGGACAATATTCCTGAAACCGGCCCAGCGGTTTTAGTCTGTAATCACGTAAGCTTTGTCGATGCGATGTTAATCGCAGGCAGCTACCAGCGCCCAATTCGATTTGTAATGGACCGAAGTATCGCAGAGATGAAAGGACTAAAAACTTTCTTCAAAATTGCTAAAACCATTCCTATCTGCTCACCGAAAGCGGATATCGATACCTATGAAAATGCCTTTAAGCGCATTAAAGAAGAATTGGATGATGGCGAATTAATTTGCATATTCCCAGAAGGGAAATTAACCACAGACGGTGAAGTTGATACCTTTAAATCGGGGATAGAACGCATCATAAAAGAGTCGGCGGTACCTGTGGTACCCATGGCATTAGACGGAATGTGGGGGAGCTTCTTTAGTCATAAAAGTGGCCATGCGTTAACGACTCGACCTAAACGATTTTGGTCAAAGGTATCACTAACTGCAGCGCCTATGCAATCAGCTGAAACCGTAACTGCCCAGTCTTTAGAGCAATCGGTTAAGTCTCTTTTATTGACAGAGTTAGAATAGATCACAACATAATATTAATTTTCATTCCTAAACCTTCTGGTGTGGTCGCTTGTTCAAAAGCGGCCAGTAAGTCATTCCTTTTCTGGTAATCTAAGGTTTTTTCATACACATTACCTGGGTTTATATCCGCTGCATTCTTGGTATCGTTGGTATCGATACTATCATCAGAACTTGATGATGCATTCACATATGTATCGATATTCTTTTGTGTTTGCCTTAACTCCTCAGCATACACCGCTGCTTGGCGGGCATTATCCCGACGAGTTTGAATATTTTCTTCTATCTGCTTTGCTTCTAGATCCTCAGGCAGTTGGCCTTTATCTAGAACTGGCGGTTCTTCCTCTTCTATTGGAGGCACAACAGGTTGAATTGTTACAGGGTTTTTATCTTCTATCTGCTGCCGATACTGATTACCAGATTCTGCTAGATAAGGTGATACATTATGTACTGAGTTACTAATCATTCGAACCTCACATCTAATAAATCCATAAATAAATACTCGTTATTTATGCGAGAGTGACTCAATCACTGTCAGCACCCTGCTGGTAAAGGAGGCTAACCATGCTTTCAATAAAGGAGAGCAACTTTCGATTTCTCGCTGAATGTCTGCTATAGGAATAGGAACAGCTCTAAGGGGCTCTATCACGATGGCTTTCCCTTGATAACTCGGACTTTCACCATTACCTTTTTGAGAGACGACTACTGCAGCATCGCCGACAAAATTATTCGCGCCGATATTAACGCTAATATTCTTATCGCCTAAAACCAATTGCAGCTCAACACCTCCTTCAAGAATAAAATACGCGGTATCTAGAGGTTTATCGGTATCAAACAAAACGTCACCAACCTGTAGAATTATATCGTCATTTTTCTCTGTCATTATCCCAACCCAAAACTCTAAATGTATTGTAAAACTTAGTTCTTTTCAGGTAAAAAGCAAAATACTCAGTAATGTGCGATGATGCCACCTTATTTATAGCATCGCGTTAAGTGAATACCAATGACGAAGACTCCCTGGCTATCAGCTACTCTATTAATTTTGTTAACCGCTATTGCGCCGACTCTGTGGGGCACGACTTACATTATCACGACTGAATTACTACCCGTAGATCGCCCCTTTATCGCCGCCTTTTTACGTCTATTACCGGCGGGTATCATACTGGTACTCATTAGCCGACATTTACCTCAACACCATGAGTGGCTGCACATTATTATTCTGGCGATTTTGAACTTTGCAATTTTTCACGTACTACTGTTTGTCGCAGCTTACCGCTTACCGGGTGGTCTAGCCGCTGTAGTAGGCGCAATTCAGCCATTAATGATGATGTTTTTGATTTGGTTTGTTGATAACCGCAAGCCCGCCCAACTTGCTTTAGGCGCAAGTATTATCGGCGTATTTGGTATGGCAGCGCTTTTATTATCGCCTAGCTCAACATGGGATCTTGTGGGTATTATTGCAGCGACGGTAGGCGCAATGCTGATGACCTGTGGGGTATTTTTAGCGCGTCGCTGGCGTACTGATATGCCTCTGCTAGCTTTCACTGGCTGGCAGCTATTAATTGCGGGTCTTTTATTAGCACCGCTAGCTTGGTTGATTGACCCACCATTATTAACGCTAACAACAAAGAATATACTCGGCTATGGTTACCTTTCTCTCTTTGGTACCACCCTCGCCTATGTTTTATGGTTTAACGGTATCGCTAAATTGTCACCGGTTGCGGTTTCTTCATTAGGGCTATTAAGCCCTATAGCAGCGGTAATTATTGGCTGGCTAGTGCTTGGCCAAAGCATCACAGGGATTGCCTTGCTTGGCCTTATTGCAGTGCTGGCGAGTGTACTAACTGTACAGTGGGCACTGGTGCCAAAGAAAGTTTAAAAGGTATAAAGCAGAGAGGTAATAATATCTTGATCCAGCTTGATAGGGTCGGCTGGCGGTGCAATGGTATTGTGCTTGAAAGCGTAAGAGACTTTCACTGCCACATTTTCAATAATGTTTGATTTTACGTACAAATTGAAACGACTTACGGTATTGTTATTACCATATTCAATCGAAATACTTTGTCCAATTTCTGCGGCATCACTCACTGTGAAAACGAGTTCATTGGAGAAATACGCCATCATTTCAGTATTTTTATGAATACGTCCTTCTTCGATAGCAACTTCTGTATTCACTGCATCATAACGTTCATCACGATAACCAAGACCCAGTTCTAACTTTAATGATACATCTTTCTTTTCTACAACATGGTTACCATATCCGACTACGGCCGTACCTTGATATTCGAAACCGTTGTAGAGATCTCTATCATAACTGCCGCGTAGAAAAGAGTAGTTCTTTGTTCCTGCAACCTTATAATCCAGCTGCTCAGTGACATAGTAGGCTTTACTGGTTTCACTACCGTCCTCTTTACCATAATCCCCTTTAAGCCTGACTGTATTCAGCCAATTGCCGGTATGATAAATAATACTCTGTCGAAGTAGTGCCGTCTCTTCATTGGTATTGCCTGATTTATAAATATAGCCTAACTCGATATCACCAGACCACTGACTCTCTTTTGCATCACTTTTCGTGTCACCTTTCGCATCATTTTGAGCCAAAGAGGCTGCACTAAAAATGGTGGTGCTACAAACGATAGAGCTTAAAATCAATACCTTTTTGAACATCGAACTTCCTACATATCTACGCAAAACAAAATTTTACGTATCCTACGCAAAAACAGCAACTTCTCCTAGCGGGGGTATCAAAAAAAAGCGGCTATGGATTGGCTCATTGAACCAACCCATAACCGCCAAGCACTACTAATTAAACTACTGATTAGGATTTACATACTGGGTATCCGTATTACTGTCTGCGCGCTCCCACATTTGTAGATAAGCTTCGGCAGAATTCATTACCGCATCGTAAATACGCTCTGGGGTTTGCTCACGAATATCTTGGATATGATCAGCAATCATACCGTAGTGAGATAAACCTTCGTTGTTCAAATCAAAGGTTCGATTACCGGTTACCTGCTTATCAATTTCAATCCCTTCTTCGGTGGTGAAAGGATAAATCAGCGGGTTAGTAGCAACATCACCACGAGGGCCTGGCTGGTTACCAATGCCGCCCATATCCGTAGAGAAAGGCACCGCATTCAAATATTCAGTCGCTTCAAACAATTTTAAGTAACGATCAATTCCATACTGCACTGAAGTAGAGGAACTATTGTATGGCGCTAATATCCCCCCTTGGGTTGCTATACCTTTTTGAACTTTATGCGGAGAACCATCGTGCGCTGAGTTTAACCAGCTGTGGCCAGAGATTACGCCAGAATAATTACGCGCCTCAACAATTTCCATCACCGCATTCGCTGTTTTGGTCGACATGTGGTCCATTTCAATGATCATCCCCATATCGATCATACGATTAACCAGATAGACACCTAGATCACTTAATCCCTTCACATTACATAAAGGCTGAGATTCGTCATATTCAGGGTTTAAGCCAATGACATCTAAGATATCTTTAATCACTGCAATATCACCGATCAGTGGAAATCCAGATTTAAAGTAGCGACCACGGGTTTCGCTATCACAAACTTCTGTTTCAAAGAAACTGCCCGTTGCTAACCACTGACCAACGTTAATAAAGCCATCTTCTTGGCGTGCTCCACCAAACTGGTTATCAAAACGGTGGGTCGGATACATAGTACGCACACCAGCGCTATAAACTTTCTGCAACTGAGCTTCAATAGTCTCTTTCGTACAGGTATCTCGAATACCGCAATCAAATAGTTCTGAGGCCTCAATACCCATCAAGATTGCCATCTTGCCATCGGCAATCACTGATCGTGCTTCTGCTGGCGTACTAACGATGCGGAAGAAACCTTTGCCAGGGCCGCCCTGCTGCGCATCGATATAGGCTTCCATTTCATTTAAGCGTTGAATTTGTAGATCAATACTCTTAGACGTTTGGCAGTTATTCGGATTTATCCAGCTGGCAGGGTTCACCGTTTTTTGCACATTACATAAGACTTCGTTCTCTACGAGCAGAGAAACCATCATTTTTAAGCCGCCCTTATGAGCACGCTCTACCCACTTATAATAATACTGCATGTGCGATAACGATTTACGCGCTGGCCATTCAGGGAAATCAGGGTAACCACGAGTATCATAAGTATGACTCACATTATCAAAGCCCATCAGGTTGCCAATAATGTCTAAGGCACCATTAGGTCCGTGAATTTCTTTACTATCTCTCAGTGCAGTTTCTATTCCCCAAGGGCTGAACGGTTCACCGTGTAAGAACTTACCGCCCATAAACTCATAAGAGGTTATGTGTGTATGGGGATCGATTGCGCCACGCACTGGGGCATTAACATCCGCTGCCTGCGAAATGGATTCATCTAAATTCAATTCAGCCTCAGGAAATGGCTTACAATCATTTTGAGCAACCAGCTTAAAGCCTGTTTCACTATTAGCGTTGGTTGGATTCAAGATATCCAATACATAGGCACCGCCATTGGCGTAATAACCGATTCCACCATGATTGTGGCGCAATACTTTATTTAAACCAATACCATGAAAACTATAACGATAACTGCCATCCGTTTGATACTGACCACCAATACGCCACTGAGCATACTCACCCGCATAACGACCTGCAGAAATTTCATTCGGCAAATGGCTAGCGAGATAACGGCCATCTTGGTCTGTTAACATAAAATGAAAGTAAGACGTGGGTTTAAAATAAAAGCGCGCCGCAGAAGAAGGGTTGGTTGCTTTAAATTGATAGCTCAAACCATCATCAACCAAGCCTCCTTGATCAAATCGATTCATATATTTGCCATTCGCTGGAGATTGAATGGCATAACAACCTTGTGCTAACTCATGCACTGAATTTTGTGCAGCGGCAATTTGAGCAGCTGTCGCTGGTGTTGGCGGTGCTGGTTTCTTCGACATAGCCTGCACGTCAATCGCCATCGTTGTTAACAGCGCCATTGAAGTCACTATTGAAGCGATAGGTCGGATTAAACGCTTACGCTGATATTCTTTATCTGTACTGATCATATTTCATCCCTTTATTATTTTTATACTTTCTTAAAACTAATTTAATTTTTAGTTGAATAAAGGAGAGTTTGATAGGTACGAAAGTACAATTCGACGTGCAATTCGTTTAAAAAATCGGTTTGAAATTTTGCACAGTACGAAGATACGATTACTTCATTATGCAAATATTGAAAAAAACAGCGATAAAGGGTCTGAAGTAGACAACGAGCCCATACTAATGGCTGAGAAGTACCTTTTTAAATCATGAACATTGAATCATTTATAAAAATATTGGCCTATTTTGTACTAGACATAATTCGTCATAAAAATTTATTTTTCTTGTTATTCTTGTCCAAAAAAACACGTTGAAAGTATCTAGAAATATTGCTGCCATCAATTAGTCACATATTCTAATTAAGCTCAGAAGCTGATTAATTTATAAATTGAACGGCAGGTTAAGAAATGAAAAAAATAGTATTTCCAGCATTGATGTTGAGTTTATTATTAACCGCTTGTGGTGGCTCAAACTCTAAAGATAACGAGTTGTCATCAGGAGAATTACAAAAGAGCTCATCGATAGAAGTGAGTAATATTCAAGTTGGCCCAAGGCCTTATTTTTTAATTGCTGACTTAGCACCTAGCGAGTTAAAAACCTCATTAGAAAGTTGCGCTGAAATGCCATTCAAAAAAACAAACTTCTCAATTGGCCACCGTGGCGCAGCCATGCAGTTTCCTGAACATACCAAAGAATCGTATATGGCGGCAGCTCGAATGGGTGCTGGTATTTTAGAATGCGATGTGACTTTTACCAATGATAAAGAACTTGTCTGTCGTCATTCTCAATGTGATCTGCATACTACAACCAATATATTGGCTACCGATTTAGCCGACAAGTGCTCTATTCCTTTTACTCCCAGCGACGGCACAAATCCCGCCAGTGCTCAGTGCTGCACCAGTGATATCAGTTTAGCGGAATTCAAAACATTAACAGGAAAAATGGATGGCGCTAATCCTGCTGCGACGACAGTAGAGGAATATTTACAAGGAACAGCTAATTGGCGTACGGATGGTTATGCCAGTCGCGGCACACTCATGACCCATAAAGAAAGCATTGAGTTATTTAAACAATTGAATGTAAAAATGACCCCTGAGTTAAAATCTGCTGCGGTTGCCATGCCTTTTGATGGTTTTAGCCAGCAAGATTATGCGCGTAAAATGTTAGCCGAATATCAACAAGCAGATGTACCCGCTGCGAATGTTTTTCCACAGTCTTTTAATCGTGATGATGTTGTTTATTGGATAACAGAAAACCCATCGTTTGGTGAACAAGCCGTCTTTTTAGATGAGCGCATGGATGACCCTAGTTTCAGAGCAAGTGCAGAAGATATGAACCAACTATTTGCTGATGGCGTGCGCTATATCGCCCCGCCGATGTGGGCCTTAGTAGCACTCGATAGCGATAAGCAATTGATTGAATCTGACTATACAATACTGGCTAAAGCAGCAGGCTTAAAAATAATAACTTGGACATTAGAACGTTCAGGCCCATTAGCAAACTCTGGTGGCTGGTATTATCAATCGATAGCTGAGTCGACCAATACCGATTCGGATATGTTAATACTGTTAGATTTTTTAGCACAAACAGTTAAGGTTGAAGGGATCTTCTCTGATTGGCCAGGCACAGTGAGTTATTACGCCAGCTGCATGAATTTAGACTAATCACCCTGGCGCGTACGCTTGCGAAATTTAACGTTACAGCTTTCATCAACCAAGGTGAAAATACTGTAGCGTTTATCCCCCGTTTTAATGTAACTCGCGACTTCTTTTCTCCCTGAAGTGTTATGAACTTTTTGAATAACCCCTGGATGAAAAACGGCTCCATCTTTAAAATAGGATGCTGCTTTTGCATTAGCCGCAGCAATGGCATCGAAATCTCGACATAGAGCCATCGCATTATTCGTTAACAATACCAAGAGCATAGTTTTAACCATCATCATCGTTCTCGTTCAGATACCAGACTGTATAGGTTATCGGCCATTTAGCGGCTAGCTTAACTGTCAACTTATGCTTTGACTGCCTGAGGCTGTGGAAAACACCTGAGACTTGTATATAATCCCGCGCTCTATTTAAGTAATGCTCTGGATTTACGTTCCAGGCCGCAATAAAAGGAAAGACCCATGCCTGAGCAAACTGCTCCTGTCGTCGTATGCGCGATGTATAAGTTCGTCACCCTAGAAAATTTTCAAAATATCCGCCAGCCATTATTAGATGTAATGGAAGCCAATGAAGTCCGTGGCACCCTACTGATCGCCCAAGAAGGCATAAACGGCACGGTCGCAGGTTCGCGCGCTGGCATCGATGCCCTTCTTACTTGGTTAGGCACTGACGAGCGCTTAGCCAACATCGTTACGAAAGAATCCTACGACGATACGATGCCTTTCTACCGCACCAAGGTGAAGCTAAAGAAAGAAATCGTCACCATGGGTGTAGAAGGCATCGACCCTAAACAGGTAGTAGGCACTTACGTTAAGCCTCAAGACTGGAATGCCCTCATCTCTGATCCTGACGTGGTACTGGTTGATACCCGTAACGATTACGAAGTACAGATCGGTACTTTCCAAGGGGCTATCAACCCAAATACTGAGACCTTCCGTGAATTCCCGCAGTACGTGAAAGACAACATGGACCCGACTAAGCAAAAGAAAGTCGCCATGTACTGTACCGGCGGTATTCGCTGTGAGAAATCGACTGCTTACATGAAAGAGCAAGGTTTTGATGAGGTTTATCACCTTGAAGGCGGCATTCTTAAGTACCTTGAAGAGGTGCCAAAAGAAGAAACTATGTGGGAAGGCGAGTGCTTTGTATTTGATAACCGCGTAGCGGTCAATCACGACCTTGAAAAAGGCCAGTACGACCAATGTCACGCATGTCGTTACCCGATTACCGAGCAAGAAAAATTAAGTGCTGACTACCTGCAAGGTGTCAGCTGCCCACATTGTATTGATAGCTACAGTGATGAACAGCGTGAGCGCTTTAAGCAACGTGAATTGCAAATGCAGCTGGCTAAAAGTCGTGGTGAAGATCACTTAGGCGGCGATGTTAAAGAAGCGGTAGAGAGAAATCGTCAAGATAAGATCCGCTTCCGCGAAGAGCAGCGTTCTAAGAACTAAATTATGTAATATTGTCACTCTATATCTATGACTAAAGGCTTATTAATTTATCGAGTTAATAGGCCTTTTTTATCCCCCAAAGTCCTAACTTAAAGCTTTCTCCCATTAAAAATCCCCCATGTAAGCAACCAATCTTGAGCTATGCTTTAGTGATATAAAGCGATTGGAAAGGAAGCCTCTGATGAAAGGCGTGGTATTTGATATTCTAAGAGACATGATCGAAAGCCAATATGGACTCGAAGGTTGGCAAGCTATACTCGATAAAGCAGGGTCTGACGGCATTTATGTATCAACTAAAACCTATGCTGATGCTGACTTAATGGGGTTAGTCGACGCTGCCAGTGACATCACGAACATTCCGGTAAATGATTTAGTTTTTAGCTTTGGGGAATTTATGGTCCCTAATTTCTATAAGCGTTTCCCAAACTTCTTTAGCGATGCTCTTAATTTCATCAAGTTTTTAGTATCCGTTGACCAAATCATTCACGTAGAAGTTCGCAAGTTGTTTCCCGATGCAGGTTTACCTACCTTTGACTATTCTGATGAAAATGAAAACTCATTAACAATGATTTATAAATCTCCTCGAAAGCTTTGCCAATTAGCAGAAGGGTTAATTTCAGGTAGCGCTAAACATTTTAATCAGAAATATAAAATGACACATGACCCTTGTATGCATAGTGGTAGTGACCACTGTGTATTCAAAGTAGAGCTACTTGATACCGAGGGGGTTAATTAGCATGGCAGCCGATTATCAAGCTGCTTACCAGCGTGAACGAGTAATGCGACAAGAAGCTGAACAGCTTCTCGAAGATAAGTCACGAGAGCTATATGCGTCAATGCAAACATTAGAAGAAACCTTAGAAGATCTGAAAGCCAGTCAAAATCAACTAGTGCAAACAGAGAAGATGGCATCATTGGGTGTACTTGCAGCCGGGGTAGCCCATGAGATAAATAATCCGATTGGCTACATCACCAGTAACTTTAATTCATTACAAGAAGGCTTAAAGTATATCCAAAGTTTTATAAGCGATATGCAGCCAAGCATTGATGGTGATGCCGATGCCGAAGCGATTAAGCAAACATGGAAGCTATTACTAAAAAAATATGATCTGGTCTATTTGTTGGATGATTTTATTGACCTAAGCAAAGAAACATCCGAAGGTTTAACTCGAGTTAAACAAATAGTCGCTGACCTACGGGCTTTTACGCGGGAAGATAAAGCAGAAAAAGTAGTAGTTGATATTAATGATACTCTCCGAGGTTCGATAAATATATTAGAAAATCAAACTAAGTATCATGCGAAAATAGTTACTAAACTAACAGACCTGCCGCTAATAATGGGATACGTAGGAAAATTGAGTCAGGTATTCACCAATTTGATTTCCAATGCAAACCAAGCAGTAGACGATAACGGTACTATCCATATTTTTAGCGAAAAAACAGATACTGATATTCGTATTTCGGTACAGGATAATGGCCATGGAATCAGTGAAGAAAATATGAAGAATTTATTTACCCCTTTTTTCACCACTAAACCGGTCGGTGAAGGTACAGGATTAGGTTTATCAATTTCTCATGGCATAATCGAAGAACATTGTGGGCAAATATTAGTTTCAAGCCAATTAGACGCAGGTACAATATTTACAGTGCAGATACCTCTTAGCCAAGTAGCGGTGACATAATTCATGGAAGATTTATTTGAAATCAACAATGACGAGTTTAAACCAACACTGCTATTAGTTGACGATGAAGAGAATATACTAAAAGCAATCCGCCGCGCTCTTAGATCAATCAATGTTAATGTTCTTATGGCAACCTCAGGAAAAGAAGGCTTAGAGTATTTAAAAAAACAGCCTATTAATCTAATCATTTCTGATATGAGAATGCCTGAGATGACGGGAGCAGAGTTTCTAAGCCAGACTGCACACCTCTACCCAGCAATACCTAGAATTTTAATGACAGGTTATTCTGATATGGAGTCGACGATACAAGCGATTAACGATGGCCAAATATCTAACTACCTACCAAAGCCATGGAACGATACTGTTCTTAAATCCATCGTTGCCGACTGCCTACAGAGCACTCAACTTAAATTACATAATGAGTACCTAACTCAGCAACTAATTGAGAAGAAGGCAGAGTTAGAAAAAATTAATATTAATTTAGAAAAAACAGTCGAAGACCGAACACAAGAAGTTATTAGCAAATCGAAAAAACTGGAAGTTGCAAACCAACAGCTGAGTAATACTCACAACAGCATGGTTTCTCTTATTTCAAATATTCTAGCGCTACGGGATGAGCACGGTAGTAAGATCGCTGAATTGAAGGCCAGCATAGCGAAAGACATTGCTGAAAAGTTAGAACTCGACGAGCATGAAATTCAATCTATATACAATGCGACACTGCTATCAAACATCGGAAAAATGACTTTCACCGACAAAACGCTTGATAAACCCTATAATACTCTAAATCCCCAGGAACTAGGAGTCTTCAAAAAATTCCCAATATTAGGTGAGGCTGTTTTAATTGGCATTCCAGGTTTAGCTGAAGAGTCAAAAATTATCCGCAGTCAATTTGAACGCTATAATGGTCTTGGATTTCCTGATGGTTTAGAGAATAATGAAACGCCGATAGGAGCAAAAATTTTATCGGTAGCTCGTGATTATGTTGAACTAGTACAAGGTCGCTATACCGGTAAGGTTTTTGAAGAAGGCAAAGCGCGAGCTGAAATTAAACGATTTTCTGGACAACGCTATCATCCAAAAATTGTTGAAGCTTTTATTGATATCATCGAAAAATATTCTCTCGATGAAATAGCTGAAAATGAAAAACGTATTCCTGCCCGAAATATGCAAGAAGGCATGGTACTATCACGTAATATTTATAGTGGCTCTGGGGTTATATTACTTAAAAAGGGGCACAAAGTAGATATACCATTAATAGATAAAGTCATTAACTTTGAACACTTAGCAAATGAATCTCTGGATATTTATATCTACAGTTAATAATTAATAATTAATAAACAGTTACATAACTTTTTGTAATGTTATGGCCCCCGCTTCTTTTAATACCAGACGCAAACCATCTCTAATTGTTATTCTGGGTACGAAATTACATTCTTTCTTAATTTTCAAGTTACTACCCACCGCACAATATAGATCCCCTAAGCGTTTATTTTCATAACGAAATTTTAATGTATATCCTAGTAATGATGAGGCCATTTCGATAAGGTTTTTCAACGACGTGGCTTGCCCAGTACAGACGTTGTACGTTGAGAATCCCAATTTATTATTTTTACTGACCAGAATGAACGCACGAGCCACATCGCTAACATGAATAAAATCCCGGACTTGGTCACCGTTGCCATGAATAACAATCTCTTTACCTGATAATGCGCAGCGACAAAACTGGCTGATTACGTCAGATTCCCAAGTACCTCTCCACAGTCCATAAACATTAAATATCCTCATCGCAGTGGTATTTAAGCCATGGCTTAGCCCTAATACTCGCGCATGATGTTCTAACGACAATTTATGAACACCCATAGAGCTGATCGGCATTAATTGTGCGCTTTCAAATAACGGGCTTGAGATGTTAGGTCCATAGACAGAATCAGTGGAAGAGAATATGACGGGCACATTATTACTTGCTATCGCCGCATGAAATACATGCAAACCATCTAAGATAGCAGATGCCTGCATATTATAATCAAGGGTATCAATTGTCGGTGATGCTAGGTGATAGCAGATATCGATACCACTAAAGCTTGCTAATAGTGATTCTTTATCTGCAAGGGAAAAGCAATGCCGATCAACCCGATGTGAATATTTACTCGCCACATTTAATTGGTCAAACTGAATATCAACAACTCGAACTGAGTGCCCTTCCAATAATAATAAATTAACCAATTGCTGAGCAAGGTAGCCATTACCACCGGTAACTAAGTACTTGGCCATATTTAGCACTCCTAAAGTAATTCACTGATATCTAATAGTATTTGCAAATACTCGGCCAATGTTGATTCGTCGATATCGGTACATAAATAGAGGTTATTCGCACAAAAATAGCGATTCCAGCGCAATTCGCAATTACTAAGCTGCACAGAATTGCATTTTGCAATGAGAAGTGACGGCTTTGAGCTCTAAGCCACAGTAAACTCAGCAACTAACCACGTTATCAAATATCGGCATAAGCTTTGCTATTTAACTAATATTCCTACATTGAGTATTCATCATGAAAATGTGTATTTATATTGATAGTAAAAGCATGGGAGGCATTGAAACCCATATTTCCCAGTTGATTTCAGGTCTTTTAGAAAATACAGATTACAATATTGATCTTCTATTCTGGAATAGTTATACCCAGCAAGATAGATCCAAACACCCTCTGATAATTAAATTACAACAGATAGATTCCAATACCAAAAAACGCTGTCGATACCTCAGTGCTAATGGCAATCTATTTACCTTGTTTAAATACTTTCAACAAGTCACAACGCTTGTTCATACCCATGGTTATAAGGCTGGGATAACAGCAAGGATCGTAGGCGCACTAACAGGAACGCCAGTAGTATCAACCTATCATAATGGCGATCCCGGAATCGGAAAGTTAAAGCTCTATAATATGGTGGATAAACTCACCTCCTTTTTAAGTATAAATATCGCGGTTAATGACATAATTTCTGTGCCACTAAAAAGATGCACTGTGATTCCAAATTTTGTTAATAGCGTCGATAAAAGTCGAATACATAAAGAATTGGAGAGCCGAAAACACATCGCCTTTGTTGGACGTCTAAGCTTTGAGAAAGGGCCGGATATATTTTCAGAGATGACCAAGGACATACATTACCCTGTCAGTGTTTTTGGTGATGGCCCCATGAGGGAAAGTCTGCAACATCAGTATGCACATATTGATTTTAAGGGAATGTGTAACATGGAAGAGTACTGGCACAATATACGGGTTGTCATTATGCCTTCTCGATATGAAGGCCTTCCCCTTGCCGCTTTAGAAGCAATGGCAAGAGGCATTCCCGTCATTGCCAGTAAGGCTGGAGCACTGCCTGAATTGATTAACGATTGTCAGATTGGAAAATCAATTGCATTAGAGCAGACGTCACGTTTTAAAGATGAAATCCATAAAGTTATGCGACAGAATAATAATGAATATCATATGCAGGGTGAAAAACTGATTAATTTCATTAACCAAAACTTTAGCCGAGATAAAGCGATCCCTAAAATTTTAGAGCAATACAAATTGGCGATAACTTAATTTATAGACGTTAGGTTTTTCCTTCAGCACAGCGTTCGCGCTTTCGATATATTGTTGATGCACTGACTTCAAGCATGGCAGCAGCTTTAGGGACATTATCATCACAATATGAAATAGCCGCTTCAATGGCCTGTTTTTCAGTTTGCCATAACGGTTTGATATCCGCCGTTGCTTCAAATTCAGCGACTGACACTGTGGCTGTTCGTATTAATGGCATAGACACAGATAATTCATTTAACGGTGGTGGCAGCATATCTTGATTCACGCTATCACCATTATTTAAAACCACCACATTACGGATCACATTTTGCAACTGGCGAACATTCCCAGGCCAGTCATACGATTGCATAATCATCTCGGCTTCACCAGAAAAACTGGCAAAGGCTTTATTTTCTTCACCGGCATATTCTTTTAATAACGAATTCATAATAAGAGCAATATCTTGCCCTCGATCTCGTAAGGGGGGTAAATGAATAGGGATAACATGTAATCGATAATACAAATCTTCGCGAAAGTTACCTTTTTTCACCTCATCTAAAGGATCCTTATTAGTAGCACAAATAAAACGTACATCCACCGTTTCTACAGTATTGCTGCCTACTTTTTGAAATGTTCCAGTTTGTATAAACCTCAGCAATTTGGTCTGTAAATCCAGATCCATCTCACACAATTCATCTAAAAAGAATGTTCCACCATTTGCTCGTGCTGCCGCGCCTTCACGAGCAGAAGCTGCGCCGGTAAAAGCCCCCTTGGTATGGCCAAATATTTCGCTTTCCATTAGGTCGTGAGGAATCGCTCCACAATTAAGCGCTATAAAAGGCTCTTTTGCCCTCTGACTGCGCTTATGAATTGATGTCGCACAAACTTCCTTACCGGTACCACTTTCTCCTGTAATAAACACGGTGGCATTACTGGGGGCTGCACTTTCTATAATCCGATAGACCCCTTGCATCGGCAAAGAACTGCCAATGAAATCTTCGAAGCCATTACGCCCATATTCATCTTTCAGAGTATCGAGTGTTTCGGTTAATGCTTGATGTTCAAGGGCATTACTTAAGGTATGTTTTAAACGCTTAGGGGTAAAAGGTTTTTCGATGAAGTCATAGGCCCCTAAGTTCATAGACTCAACGGCCAGATCAACCGAGCCATGACCGGTTATTACTAGGGATACAATAGGAAGTTGCTGTTCATGAATATACTTTAAGACATCTATACCGCTCATATCAGGCAGGTTTACATCTAAAACAATTGCGCTAGGCAGAGCTTCTTGTAATTTTATTAACGCATCTTGGCCAGTAGAAACAACATCCACTTGATATGAATCGCCTTGTAGATATTCCTTATACATTTCCGCCATGGAAGGACTGTCTTCAACCACTAGTATCCGTACATTTTTCACTCAGCAACTCCCATTATCGATTACTCAGCAGCGCCATCAGGCAAGATAACCATTAAGGTCATATCATCACTTGCCGGCATTCCTGCTTTATTATCATAATAGTCCATAGCGCGAGATAAGCAGGGCTTAGGCTGCGAAATAGATTCAGAAAGTAGTATTAATAACTCAGCCTGTTCAGACTCAGAGAGGTTTTCAATTAAGCCATCGGTAAAACACATTATCGCAGCACCTCTGGGGCAGTCATAGACGGTATATTCAGCTTTGTCGGTAAACCCTAACAACGGACCCGATACCGGAATAGATTGCCAGTTGCCGTCAATTAGAGCTTTTGGTGATGGGTGCCCCGCACACGCAATGCTTATCGTACCTGAGTGAGAGCAAAAAATGGACAGCGCGGTCAATAATGAACTGGCCAAAAGATCATCCGAGCGCAAACCTTCTGATAACGCGTAGAGTAGCTCCTGAGGATTAGAACAATCACTCAAACCATGGCATACACCTTGTAGGAATCCTTGGTACGCATGAACAAAAAATTTAGCTTGCTGGTCATGCCCCATAACATCGGCTAGCACCAATAAACTGCCATTTGACTGCTCTTTTTGGAAAACAAAATCCCCTCCTCCTGATTTGGCTGCCCGTGCGGCTAATAGAATACGATAACCTTTAGGTTGTTGTTTGATTCGCGGAACAAGTTGATTGACGATGGAAGGGGACAATTGTTTACCGATACTGTCTTGCAACGAGGAGTGTCGAATTAATACTCTTTCTACCGACTGTAATAATGCTTTCTTGGTAATCGGCTTAGATAACACATCATCAATGGCTAGCCGATGCAGCTGCTCAGTATTTTCTCCCGTTAAGAATATAAAGGGGATATTTCCAAACTCCATCTGGACTGATTTTCGTAACTGTAAACCATCGATATCCGGCATATTTAAATCAGATATCACTAAGTCTACCCGCTTACCCAACAAACCTTCTATGGCTGCTTGGCCACTGGTAAAGGTTAACAAGCGGTAGCTATCCGCTAAATAGGCTTCAAGCAGAACCAGTATGGAATAATCATCATCAATGATTGCGATGGTTAATTGCGGACTTCTCTTTAACTCAAATTGATAGCAATTATGTTCGTTATCAGAACCCCCAGCGGTGTAGTGATAACTATCCACTAAGGTTTTGATTAACCCTAATCCCATACCAGATACTTGTAGTTCATCGAAATCGTTATTAGCCCCTGAGAGTATATTTTCGAAATTTGAAAAACAGCCGCCATTATCATAAATATTTAGATACCAGCCATCAGTATCTCCACTAAATTCAATTCGACACTGATTTGCTTTAGGGGAAGAGTGTTTTAATAAGTTAGTTAGAATTTCACTGGTGACTAATATAAAACAGGACAAGCGTTTATCATTGTAACGCCCCATCCAGTCTTCAACGGTATGGCGAATATCAGTAAGAGATGAATAATTCAATTCAAAAGAGGCGCTATGCATTTTGTGCTTCCAATAGTTCTTTTAATTGAGCTAAGCTTTTTACACACAAAGCCGACAGCATTAAATAAGATGCCGCTCTAGCTTTTAAATCAATAGCATCACTATTAGCAACATCTCGCTCAATTTCTTCTGCTAAAACTGATAGTTTGACAGCGCCATAACTAGCAGCACTGCTTTTTAAGGTGTGTGCTTCTTTGCCTAAATGACTCCAGTCTTCTTTTTCAATAAGTTCTATCATGCTGTCAACTCGATTAAGAGTTTCTGATTCAAAAACAGCGAGCATCCGCTGCACTGCAGATAATGAAGTATCTTCGATCAATTGGAAAAGTATTTTTTGACTAATATAGTCTTCCTCATAGCTATCTATACTGTGCACAGCTTCCACTTCTACTTTCACTTCTACGTTCACTTCTGTTTCAAGCGTTGAATTTTCTTTTATAATATATTCATGATTTGACATGGGTATTTGCTGGGCTAATAAATAATCTTTTTTCTTCTGATAAAGTACAGAAAGGCTAGCAAACATCTCATGTTTATTAATCGGTTTAGAAATAAAACCATTCATACCTGCCGCTTTACATTGACTTCTTACTTCTCCTAGAACGTTAGCGGTCATAGCAAATATCGGCACGGAGCCAATACTGCTAGGCAATTGCCTAATATGCTCAGTTGCTTCTAGCCCTCCCATCTCTGGCATTTGAAGATCCATCAGTATTACATCATAAGGTAAGCTCTGTACGGCTTTTATAGCTTCGATACCATTGGCTACCGCATCCACTTGATAGCCTGCATTCTCTAATACATTCATTGCTACCAGTTGATTAGCCTGACTGTCTTCAGCCAGTAAAATTCTAAATGGAATACTGCCATCGACTTTATAACTTTCAATTTCTGCCTGAACATCAACTTGATCATTGGTATCACGACCAATACTTTTCGTTAAAATATTCGCTAATAAATTGCGACGAATACCGATTGCAATACAATCAGTAAAACCAATATTTTTAAAATGTTCTGTTATTTTTTGACTTTCTTTTTCCATTAATAAAAAACAAGGAATTGTGGGAAAGTAGAAACTAAACTCATCAATAAAGCGGTCGGCTTCATAAGGTAATTCTCGATAATCCGCTAGCATAATATCAACGCTGGCATCTTCAAACAGCTCGAACACACTTTCAACATTTGAAACAGTCGATATTTTAGCCCCCATCGATTGCAGTTGTTCTTTTAATACCAGACTATCCTCACGAATACCCGCTAGCATTGAAATATGTATTCCTTGTAATAGCATAGGAAAAAAACTAACAGACTGGCCTCGCCCTTGCTCTAGCTGTAAATAAACAGAGAAGCGACTGCCGTTACCTTCTTCACTTTCAATTTCAATTCTTCCCCCCATCATATCAACGAGCTTTTTAGTAATCGATAAACCAAGTCCAGTACCGCCATAGCGTCGGCTATCCGCCCCGTCTGCTTGCACAAAATCATCGAACAGCTTGTCCTGATCCTTAAACTTTATGCCTATTCCAGTATCTTCTACAGACAAGCACAAATCGTAGCGTTTTTTATGTAATTCAAGGGCATCAAAACGTACAATCACACAGCCTTCGTCAGTAAACTTTATTGCATTACTGATGAGATTCAATAATATTTGCCTAATACGTCCTTGATCACCATTTAAGTAATCACTAATTTTAGGATCTATATATGAAACTAAACTTATGTTTTTATTTTGCGCTCGAACCTGCATAAGCTCAACTAAGCCGTAGAGTGTTTGACTCACATTGAAGTCATGATGCTCTAAAGTCAGCTTGCCCGCTTCAATCTTCGAAAAATCTAAAATATCATTAATGAGTGTTAATAACCCTTGACCCGAATCTAGGGCCGTTGATATATAACGTTTTTGCTGATCGTTCAAATTGGTTTCTTGTACTAAACCTAACAAACCTAATACAGCATTCATCGGGGTACGGATTTCATGACTCATGGCTGCTAGAAATTGTGATTTAAATACGCTGGCTTTTTCAGCGTTCTCTTTTGATTCTAAATTAGAGTCTTCTGATTTTTTGCGTTCAGTTATATCTTGTATCGCGGCGGCAAAAACTGTTCTTCCCATAGAATGTATTGGGAATACAGTAAGCTCTATCGGAAAAAGCTCTCTGTTTTTACGCATAGCCAATACTTCAATCCGTTGATTGAGTATGTTGCCTTGGCCTGTTTCTAAATACAACTTCATTGCATTTCTATGATGATGACGTTGATCTTCTGGAATAATAAGCTCGGCCATTTCTTTGCCCATTATCTCCTCTTTAATATAGCCAAATGTACGACACGCAGATTGATTAAAATCTTTGACCATACCATTTTCATCGATAACAATAATGGCATTTAAGCTGTGCTCAATAACCCCGGATTTTATAGCTTATTCTGCTTGTAAAGTATCTTCTACTTGTTGCCGGTCACTGACATCCCGAATAACGGCGATAATAGTCGGTATTTGGGCCATATTATGACTTAAGCTAATATCTATCGGAAAAAGACTGTTATCACTGCGTCTTGCCCAACTACGAAAGCCAGATCCTAATGGTTCGGGTTGTTGATGCTGCTTCACCTTTTCCATGTAATCTATAATTTTTTTTTGAATGTCGAAACCGTTGAAATAACATCTTATTGATTGGCTTTTTTGATCAATTAACAGCATCTCTTTGGCCGCTTTGTTGATACTCAAAATTTCTCCGTCGACCGAAAATGTAATGATAGCATCATGCACATTTTCCATAATCATTTCTAAATGCTGTTGATATTGATCGAGGTTCGCATGCTTACTGCGGCAAAAAAAATGTACTGCACGACTAAAAAATGCTTTAAAAGTAATCAAATGATGCTCTCATAGGCAGACTTACTGTATTTAAATATATAACTACTACAGTTTAGACTGAGCACTGACTTCTGCTTTAAATCAGTGTTATTTATCGCTAATTAGCTTATTCAAGTCGATAGATTCAGTAAGGAAGACTGGCGAATCTTACCTCGCAACCAGGTCATCATAGAGGGTAACCAACGCTGTAAGCGATAGGTCTCACGGACAAGTTCTTCCGCTAAACTTGGACAAAAACGGTCATTAAAGACACAGCCCGATAACTGTATTCCATGCCCATTTAAACGCTCCACCGCAGTGTGTAATTGTGCCTGTCGAGTGACCCCTGCAAGAACTGTTAGCACCGTGCCTTCACATTGCGAACAAATACGCTCAGCAGGTAAGTTGTGTCGATTAATTGCATTCAATGGCGAGGTATCCACAATGACCACCTCATACTCCAATAGCCACGCTTCCATACAACGAGCCAAATAGCCTTTTTCTCTTAGTATTAGGTTACCCGTCGGGGTCGAGGGAGCAGGTAAAACCGCTAATGGCGATAAGGATTTTGGTAAATAAGAGACCAATTCTTCACTATCGTTTACCAACGCTATCTGCTCTGTTAATAAATTATCTAGATTTTTCCAAGAGCCAGGTTCTAATCCTAATTCAGGACCAATTGAGGGGTGACAGAAGTTCATGTCTACCAACAAAGTTTTGCGCCCTCCAGCTTGAGCTCGCTTCGCTAAAGCACAGGCTAAAGTCGTCGTGCCTTCACCGCTATTGCAGGCAGTAATCGCTAAACTACGAACACCACAGTCAATGGTTTGCGAATAGATACTTTCCAGCTCAGCATAATGTATGGGTAATTGATTCATGATTAAGCTCCTAAAATTTTATCTTTGGGAAATATTATCTATAAAAGTGCAGCCATTAATGCATACAAGGTAATGACGTTTACGGTATCTCGAACACCATCCATAAAGATGGTCCAGTTACTGCGCGACATATTCGGTACGTATACCGTATCGCCCTCTCGTAAAACCGGCAGTTCAGAAAAATCTGGATTTTTAACAAAATCAACAAGATCAAAACTTGTCGATTTTTCTTCACAGCATGAGGCGTTAACAATCACTATTTTTTCGACGTAGGCTTCATCATTTGGACCTCCCGCTTCTGCAAGTAAGTCTAATAACGTCATATTGTCGTTGAAGCGGTAGCGTCCAGGTTTTGCGACTGAGCCTAATACTCTAATCGTTGTTTCTTTTTCTTCATCCAACCAGTTACGATTTTTTTCTGGAATGTAAATGGTATCTCCAGGTACGACTTTAGGCAGTAAGCTTTCATCTCCGGTTTCAAAATACATTGCCAGATTAAGCTTGCTAATTCGTGCTCCTGATTCATTACGATGCATAACCCGAATATTATGAATATCAGCGCCAGCAGCAGGGCCATCCGCCGCCGATAAAATATCTAAGAATTCCATACTGGTATCAAAAGCATAACGCCCTGGAGAGTTCACCTGTCCTAAAATATAAATTGAGCGATCTGCTGATTGGCGTAACCATTTTGCTTTATTGTCTGTTGGATCCTGAGGTAACTCAGGCACCATCACGGTATAACCTGCTTTCAATACGGGTACGTCCTTGATGTGCCCACCCTCTTCTTGGAAATGTGCTAGATCAAAAACATTACTTTCCATTCTGCCGTCAGGATGACGAATAATTATTTGAGTCGCAGAGATATCGGCACGCCCTTCTGGGCCACCGGCATGGGCTAAAAGATCAAATATATTCATTTCATCTGACCATTCATAACGGCCAGGGCTGCGAACTGCACCCATAATATAAATAGCACGAGAAGGAGGAACCTTTAGCCATGAATTTTGATCTGTCGCCGCTTTTTCAGGTACAAAAATAGCGTCACCAGCCATAATTTCAGGTACTGGTGATTCTATACCGCCTTTCTCGGTATAGTCTTGTAAATCAAATGGAATAACATCGCCGTTAGCTCGTAATAATCGAATTTGTCGTGTTTCTGCAAAGCGAGTAGGACCACCCGAATTAGCGAGTATATCTAAAAATGTCGCACCTTCTTGATTCTCGAATGCACCTGGTTTTTGTACTTCCCCCATAACATAAACCATACGTGCACCGACTTTAACTTCTTTAGCCGCAATAGGAACAAAGATAGTAGCTCCTTTCGATAAAACCAAAGCCTTTGTCGATTCACCATTATCTAAATAGCCTTTTAAATTAAATATTGTAGGCTCGTTATTGTTAATTACACGAATTTGTTCTACCCCTGCAAATCGAGTGACACCGCCAGCACGCATCAGTAGATCAATCACAGTGCTTTCTTTTTTGAAAGAAAATAAACCGGCATTAACAACTTCACCAAATACTTTTATTGCGGCTTTATCTTCGCTAGCATCGCCACCTGCTAATAAAGCAGCGGCATCAAATTCAGCTTGTACGTTGCCAATCAGTGGCGATGCAGGAACAAATAGACTGTCCATTGTTTGCAGTTCTGGAATCAAAGATTCGTCACCAGAATCTAAATAGGCTTTGTAATTAAAAATAGTGGTCTTACCATCACGTTTTAGCTGGATTTTATCCAACTGAGCTCCAGATTTTAATCCACCGGATAAATTAAAAGCCATTTGTACATTTGAATTTTCAGGTAAATTTATCTGACCAGGACTTTCAACAAAACCTAATACTTTAATTAATAAACGATGCTGCTTAATAGAAATTTCAAGACGTGTCACATCTCGATAAACAGTGCTTAGAGCCTGACGGATTGTAATGATTGCTTGTTTAAGTGTTAAACCAGATACTGGAATATCTCCAATTTCAGGTAGGCTAATAAAACCACGATTATCGACAGAAAATTCACGATTAAGCTCTTCTTCACCCGGTAGAAATATTTTTAACCGATCCCCTAAGTTAATCGTTTGTGTCGATTTACTATCGATATTTGTAGCGTTTTTTGAGGACTTACTGGAGCTGATATTCGAACTCATGGCGCCATCATCATTCAAAGCTGATCGTAACTCTTCAACTAACAATTCAAGTTTAGGGTCAACTACCTCTGCGTGTAATGGCGTCATACTTATTAACATTACCAGCAAGATGATTAAAAAATGAGTATTAATAGTCATGACGATAACCCTCATCCATCTTTTCATGCCAGTCTTTTAGATGCTGAGCTTTATCTGGAGATTTCTTATTTGAAACCTCGTTATTGATAGAGAAACCAAACACATTATTATTCTGTTCAAATAACAATCCATCGGATCCTGGAATATTAAATTGATTACTTTCAATAAATTCTATACTGACCCGTCTATTCTTCATCCTACCAATAATGCTTTCATTGGTTTCAATCGGCAATTGTTCACCGAACGATCTTAAAACTAAGCGTTCAATATTAACCCCTGATACTACTAATACTTGCTGAACTTTCTGCGCACGTCTTAGGGCTAATTCTTGGTTATAGGAATAGTCTCCGTGGGCATCAGCATGACCATTTATATATAAACGTATGCTGGGGTCTTGATTTAGATAATGCCCTGCAATTGTTAGTTTTTCTTTATAATGAGCTGTTACTTTATCTGAGTCAGTATCGAAGCAATAATCATCATTGAGTAACGTCAGTAGGAATAATTTTCTATTCATGTATTGCTGCTGAGCAGTCAAGCTCATGTCAGCAGAGCTGTGTAATGAAGATTGACCGCATTCGGTATGTCGCTTTATATAAATTAAGCGACGATCTAATTCATCGACTTCACGGTGAAAGACAATCAAACTATTACGAGCATCTTCTAATAAGTTACCATCAAGTTCACGACGCGCTCGCTTCGCCATCATTGAAGCTTCACGTACTCTTGCTGGTAAACACTCTTGCCCACCTCGCAATACCAAGGTATCCAACTTTAGACTATGAATGCTCCACTGAGTTTGCAGTGCACCTTTTGTCTCGCCTATTTTACCAATATCTGAATTGACTTGCTCAATGTAATATTCATGACTGCTATCAACTTGAGAATCGCCGCCTTGACCTTGATCAGGCCAGTTACTGCACCCTGCTATAGCGGCAGAAATTGCACTGATCAAGAATGGAGATATTGATGTATTTTTCATAACCAGATCCACCTAATGCTCAATTAATGAACTGTCGATTTATCAGCTAAATAATGATTTAGCGTAATAAAAACATCGATGGTTTTACTGATTTTCAAAATATCGAGTAATTCTTTTGGCTGGCCGCTAACCCCAATCAAAGCCATATTATGCTGCTGAGCAACTAAGCGCTTATACAAGAAGACGATTGCACCAATACCCGATGAGTCGATAAACTTTACTTCACTTAGGTCAACGACAACATCTGAACCTTGCACAACTAGGCTTTCGAACAACTCTCTAACGTCACCTACAGTATTAACATCAAAGTCTCCAGAAACAGAAACTACTTGGTCGTTATTGCACTGATAATTAATAATACTCATAACCTAAACCCCTAAATAGTTAACCTACAGGGTAGATATAGCAAGGCTTATGCCAGTACAAAATATCCCTTAAATTCAATAGGTTAGATATTATTTAGACGAAAATAGAGTATATAAATAGGAGTGACTGGATTGCATTTTTATTTTGCTTTGCAAATTGCAAATTTATAACAGCTTCTTGGCCTGTTGTTGAACAGCAATACTCAGTGCTAATAAAATGTATAAAGGCCAGGTGAACCCCTGTGTTAAAAAAGTACCTGACGCAATGAAACCTGCCAAGCCCGCTAGAATAGATTGAGCACTGCAGAACAGAACGGCGGTACAATGTCCCTCGGCATATAATGGTTTTAATTTATTCACAGTTTGATACATAGAGGTAACAACCTTAAATAACAAAATTAAAAATACAACTAGCCCTAGATAACCCGTTTCTGCCAATACACCAAACCACGTACTGTGTACCGCATGATTCATCCCATCCCAATGGGACGAATAATAAAAATAATTGACCGTAAAATTATCAAGCCCGACACCAGAAAAAGGATGAGTATTAGCCATCCTAATGGCAGCCTGCCAAGCATATAAACGGCCTTGGGCAGATTCATCGACTCCAGACTCTCCCGCCCCACCAGAGCTGCGATCAGATATCCCCGCAAACAGAGTCAAGACTATAATGCCAATACTGCCTAACGAGACAACCAAAAGTTTAGAGCGTATTTTATAAAAAGCATAAACACTGCTTACAGCAACAATGGCTAATAATCCACCTCGGCTCTGAGTAGCGATAATCGCACTCGCAATCAAAAAATAGCCGATAAATCCTAATATACGAGTAGATTTTGCTAATCCCCCCGTTAGCGCCAAGCCAGCAGAAAAGCTGATTGGAAACGAAAGAACTAATGCTAGGTCATTTGGGTCGCCTAAAATCGAAGATATATCTCTCCCTATCGTTACTCGTGTGCCTTCTACCAGGCCTATTCCACTGAATTTATTATTTAATGCAACTAAACTAATAGCAATGCCACAAATAACAATCATAATGCCAGAAACTGAAAAATCTTTTTCTGACCGCATTAACCAGGCAATCGCAAATACCATGATGGCAATTTTCATATAATTTCCTGAATACGCTGCAATGGCTAAACTGCGATTACTAGAGAAAATAACGCCTAGACTGACAATAATAAAAAATATTCCAAACCAGATAAGTTCCTGAGTCAAAAATGGTTTTATTTTACGCGTGATTATTAAATGCCAGGTCAAGGCGACTAAAGATCCCAAAGCCATTAACAAAGGGATTTTAAATGGCATCAAAAAAGGAAATGCCTCGTGCAGACGAAAGAAAGAGAATAAAATAAAGCCTAGGCAAACCATGAAGGGCAATTTCAATACTAATACCAAAGCTATGGGAATTATTGCAAATACAGCAATAACGAGAGGATGAGGAACTGCAAACCAAACAGCACTTAAAATAACTGAGAGTGCTATAGCCGCAATAATTTTCATACAACCGCCGCTGGAGCAGTACTTTGCTTCCATAAACTAATAGGATTAGGGAAAACATTAACAATAATCAAGCTGATTAGTAATGAAATAACCAACGTTAGTCCTAGACATAACTGAACAATAATATCACTCGCAATGAATTCAATTAGAAACCCAAGGTATAATAAACCCATGCAGGTACAACCGGCGAGAACAACCAATATCCAACTAGAATGAGTATAGGGTAAAGGGTAAAAAACCTGACTATAACGATAGAGTAAGCCTAGACGTAATGAGTACACAAACAGCAGCACACTCACGGCAGCCCATACTCCATAATCTTCCATAAAGAGTAAGTAACCGAGAACCGCAATAGCAGCGCACAGCCACTGCACCCACATTTGATTCAAACTGCTTTTAATAAAGCAGCCCAGATTTAGCAAGTCTCCAGCATTTTTGACCATATTAACAACAAGTAAAACAATCACGATGCTTGCTGCTTCATGGTATTCGTACGGAAGAATAATCTGAATGAATTGAGGAATCGTTAATATCATAGCAAAGCCTAAAAGCAAACCTAGATTAGTACCCAGCATGGCATAATATGCACATTTTTCATCGCCCCCCACTTGCTTTAATAATTTGAAACGATAAGGAAACCACCACAATGTAAAAGGCTGCATCAATAAAGCAAGTACCAGTGAAAATTTTATAGCAATTGCATATACCGCCAACTGCTCAATTCCTACTTTGTCTGCTAGTAACCAGCGATCTAGCCCTGTTATAGCAAAAAGTCCCATACGTCCGGCAACGATGGGGGTACCATAATTGATAATTTCTAGATTTTTTTTCCAAAATAACAATCCAAACCATTTTTTGTACCAACCAGATCCCAGTTGCTGTAACTGATACGGTAAAAGAAATAGAATTAATAGCAGGCTAGAAATTGCGCCAGCAATTAATATAGCATCGATGCCGTAGCCTAGTTCTAATAATACAATGATGATCAGTGCTTGAATAAACGCTTTAATAACACTGAATAAGCAGAATTTTTTCGCTAAGGATTGCATCCGCATTAACGTTAATGGAATGGCAATCAATCCTTCTAACAACGCTGGAAATGCGATTAACAATAATTGTAGATTTGAAACTTTCGCAGGTAATAAAGCAATAATATTATTAGCAAAAAATAGTAAAGACAGCATGCAGATAACGGTCACTATTATTGCTAAGCTGTAACAGTTAGAAATTAACTGTTTCGATTCACTATTTTTTTCATCTGCTAGGCCGACATAGCGATGTAAAGCCTCGACTAAGCCAAAGCCAATAATAATAGTTGCTACATCAGCAAATACTAATAAGCTTTCTAGAGTGCCATATTCTGTAGTCGTTAGATGCCTGGTAACAAAGGGGATCATTAATAGTGATATCCCCTTCATCATCACGATCCCTAAAGCGTAATAGGCAGCTTGGTGCATCACTGTGCTTTTCATAATAACCCTACCTCAATTAGATCAAACTTGGCAATTTTGAAAAATCTTGGATAATGCTAACCCCTGTTTTTTTGAAGATAATTGATTCAAGACTTTGGAATAGCCTTGCTCAACTTTTTCTTCAATAATCTCAATTGGATTTGAATGCTGAATAATATGTTCCAATTCATTCACTCTAGGCCCTAATATTTTCTGCAAACTTTGTACAGTATCTGAATTTACTGAGATAAAATTTAATGACATCAGTAGTTTTAGCAAGGTTCGTGCTAAATCTTCAGGATCAGATGAGTTACTTATAAAAGCACAGCTAGAATCAACAAATTCACCCGTTGCCATAATATCTGTCGTTAATAACGGGAGCTTTAACGCTAGAGCTTCCTTAATTACTAACGGCCCAGTATCCATAATGCCATCTCCTGCCTTACAAAAAGGTGAAATCATAGCGGCATAATTTGAACAATTCTGTTGCACCCAACTTTTATCCACTTCCCCAAGAAATGTAAAAGAGTCTGCTACTCCATGAGTATTCACCATTGCTACAGCCTCTTCACGCAAGTAGCCATCACCCGCGATATCGATGCTCGGCCTAAGTTCAATCGGTAATTTAGCAACGGCTAAAATGAGGTGCAAAATTCCTTTGGTTTGAGCTAGGCGCCCTAAAAATATGAATTTTTTAGATTTCTCCTCAACTCCATTTTTAGACGATTCTTTGAAACTACTTCTTGCCTGAAAGAAGCTGACATCGACGCCACACGGAATGATATGAACTTGCGGAGTTGGCGTTAGCTCATAAAAGTCCTTTTTCATTCGCTTGCAAACTGCGATAGAAAAATTTGCATTTTGCAATTTCAATTGCAAATCACACGGTGCTTTATAAACATCTGATCCATGGCTGGTAAATGAAACACTAATTCCTAATAGCCGAGCCGCAACAATTGCTGTCGCTGCAGAGCATTGAGCAAAATGTGCATGAATATGATCACTACCATGCTTTCGTGTCAGATATGCCAATTTACACGCTTGTAAAAGAAGTGACCGAGGGCGTATTCCTTGCTGATCAAAACTGAACTTTAGCGCCTTCCACCCACTGTGGAAGAAGTTAATAAACACTATAGTTATCAAAGACATAAGTGACAAAACATTAACATTTCTAATGTCGACCATAGCTGCTGCTATCGCCTCATCGCCCACTTGGCAGGGATCACTATTACGCTCGAAACACACAGGCTGAATATCATGACCACATTCTGTTAACGCCTTAATTTCTGTTGTGATAAAGGTCTCACTTACCACTGGAAATACTGGAATTACATAAGTAATTTTCTTCATATCGTCACCTCAAACAGTAAGTAATAGCTGGTAATTCTTATTAACGTTAATTTGGCATTTAGATTGCAAAACAAACATATAGTTAAATTTGCAAATTAAATGCCAAACAAAAAAAATGAAAAACAACTTAAATATTCAGATATTTAATAACGAGGAAAACATTATGATGAAGCAATTAAAAAAACCAAATAAAGAACCAAAACCCTTAATTAGTATCATAATCCCTACACACAACTGTTTAGAGTATTTGCCTAAGGCGATAGAAAGTATTTTTAATCAGCGAGTTAATAATATTGAAATATTGATTATTGACGATAACTCTAATGATGGAACCTGGCAGTGGTTACAAAAACAGCAAGAGAAACATTCACAAATACGCCCATATCGTTTACATGGTGTGGGGGCTGCAAGATCCCGCAATTTTGCTTTAAAGCGTGTTAAAGCTGACTTAATTGCATTTTTGGACGCAGATGATTTTTGGCATAATAACAAACTTATAAAGCAGTATCGTTTTCATAGAGACAATCCAAACGTCGTATTAAGTTTTACTAACTATCACCATACGACCCCAGACAATGTTGACCTGGGAGATTGCTTTCAATACTGGCCACACTTCAAGCAATTAGTTAAAAATGATAGTAACTTTCATTTTCTTGATCAACCTACAGAAAAAATCTATAGCGAGAATGTCATTGGTACCTCCTGCGTCATGATTAAAACTAAGACTTACAAATTAATTGGTGGTTTTGATCATAAACTAAAGTCCGCTGAGGACTGGGATTTATGGCTACGCTTTAGTAAATTTGGAAAAGTAGCATACTGTAATGATGAATTAATGGAGTACCTAGTTCGCCCAAATTCAGAAACGAGTGACCGCTTACGTCGCCTTGATCAGATGCAAATTATTATGAAACGCTACCGTGCCTATGTACGTCGTCATAACATTTGGTCGGTATTTCAGGCTGATGGACGTATAGAGGTGGGATATGCTGAGCATTTTGCGGAGCAAAAACAATTCATGCGAGCATTTTGGCACCAGTTAAAAGGGTTGGTACTTAACCCTAGCATTAGGAATCTTAAAGCGAGTATTGCCTTTGTTTGGCATAGTCTGCAGCAAAAATACAAATCAAAAAGCGCAGTATGAATATAACCACTGCGACTACCCTATATAATAGTGTGGTCGCATTTTTTGCTCCATATCCACTCCCCGTCCCTTCGTAATAATTTACAATCATTCCTTAATTATTCCCTAGCAACTCTCGAATATGTACAGGTTAAAACCAATAAGGGCCTTAAATACTAAGATTTAAAGCCCTTATTGGTCTCGCTGGATACCGTGTGATGTTACATGTTACTGACCCCTGCCTAAGATCATTACCTTTATAGTCGATAGCACTATTGCCATGTCCATTCTTAACCAGCGACCAATGGTATTGATAGATAATGAGTAAGATAGGTCATAACCAAGCTTATTTTTAACATCCTCTAAGCATTCATCATAGCCTTGATGAACCTGAGATAAGCCCGTTATTCCAGGCTTAATGCCATAAGTACGATCAGTAAAATAAGGTATTTCACTCTCTAACTTTCGACAAAAGCTAGGGCGCTCAGGACGTGGGCCAATCATTGACATTTCACCAGCTAAAACATTAATAAACTGTGGAATTTCATCCAGCCGTGTTTTACGTAAGAATTTTCCGACTGACGTGATTCGCATATCATTTTTGGTCGCAAGGGTTGGCCCAGAAAGGCTTTCAGCATTTGTAGCCATAGAGCGGAATTTAATCATCATAAAGATATCAACTTTATCAGGCAGGCTCTGCCCAATACGTAATTGCTTGAAGAAGACAGGCCCTCGACTTTCAAGCTTTATCGCCAAAGCGATTATCGGAAATAACGGTGCTGTTGCCAGCATACCTACGCTAGCTAAGACGATATCGAGAGCCCGCTTACTCTTACGCACATTGTTAGGAATATAATCAGCAGGCAGTGACCGTTGTTTTAATTGATCTAAACTTAAATCAGTGCCCTGATAGGATTTAATCATCGTTGTTTCTTGTCTATTAATATTCATAACCATCACCTATTTATTTTTAATGATAATTTTATGCCAGTATTGCTTCTCAGCAATACCGAATACCTGCTGTTTAAAAGAATTGTGCAAATAACTTGCCGAACCGATAAGCCCCATTAGATGCCCTTGGCATAAGTAGCTTACGAGTTTTACTAATTTATTATTAGATATTCGATTAACAATCTTTGACCGAATATAGTACTGATGAATCAGCGCGGTAAAATACACGCTTGTTTGAGCAATAAATAACAACATAAATAGGATTGATTCTATTGCTAGGGTAGCGCTTATCATTAATAATGAAATTAATAAATAGGGCATACTAACTCGTAAAAACTTGCCCGAAAAAAACATCCAGCTTGCCCATGCTCGATCTAGCTTAATTCCAGGGAATAATAGTGACTTTAATCTTATTACCTGCTGCATATTTCCTTGGGAAATACGCAGACGGCGCTGAGCATCTTGCTCTAGTGGTGTAGCCTCTGTTTCTAAGATACGAATGTTTGAGTCTAAAATAGATAAACCACCCTGAATAACAGCTCGCATAGGTAGAATGAAGTCATCATTAATCGTATCAGTCTCTAGCACACCACAACATTCTTTTTTAATAGAAAAATAACCTCCTGTAACCCCCATCACTGCACCTAAGTTACTCTCTAAAATGCGAATTTTGTTTTGGTACTGCCAGTAGATACTTTCACCAAGAGAATCACCAAGAGATTCACGACTAGCATTACGATTAATACTCAATAATGAATAATTACCCGTAACCACAGCAACTTTCTTATTACTCATTTTTTTAGCGGTTAATCGTAAGGTATCACTGCTTAGAATTGAGCTAACATCTGAGAATGCCAGTATCTCTTCATCGCACTCTACAATGGCCTTATTTATGATCGCGACTTTACCAATATTTTTCTTAATATTAACAATACGAATATCCAAGTCTCGGTTATAGAATTGACCCTGACTTCTAATTGCACGGTTCAATGTATCGTCAGTACAGCCATCACAATAAATAGAAATGGATAGTTTATTATCCGGATAATCTAACCAGCTCAGGCTATTTATTTTTTGTGCAATCATATCCTCTTCGTTATAGGCCGGTATAACGATATGTATACTCGGTAAATCATTACTTTCATTTTCGTTAATTTTTTTTAACTTTAAATGGCCAAAAAACTTTAACAAAATGGGATAACCTAAATGATGATAAATAATTATAGTTAATAAAATTAATGCGATAATAGTCATGTCGGATCTCACTTATATTAGAATATTATTACGCGTTATAAAGTATGCGATATTTACTCAGCATCTGGCTAAAATCACGATTTTCAATAACAAACTGCCGAGGAGATGACAGTGTATTTCGCACTAACTTCCTCAGTGTTTTTCGAATAGCCCACGCTAATGCTGAGCTATCTTCTGAAGCGACTAATATTCCACTATCAGGACAGCAAGCTTCACTACAGCCACCAACGTCGGTCAGTACAACAGGAATACCGCAGGCTTGCGCTTCCAAAGGAGATAAAGGCAGCCCTTCATTAAGAGATGACATACAAAAAACATCGAGTGATTGGTAGAAGTACACCATACTATCGATATTCCCCAATAGCATAACCCTATCTTGCAAGCCATGAAGTTGTATTAATGACTCTAATTCATTGCGATACTCACCCTCCCCCGCAAGTACAAGCAAACAGTCATCTTGTAAATATTTAAGTGCAGAAATTAAAAACTTATGTCCTTTAACTTCAGTTAATCTTCCTGCACAGCCGATTATTTTCACATCCTTTTGTGGTAGCCCTAGCTGTGCTCTGGCATAGCTTTGATTGCCCTTATGATAAACTTTACAATCAACACCGTTATGGATGATATGACTAGGATAACCTGGCTGATAAATATCCAACTGTTGCTGAACTCCTTTAGCATCAGCGACCAGAATTGGCTTTATCCAGTTCAATAACAGGGATTCTAATCTTCTACGTTTTTCATTCTGCATGTGCCAAGCATCATGCTCGGTATGTATACGGCTAGTAATGCCCGCTAATTTTGCTGCAATACCTGCATACAATAATGGACCGATATGGTGGCTATGAACAACATCGGCATTCAATGATTTTAAAAGTTTTTTTACTGCAAAGATGCAGCTAATAGAAATGCCACTTTGTTTATTTAAGAAATGCAGTTTCTTTTTGTAGGGTAATAACCGCGGCCAGTGCAATAGCGCTTCTTCCATACTGCCTTCCAAACTAATAATATGCATCTCTTCGGTTTTATTCATCGATGAAGAACGCAGCATCTCAAGAACTAGACACTCGATCCCTCCCGCACGTAGGTGTTGTACAACCTGGACAACCACTTTCTTAGCGTATTTATTCATGGGAAAATTCCTCTCGTTAAATAAAACTAGCGATCTTCAAAAACAGTACCGGATTCTAATAAGGGCTCGAATCTGGGTATTCGACTTAACAAAGGTGCACGGGTATAGGTCTGAATTTGATCTATATGACGAATGCTGGTATCCATAATTTCAACAATAATAGCCATACCTGAACCAAATAGAATCCCAGCAATGAGTCCTGCTAAAATAAAAATAATACTTGGAATATTTGATGGCCATAGTGGAGTATAAGGTTCATCAATAATCTTAATTCTATTTTTCTCTTCAAAGCGCCCTAATGATCCGGTTATTTTTGCCATTTCATAGCGTTTCAAAAACTCGTTATAAAGATTTTGTTTGGTATCTAATTCTCTTTCTAATTCGGTCAACTCTCTTTCAATGGATGAGAATGCCCTAACTTGTACTTCCATCTCGTTAATTTGTTTATTAAGGCTAATGACTTCCTGCTCTAAGCCCTGCTCTTGCGCACGAGACTTCTGTATTTCTTGCAGTTGTGAAACCAATAATGGAGAGCTAGCACTATCACCGTTGGATATATTGTTTGTATCCCCAGTAGAGCTCATCGCTAGGTGCCATAAACGCTCAATCTCTTCAGGCGTTAATTTTGCTGTTTTCTTTATTAAGCTATTGCGCTTTACCTGTAAACGATCTACTTGCCTCTGAACATTAATTACTTTTGAGTGCTGATCGGTATAACGTGCATTAAGTACGGCTAATTCACTGGTTAATAATACAATACGTTTTTCAAGCGCTGCCACAACAGGATTGCTTGAAGACAGTTGTTTATCCATCGATAATAAGACGGCTTTTGCCGCGGACCATTTAATTTCTTTTTTGGTTAATAGTTGCTTAATTTCACGCAGACGACTGACATTCCCCCCATGAAAAGCGGGTAGGTCCGTGGCATATTTCTGTTTGAATATAGAAAGCTGTGTTTCTGCAGCCATTAACTGTTCTTTTTGCGACTGTAGTTGCTGCAATATAAATTTTTCTGACTGCTCAATTGACGAACGCTCTGGTGCTAATAACTGCTCAATAAAATGCTGACTAACGACTTCAAGAATTTCTTTCATATTATCTGGTTCACCTGAGCGATAAGAAATCTTAACCAAATCCTTTCCCTCTTGGTTTAGCACTAGTCCATTTGCTATGCGGCGAATTACTCTACCTTTTTCAGCATCGTCCGTTTCAGCATCAATCAAGTTCAGTTCTTCGGCGACAGAAAATAAGACATGTCGGCTATGCACTAACGTATTTAATGCTGACATGCGTTCTTTTAAATTGGTTGAGACTGAAAGATCTTCTAAAAACGGATTTAATTTAGACGTTTCTTGTACCAATATCGTGGTATGTGTATCAAATATTTTACCTCGAGTTAGTGCTATCAGACCGCCGACTAGAGGCATGATAATAATCGGGATCAGTATTAAATAACGCTGACGCCATGCTGCCATCAGAATCAAATATACGTTTCTCCATGGACCGTTTGCGTTAGCGACTATTGTATTAGGAACCTTTTCATTAGGGATTAGTGCATCTGAATTATTGAGAGGAGAGTTCATTACGACCCCCTTTCTTTAAAGCAATATCAGGCGGTGTTTTCAATGTAAATATAACTTCATGATTGGGCAATGAAGCATCAAATTTTTGTTCAATAATAATACCTCTAGGTATCATTTTTCTAATATTATTGCCGCGTTTATAACTTGATACCCAATCAGGACCAAGCTGTAATAAAATGGGATTATCACTATAACTTTCCAACTGTGAAAACCAAATAAACAGTTCGCGCTTCTGCTGCGAATTTGGTTGATATTGCGTGGGGTCAAACTGCCATTGAATGTTTTCTTTTTGCACTCTATTTTTTTGACTCTGGTGCGGCGTACTGACTTTCACCTTTTGTAATATCAGCGCTTGCTCAAATAAATTTTTATTGGCATCTTTCGCTGGTGTTGATGCGCACCCCACCATGAACAATGCAGTTATTAGCAAACTGCATTTTATCGCTCTGGTTAGTGTTAGCATCTTGATCATTGAAATCACCTGATAATTGAGAAAAGTTACTTTCCGTATCTTTCGCTTTATCAGGATGTATCAAGCTTTGTGCCAAGTTGATAATCTGTTTATGCCAATGATCAAGTTGATGGGCCTTGGTCTTAACCGCTTGTTGCCAAGTTTGCCCTAACTGCTGCTCTATACTATTTTTCAGTACCACAGCGTCTTCTCCCTGTTGCTGCTCTAACCAGATAAGCCAGCGCAGCTCATATTGGCCCATTGCTAGCTCAAATAGCCCTCTATCGACATCAGGCAAAGCCTCACAGGCCCTGGGCTGTGGATAAAAGAACTGATAATCGGCCTCCCTGCCATCTGTAGGGTCGTATGGATTCGCTGTCGGCATTCTGCCATGCCATTGCACATAACCATCAGCACGACTACGCCACAAAAAAGCCCCAGCGGCCAATCGACGATTCGGCATGTTATATAACCAAATACGCTTATTAGTATTGTTTTTAGCATTTTTAATCTTATGCATTTCAGCAATTTCTTCTACATCAATGCCAAAGCCATGATTAATCAGCACTAGATCTAAATGTTCAATCAAGCCCTTTTGGCTTTTATCATTTAAATGCCCAGCAGTTTTTGCAAACTGGTTTGCAGAATGCAATTGCTGCGCGTCTTGCTTTACTACCGAATGTTGCTCCAAGCTTTCATCCGCAATAGACCAATATATCTCTGGCCCAGGTTGGTTTTTATCGACCAGTTCAGCCATTTTCTGTTGCAATACGTCTTTTTGAAATATCTTCTTTAATCTTTTATAGGGCGTATAGGCTAATAAATCAGTAGTGCCATAAAAATCATAATACAAGGCAATCTCTTGCTGCCAAGCTTGGATATTATTCTCAGTGGGGGTAACTAATGGTGGCGCGAGTGCGCGTAAGTTAAGCCTGTCTAAATAGTTTAAGTCACAATACACTTGTGCTAACTGTAATGATTGCCATTGCTTAAAAAAGCCCAGATGTGGGCTATGATCTAAATAGATACCTACTTGTTGTTGATTGGTTGGTAACACTAGATCAAGCACTTCAATCGTTACGGCTAACTGCTGAATAATTACAGCATCTTTGGTTTTAAACCCTAATTTAAAATCATATTGTCCTGCATCTTGATTATTCCCTGCCTGTAACCAGATTGAAATTCTATAATTACCATTGGCTAAGATGGATGTTTTTAATGCCGTTAAATGAGTAAAGCCTTTGCTAATATGTAAAGCACTTCCCTGCCGACTCCAGCGGGGTAAGGCCTTTCTGACTTCTAAATAGCCACCCATATCAGAAAATGTTGATTGCCAGTCAGGTTGTGAATCCGCTTCCAGCTGAATATCAAACTCAATCAGTTGGCCTTCACCTTTTGCTAAACGTAAAGATTGTTTATGAATTTTGTTGTTATTTATCAATAGTTTTTTATCTTCTACCAGCCAGTGCTGATGAAAATAGTGTTCCCTGCGAGCATTTACTAGATCTAATCCATTACTGACTGATTGATAAATTCCATCTTCTAACTTTTGTAAGATAATACCACTGATAAAACGCTGCTGAGGGCTATCACCTAACAGTTGGATCGAGAGCGGTTCAGATGACTGCTCAAAATCGTAACTTTGCACGAGACCTCTATGACGGATAATATCCTGCCAAGGATCTTCTTTTGCAGTATGATCATAAAATTTTAAATACTGTTGTTGATACCACTGAGATGCGGTCTTCATTGAATTTTTTTCTGGCTGCTCAATACCATTAATCGACAATCTTAAATCCATTTGTCTCGGTAAGTTTTCCCACTCACCGATATCTTCGCGAAAGATAACGATACGCCAGAAACCTTTATCCAATGGCATGCGCAGCTCTTCTATGCCAGCAATACCATCCCTTATCCAAGGATCTGGTCCTGGGCGCTCGATTTCACGCATCTGGCCAAATAATTCAATGCCTGAACCCAATTGTTTATTAACCGCCAGGGTGACTTGTATTGCTCCCTCTAATACGCCACTCTCTCGCCCACCAAAATCATAAGCATGTACAAAATCAGGTAAAGACCTAGTTTTTTCAATGCTAATAGAAGATATTTCTATCGATGTTTTGGGTAATTCCCCACCATTAAAGACAAATATTTTTTTTAAATGCCTGATATCTAGAGGTTGCTTATTTTCCTTTTTCAATCCTAAAGCTGAAATTCGTAATTCAAATTCTCCTGAGGGTACCTGCCGCTCTAAATTTGTCCGACTGTAATAATCATGGCTATTTTCATCGTCAATGCGAATTACCAACAACTGCGCTCTGGAGTTAGGATTAACCCCTTTAATCACCAGCATGTCTTGCTGATTAAGTTGCTCTAACCCAGCCCTCCAAGGCAAGGTAGTATTCTCTACCAATACTGCAGGTGACAGCTGTAATAACGCGAGAACGACAAGTGAGTACATAATATAATCCCATAGCGAAGTAGTTATCGATCAGTATTAACTTTGTCTAAATGGATTCGTTTCAGTATTTCACGTTCAACCTTTAGAGCACGCGCTTGCCATGTATGACTTCCAACTTGACTGGCTCTACGCTGCCTCACACGCCTGATTTCATCAATATCGCTCCACTGCTCAATCGCAGCAAAAAAATCTACCGCTCCGGTATTGATTATCAATTCTTCCGCTTTGGGAACTTCAGCGGCGGCGGATTCAATGGCCTGACAAAAATCATTTTGACTCGCGACGGTTATCCAGTTTTTATAAGGCTTTAATGCTGGAAAATCAGTACTAACAATAGGTTTACCAATCGCTAGATACTCTCTTAACTTTAGCGGATTACAGGCTCTGATTTGAGCATTATCTTTAAAAGGCAATAAAGATACTTGCCAGTGATGTATATAATTTGGCAGCTCACGGTGATCTTTTTCGCCCAATAAATAGATATTAGGCTCACGCCTTAAATGCTCTACAAAACAACGCTGCGGGCCAATAATCACAAAATTCCAGTGAGGCATTTTTTTTGCTGTACGAATCAATAACTGCTGATCGACCCAACCACTGATACTGCCGTAGAAACCTGCAACAGGTCCATCTGGCAAATCTTTTGGTCGTTCATCGGGGGCTTCATAAAAATAGTCAGCAACCCCATGTGGAATAAAAATGGTCTTTTCACTTGGAAACTTTCTCGATAGTGTTTCACTCGCCACTAGAATCAAGTCTACTTTATCAACCAACTCAGCTTCTAATTTACTCATAACCTCATGATCAACACCTTCTAAAGAGCTGAAGTCATCACCACAGTAATAAATACTAAAGCACTCGTTAATTTTTCCTAATAGAGGTACTGCACTGGGCAAAGATAACCATAAAATCGGTTTTTCTTTAGCTAAGTCCAAATCGTTATTTTTCTTAAAAACATTAAACAGTTTATTGCTTATTAATTTTTGATTAATCCAGCGCGCCCAGCCTTGGCCATGAAAGGGGATAGCCAAAGGATTAACAACTTCTGGTGACCAAGCATCTTTGTGCTGTTGAATGCCTTGTGGTGAATTTTTACTGAATCTCAATACCGCGCGTAATTTATTAATAGCACGTCCCATATCAGAAAAATTAAAGCGAGGGGCTCTTAAGCCGATGGAATTTACCCACGTAATGTCATGATACTTAGAGAGCTCACGGGCTAGATGTTGACTACTACTTGGATGAGCACCCCAATCTTCACCAAACATGACCATTGGGTAGTTATCTGATAAATTATTCATTATGCTCTCCAATTTTCTTGATTACTTTTGCTGGCATTCCCGCGGCAATAACACCCGCTGGCAAATCGTGTGTGACAACACTTCCTGCTGCAACAACAGTACCTTCACCTATAGTGACACCGGCCATTACTGTGACCCCGGTTGCTAGCCAAACATCTTTTTTCAATACAATAGTGCCTATCTGATGATTCTCTTCGGGTAATCCTTTCGCTCGTTTCTCTGCATTGAGTGGATGCCCAGGGAACCCAGATAATAAAACTTTGCCTGCTAAGCGCACGTTATCTTCTATAATTATTTTTGAACCTACATTGATTGAATTCTGCCAGCCGATATCTACATTATTTCCAATAATCAATTCTGCTGTACTTGCATTACAGCTACGACCACAAAGGGTTGAAATACCGGACATTCGAACATCATCACCAATTGAAATTTTCAACCCTCCTAATACCATAGGCATACCGCTATAAAGATAGAATCGTTTACCTGACATGCTTAACTGACTTTTAAACAGCGGTGTCCAATAAAAGATTCTCATCATATTTTTTATAAAATTTGATACTGAGATATGCAACCAATATAAAGTCTGATGAACTATAGAAACCGTAGGCACCTCTAAAAAACGTATTCTATTAATCAAAGACATCGTATTTTTAGCTAGTGGTGTTTCTGAATTTTTTAGCCACATTTTCGTTGAATATAAAAGTTGCATAATAATCACCTATACTAAAACTTACTTGTTTTAAAAATCATTTACTTTAATAGTTACTAATCGTTTTTTGAATTTCATATGTCTTTATTCAACCGTGACTGACTTTGCTAAATTTCTTGGCTGATCGACATCTGTACCTCGTAGTAGTGCTGTATGGTAGGCTAATAGTTGAACAGGTATGGTGTACATAATGGGTTGTAATTCTTCGCATACCACTGGCATTTCGATAACAGAATCTACCCGACTCTCTTTGCCATCTTTAGAAGTACAGGCAGCAATACCACGATAATCGCTGATCAAAATTACCTTTGCTCCTCTAGCTCTTACTTCTTGTAAGTTTGATAATGTTTTTTCAAATAAAGCATCATAGGGAGCCAAGACAACCACTGGCATATTCTTATCAATCAAGGCGATAGGGCCATGCTTCAGTTCACCGGCGGCATACCCTTCAGCATGAATATAGGATATTACTTTAAGTTTTAATGCCCCCTCTAGAGCAATGGGATAGCACTGGCCACGACCAAGAAAGATGGTACTGGTTGAGGCTAATAATGTTTTAGCAACTTCTTTAATCGCTGATTCTTGCTGTAATGCAGTCGCAATACATTGAGGAATGTCCGCCAACATAGTCATCATTTTATCGATAACGACATCACTATGAATTTTACGTTCCCCGGCAGCTTTAACCACTAACTTAGCCAGTACAGTAAGTTGTGAAGTAAATGCTTTGGTTGACGCCACCCCAATTTCTGGACCGCATAAGGTGCGATAAACAAAATCTGATTCTCTAGCAATGGAGCTTTGTGAGACATTCACAATAGATAAGCAATATTGTCCTTGAGATTTCGCATAGCGCAATGCAGCTAAAGTATCGGCGGTCTCACCACTTTGAGAAACAAATAAGCAACCGCCTTTTTCCATCATAGGTGGCTCGCGATAGCGAAATTCTGAAGCAAGATCGACTTCCACGGGTAACCTAGCTAGTTTTTCAAACCAGTATTTTGCCACCATAGCAGCATAGTAGCTGGTACCACACGCAACGATATTCAAACGGTCTATTTTAGAAAAATCCATATCTGGAATTGCATCTAAAGTTAATTGATTTAACCCTTCAAGAGTTTTTTGTGTCGCCCCCGCTTGCTCATGAATTTCCTTATGCATGTAATGATCGTAACCTTCCTTACACACAACCTTATCGCTTCTTTCTATTTTCACTCTAGGTCGACTTACAACGTCCATGTGTTTATTAAAAATAAAGACTTCTTTCGCCTCCACCAATGCAAGATCACCTTCTTCTAAATAGATAACTTCATCGGCTAATAAACCTGCCGCTATCGCATCCGATGCAATAAACGCGGATTGCTCATTAAAACCAACCACCAGCGGACTGCCTCGACGAGCTGCAATTATTTGACCTTCTTTACCATTAAACAAAGCACCAATTGCATAAGTACCACGTACTCGCGAAAGCGCTCTTTTGGTCGCTATTAGAGGTTTGTATCCTTGAGCTAAATAATGGCTAATTAATTTTGGTAATACTTCACTATCGGTTTCACTTTCAAATTCATAACCTAGTGCTTCGAGTTCGAAGCGTAGCTCTTGGTAGTTTTCAATGATGCCGTTATGAACCAAAGCTACATTATCTGCAATATGGGGGTGTGCATTATTAAGTGCAGGTTCGCCATGAGTTGCCCACCGTGTATGTGCAATTCCCGTTGAACCCGATAGCTGTTTCTGCTCTAAGGCAGAATCGAGAGCAGCTTCTAAATTGACCAACTTGCCGTTTGCACGACAACAATCGATAGCCGTATTTTCTAGAATTGCGATACCCGCTGAGTCATAGCCGCGATACTCAAGCGCTTTCAAACCTTCTAATAAAGTTTGTGCTGCATTCTTATCGTTAATAACACCAAAGATTCCACACATAGCCATACCCTCGTAAACTTACAACTCAATCAGTTATCTGGGGTATTGCGAAATATAGGCCAACTTGTAGAAATAAGATTTAACTCGCTGATTTATAAAGAATTTCGTCTTTATAAAGTGTCTAGCCACGCTCTCAATACTGCAGATATACGCGTTTTAAGTATTGCCTTAGCATTTTGCAATTTTAATTCGCTGGTTTATTTTTAAAATGCAATTTTCAGTATTCTTATTTTTAGTTTGTTAGCTGTATAGGGGCTTAGCGCACTTTAGTAATCATGGCACCAGCTTTGCAATACTCTCATTACAAAGAAAATGACCTAGGTGATTCTCATGATGAAGTACTTAAAACTACTGCTGCTATTAACAATAAGTTCAATGACTGTTGCAGCCCCGTTTGAAACCTGCCCAACAAAGGCTTTCTTATTTCAAGGGAGACCGACGATCGTCTATGGTGTCAACTTAGTGAGTGGCACTGATATTATTTTACAAAATGATGTAGGTAACCTGGCGGGAGAATCATCAGCAGGGAATGTTAATGGTGTAGGTTTTGATGATTACATTGATCTTACAGGAACAAGCTATCGATACTTATACGGCTTTAATACTTCTAGTTATAAATTTGTGCGTTTAGACAGTAATTTTCAACAAACTGAATTAGCGGTAACGAATCAACCTTCAGGTACTTTTTATGTTGGTGATGTATATGACCATCACTATTATTTTTATCGTAAAAATAAAGGATTCTATAAAATGAATCTTGATGACTCTGCTAGTAATTATCTTGATGTGCAAACTATCTCAACCACTGCGAGTCGTAATTTCACTGATTTCGCTTTTCACCCTCGTAACGGAAAACTGTACGGTATTGATAATGGCTCTGGAATTCTTTATGAAGTAAATATAGTGAATGGGGCGTCACAAGATTTAGGTTATACAGGTGAAAAGGGAACCTTTGGTGCTGGCTATTTCGATGTTAACGGTTATTTTTATGTTTCTCGTAATCAAGACGGGAAAATATATCGTATCGATTTATCTACAATTGACCTTGAAGGAGATACTCCTCCTTATTCTGCAGACTTATTTGCCGAAGGACCGTTATCTGGGCAAAACGATGGTGCTCGCTGCGCAAATGCGCCTCTCATCGATGAGAGTGAGGGGGCAAGCACCATTGATTTTGGCGATGCTCCAGACTCCTATAGCACCACCCTAGCAATGAATGGTGCACGCCATGAAATAGTGGCGGACGGTCCTTATTTAGGCAGTACAGCCCCAGATGGCGAAGTGGATGCTCGACTAGGAATTTTATCCGATGATAACAATAACGATGCTGGCAATACCGATGACGAAGATGGTATCGCTCTTGTTACAGGCTTAGTCAAAGGTCTCGATAACATTGTTATTGTGACTGCATCCACTGAGGGTTATTTACAAGCGTGGTTTGATTGGAACCGCGATGGGGATTTTGATGATGCAGATGAGCAAGTCGTCACTGATACCTTTTTATCCCCTGGCGCTAACAACTTAGTCGTTCGGGTCCCTATCGGTGCTGATGCAGGTACTAGCTGGGCACGTTTTCGTTTTGGTTCGCAAACAGGCATTAACTCTAGCGGCGGTGCTACCGATGGCGAAGTAGAAGACCATGTTATTGAAATTTCTGATTTAGGCGTAAGTTACAGTTACTACCCTGAAAATGGCTCTTGGGTGACGCTTGCCTATGAAGACCTATGGCCTATTGAAGGTGATTTCGACATGAACGATGTCGTCTTTCATTATCGCACTGTTAGTGTCATCAAAGACGGTGAGTTATTAAGAGTTGATGTTTATGGACAACTACTTGCGATCGGGGCAAGTTACCACAATGGTTTTGCCATTCGTATTCCAGATGTACAAGCCAATGATCTCGATATCAGTAAGATGCGCTTTCGCTATACCACTCTCGATGAGAATGGTAACGGTGCAGCAGCAGAGCAAGCGAGTCCCATTGAGTCAGATAGTGATGAACTCATTGCGATTATTGCTGAGGATGTGTGGGACTTGGTTTCAACCAGCTGTGAGCTGTATCGTACTGATGCGGATTGTACTGATCATATTCAGTTTGCCTTTGAACTGAGCCTGCCTTTCACCTCGCCACAACCCAGCGGATCTATCAGTGCCTTATATGATCCCTTTATCTTTGCCACTGCAAGTCGCTTCCACGGCAATCTATTCACTTCACATCCAGGCCGAGAATGGGAAGTCCATCTAGCCGATGTACCTCCAACCGAGCAAGCGAATGCCAGCTTCTTCAACCAACAAGAAGATACATCTGACTTCTCCATTGAGCGTTTTTATAAAAACAGTAATAACCTTCCCTGGTCTATGGAAGTAGCAACCGAGTGGAAACACCCTCGAAGCGGAGTTGATTTATTAAAAGCCTACCCAGATTTCGAGGGCTACGTCACATCCAATAAAGCATCGAATACTGATTGGTATCAAACAGAGAATCGAGTCGATGGACAAATTTTTCCATAACGAATCGCATTTAGTTTTAACTTATAGAAAATTATTAATAAATTTCAGAGGTGTAAAAATGAAAAATATTTTCAATAAAATAGCACTCGTTCTTATGGCTATAAACTTAGTCGCTTGCGATAGCGTAAATAAAGACTCAGTTTCAGCGGACATTGAAGGAACAACTCCTGCCATAAGTACAAGTCAACTAGTAGCCCCCAGTGATATGAAATTTGTCTCTCACAAAGGAATAAATTTAAGTATTGATCTTGGTAATCAAGGAGGCCCTGCTTACCTATCTGTCTACTCAGATTATGCATCGAATGAAAATGAACATTGGGATATTAATCATGAGAGCCGCATACTCGCAAGCTCAATGGATAGTACGAAAATCAGTCAACATTTTTCAATACCGCAGCATCTTAGGAAATTGCTGGTACAGGTATGGTTTTATGATGGCAGACAGCCTTTGACTAAAGAGGTCATAATTGAAAATAATATTGCTATCAACTGGTAATCAGATCCATTTATTTCAGCAATGATATAGTCGAATGCCCTAATTTAGAGACTAATTATGGGCACTCACTTCAAACCAAACAGCTAGCCTGGCACCTCCCTAAGTGCTAGTGATTCTCATTCAATAATTTTATAACAATCAATCACATAGGCTCTGAGTCCATCCGCGCCACTAGTTTGAGCAAAGCTGACCTATGTCAATTTTTGTCGTTTCAATTACATAGCACTATTTCGGGCAATCTTTAGAATTACCACTAAGATAAATAGTTAAGTATTTAATTAACTTAAATTAAAACAATGGAGTGAATCGGCCATGCCTGATGAACTAGTTTCAATGGAATCCCGCACAAAAAAAGCGGAATTAACCACTTCGCTTTTCCTTACCTTTGTCGTGATTCCCGCACTGACTATCGGCGGCATTTCTGCTTACGGATTTATGGTTTGGTTTATGCAAATTCTTAATGGACCTCCAGGAAGCTAAGCGTTTTAAATAATCGCTACTATGGCTATACGGAAATCATCATGGCTCAAATAGATCATTCAAGACGGGCATTTTTTCGCCGTCCTTCATCGTTAAAAGCACCCGTATCAACAACGGCTGTTGATAAAGATGAAGTTAGTAGTCTAGGACTGCTGCCTCAGCGTCCACCTTGGGCACTGAGTGAATCTTTATTCACCGATAAATGCACTCGTTGTAACGAGTGCATTTCTGTGTGTGAAGAAGAAATTATTATTAAAGCCGATGGCGGATTTCCTGAAATTGATTTTAATCGTGGTGAATGCACTTTTTGTAATGCCTGCGTAGATGCTTGCGAACCTGCAGCCCTTTTAAAACAGCCAGAAAACAAAGCATTTTATTTCGATATAAAAATTGACGATACCTGCCTCGCCAAACTGAAAACTCATTGCCAAAGCTGTAAAGATGTATGTGATACACGCGCGATCACTATGCCTTGGCCAAAAGATGTTTCCTTTGGCGCGATTCAAACACCTGAAATTCATATTGAAGATTGCACTAGCTGCGGCGCCTGTATTTCTACTTGCCCTTCTGAGTCGATCAGCATTAGCCCTATTACGTCAGCAAATACTTTAGCTAGCGATACAAAGAAAAGCGGAGCCCAATTATGAGAACCAATAAAATAGCTTTAGATGATGTTACTGAAGAAAGTCACATCAGTAGCTTTATTGTTCTTTGTAGAGCAGAAAAGCACCAAGCCGTTGAACAAGAATTACAACAGCAAGCCGATATCGAAGTTCACGGTAGTGATGAACAAGGTAAATTTATTGTTGTCACCGAAGCAAAACACCAAGGCATTATTATGGATCGTATCGATCTAATCACTGCAATTGATGGTGTTATTAATACTTCAATGGTTTATCACCAGGTTGCTGCTCTCGATGAACTTGATGCTGAAATTGATCAAGCAGAAACAGATCAACCGATCGAGAAAATATATCAACCTCAAATGTGTGAAGCGCCGTCTGATAAAGACGCAGCCACACAAGTTGTTCAATCGCATTAGCATTTTAAAAAATTAGCATTAAGAGTCGGAGAAAGCATATGAAACTAACTCGCCGTGATGTCATTAAAGCCCAAGCAGCAGCAACTGCTGCGACCGTGGCCGGCATTAGCCTACCCGCTAGCGCAAGTAATGTAATTACTTCCAGCGCCGCAAATAAACTCACATGGTCTAAAGCACCTTGTCGTTTCTGTGGCACGGGTTGCGGAATCAGCGTAGCAACAAAAGATGGTAAAGTTGTTGCGACACACGGCGATGAAAAAGCGCCGGTAAACAAAGGTTTATCCTGCGTAAAGGGCTATTTCTTATCGAAGATTATGTACGGTAAAGATCGCCTAACCACACCGATGCTGCGTAAAAAGAACGGCACTTACGATAAAGAAGGTGAATTCACTCCCGTTTCTTGGGATGAAGCTTTCGACATTATGGAAGTGAAGTTTAAGAAAGCGTTAAAAGAAAAAGGCCCTACGGGTGTCGGCATGTTCGGTTCTGGTCAGTGGACAGTACAAGAAGGTTATGCCGCTGTTAAATTAATGAAGGCTGGCTTCCTTTCTAATAACATCGATCCTAACGCGCGTCACTGTATGGCGTCTGCGGTAGGTGGTTTCATGCGTACCTTCGGTATCGATGAGCCAATGGGTTGCTACGATGATATGGAAGCAGCCGATGCTTTTGTACTTTGGGGCTCCAACATGGCTGAGATGCACCCAATTCTTTGGACTCGCATCGCCGACCGTCGCCTATCTAACCCACACGTTAAAGTGGCTGTGCTTTCTACTTATGAGCACCGCTCATTTGACCTTGCAGATATCCCAGCTGTTTTCACCCCGCAAACAGACATGGTGCTATTGAATGCCATTGCTAACTACATCATTGAAAGTGGTAGTGTTAACAAAGACTTCGTTAGCAAGCACGTAAACTTCCGTGAAGGCGTAACTGACATTGGTTATGGTCTACGTCCAACTCACGAATTGCAGAAGAAGGCTAAGAATCCTAATTCTGGAGCATCCACGCCAATTGATTTTGATGCCTTTGCTAAATTTGTTAAGCCTTATACGTTTGAATACGCTGAAGAAATGTCAGGTGTTCCGGCTAAAACAATCGAAAAGATTGCCAAGCTATATGCCAATCCTAAAACTAAGGTGATGTCACTTTGGACTATGGGTGTAAACCAGCATACTCGTGGTGTTTGGACAAACAACTTATTGTATAACATCCACTTATTGACCGGTAAGATCTCTGAGCCAGGCAATAGCCCATTCTCATTGACTGGCCAGCCTTCAGCTTGTGGTACTGCGCGTGAAGTAGGTACTTTCTCTCACCGCTTACCTGCGGACATGGTGGTTAAAAATCCTAAGCACAGAGCATTATCTGAAAAGCTTTGGAAAATTCCAGCGGGTATTCTAAACGGCAAGCCAGGCGCTCATGCTGTTAAGCAAGTTCGTGATCTTAAAGATAGCAAGATCAACGCTTACTGGATTCAGGTGAATAACAACCTGCAAGCCGGCCCAAACATTAATGAAGAAATTCTACCTGCTTACCGCAACCCAGATAACTTCATCGTAACCTCTGATGCTTACCCAACAGTAACCGCAGAAGCGTCTGATTTGATTCTTCCTTCTGCCATGTGGGTAGAGAAAGAAGGTGTATTTGGTAACGCAGAACGTCGTACTCAATCTTGGTACCAGCTAGTAAATGCTCCAGGTGATGCACGTTCTGATATGTGGCAAATCATTGAATTCTCTAAACGCTTTACTACTGATGAAGTTTGGCCTGCTGAAATTTTAGCGGCGAACCCTGAATTCAAGGGTAAAACGTTATTCGAAGTGCTTTATAAAAATGGTCAGGTGGATAAATTTCCACTGGATCAAATTAGCCCTGATTATGAAAACCAAGAATCGAAAGAACTTGGCTTCTATGTACAAAAAGGTTTGTTTGAAGAATACGCCTCTTTCGGCCGTGGCCATGCTCACGATCTAGCCGATTATGAGACTTATCATAAAGAACGCGGTTTACGCTGGCCTGTTGTTGATGGCAAAGAAACTAAGTGGCGTTTCAAAGAAGGTTCAGATCCGTACGTTGAAAAAGGCAAAGGCTTCCAGTTCTATGGCAAGAAAGATGGCAGAGCTATTATTTTCGCCCTACCGTACGAAGCGCCACCAGAAATGCCTGATGCAGAATTTGACATGTGGTTAAGCACGGGTCGTGTTCTTGAACACTGGCACTCTGGCTCAATGACTCAACGTGTACCTGAATTGCATAAAGCCGTTCCTAATGCACTTTGTTATATGAATCCTGAAGATGCGAAGAAGCGTGGTTTACGTCGCGGTGATGAAGTAAAAGTTATTTCACGTCGTGGAGAGATCAAAACTCGTGTTGAAACACGCGGCCGTAATAAGCCACCAGTTGGTCTAGTATTCGTACCTTGGTTTGATGCAACTCAGTTGATCAACAAAGTAACGCTAGATGCAACAGATCCACTATCTAAGCAGACTGACTTCAAGAAGTGTGCAATTAAGATTGAGAAGGTATAGGGAGAATGACTATGAAAACATTAACAACCTTGTTTGCGACAGCCGCAATTGCCGTCTCTTCAATAATGCTGCCGTCGATTACGTCTGCTGCAGATGCTGTGATTGATTCTGAACCCCAGGTAGCGACACTACGTGGCACTGCACCTCTAAATGCTGAAGTGACACCGCCGATTATTGAGAAGGTAGAAAACAACGACCTTAAACGTCAGCGTGACTACCCTCAGCAGCCACCGACTATTCCACATGATATTAGTAAATATCAGCTGGATAAAAACTTTAACAAGTGCATGGATTGTCACTCACGTAAGCTAGCCGATGAAGCACAAGCCCCAGCGGTTAGTGTGACTCACTACATGAACCGTGAAGGTGACTTCTTAGGTGAAGTTTCTCCACGTCGCTACTTCTGTACTCAGTGTCACGTGCACCAGTTAGAAACTAAGCCTTTGGTTGAAAATGAATTCGTTGATGTTGACGAATTGATGAAGCAATCACACCAGCGTACTAAGAAGTAGAGGCTGATATGAAAAAAATTATTAACTTGTTAAAACTGGGTTGGACTATTTTGTCCAAGCCAGCAGTACACTTATCACTGGGCTTTTTAACCATCAGCGGCTTTATCGCTGGGGTTATTTTCTGGGGTGGATTCAATACCGCCATGGAACTGACCAATACCGAAGAGTTTTGTACTAGCTGTCACGAAATGCGCGACAATCCATTTATGGAATTGCAAACTACGATTCACTACAGCAATCGCTCTGGTGTTCGTGCAATTTGCTCAGATTGTCACGTACCTCACAACTGGACCGATAAGATTGCTCGTAAGATGCAGGCTTCTAAAGAAGTTTGGGGCAAGATTTTCGGCACCATTGATACTCGTGAAAAGTTTGAGGCACACCGCTTACAGCTAGCTCAAAATGAGTGGACGCGTTTGAAAGCGAACGATTCTTTAGAATGCCGTAACTGTCACCAGTTCGATTCTATGGATTTCACTCGACAGAGTAAGCGAGCTGCTGCTCAGCACTCAAGTGCTCTTGCTGCAGGTGAAAAGACTTGTATCGATTGCCATAAAGGTATTGCTCACAAGCTGCCTAATATGGAAGGCGTTCGTGAAGGTACCTCTCCACACTAGACCTTGATGTAAAGCAGTAAACAGTGAGATGCATTCTTGCATCTCACTTCTTCCTACTATCTAATGCCTCTATTACCTATATTTATCTATTTTTTATTGTCATCTATTAGCACACTTTTATTAGGAGAAGCACCATGGGCAACCATGCTAGCAAAGAATTCACCCCTCTTCGCATCGCCGTTTTAACAGTATCCGATACCCGCAACGACCAAACAGATACATCGGGTAAATATCTTGTTGAATCTCTTCAAGAAGCAGGCCATCGCTATGAAGATAAGATCATTGTAAAAGACGACATCTATCAAATCCGCGCCATTGTTTCTGCTTGGATTGCCGCAGATGAAGTTGATGTGATTTTATTAACGGGCGGAACTGGCTTCACTAGTCGTGACTCTACCCCAGAAGCAGTGATTCCATTATTAGACAAAACTATTGAAGGTTTTGGTGAGTTATTCCGCCACCTTTCTTTAGCCGATATAGGCACTTCTACAATCCAGTCTCGCGCACTTGCAGGCTTAGCCAATAATACGTTAGTCGTTTGCATGCCTGGCTCTACAGGCGCTTGTGACTTGGCTTGGAAGGGGATTTTATTGGAGCAGCTGGATTCTCGCCACTCCCCTTGTAACTTCGTGCCTCACTTGGCGGCTGACGCCCCTTGCTGTGATGGCAAATAAAGCTAACCACAATCATTGATCACAGAGCGCGCAGGACAACTGCGCTACACAGAGGAAAGTGCTTTCTCTGTGAACTCTGTGTTCCATCCAGCTAGCCGCTTTATCTTTTCTTTTAATAACCCTTTCCTGCTAGTATCCCTCGCCTTATTTACATTTTACTTATTTAGGCTTTTCTATTGGAACTCTATCTCGCCATTTTTCTATTTGGCTTATCCGCAGGCATCACCCCTGGACCCAATAACATTATGTTAATGGCGTCGGGTATGAACTTCGGTATCAAAAAAAGCATTCCACACATTCTAGGCGTCTGTATCGGCTTCCCTATCATGGTTATTTTAATTGGCCTAGGGTTCAGTATTATGTTTGAGCAATACCCTATTTTGCACGAAGTGATTAAAATTCTAGGTCTAGTGTATCTATTGTTTTTGTCTTGGCTTATTGCTAGTGCCAGCCCCGACAAACTAGAAAATAAGAAGTCTAAGCCTTTTACCTTGTTACAAGCAGCTCTTTTTCAATGGGTAAATCCCAAAGCATGGGTCATTGCAACCAGTTCTATTTCCGCTTATACAACACTGACAGATGACATTTACTGGCAGGTATTGTTAATTGCAGCTATTTTCTTTTTCGCAGCGGTTATTAGTAGCAGCACTTGGCTGGTTTTTGGTAAAGGAATTAAGCAAGTTTTACAGAGCCCCAAACAACAAAGGTTTTTTAATATATCTATGGCTCTCATATTAGTCGTATCTGTATTTCCTGTCATACAACAGCTATATCAGCAATACTTGGCCTAAAATAATAGTACCGCTCATACAGATGAGTCAGTGCCATGTTTATCAGTGTATTAGAACTATTCAAATTGGGTATCGGCCCTTCCAGCTCACATACCGTAGGGCCAATGATTGCTGCGGCTCAATTTATTCAAACACTGCAGTCAAAGTACCCCGAACTTCCTCCTCAAAGGACGCGTCTACGCTGTATCTTGACGGGTTCTCTTGCTCATACGGGCTTAGGTCACTCTACGGATAACGCCTTATTGCTGGGTCTTCACGGTTATACACCACAAGAGATTGCAGTCATCGATATTGCTGAATTAATTAATCAGCTTTGGCATAAACAATATATTTCTGCCCCCTACACCGCTCAAGATATATTGATTCATTTCGACCCTACTAAAGACATTATTTTTGATAGAGACCAAACCTTAGTTGAACATCCTAATGGCATGATATTCGAGATTCATAACGAGCATAAACAAGTCATTTTTGGTGAGACTTACTTCTCTATCGGTGGCGGTTTTGTTAATACCTTTGCAGAAATGAAGCAACTGATTGCACCAATAAAAATGCTTAATTCTTCTAACTGTGAATTTCCATTTGAAGATGCACTTTCAATGTTAACCATGGCGCAAGAAAACAAACTCAATATTGCGCAAATGAAATATCGCAATGAACAACAATTTCATACCAGTCAAAGTTTAGAATCAGGTTTAGATTCCATCTGGCAAGGAATGAAAAACTGTGTCGAGAGTGGGTTAAAACATGAAGGTATTTTACCTGGTGGCTTGAAAGTTAATCGGCGTGCTAAAAACCTGCATCAGCAACTAGTAGATAACCCTGATGATGCCCACCTACATGAATGGCTGTGTGCTTATGCAATGGCGGTAAACGAAGAAAATGCTGCTGGCCATGCTGTTGTTACCGCTCCTACTAATGGCGCTGCGGGAGTTATTCCTGCTGTGCTTTATTATTGTTTCCGATTCGAAAAATTAAGCTCTTCTCAGATACACGAGTTTTTATTAACAGCCGCCGCAATCGGAGGAATAATCAAACATAAAAGTTCCATTTCAGGGGCTGAAGTCGGCTGTCAGGGAGAAGTGGGCTCAGCCTCTGCCATGGCAGCTGCAGGTTTATGTGCGATTAAAGGCGGTACGCCAGAACAAGTAGAAAATGCAGCCGAAATTGCATTAGAACATCACCTAGGAATGACTTGCGATCCAGTAATGGGCTTAGTACAAATCCCGTGTATTGAACGTAATGGCTTTGGCGCATTAAAAGCTTATACAGCAGCGTCGTTGGCATTAAGGGGCAGTGGCCAACATATTATGTCGCTGGATAATTGTATTGAAGCGATGAGGCAAACAGGCATGGAAATGTCAGTGAAGTTTAAAGAAACTTCACTGGGGGGATTGGCGGTTAATTATACCGAGTGTTAATAAACAGCTTTAGCACTTATAGAAACTCATACTCTAACTGCAGCTGTAATACTTCATTACTGCCTTGATCGGTATCTTCAAACATCAATCCTAGCTGCCAAAATAACTTCTGCCTAGAGGCTAGCTTAAATCGTCCCATCACAGCAGGGCCTGCAGCATGCGCGCCCTCTTTTTTATACAATTCAAACCCAGGTTCAAATTCAGGCAATAATCGATAGCGAACTTGCACTGCTAGTGCTTGTTCAAATTCAGTTATGACATCACGCCCCCACTCTCGTATTAAATAAGCATTGGCAGCTACCGATATTTTATTGAAGTTTTTAACAGCAAGCAGACCTGCGCTGGCTTCCCAAGCATCATCGGCATCAGCGCTCTTTTCTAACTCAAGCAACATCCCCCAATCAATTTCAAATTCTCCTTGCTCAGTGAGTTGAAGCTTAGCCTCAACTTCATAATCACTGACGATGAATTCTTCTTCAGTCCTTTCACCAATCAGATAGAATTCTGTAAACCAGTTTTCAGTAATAGAAGCCCCATAACCCAACTTATGCTGTGACTGCTGTTCACCATCGACTTCTTTGAATAATCCTCTATATTCAAATTCTTTCTCTAAGGGCTGCACATAAGGTAAATACACCTTATCAATAGCTGAGCCATCAGCATGGCAAACAGCCGTTAGGAAAAAAGAAAACAATAATGAACAATATATAGCTTTAAACATCTGCATTTTTTCTATATCCAAAATATTTATGAGCAGCCGTTCCAAAAGCAATTAATAACAGCCCTACAATATAGACAACTACTTGCTGCGGAGCGGGAGTGGCTTCATAACCCACCATGGCATATAGAAGTTGACCTGTAATAGAGTCCTCCGCCAAATATGCCGAGCTATCCCAGACAATAGGATATGAATGAAGCACATCTGCTTGTAAGAGTAACGCTACAGCCTGACTCAGTACGCCACATGCGGTTACCGCTAACGCTACTTTCACCACGATTAAACGCGTCTTTAATGAGGAAGTCGTTAATGAATAATAAATCAATGCACCAATGCTTAGCCCGATACAAGAACCTATAATACTGCCCATAACAACAGGAAAAACGGGGTGTGTGCCGTAGAAAAAACTGCTTATATAAATGTATATTTCTGAGCCCTCTCGCGTTACTGCCAAGATAATAGGCATTAGCATCAGTGACATCATCAATCCTTTAATGCGCGTCATACGCTGCTTGTTAAAGCGTAGCAACACAATAAAAAAACCTAACGATGCATAAATCAATATTTGCAGAATACTATTAACCCACTCTTGCCCGGTATACTCAAATAATTCAGAAATCATTGATAAATTTTCAGCATAAACATAAGCAAAAACTCCTCCGACAAGCAACGCTATGAAGAAATGAAAAAACTTAACGTCTAAGTGCTTACTGACTGATGCCAACAAACTCATCAATAGAGTAATTTCTAAGACTTCACGTAAAACAATGATAATCGCGGTTAATAACATATATTTTGTTAAAGCACATTTTACTGCGCAATAATCACTCCTTGAGCTGTCTTAGGATAGAATTCACCAAAGAAAGGATAACTACCAGCTTTCAGTGGCCCAATAAAGATAATTGCTTTGCTGCCACCCATAATAATCTTTTCTCGGTTAAGCTCGTAACTTTCAAATTCTTCTGCAGTTTCATCATCATTAATGACTAATAACCTCACTTTTGTTTCTGCGGGAATGAATACTTCTGAAGGGAAAAATAGATGACCTTTAATATGAATCTTTATTATCGGTGTTTTTGCCGCGGCAGTATTAGAGAATACCAATGTGAAAAACAAGATAGTGATGGGGATAAAAATAGTCATTATTATTTTATTCATAATCCGATTTTATCCACAGGCAATATTATCGTCACCTTAAGCCCTGTTTCGAAACAGGATTTCTCTAAAGATATCTCACCATCATGAAGATCAAGAATATGATGGATTATTGAAAAGCCCAACCCACTGCCAATAGTATTAGGCGACTTTTGATCTCCTATTCGATAATAACGCTCGAAAACACGCCCATAATATTCTTCTGCTATGCCACTGCCAGAATCATCGATAGTCAATACAGCCTTAGCTTTTCTATCCCCCCTCTTTTTCTGTTTAAGCGATAGCAGTATATTGCCGCCCTCAGGGGTATATTTATTCGCATTATCTAATAAATTTTTCAGTAGTATATTTAACGAAAACACATCAGCGGTGATCTCAAAAGCCTCACCATCTAGCTCAATTACCTGCTGTTTATCTGAAAAACGTGAATACTGTTCAATAATTTGATTTTTTACTAAGGCATATAGGTCAATACGCTGAAAGTTATTCACATACTGTTCAGGTACTGTGCGATACAGAATCAGCATCTGTTCAATAAGGTGTGACATCCTTTGGATACTTAGATCCAATAATTGATAACTTTCGTTATCCTCAGGAATAACTGACTTTAAATTGTATAAATTGATTTTTAATGCACTTATCGGTGTCCGCAACTCATGAGCGGCATCACTCGAGAAGCGCCTTTCCCTATCGAATGATTTCTGCAGGCGACTGAGTAACTCATTCGATGATTCAACCAATACTGATAACTCAGCAACCACATTCGTCTCTGAAAGAGGACTTAAATCTTGAGGGTCTTTATGTCGTAATTCAGCCGCTAAACGATTAATCGGTTTTAATCCCCAGCCAATCACTAACCAAATCAAAATACCAATTAGCGGTAGCTCTGCCACAATGGGAATTACAGAAGTCAGTACAACCTCTTCTGCTAATGCATAACGAATATCAGATCTTTCCGCTGCAACAATCCAATGCTTAGATAATTTGTGCTGTAAAACAAACGTACGCCAGCGATAGCCTTGATAATTTATAAATGAATAGCCAGGGGAAAGAGGGATTAGACTTTGCTCAGGTAAGGTAGCGGAGCGCTGTAATAATTCATGTTGAGGATTAAAGATCTGATAGGCAATGCTGTCTATATCAGAATCAACCACATGAACATCTGTATTTTGAATGGTATTGCCTGCGATACCTGAGTTAATTAATAGCTGAGCGACCCCCGCTAATTGCTTATCAAACAATTGCTGAGACTTCTCCATACTTGAACGGTACCCATCCAATGCGGCTATAAAATTAAGTAACGTGATGCTGGCCAATAATACAATGACCATAAAACGGCGAATAGAAGTCATGATTTCCTTACGCTATAACCAATACCTCTAATGGTAGAGATAAAACTTTTTCCCGTTTTTTTACGCAAATTATGAATATGCACTTCAATCGAATTACTGCTAATTTCTTCGCCCCAAGCATACAGCGTCTGCTCTAACTGCTCTTTCGATAATACATTGCCTGCACGTTCCATTAAGGCTTTCAACAACATGAATTCACGACGAGATAGCTCTACGACTGTCCCTTCAATACTCACTTCATGCTTTTCAATATCTAAGCTAACCGCTCCAACATTGATACAGCTATTTTTAATCGTTCCTAGTCGTCTCTCGATAACTCGAAGTCGTGCGATTAACTCATCGATATTGAAGGGTTTTGTTAGATAATCATCCGCGCCGGCATTTAGCCCTTCAACTTTATCTTTCACTTCATCTCGGGCGGTCAATAACAAAATAGGCAGCTCTGAGTGCTTAACTCTAATTTTCTTCAGCACTTCAATGCCGGTCATATCCGGCAAACCAATATCAAGAATGATAATATCAGGAAGGCTGGCAAACACTTGATTGATCGCCTGCTGACCCGTATCAACACAATTAACGACAAAGCCTTCCTTGGTTAATAGCTTCTTCAAACCTACTGAGATCGCGGTATCATCTTCGACTAATAGTATTTGCATAGCTAACGCTGGCTCCAGTATGTAACACCCATGTCATCTAAAAATTTCTCAGCTTTTTCACCCTGCAATAAGGCAAGACTTGAAAGCATACCTGCCTGAACACAAGACGACGCCATAACCGTTATTGAATGGGGGGCATTTTCGATCGGCCAGCCCGTTTGTGGATTTAAAATATGGGAATAACGAATGCCATTACATAATAAATAGCGGCGAGAATCACCACTGGTTGCAATAGCGCCTTCTTTCAAGTGTAAAGTCTTACTCACCTGGTTATCCGATATCGTTTCAATGCCGATGCTCCATTCATGGTCAGGAAAAAGTGCTCCATTAGTCGCAATATCCCCGCCTAAATTCACTAAATAGGGTAAAGACTTAGCCTCTGTTAATAACAGTAATACTCTATCGACCGCATACTCTTTACCAACCCCACCAAAATCCAGCTCCATATCGTCTTTTAAGCGTATGGATTGTCCATCCCATTCAACCTTATTCCAACCAACCAAGGGAAGGTGTGCATCAATATCCGCAGTGTCAGGTAGCTTATCGCTGCAATCAAATGTCCATACTCGGCGCAGTACCCCTGAAGTAATATCAAATAAACCTTCACTGGCTTGATAACACTGGTCAGAGAACAATAATAATCGATGAACCTCCTCATCAATTTCAACTCGCTCGCCTTTGCTATTATTTATTTTAAAAACAACATTATCATCACGATAGCGACTGAACTTTTTCTCTATGCGCTTTACTTCATTAAACGCTAATAGTGCCAGTTTTTTCGCATCATTTTCAGAACAAGGAGCCATGAGAATTTCACAAGGACTCGCCATCGCACGAAAACAACATCTCCAACCTAGATCGCAAGAGACGAGCTTATAATTGCTTTCTAGGTTGTTCAGCAGGGTCACCATAGTTGCCTTTTATTTAGTTCAATCATTCAGATTTAGGTAAGTATTAAAACTTCAACCCGTATCCTACCTGAAAAATAATAGCATCTAAATCCGATACTTTACTATCGCCACTTTGTTGATAAAACTCAAGTCGAGAAGTCAGCTGATGCTTTTTGAACAGTGTCGTTCCCCATTTAATCCCTACTGTTGCAGTATCAAGCTTACCTAATCGGTAATCAGCGGAAACTTCAGTCGCTTCACTTTCATACTTTGAAGCAAGCTGCTCTGCCGATAAGCCCTCATTACTCACCTCGTACTGATAAAAATCAGCAGCACTTTGGCTGTAATAACGAATATGAGGCTCTAAATAATTTGTCTCAGATATATTCCAACGATAACGTAGATCCAAGGTTTGTGAATTAACTCCCCAGTCATCGGCCATTAAACGTACGGATACATCAATCATATCTCGCTCTAGATGGTGCTTAGCTCGCCAATAAAGACTGTGTTTAATGCGCGAATCAGGCCTGCTTTCAAATAGATAATCTAACGGCGCGCCAGTATCATCATCGATAATAGAAACAATTTTATACGGATCATTCTGGTAACCTGTAGAACTACCTACGCCATAATTAAATTGCATAATTGTATTTCTATTAATGACCTGAGTAAGCCCTATTAAAAGATCAACCGTACTTTTATTCTCCGTTCCCGCTTTTGTATTATCTGACATCAATGAATAGAGTTCTGGTACGCCATCACGAGGGTTAATTTCATCTTGTGCGTAAGCCAGCCCAATCGATAACGATGTATTTCTCTGATTAAAATCACGGGTTAAATTGGTATTTAAACTCATGGATCTATAATCAGTTTCTTTCGAATACGCCGCACCATATTCAATATTTAACAATCGACTCAATGGCTGAGCCATCTGTAAACTAAGAGAGGTCCTATCATCCTGAAAATTAGGATCTAAAGGAACGTCTCCCCCTTCAATAACATACTGCTCTTCTCCTGAAGGACTGGTAAAGGTTTGAGCGTTATCATTAATTGAAGCACCGTTATGAGATGAGCCCGTTAATGTATCAACAGTCAATTTTCCCGAAAGAATCTTTTCATCTGAAAACTCTTTGCTAACACCCACCGCCGTCTCAATAGCGCTTACTCTGTCAGTTTCATTGTAATAAAGAACAGCCGTATCTACTTTCCAGTCATCAGTAATCGCATCGCTCGCAGCAGCGGGATTCGCGACACCTAACAAAGAGCAACTAGCCAGTGCGATAAGCTCATAGACAGTACTTTTTTTATTTAATTGCATCCGCAACCTCCACCAGAAAAACTACGTCCGCCACTAGAGGCTTCTTTACTAAAATAAATATGATCGTCAAAAGCAGCATCCATTGGGCTATCCCCGAATGTCATTTCTGGTTTCGATAACACATCACGCTGCCAAGGTTTAATCCCCAAACTGCTGCAGGCTGATAAAGGAATAACAATTAGAATGGCTATGCCTAACTTCTTATTCATCACTTTCACCTCCTGCTAACAACTGTTTAATCGCTTCTTCGTAATGCTTTGCTCGTTCATTTTTAAAGCCAATATGTTGGCTAAAGATTTCTCCACTACGAGTAATCAACACAGCACTTGGCATTCCTTGAATGCTAAATTTTTCAGCTAATTTTCCTTCTGGGTCATATATCACCTCAAACTGCGCAGCATGATCTCCCAAGAATTCATTCGCCTCGTCACGATCAGCATCGACATTCACTGCAATAATTTTTAGGCCTTGCTCTGCGTACTGAGCATGCATTTTATTAAGCCAAGGAAAGGACTGTCGACAAGGACCACACCATGAGGCCCAAAAATCGATATAAACAGCCTGTTTACCCTCATACTGAGACAGGTCCAATGATTCATCAGCAAACACCCACTGAGAACTCATTAGAATCGTAAATAGAACCATTAATCTTTGAAAGAGTGATTTCATCGCTTTGCCTTTAGGATAGAGCCAACCTGAAGTAATAAATTAGCATCTGAAACTTAAGGAAATATTAAGAATAACTAAAACGACGGAAAATAAGCTGAAAGCCTGTGTAGCCTAACTTTTACATAGCAATCAGGCATAAAAAAGCCCAGTAATTACTGGGCTGTTTTAATATTCTTATTAAAGTCTATTACATAAGGTAGGACTTCTAATGGCTAACAATCAATCCGCTTTATGCTCACGTGCTAGATAATCATGACTCTGCATTTCCAACATACGCGATGTCGTACGCTGAAAAGGAAACTCCAAACTACCGCCACTGTAAATCTCATGAATCTGAGATTCTGCTGACATAATGACCTTTACACCACGATCATAAAATTCATCGATCAAGTTAATGAAGCGTCGTGCTAGATCATCATTTTTAACGCCCATCACAGGAACATTAGAAATTAGGATTGCGTGGTAAAGCTTGCCCATTTCGATGTAATCATTTTGCGAACGCGGGCCATCACATAAGCCTTCAAATTCAAACCAAGCCACATCATCACAAATCGCTTTGGCTGGAATGTTACGGCCTAAAATATCGATATCGACATTTAATTCAACATGATTAGCATCTGGAATTAAGCTATCGAAACTTTTCTGCAAGCTAGATTCAGCAGTATCATCTAATGGGAAGTGATAAAGCTCAGCTTGCTCTAGGGTACGTAAACGATAATCAACACCACTATCAACGTTGACTACATCGGTATACTTATTTAGTAACTTAATCGCCGGTAAAAAACGATCACGCTGTAGACCATCTTTGTACAGACCATCTGGAATAATGTTTGAAGTGGATACTAACGTTACCCCACGAGAAAATAACTCCTCCATCAAACCACCTAGAATCATCGCATCACCAATATCAGAGACAAAAAACTCATCAAAGCAGATAACTACGGCTTCTTTAGAGATTTGCTCAGCAATGGCTGTGAGTGGGTTCTTAATCCCCTCAAGCTTAGTCAGATCGTTATGAACACGCTGCATAAAGCGGTGAAAGTGCGTACGCATTTTGCGTTCAAACGGCAGTGCATCATAAAAGGTATCTACTAGATAAGTCTTGCCACGGCCTACGCCACCCCAAAAATACAAACCTTGAATTGGGGCTTTCTGCTTCTTAGCAAACATCTTGCTGAAAGAACCTTTCTTCTTCGATTTTTCATAATCGGCGACTAGCTCGTCATAAACGCGCTGCAGGTGCTTTACTGCTTTTTCTTGATCAGCATCGTAAGAAAAATCGTCACGTTTTAAATCTTCTTGATAGAGCTCTAAGGGCGTAGACACAGGGTTATCCTCATTACGTATCGGCAAAGCCGCCGATGACCTATTCTAATGAGGCGCAATCTACCTTATTTAACGCTATTTTTACAGTGCAGAAATATTAATAGCCTCCTATCCCACATGAATAGTAATGTTTTATTATTAGCTAAAATAACAAGCATTAGTCATTTAGCGCCTACTTTTCATAATTGCATACCCTGCCATTGCTGGGGTTTTAGCCAACCGCTACTCTCAACACTTTCGCACTAGGACAGAAAAGTTATGCAGTGGATCATCCTATTTAGCTTATGTATTGCAGCCTTCAGCGCCAATAGCAAAGCTCAAGAACACCCGACAGAACAACTGCTGAAAGTAGAAATAGCGGTCTATCAACTATCCAGTGCCTTTTCTGCCTATGTTTTATTTACTGGCTCACCAAAATATGACCAAGAGCTGGACAACATCATTACAACGAATAAGCCTATTTTAACCAATACAAAGGCGAATTTTCCTAATATCGCTAAACAATGGCAAGAATCATTAGACTTCATTGAAAGAAGTAAAGAGCTGGTATTTAGCCCTGATGATCATCGCCTTATTATCGGTTTTGCGACCTTTCAGAATCCGCTATACCAATTGATTGAGCAGAAAAAACAATCGGTTTCTCAAAATAATCTTAACTCTCCAGTGCTTTCACCTGTCCTTGAGGAGTATTTAACAACCCGCGTAAGCTTTGAAAGAGTCGTGGCTCAATACATTGCTTTATCCGCAAGCTCCGCAGGCTTCGTTGTCAGCGATATTAGTATTGAAGAAAATGTAAATACCTTTTCAACAGAAATAGAAAACATCGCCAATCAGGCCAACGATGTTAACCGTTTGAAAATGAAGTGGAATTTCATCAAGAGCAATATGCTGAAGAATCCAGGTCAAACCTCTCCTTTTATCACCATGCGTACAGCGATTGATATTCGTAAGCTTTTACAGAACATTTATAAAGCTGAGCTTATAACCAGTAATGATACCCACTAGTTAATCACGCTGGCTAAATCTTCCAAGAAGGTCTCTTTCAATTCCACCAAGCGGCCATGAAAGAAGTGCCCCGCCCCTTCGAAGATATGCCAGTGGGGCTGAGGGGTTAGTAAATCAACCCAGTGCTCTACTTCGTCAAAAGGCACTACCTCATCAGCATCTCCCATATAAACATGGCTTTCAAACTCAAACGGTAAAGTCGATGGCGCTTCAAAGTGATGAACCGCAGGAGCGACTAAAAACAACCCTGCGATTTTTTCTGGGTTATTAAAAGCGTATAAACACGCGACACCCGAGCCAAACGAAAATCCCGCTAAATAGATTTTCTGCCAGCCCCGTACATCTCTCGCATAGTCCACCACAGCGCTAAGGTCGTCTTGTTCGCCTTTACCGTGATCATGTTCCCCTTCACTATTACCTACGCCACGGAAGTTAAAGCGTATCGTATCCAGGCCCTTAATTTCATTTACCTCTAAACGGGAAGCCCCACGCACAAGCGTCGTCACGACCTTATTATCCATCGTGCCCGAATATAACGGATGCGGATGGCACATGATTAAGCCGCACTTCTCACCTAAAGAGGAAGTCGATACCTCATGCTGACCCAGCCTTAAATCTAATGCACCAACTGGCCCTACAAGAGTTACCGTTTTTTCTGACCAAGACTTAACTGACATTCATATAACCTCTTAATTGATCAAAGTTTCTACATAGCGTTATACCTAAACGTTATTAGAATCATCTTTTTATATACCTCAGCTCTTGGTATAGTAGCGTCATCTGAGGCTTGTGACTCGTCACAAAGCCTACTATCACTTTTCCGTTCAATAACTCCGAAAGCGATTATGACTGAGTATAACCTGACTCACCTAAAACAATTGGAAGCCGAAAGCCTCCATATCATCCGCGAAGTAGCTGCCGAATTCGATAATCCGGTAATGATGTACTCCGTGGGTAAAGATTCTGCGGTAATGCTGCATCTAGCGCAAAAAGCGTTTTTCCCTGGCAAGCCTCCGTTCCCATTAATGCACGTCGATACCTTGTGGAAATTCAAGGAAATGATCGAGTTCCGTGATTACATGGCGAAGAAAGTTGGCATGGACTTAATCGTTCATACTAACCCAGACGGCATCGCTGATAACGTAGGACCTTTTACTCACGGTTCTTCTAAGCATACCGACATCATGAAGACTCAGGCGCTTAAGCAAGCGCTAGACAAATACGGCTTTGATGCTGCATTTGGTGGCGCTCGTCGTGATGAAGAAAAATCTCGTGCGAAAGAACGTGTTTATTCTTTCCGTGACGAAAACCACCGTTGGGACCCGAAAAACCAGCGTCCTGAATTGTGGAACATCTACAACGGTAAAGTGAACAAGGGCGAAAGCATCCGTGTTTTCCCATTGTCTAACTGGACCGAACTCGACATCTGGCAGTACATTTTCTTGGAAGGCATCGAAATTCCAGGATTGTACCTAGCAAAAGAACGCCCAGTTGTTGAACGTGATGGCATGCTACTAATGGTAGATGACGAGCGTATGCCGATGAAAGAAGGCGAAACTCCAGAAATGAAGATGGTTCGTTTCCGTACTCTTGGCTGTTATCCATTAACGGGCGCCGTGGAATCGACTGCAAATACATTACCTGAAATTATTCAGGAAATGCTGCTAACCACAACGTCTGAGCGTCAGGGCCGTGCGATTGACCACGACTCTTCCGCGTCTATGGAAAAGAAAAAGCAAGAGGGTTACTTCTAATGTCACACCAATCGAACTTGATTGCAGACGATATCCTTGGCTATCTAAAACTGCACGAAAACAAACAAATGTTGCGCTTTCTTACTTGCGGCAACGTAGATGACGGTAAATCGACTTTGATCGGCCGTCTTCTTTATGATTCCAAAATGATCTTTGAAGATCAGCTTGCAGCCATCGAAAGCGACTCGGCTAAATCCGGTACTCAAGGCGACAAGATCGACCTCGCATTATTGGTAGATGGTTTGGCCGCTGAACGTGAACAGGGCATCACCATTGATGTTGCTTACCGTTATTTCTCTACCGAGAAGCGTAAGTTCATCATCGCTGATACCCCAGGACACGAACAATATACTCGTAACATGGCAACCGGTGCTTCTACCTGTGACCTAGCCATTATCTTGATCGATGCTCGCTATGGCGTGCAGACGCAAACTAAGCGTCACTCGTATATTGCTTCTCTACAGGGCATTAAGCACGTTGTTGTTGCGATCAACAAAATGGATTTGATGGACTTTAGCGAAGAACGCTACAACGAAATCAAAGAAGATTATTTAGAGTTCTCTAAGAACCTAAACATTCCTGATATTCAATGTGTTCCTCTGTCTGCACTAGACGGCGATAACATCGTGAACCGCTCTGAGCGCTCACCTTGGTATACCGGCAAGACCTTGATGGAAATCTTGAACACAGTAGAAGTTTCTGAAGATAAGAATCTTGAGAACTTCCGCTTCCCTGTTCAATACGTTAACCGTCCGAACCTCGATTTTCGTGGTTTCTGCGGTACGGTTGCTTCTGGTAAAGTTCGCCCAGGCGACAGCGTTATGGCCTTGCCATCACGTAAGACCAGCACCGTCGACAAGATCGTTACCTTTGATGGCGACCTAGACGAAGCCTTCAATGGCCAAGCGGTAACCATTACATTGAAAGACGAGATCGACGTATCTCGTGGCGATATGTTGGTTCACATCGACGACCTTCCAACGGTTGCTAGCAAAGTAAACGCTGACATCGTATGGATGGCAGAATCTGAGCTAGTCGCTGGTAAGCAGTTCGATATTAAGTTCTCGTCTTCTTTAACTCAGGGTGCTGTAAGTAAAATTCACCACCGTGTAGACGTTAATACCATGGAGCAACACCCTGCTTCAGCGGTTAACTTGAACGAGATCGCCCTATGTGAGTTAACACTTACTAAGCCGATGTCCTTTGATGCGTATAAGAATAACCGTGCAACAGGTGCTTTCATCATCGTTGACCGCTTAACCAACGTAACCGTTGGCGCGGGTATGGTTGTAGGCGAAGCACAAGATAGCGAAGGCGATGCAACAGCAGTTTCTGCTGAAGACAAAGCTAAGCGCTTTGGTCAGCAACCTGCGATCATCGCGATCAACGGCAGCAACCCAGAAGTGACTGCACAAGCTCTTGACCGTCGTCTATTCGAAATGGGCAAAGTAGCGGCTATCGCAACTAACGAACAAGCTTCAGTATTGCTAAATGCTGGCTTGATCGCTCTTGTTGCCGGTGGTGCAGACGATGCAACCATCAGCCTAGCCGCTGATGAAGACAGCCTAGATAGCATGATTGCTACGCTGCAAGAGAAAGGTATCGTTTAAGCCTTGAGCTTAAACAACTAGAGACTTCCTCTTATAAAAAAGCGCTCTGTGACCTAGCAATAGGCCCGCAGAGCGCTTTTTTTATGCCTGCTCACTTCTCACAACCAATGGTTTATGACAGGAATGACCAAGCTTGGCTAAGCCCTTGAAAAGATAGCCAAATAATTGAAATATCTGAAGAAAATCACTTGACGAAAATTCAAATGGTGACATAATACGCGCCACTTAAGAGGCGAAAGCCACTAAAGTATAGCTATGTAGCTCAGTTGGTTAGAGCACAGCATTCATAATGCTGGGGTCGGCAGTTCAAGTCTGCCCATAGCTACCAAATTCTAAAACCCGCTAATGAGTGATCATTAGCGGGTTTTTTTATGCCTACGATTTAGCTTGTTCAATTGACCCAGTTACCAGGCAAAAGATAGAATGTGCTAAAGGATATAAAAACAAAGGATTGTAATGGAACTCCGCACTATTTGTTACCTGATGGCCGATCAGGAGAAAGACTTCAAAGCTCTATTTGAGCAACTTGCCGAAAGATTTAGCATAGCCGCTGAAAACCCCAAATTCGATAATAATGAAAAATCTCTGCATTTCAACGAAATAGCTCTAACCCTAATGGGGGCTAATTTATCAGAAGCTGCACTAGCAAGCAGTGTCGTTGATGAAAAAAATAATTTAATACAACCCGCTATTTTATTACTTCAATCTATTGCAAAATTTCAAGCCAAGCAAGGCACAATTCTGCACTCAAACGGTCACCCTACCTTTGGTGAAGAGATTGCTTCTGGTTTAGCTCTACAAGATGTAAAAAATATCGAACTCTATAATAATCTCATAGCAAACCACTATGTATTAAATGAAGAACATATTTTAGAAATTATTAAAAAACATGGAATAATTGAAGAGGTACTAAAATTACTTGGAACCTCAATTGCTAAAGAGGGAAGCCATAAAGCGACATTAGTAAGCTCTTTCTCAAAAGAAATTCATGACTCACAGCCTCTATTTTTTGAGCATGGCGAGTTTTTTAAAGCCCTATGCAAACAGGGTTTATGCACGACAGGACTAGAAGATAAAGCTGCATTAGAACCTGGGGACCTAGATCCAGAAAATCTAAAAAACTGCTTATCTTATTTTTTCACTAATGAAGGAGTAGTTAAGCGCTTAGTGAGAAAAGGGCAGCAGTTTATTATCTCTGAGCTCAAAAAAACACAAAATCACAACATTACATGGAGTGTGTACTCACAACCTTCAGAGTATGAAGGTTATTTACCGTCAGTCGAGTGGCGATTTGAATTACTTAGCTTAGAATCAATTCATGATATATTTGAGGCAATGATTGATAGTTTAGAAGATGTTAAAAACACCATAGGTGTGAATCCAAAAGCAATAGGTTACACCTCTATTGAAAAGACAATTTTTCTCATAGAGCAATCTTATGTATCTGAAAATCAATTAGGTTTAATCATCTCAAGAAATCCTGATCTGCATGACATCACTAGAAAATTAGTTTCTGTCCTTATTGAACTGAAAAAAGAACACTCATTTAATGTTATTCATTTGGAGCTCCCTCTTGGGCTATACCTTACTTATTGGCTTGCTCGTATAAATAAAGACGACCTAGAGTATTACATAGCCTTAATTAACCAATACCAGATTTTAGATTTTGAGCCAGTTGAAAATCAAATTACTGATCTTACTGAACGTCACAATATTGATAAGTCGATATTCGACCGCACGTAGATAGCCTATAGAAACTGTATATAAATCGAACATATTATAAAGGAAAGAGAACTCAAGATGGAACTTCAGTTTAGCTTAGACAGCGGTAAACTTATTATTAAAAAAGATGGAGAAGTGGTCGATACCAAACACTCTCTTCTATCGTTCATTCGCTGGACGGAGCGCGAGACTCCACTTAACAAGAAAGAACTAAGAAATATGGAGGAAATATCTGGAATAAAAATACCAGAATTTTATCTTCAATTTATCCAACTGACTGGCGGAGATAATCCAGAGGTGGTTGACCATCCAGGAGAGACCGTATGCTTTAGCTCTGCCACTGTAATGGGCGGTCGTTTTGAACAGCATCCAATAATGGATGGTATTGAGGATATTCAAGATCACTCCACCGCATTCGTTGCCGAATTCGCTTATGAGTATAATAATGAAGACGATTCCGATCACGCCCTAACAGCCAGAACATTAAAGTTATTGCCGCTGTATTCTTCCAATGGATCAGCGATGTGCTTAGATTTTAGTGAAAGTGCAACAGATCCTAAAGTTGTTTATGCAGATACTGAAGAAACTGATGTATTTCCAGCAGCAGATAATTTCTTAGACTTCTTACTTCATCTCGAGATTATCTAACCAAGAAGGAGTGTAATTGAAATTAATATACTCCTATCTTTAGTTAAGGATGACAGGTTTTTATTTTGTTAAGCATGCCTTGCGGGAATATAAACGTTCAGTTTATTACCGTCGAGATCACGAAAATAACCTGCATAAAACCCATTCGTGCCGCGTATTCCTGCTGGGCCTTCATCAGCACCACCCAGCTCGATCGCTTTGGCATAAACAGCATCGACTTGTTCTCGGCTACTCACTTTTATGGCAACCATCATACCATTACCTGTCGTCGCTCTCGCCCCATCAAAAGGCTTAGAGATACACAGCGATGGCAGATCACGAGAAACTCCCCATGCGGCCATTGAGTCTGTGCTCCACAACCTCTTCTCATCGACCAAGGCCAATAACTGATCATAAAAGTTTAATGCTTTAGCAAAATCATTGGTGCCAAGAGTTACATAGCCGATCATGGTGAGCCTACCTTAATGTTATTCACTGTGATTAATGAATTTTACATCTCAGAGTATACGATTTCACTATCATTAGCTTTAAACCACCTATGCGCATAACCCGCCACCGACTCCCAGCCTGGTTGCAGAATGGTCCAGTGGTTTCTATCTGGAAATTCTTTGTAATCGGTAATCGCTGGAGAATCCTCGTACTCTTCAAAATTACTGTAATTTAACGATGCCGGAATGGTATTGTCTTTGCCGCCAGATAAAATCAATAACGGCACTCGCTCTACCTCATAATCCACATCGCCATCACTGCTTAATGCTGCCTTTCCTATGTTGCGAGATTCAGGCACCACATACGTTTCAAAAGCCATTTTTTGTACGGCTTTATCTTCCCCATTCACAAAACCAAAAGAAAATTGCTCTAGGGTTAATTGAGTTGGCTCTGAAGAAGATTTAAACGGGCTTAGGTGTGGCCAGTTCGCTTTTAGAAAATCCCACTTCATTGAAATCACACCTGAGGGAGGCGCTGAATTAATAGCCACTCCTGCGGCACCTATATTCTTCGCCAGTAGTTGCTGCACAATTAAGCCGCCCATGGAGTGACCAATTAAGATTGGCGGCTCGTCGAGTGTTTGTATAAATTTTTGATAATGCTCAACCACTTCAGGCAAGCTCAACTCAGCTAATATTTCCTTAGGGTGGGCTGCATTTTGCTCTTGTATGGAATCCCCATGCAAAGGCCAAGCTGGACTATAGGTTGTATAACCCAGATTCTGAAAGTAACTCTCCCACGGCTGCCATACCGCTGGGGTAAGGTACATTCCATGAATAAAGACTACCGACTGGGATTTTTTTGCAGTTAAATGCCCTTCTCCAATTCCTGCTTGATCATAAATTTCGTGGCTCGCACAGCCCGTTAATAGTGCGAAGTAAATCGAAAATAACAGTACCCGTAAATTCAACATGCTAGTCCTTTTTTATTAATTTAAAGCGCCCAATACACTTCCTTCCTATATAAGAGGCTTGAAATGAGTGAAAGGATTCAGAAAATTTAATTATTTTTTATTGGCCAAGTGATAAACTTTTTTCTCAGCGATACACAAGCTCAAGATCAGTTCGACAAGGAAGTATGACAGTGAATTCTAAAGACAGTATGATCGCTGCAGCTCGAGATGGTGACTCCAACGCAATGGATCAATTACTCTCCATCACCCAACCCGATGTACGCCGCTATGCGACTAAGCACTGCAAGATCAGCGATATTGACGATGCCGTACAAGAAGTCCTACTTACTATCGCGCGTCGGTTAGAATCATTAAAAATTTTGGCTGCTTTTTCCAGCTGGGTATTTAAGAGTGTACAGAGAGAATGTCGTCGCTTGGGTAAAGCCACTATTAACTATGATCCTTTTGAGCAAGGGGTACTAGAGCAGTGGGTAGATCATAGGTCCAATGCCGAATTACTACTTGAGCTGTCGAATACCCTAGGCAAGCTGTCGAGTGAATTTAGGGAAGCGTTATTGCTGAAGGATTTTCAACAGCTAACCTTGCAAGAGTTTGCCGATCAAACAGGCATTAGTTTGCCTGCGGCTAAAAGCAGAGTACGTCGTGCTCGCTTAGCAGCACGCTCTCTGTTATTGGGTCAGGGCTAGCTTAAATCAGGAGTGGTGATCCCTATATCATTAGGAAAAGTTTTACCCTGCCCTGTTTCTAAAACTTCTTTTAAACTGAGTAAAAATACCGCCCATTTAATACTACAATGTGCGATAAAGTTGGTGGCTTCTTTCCAGTTGTAATGGGTAAAACGCACAATGGTTTGATCATCATTTTCGTGTAACTGAAACCGAGTCAATATCACCTGCACCAGAGACATCATTAGTCCACCAGCTGGACAGTCCTTCGTTAGTGGTTAACGCTTGGCAAATACTTTCAGCGGGAGCCTTGATACCGACTCTATGATGAATTGCAGCCATGGTTATTCCTCATTAAATTAATAAAAGCTATTTAAGTATTTCCCATTTACCATTATCACTTAGGCAAACATCTTTATTCACAGAATCTTCTTTTCCATCTTTCGTTTTAAACGAGAATAAAAGAGCTCTACACTCTCGTCCCTCACCCTGGAATGAATTAACTAGCGTTACTTGCCCTTTATTACCTGAGTTTGGGTTTTTCCACTGTATAGTTTTCATTTGATCAGACCTTAGTAATTCTCCCGAGGCTTTATAAACAAGTTTTAAGTCTTCATCCGTTACCATGTCTTCATTTTCTAGACTTGATCGAATTAGATTTCCAGTGCCTTTTATCAGCTCAAAGGGTGTTGCAATAATACCTTTAAAGAATCCTGTAACTGCGCCCTTCCCAGCCTCTTCGCTAATGCCTTTACTATTTTCAACAACTTTTTCTATACGAGTAAGATAGGAGGGAATTTCATCACGGGTCTTTTCAACCTCTGTTAATACATCAGGCACAAGAGGGATAATATTCTCAACTTGCTGATTGCTATCATCAACCACTGCGGTTATGTCATTTACTGTTTTTAATATCTCTGGCAAACTTTTCTGTAAACTTTCAACTTGATAATGGAGTTTATCAACTCGCTCAAGAATAGAAGGTAAAGTTAATCTAATCGCTTCAACTTCCTCTAACGCTGCTGGTACAAGTTTTCGAATTTCAGTGACTTCGTCCAACACAGGCGATACTAATACGAGTAAAGGTTCTACTTTTTCAGCGGTACTATCTATTTGTTTATTAATATTACTCACTTGTATGAGAATTGAAGGGATTTGCTGACTGATACTAAGCAGAGAGTAAGCAAAATAGGCGATAGAGCATGCTAGTAGTACAAGAGATAAAGAAAATATTTTATCTTTTGTCGCTTTAATCTGATTATCCATAAATAAGCTTTTATTATATTTTGATGATTAAGTGATTGATTAAAACAAAGGCAGCAGCGGATGTCATCACCACTACTAATAATGTCGATTATGCATCTAATAACTGTTTCAGTTCGTCATATAGCCAAGCTAATGCAGGCCCCATTGCTTTATTCTTTTGCCGCACCATTTCTATCGATAACTTCCACGGTTTATGATCAAAAGCCAATGTCATCTTTTTCAATTTTCCAGCCTGTATATTGTGTTCGACTAAATAAGCCGGCAGATAAGCCCAGCCAACTCCTTGCTCTACTAAAGATTGAATTGCCGGATAGCTATTGCAGTACCATGCCTTAGAAGACAGCAAAGGTAACTGCGAAGGGGCATCACCCTTTGAACTACGTGGCAGAACTTGACGATGAGGCAGCAAGTCCCCTGCTGTTATTTCGTTAATCTGAGCAAGAGCATGCTGAGGTTGGCAAACAGGATGAAAATCTAAACCACCGATATAACCCAGCTCAACGTCACGATTAAAATCAAATTCTACAAACGTTAAACCAATATCTGCATGGTCGTTTTCAATAGACTCAAGCGCATCTAGGCTTGTTGAACTTATAATTTCAATAACGGTTGCAGGAAATTGTTCCTCGAAGCGAGAGAGCACGACATAGAGATTCGGCAGCAATAGCGCACTATCAACCGCCAAGCGAATCAATGCTTCTTCTTGGCGCCCCATGGCTTGTGCAGCGCTGTCTAACTCATCCATTTGCAGCAAAATCGCTTGAGCATAGCTGAGTAAACGTTTTCCAGCAGGGGTTAAGCTGGGCTTGCGCGTACTGCGATCAAATAATTGACTATCAAAATCAATCTCTAAATTGGCAATACCCTGGCTAACCGCCGACTGCACCTTTCCTAACTTACGCGCACAGGCCGAGAACGAGCCTAAATTCGCGGTTTCAACAAACATTCGCAATTGTTCAAAATTATACATATCATCAAATCTGATGGTTATTAACTAGATAGTATCAGTATAGATGATATCGTTTATCGGTCGAATACACTAATGGCCACCGGAGAGCTGCATGTCATTTAAAGAAAGATTTTTTCACGCGCTATTATTTGAAGTGATCGCACTATTACTGCTAACGATATTGGCGGTGATGGTTACGGGTGATGATATTGCTAAAATGTCGGGTCTTGCCATAGCCCTGTCGATGATTGCCATGGTCTGGAACTTTGTCTTCAATATTCTATTCGACAAACTCTATGGAGCAGACCGTAGTAGTAGAACTCTAGGCCAAAGGATTCAACATGGCTTCGGGTTTGAATTCGGCATGCTAGTATTTTCATTCCCAGTGATTATGTGGGTACTGCAATTAGATTTGTTAAGCGTATTTTTAATGGATGTCGGCGCGATGGTTTTCTTTTTACTTTACACCATCGCGTTTAATTGGATCTATGACATTATTCGCGCTCGCTATTTATAGCTTTTAATATCATGGGCCAGTGCTTTCGCTAAGCTCAAACTCATTAATATTAGAATAATAGTAAACGGCAACCCAGTAGCAATAGTCCCTGCCTGCAAAGCCTTTAATGCTTCATTACCGCCACCATACAATAAAGCCGCGGCGATAGTCCCTTCCAGTACCGCCCATAAAATACGCTGCGGTACTGGGGCGTCCAACTTGCCACCCGAAGTAATACTGTCGATGACTAATGATCCTGAATCCGATGAGGTAACAAAAAAGATCAGTACTAGCGCGATGGCTAGCATAGAAGCAATTTCAGTCAGCGGTAGATTATCTAACATCTGAAACATCGCCAAACTCACACTCGATAAGCCATTGGCCAGCTCACCAATATTGTTTTGTGCTTGCTCTAAGGCCGTGCCACCAAAAACTGACATCCAGACGATTGTCACCAAAACCGGAATAACCAATACCGACGCCATAAATTCACGCAAGGTGCGGCCACGAGAAATACGCGCGATAAACATACCCACAAAAGGAGACCAAGAAATCCACCACGCCCAATAAAACACAGTCCAACCATGGAAGAATTTTTCATCTTCACGATTAATCCAATTGCTTAAAGGAATCATATCTTCTAGGTAACCCGTCATTGTTGAGCCCATCGTGCTCAAAATAACTAAAGTTGGCCCAGCAATAAAAACAAAGACCAATAAGCAAATCGCTAGCAGCATATTGATATTAGAAAGAATGCGCACGCCATTAGCCAAGCCACGCACTACCGAGATAACCGCAATACTAGTCACCCCTGCAATCACCAATAACTGGGTAGCTAAATCATCAGCAATACCAAAGACAAAATTCAAACCACTGGATGCCTGCTGTGCGCCTAGCCCTAGAGATGTCGCCAAACCAAAAATGGTAGCTAATACCGCTAAGATATCAATCACATCTCCCGTTCGGCCCCAAACTCGCTCACCGATTAACGGATAAAATGCCGAGCGAATAGTTAACGGCAGTCCTTTATTAAAACTGAAGTACGCCAGCGCTAAACCTACTACGCCATAAATAGCCCAGGGGTGAAATCCCCAATGGAACATGGTCGCAGCCATGGCCATATCAGCAGCAGCCGGGTTATTAGGCGCAACATTAAGTGGCGTTCCCCACCAATCGGTGTAATAACCAATAGGTTCGGCGACCGCCCAGAACATTAGGCCAATCCCCATACCCGCTGAAAAGAGCATAGCAAACCAAGACATACGATTAAATTCTGGCTTAGCGTCAGCGCCGCCTAAGCGAATACGCCCTACAGGCAATACCAGTATCGCTAAACAAAAAATCACGAACCAATTGCTCGCACTCATAAATAACCAATCAAAATTATTGATGGTCCAATTTTTTGCACCGTCCAATATCACTTTGGCTTCTGCGGGAGCGATTAAAGTACCAATGACAAATATTAGGATAAGCAGCGCACTAATAACAAAAACAGGATTATGGATATCTAAGCCTGCAACTTGAACATTATTTTCGCCAAGTTCGTGTTTAGTAGAATAAGGAGATGACATTTAGCAACCTAGTGGGAATTATTTTAAGCGACGATTCCATTTTCCTGCATGCTCAACATTACAGGCTTCTTCGCTATCGAATTTAATTTGCTTCTGAGCATTGGGTAATTGAATACCCGAGTTTTTTAACTGCTCAACGATAGCGCTCACCAAATACTGATGATTCGGTGAGCTTAACAATTTGGATACCTGATCTTGGGTATCAAAAACACAGATAATAGTAAGAGAACGCGGGAAGTCTTTGTAGTTAACTAAATGCGTCAGCCACTGAAAGCCATTAAACTTTTTCAGTGATTGCTCACATACTCCGGTTAATACTTTTACAATCGTATTCTCTAACGTTTTATCTGTCTTTTTCATAAGAAGGCTAAGATCTACTTACGATCCCAAGCATTGGTCTTTTTGCTTTTAGCCTGCTCTGCTTTTTTACTGGCTTTGCCTGCGCCTTCCATTTTCTTCTTGGTGCTGCTTTTATTAGCGCCCTTGCCATAGTATGGCGAGTTAGTATCAGATCCAGCATGCCCTGCTCTTTGATGCTTAGGCACATAGTTTAAAATGGATACTGGCACTTCTTTGCGAACAACAAAGCCTTCAATTTCTTTACGAACAATAAGGTGACCTAAACGGCTTTCGATTGCGCAAAGGTTTTTAAAGTCACCAGCAGCAACAAAAGAGATCGCTTGTCCAGCAGTACCCGCGCGGCCTGTACGACCCACACGGTGAATGTATTCTTCTGGCTTAAACGGTAGATCGTAGTTTACTACTCGTGTTAGAGAACCAATATCGATACCACGAGCTGCAATCCCCGTCGCTACTAGATATTTTAATTCACCGGACTTAAACGCGGCTAATGTTTTTTCACGCATTGCTTGGCTTCTATCGCCATGAATACAATCGGCTTTAATACCACGCTTTTCTAGCTGGCTAACCAGTTTCGCTGCACCGTGTTTTTTCTCGATAAAGATCAGTGCTTGATCCCATTTTTCTTCAAGGATCAAATGGCTCAACAAAGCCGACTTAGTATCTTTATCAATCGCCACTAACCACTGGCTAATTGTTTCAGCCGTTGTGGAAGAAGGAGAAATAACAATATCTTCTAAATCGTCATAAAACTCTTTATTGCCAAGACCGTTGTTTTCAAAACCAATGCCTTCCATGTTATCGCCAGAGAAGCTATCGGCTAACTTGCGCACATCTTCGTTAATCGTTGCAGAGAATAATAGGTTTTGACGATCAGAAGGGAGACGTTCAATGATCTTGCTAATGTCATCGATAAAGCCCATATCCAACATACGGTCGGCTTCATCTAATACCAGCATCTCGATTTCATCAAAATAAACCGCACGCTGGTGAACCAAATCTAATAAACGACCTGGGGTCGCCACTAGAATATCAATGCCTTCGATTAGGCGTTCTTTTTGCGGCTCTACATCGACTCCGCCATAAAGGGCCATAGAGTTAAGATCAAGGTACTTGCTGTACTGAGCAACACTCTCTTCGATCTGAACAGCCAGTTCACGTGTCGGGGTAAGAATCAGTGCGCGAATACGCTTGCCACGCTGGACTTGGTCCTGATTATTATGTGACGTTAGCTTTTCTAGCATCGGTAATACGAAGCTGGCTGTTTTACCAGTACCCGTTTGAGACGTACCAAGAATGTTTTTACCTGACAAAACAGCAGGAATTGATTCTTTCTGAATAGGCGTCGGCTTGGTATAACCCAAGTCAGCGACCGCTTTAACAATAGGGGCGCTTAATCCAAGTTTGGAAAATGACATAGTAAAGTCTCGATTTGGGTCTAAATAAGGGGAGATAGGAGTCTAATAGCTTCAGTATAACAGCAAGCAAGTGATTGCTTGCTGTCTTTTTGTATCCTTTTATTTTTTGTATTGGCCGACGGCTTCTTCAGGATATTTTTGCCCTAATACGTGCAGCACTTCATCCAACGATATCTCGACATCCTCAACCCAAACTGTCGTTGTCTCAGTACTGAACGCCGACAAATCGGCAGCATTTAAATTCTCTTCAATTTCGGCAGTCAATTTCTGCAATTTCATCGCCCCCATCGTTCCCGCTAGGCCCTTTAGTGTGTGCAAAGAAATATTCACCTGTGCTGAGTCTGCTTGCAATATACCTTGGCGAAAATTTTCACACAGCCCTCTCGCGTCGACACGGAAAATACCGACCAAATTTTTATATAAATCTCGCTGACCATTTAGACCTTTCATCGCGAATTCAACATCCAATACGGGTTCTGAATTTTCAGTTTGCTGCTCAACAGGCTGGGTATGACGTAAAATGGTCTCCAGCATATTGTCCAGTGCAACTGGCTTACTAATGTGATCTACCATACCCGCAGCTAGGCAGGCCTCTTTATCCGATTGCATCGCATTCGCCGTCATCGCGATAATCGGTATCGACTGCATATGCCCATGTTGGCGAATCTGCCGCGTCGTTTCAAAGCCATCCATATCGGGCATTTGTAAATCCATAAGAATGGCATCAAAGGGGACTGCTGCTGCCAACGCCAGCATTTTGCCTTCTATTCCGCCTGAGGCCAGAGTCACCTCAGCGCCATTGCTTTGTAACAGTTCTTTGGCAACTTGCTGATTCAGCATATTATCTTCGACCACTAGCAATCGTATGCCCTGCAGCTGTAGAGAACCCGCTAATATAGCTTCCCGCGTATGTGTTTTATCATCACTAGACAAAGCATCTTTTACCGAGTCTCGCAGCATAGTCGCAGTAATGGGTTTAACTAAGAAACCATCCAGTAAATCACTATCTTCCTTAGCATTTTTCTCCAGCATTTCACGGCCATGAGCCGTTACCATGATCACCACAGGGGTTTCGCAGTCTTGCAATGCCAGCTGTCGAATACGCTTGGTCGTTTCCAGACCATTGATACCTGACATAAGCCAATCCATTAAAATAATTTGATAAACAGGCGCATCCGCTTGAGTTAATAATTCCAGCGCTTGCTCACCACTGCTAACACAATCACTTTCCCAACCATTAGCCGTCACCATACTTTTTAAGACTTCACGCACCAACGCATTGTCATCAACAATCAATATACGCTTAATCTCCAGCGGCTCTTCTTTCCGCTCAGCTTCTTCTATTGAAGGAACCGTTTGCATCTCTAGGGTAAAAAAGAAGCGGCTGCCTTTGCCCAATACACTTTCTACTTCGAGCTTTCCTCCCATCAGCTCAACCAATTCTTTGCATATCGCTAAACCCAGCCCGGTACCACCAAAGCGGCGAGAGGTTGAAGTTTCTGCCTGACTAAAGCCGCTAAAGATTGTTTCTAGTTGATCTGCGGCTATACCCGTACCGGAATCAGACACCGAGAATTCTATTTTCTGGCTATGTTTATTTTGGCTAAGAATACGGGATGCTAAGACCACTTCACCACGATCGGTAAACTTAATCGCGTTACCCGCCAAATTCAGCAGTACTTGACGGATGCGTAATGAATCACCGATCAGGTTTGTCGGCATATCTGGATCTAGGGAATAAAGCACTTCAATATTTTTTTCGCTCAAATTCGCCGACAGGATGATACTAAGATCACGCATCACTTCATCAAATACAAACGGGCTTTGCTCTATCTCCATCTTGCCTGCTTCAATTTTAGAAAAATCCAAAATATCATTAATGATGGTCAGCAATGACAACGTCGCATTCTGTGCTTTGCTGGTGTAATCAAGCTGGCGCCCCGACAGCTCGGTATGCTGCAGCAGCTTTAACATGCCTAATATGCCGTTCATCGGCGTACGAATTTCATGACTCATATTTGCCAAAAATTCACTTTTAATATCACTAGCGGCCCTTGCCTGCAAAATAGCCACATTTAATTCAAGATTGGTCGTCTCTAGAGAGGAAATCATCGCATTGATGGCATTTGCAAGAATACCTACCTCATCCTCTCGATCTTGCATTACCACCTTAGCAGCGAAATCTCCTCTGCCAACACACTTAGCCACTAAGGCTATTTCTTTTAGCGGCCAGGCAATATTTCGGCTGGTAAAAATAGCAATAATCACCAGCAACATGAAGGCTAAAAAGGTACTAAGAGCGATGGCCAAGCGAGTACTCACTACGGTCTCTTCAGCTTCAATTGAACGCACTTTCAGTAACTTCAACTCCTCTTCTTCTATCACCGCAACCTGACGGCGAATTTCATCCATAATGTCTTTGCCTTTGTCTGACAGCACAATTTTCTGCGCAGCCTCAAACCCCTCGGCGGTGCGTACACGTATGGTCAGTTCAAGTTCGGCAAACTTACCATCTGGCCCATGAATCAAGGGCCAAAGCTGCTTTAACCGTTGCTGTTGTTGGCTATTATCTTGGGTGAGTGAAAACAGTGCTTTAAGGTCGACATCGATACTTTGCTTGCCGCTATGATAGGGTTCAAGATAATGGGTTTGGCCGGTAATAAGGTAGCCACGTTGACCTGTCTCAGCATCTTGCATAGCGGACATTAAATGCTTAAGCGCTGCTAGTACTTGATGGGTATGGGTTTTCCATTCGGCTGCTGCAACCAACGCCCCAGTACTCTTAAAAGAGATGGCGCCAATAATCAGCACAAAAATCAGTGCGAGCAGATAACCCGCAGCGATCTTTGAGCCCACATTCCATTTTATTCTGCGCATCCATTCACCCTGCCACTGTGCTGTACCTAGAACATGTATTTAAGAGTAGCAGTCAATAATGCAAAAAAAAGGCGCTTACCTTACGGTAAGCGCCTTCTTAATCATGCTTTAAACAATCAGACTAAAAATCAGTCCTTATTAATGCTGCTGTTTAAAGTAAACACCACTATCACCAAACTGTGATGTTTTAAACACAGAGTCCATAACAATAGAACCTACCTTTACAGCGCTTTCACGACGCTCACGTTCGAAACGCGCCTGGCGTAATGGCCAGATAGAGGTTTTAACCGCTTGGTCAGTGGCGTAGATATCATATACCACAGTGCCTTCTGTTAATGACGTTAGGTCATCACGGAAGTCATGAGCGGCTGTATCAAATTGGCCCTTAACATCGGCTGTTGGTACGAAGTAAACCTGAGTCGGTGCTTTAGCGGCTGCTACTGCACTGCCATCTTGCTTAACTGCGGCCATATCACCAACATTCAGTGTATTTGACTTGTTCATTGCCTTAGCAAAGCCTGCTTTTGCTGTTGCTATTTCATGACTCTTAACTTTTACATACTGAGACATTTCGTTAGCAAAGAAGTCGTAATTTTCGCCCTGACCTGCAAGAGGATAGTGACCAAAAACATTCTCTGAAGGCTGACCATCAACGAATGATTTCCAAGTTAATCCTGGCTCAAAACCAGAAGCTGGATCGCCAGCTACTGACATGCGTAACAAACCACACTCGTTACCTTGGAAGATACCGGTAAAAGGATGTCCTGCAGTCGGTACAAATTTCGCTTTAGCCATCGCGCCAAAAGCGTGAATTGGCATTTCGTTACCTTCTGGAGCAACATCTTGATCAAGCACGTCTTTATTCCATAACGTCTTATTAATAAGGCCCATGGTATCTATCGGAGTTAAAGCAGGTACATTGCTGGCTGCATACTCAGTACGCAATACGCCGTTGCTCCAAAGCAGCTCTTGCTTCTCACAACCAGCCCAAGAATTGTATTCTGCTGGAATGTTTAAACCCCAAGGTTTAAAGGCATTATCAACACCCACTAAACTACCCGTTAAGCTTGGGAAGTGACGACGAATAACATCTAACATTGTATTTTCTTCTACCCAATCCATACCTTCTTGGGTATACACTTCTACAGTGTAATCCGTGGTATAGAAACGGTCAGTCATTAGACGACGTGATGCGTTGATGATGAAGACTTGGAAAGCTGTTTCACCAAAAGCAAAACCACCTGGGCGTACTGTTTCAGCTAGCTGGCCAACCATAGTATCGATTTGTTCAACGTCATTACTGTAAATACGTTTTAATTCAGCCAAGGTTTTTGGATCAGTCGTTAGATCTTCAAACTTGTTGATTGGCGTTAAACCAATTTGACGACGGAATTCGTTATAACGCGGAACGCCACGCTCACGATCACGTACGATATCAATCGTTGCCAAATCAATGTTACCTACGACTGGAATATCTAGGTTACGCAAAAAGTTAGGGTAGTTATGCAGCGTTAAAGAACCTGGGTGAGTAATACCCATGGAGTACCAAAGACGCTCGCCAGTTTCCTCTTCCAACATAGTTTCTGCTTTGTCATTACGGGTAGCATTTAGCTCATAAGTATCTGTTGGAATGTTTGAGCCCACATCAAATACTTTAAAGTTATCCGGTAATAATGGGTGCATACGGTAAACCGCAACAAACTCTTCGGTTAAAGAATACGCAACGCCATGATTCTTTGGTTCAGCAGCACCAACAACGCCGGCAAGAGCATGATCAATACTTGATGCACCATTTATTAACTCAGATAATTCTGGATCCAAACCAATCAAGTTTTTAATTACTGAATCTGTTTTTTCCAGATCTTCGATAACACCACGAATACCCGCTTGGTATGCATCACGACCTTCACGATCGCCAATTAGACCCCACCAGTTTGCCGCCATGGCTTTTTCTAGTACTGGGTTAGCCAAAAGCGCTGGCGTCCATTCTGTAGTATGAATCTTTGCCATTAACGCTGAGTTAACTAAACGTGCGCGATCATAAATCCACTGATCAGTGGCTTCAGGATTAGCTAACTTAAGTTTGTCAGCAATGGCGTTATGCTCCAGAGTAAATGCCTGGTGCAACATGCTTAAACCAACCCACCAGTTATTATTAAAACCTGTTACCGAAACACCCGATGAATCAGTTGGTAAAGCACCATTCTCTAGTTTTAATTTACCATCAACAAAAGAACGAATTTCATTATTCTTTTCTAGGCTGCTGCCATATAGCTGAGAACCATCCCACCAGTGGGTATTTACGTTTTGGTAAGTCGCAGGATTAGCAGACTCTGAATCTAAACGGCTTGGATCTGGACGAGTACGCTGTACTTCGATGATGCCGCTGCCCAGTACATCACCTTCTGGTAATTCAACAACGATTGGATTCTCATCAGTATTGTCGCCGTGATCTACCCAGTCATGAACCATAAACTGAATCCAAGCTGATGCTAGGAAGTTAATAGAGGTTGCTGGTTTAAATTCTTCACGGGCTAATAATGAATTACTAACATCACGCGGATTAGGAATAAGAAGTGTATCTGCTTCTGTTTCACCGAACGCTGCTTCTAACTGAACGTTACGACCAAAACGACGATTTGCAGAACCTTCAGAAGGGTTCTCTAGAATATTACAAGTACCGTCTTCAGTACGCGCGCCTAAGCTACGCTCATCACAGACGATTTCTGAGTTATAACGTTGGTAGTCTTCTACTTCGATTAGGTTATTACCGAGTAAAGCTTCACGCTCTAGAATTAATACGATAATGGCTAGGTAGACCCCTAGCAAACCAAATTTTACGTACCCAGGCCATGCGACCCAAACAGATTTAAGCATCCAAGCTTCTCCTTCCTGTGATTGTTGTAATTTTTATTATTCTTCTATTACTTATAAAATAAGCGCAGTCAGTATAAATAAAATGTGACCTAGGTCAACGGATCTACAAGGAGGAATAGCTCTAAACAAAACCAACGCTAAAAATTTACATAATACTTACTTCTTCTGCATACCCAGCCAAAGTACTTTACTGGTTTGTAGAATAAATTCTGGATCTTCATTCTTCATCGCATCCAAAATTGATTTATTCATTTGCGATTTATTTTGACCATAAATCCAACGGTTTTTATTAAACGTTTTGGCAAATTCCAATACTCCAGCATTTAAAGATTCTGCATCCTCAAAACTGGCTTCAATAACTTTTTGACTGAGTAATTGCTGAGCATTAACTCGCTGCCCTGTCATGGCTAGACGGTTAAAGAAAGGACGCGGAACGGCCTTGCCAATTAATGGCAGCATCGAAGGAAAGAACGGCACAAGTACATCGACTTCAGGAAAACAAAAATAACCCTTATCTGCTTTCATAAAACGAAAGTCACAGGCACAGGCTAAAACACCACCATTGCCATAGGTATGACCATTTAAAGCGGCAATGATTGGCATAGGAAAGGTAACGATTCGTTTTAGTAAGCCAGTCACAGCGGTCATAAAATCGGCAATAATTTCTGGGGTATTGGCTGGCTGTGACATCCAAGCGAGATCGATGCCTAATGACCAATTTTTAACGGAGGAAGAGGTTAAGATAACAGCCTTTATCGCCTTATCGGCTTCGATGCTATCTAGCTGTTGGTGAAAAGCTTGCAGAAATTCTGGATTCTGGCGATTTTCAGCCGTATTCATGGTCAATGTTGCTATAGTATCTTGGCAGACCAGTTCGATTAAATTATTCATTAAATTGAATTCCATACACTAATGTTTACAGTGAAAACATTAGTGTATAAAAAACAGACTAACTTATCATAACAACTTTATAATCAAAGCTTACTTTTTACGCTTTTCCCCAAGACTGTGTGGCTCTAATGCTGTTAAGAAATAGTCTTGCCATAGTTTTTCATAACGTTGCCTATGCCAACCAATATGCCCAATGCGTTTTTGCCCAATATCAGACGGCTGAATACTTATCATCTCTTTTTCTGCACCACTAAAGAACTCGTGCAGCATGTATACGTTCTTTGCTGACATCATGTCATCGTCGCTAAAGGCAAACGATGTTATCGGCATTTTCACACTGGCAAAACGCTGACGTAACCAATCGCCTTCATAACCCACTGCATAATCTTTTTTCAAACACCAACGGCGCCACTGCATAATCACCCCTCTGGGCAAGTTACACATAATCTTTAATTTATCCCCAGGAAAGTAGCCTAATAGAGGGGCTGTTGCAGGAACTAAAAAATACCATAAAAACCAAGCAATGCGTTTTGTCGGCGTCGCGTTATACCACCAAGTTCCTGTGCCTGCGCCAACCGTAATCGCTTGATCTATTTGGTCAGTATTCTCCATAAAGCCCAACATATGAGCGCCTACGCTATGGCCGATCCAAATTAATTTTTGCTCGGGATAGTTTTCTTTAACAAAGTCTAATACCGCTGAGCAATCGTGCTTTGCCCAACTCAACTTATCGCTTTTGCTGTATTTCACGTGGCGATCAACCGATAAGCCAATACCATCGTAATCAAAAGTGACTGCGGTATAGTTATTATCAGTTAACCAATTGGCAAAATCGTCATACAAATACTGAGCAACTCCCGTTGCCGTCGCAATAATACAGACACCTTTACTGCTGGTTTCGTCTTTGGCAGGAAATACTCGCGCGACAATAGAATGACCGCCAGTTGTCTTTAAGGTATTAGATTTCATAAGCACTCTTTGCTAAATAAGATTTAAAAACGTTTTAAAATAAAATTGAGAAATTTAAGAACGGTTTCAATTTCTTTCTCACTGAACTCTTCACTGAATAACTCATTCAGTTCATCGATAAAGGGCATTAAGTCTTTTGTCTTTTGAATACCTTCAGGGGTCGAATACAACTTAATGGCTCTCGCATCTTCTTCGCTGACAATGCGCTCTACCAAGCCATTTCTTTCCATACGGACGATCAACCCCGTCACTGCCGATTTATTCAGCGACAACGCTTTTGCAACTTCTTTCTGCAAGCAGCCCCCATGTTTGGCGATATATAGCAGTGCAGCGAGCTGAGTAACCGAAGTATCCAGAGCATCTTCACAGACCTTATCGACATAATTAAATAACTTACGCTGAGCCATATTCAGCAAAAAAAATAAACGTTTATCCAAGGTGTGATCACTCTTCCAATATAGTTTACATGCGAACCATATTAGTTTACATCTAAACTATTATGCTTTTCAAGTACTCAAATTTCAAAGCTTCAGATCTAGTTAAGAAGTGTCGTATTAGAAGAGTGTATTTAACATAGGCAGAAGAATAGCCAATAAGGCTCCCGTTAGAGTCATAGCTAAGGCTGAGAAAGCCCCACAAATCGGACTTATTTCTAACGCGCGGTGAGTACCAATCGCGTGTGAAGTTAATCCTAGTGCGATCCCCATGACTCGATGATCATGAAATCCCATACGCTTCAATAAAGGCGGGCCAATCATTGCCCCGAGTAAGCCAGTAAACATAACGACAGTTGCCGCTAATGCTTTATTGCCATTAACAATTTCATTAATCGATAACGCAATGGGCGTCGTCGCAGATTTTGTCATCAGAGCCACTAGGGTATCTGCTTGCACACCGAACATATTTGCAAGCCCCCAGGTAAGCAACAAGCCAATAATAGTAGCGCTTACTATGGTGAATAATATCCCGCCTAACCAGTGTCGAATAATATTTATATTTTGGTACAGCGGAATGGCTAAGGCAACGACAGCAGGCCCTAATAGCCACTGAAAAATTAGATTACTATTTAGGTAATGAACATAAGGAATATCGAATAGAAATAAGGTACAGATAACAAAGATTACGCTAATCAATAATGGCTGTAATAAAACATGCTTACCCATTTTTAAATTCACATATTTAGCACAATAAAATGCCGCTACGGTTAACAAAAAAAGCAATAAATAATTTATTAAAAAACTCATAATCACTCCTCTTCGTATTCATGTTTTTTGTAATAGTAGCGACTAAAACTATTCAAACACCAAGCGGTGATTATCAGCGATAGCACGATAGAAATACTTAATATGATAACAATTGCCATACCTTCTTTTTGCAACAAGACAAAGCAAGTAATCACGCCGACGCAACTAGGAATAAGTAATAGAGTAAGGTGAGATAATAACAAGTGACTGCTACGCACGAGCGTAGCAGGTACTTTTTGTCGACACATCAAGTAGACAAACAGGTAACCCATGCCAATCACTGAACCCGGCACCGTTAACTGCCCCTGCTGCTGAGTCAATTGCCCTAAGCAATAAAAGCCAATAATAGTCACAAGACCTGGAATCATACGAGCTATGCGTTCAGTAACTTAATAAAGGCTGCTAGCCATTTAGGATGTGCAGGCCAAGCAGGGGCAGTTACTAGATTGCCTTCAACAAATACATCATCTGCTGCGGTTTCAATATAGGTGCCTCCCGCAGTGCGTACCTCTGGAGCGACTGTTGGATACCCCGTACAAGAACGCCCTTGTAAGGCAGTCGTTGCTGTTAATAATTGAGTACCATGGCATACCGCCGCAATGGGCTTATTCGTTTCAGCAAAGTGCTCTACCATATCTAATACTTGTTGATTTAAGCGTAAGTATTCCGGTGAGCGCCCCCCTGGAATTAACAAGGCGTCAAAGTCTTCAACGTTAATGTCATCAAAAGTCTCATTAAGAGCAAAGCGATGGCCTGGCTTTTCGCTATAGGTTTGATCACCTTCAAAATCATGAATCGCAGTGATGATGGTATCTCCCGATTTTTTATCAGGACATACCGCACTCACCTGGTAACCGACCATTTGAAGAGCTTGAAACGGCACCATGATTTCGTAATCTTCAACGTAATCCCCAACCAAAATTAGAATCTTTTTCATTGCGCGGTCTCTCTCTGTCTATTGTTAAGTGCTGCTAAATATTGATAGGCGCTACTGTACTCGAACAATATTAATTGATATATAGACAAAAAGAAGACCATTAGTTCGTTAAATGACATAATGTAAAAAACATCATTCGCTAGGAATTACTCGTAGGAATCATTCGTTATGAATATCGCCGATCGCATTCTGTTATTCAGCAAGGTCGTAGCAACAGGATCCTTTAGCCAAGCTGCTGAACGAGTGGGGCTAACTAACTCAGTAGTAAGTAAACACATTGCCCAGTTAGAGCAGCACCTCGGCGTGCAATTGCTGTATCGCACCACACGCAAGCTGCAATTAACTGAAGCGGGTCAATTGCTTTATCGCCACGCCCCTGACGTTGAACAGTCGATTGAGAATGCGATTAATGCCGTAACAGAAATGAGTAGTGAGCCAAAAGGATCTCTGTGTCTGAGTGTGCCCACTATCTCTGGTGAGTACTTGATTACTGAACTAGTGGCAGAGTTTTGCCAGATTTACCCGAAGGTGAAGGTAGAACTGCGCTTAGAAGATCGCTTAGTTGATTTAATCGGCGAAGGGGTCGATGTCGCGATTCGTACTGCCACCCTGCCCGACTCAAGCTTAATTGCACGCTTATTAGTGCAATCTAAGTGGGTGGTCAGTGCTAGTCCAGATTATTTGAAAAAACAGGGAACACCATTAGAGCCCGCTGAACTAAGCCAGCACAACTGCCTAACCTATACCTACATGGAAGCGGGAACCCACGATTGGTCATTTCGCAAAGACGCGCATAATTACAATATGAAAGTCTCGGGTAGCATCAGTTCTAACAACCAAAAAGCATTGCGTAATGCCGCGCTAAAAGGCCATGGAATAATCTATACCCCTAGATTATTAATCCACGAAGACTTACAAGCTGGGCGTTTAACTGAATTACTCAGCGATTACTCCAGTAAGCAACTGCCGATTTATGCAGTATACCCCTACACTAAGTACCTACCTGAAAAGACACGATTATTAATCGACTACATTGCGGAAGGCTATGCAGGTAAAAAGGATTTGTTTTAAGGCGAAGTATAAATAACGGGCTATAAAAGCTATAATGTAGGCAACTTTTTCTCCAACGAATGAATAGGCTACACCATGGTTATGAATACGAAAATATACAAGCAAGTACATTCTTTGGCGAAAGATCTATTACAAGCTTCTCAAGGTAAAGATCAAAAAGCTTTTAATAAAAGCTATGCACAATTACAAAAGATTTGTGAAGAGCATGAAGATACTGCAAAAGATCATCCCGTTCAGTGGGAAACGTTAGCGGATTTCACTGAAGAAGTGGAGGATGCGATTACTCTTTATAACAAGGCATTAATTAAAGCAGAAGCCATTGATTCTACTGATTTCTGCTCATCTATTGGTTATGCTCTTGCAACCATGAAACTTGAACTAGGTGATACTGCAGGCGCTATTGCTAATTTAGAGAAAGCTAAGATTAGCTGCAAAGATACTGAAGACAAGCTATTAAAAGCGGAAGTTCACGATCTTTTATTTAAATTAAAGAAATAATAACTTTAAAATCTAACAGGACAGTTCAAATAGTTTAGCCGATAACAAATCTGCTAGATCATTTGGACTTAGTTCAATTTCTAATCCTCGCTTGCCTGCACTGACATAAATTGTTTCATATTGCTGTGCAGAATCATCAATAAAAGATCGTAGCTTTTTCTTCTGTCCCAACGGGCTTACTCCACCGATAACATAACCAGTAGAACGTTCAACCGCTTGTTTATCAGCCATCACTGCTTTTTTGGCTTTAGCCGCTTTTGCCACCTGTTTCATACTGAGCATCGAAGAAACGGGTAATATAGCAACTACTAACTCTTTATTATCGAGAGCCACTATCAGGGTTTTAAAAATCTGTTCAGCATTAACACCCATTTTATTAGCCGCTTCTTGGCCATAAGACTCTCCACTGCCAATAGCACTCGTATCATGTTGGTACTCATGAATGGAGTGCTTAATCTTGTTCTTTTTAACTAAGTTAATCGCAGGTGTCATATCGAGTATTCATTTGCTTCTTTATTGGATCACGCATGAAGTTTAACATTTCTATCTACTCGTTATCAGCCTTCTGCTTCATTGACGCCATAAACTCTGCCTTAATTTTATGCCCCTGAATCGCAGGCCCAGCAATGGCACTAAGCGCTAGATGAGTAAGCAGCACTAAGAACGCTGTTGCCAATGCATCTAAAAACCACGCCAACGGTACGCCTGCCATGCCTAAATAGGCGGGCATGGTACTGAGCGCAGGCAAGGTTTGTAGCCCAGTTAATGCATGTAGGGCTAATGCAATCCAAAAGCCAGAGCAATACGGACAGCGCCAGTCCCCATAGAGCTTTTGTAAAGGCTTAGGCAGGCTCTCGATAATACGATTAAATAACGTGCCCCACTCTGGTAATTTTTCCCAGAAGAGCAGGTAAATCGCATATCCCATAATCACCAGTTCAAAATTGATACTTTCCATAAAACAGTTCCTCTCTAAAATCGGCAGTAATTAATATCAGCATATAATAACTAGCTTTAATTAAGCATTTTAGAGTGGATTTTACTCAGTAATCGGCATATATTAATATTTTAACCATTTTCCTTTAATCCTAAGGATAGCAATGAACTCCTCTCACATTGTCAGTATGGGTTTTGAAAAAATCGACAGTGCCGTACAAAACCAGCACCATACTCACAATGAAAACGTCATCACCCTGCTAACCAAAGGCAGTATTGTGATGGATTGTGGTGAGGAAATTACCCTAGTACCTGGCATGGTGATTGTTATCCCTGCTGGGGTTCCTCATAAAGCTCTGAAAGGTGGAGCGATAGAATATTTTTGGCTAAGTTTTTGCAGTGGCTGCTTGGATCTTGAAACTAGCCCAGTATTGTTAAATATATTTGATCTCGTGCTGACAGGTGCGGTACCCGTTTGGAAGCTGGATTCTGCAGGACAAAAATTCTACCTATCTTTGATAAAAAACTTACAACAAGAAATAGAACAAAATTCGAGCATTACTCCCGATATTATTCGCTGCTACCTAACATTATTATTGCACCAAGTATCTCGTGGGTCTCGATTAGAATTTAGTAAAAATATTCGTTCAGAAATTGTGACCAATGCTTTAGCGTTTATTCAGCAGCAAAGACTGAACAATATTTCATTACGCGATGTGGCCAACAAGGTGAATAAGAGCGAAGGCTACTTAGCTAACCTCGTTAAAAACTCTACTGGCTTTACCGTCGGTGATTGGATCCGTAAATCTCGATTAACAGAAGCGTGTAAATATTTACTACATACCCAAAAATCAATCGAAGACATTGCCTTTCAAACTGGCTGGAATGATACTACTCACTTCATTCGCCAATTTAAAAAAGAGTTTAATATAACCCCAGCTAAATGGCGTAAGTCCAATTTATCTAAAATCACAAATTCGAAACATGAAACGGGCAACCTCCTGTAGAATTTTTAACAATTTTATCGGGCCCTAAAACACGATCCTGATAACCATTGGGATAACTTTTATAATGCTGCCCTAGACAACTGCTTTCAAAACCTTTTTTCTGCCAAGGATTTATATAGCATTGCAGTCTCTTACGAACAAACATAATCCCTCGAATAATCTTTTGTACTATATATGCAGGTGCTTGCTGCCCCGTCGCCGCTAATAACTCTGGATCGTTAATTAAGGTTAATATCACAGGGCGCACCAAAGGTCTGATTATAAAGGGAAACATTTCTTTCATGCCATCAATCAAACCATCGCTTACCTTTTTATTATCAGCATGATACTTCATATTGTTACTGCGATAGTTTTGATACCAAGCAACAAACTGATCACGACTTTCTGGAATGTTCTTTATCTCCATCGCCTGACCTAGAGACTGAAACGCTAAATAGCCAGCATATTTTTCTCGCTCCGTTAAAGCTCGGTAGCCAAAGATTTCCATCCAGCGTACTGGCTCAATAATAAATAAAGCTAAGGTATAGAGATAATCATCATTACTGATTTCATAATGACTGTGAATCCAATTTAAATGTTTGACCATGTGCTGACCGCGAGAACTCTCTACAGAATCTGTCATACACTCGGTTAAAATCGCACGGGTATCATCTAAGCGTTTTAAGCCATTGTTTTGATATTGCTTGGTTTGCTGTAAGAGTTTACTAATACTGGGAATAGCAAAGGTCTGTAATTGAGCGAGTTCTCCGGATATTAAATAATCTAACGGCGCATCGTGGTCGGCAAGATACTTCACAATTGTCTGATAATGTTCTTCGACATTTAACTTATTCAGTTTTTTTAATTCTTTATCATTTCTTAAATGCATAGCGCTTTCTCAACTTATTGTTAAGTTTCGTGTAATTGAGTTGATTTAAGCGCACGAGAGCAGTAGCCTCAAATGACAATATGTACAGTTGTCCACTAATTTACAGAATTGCAATTATGTCGCCAAAAAATGAAGATCCTAGAGTCATTCGTACTAAAGCTTTAATTATTCAAGCACTAGTGCATCTAACAGATGAAACACCTTATAAAAAAATTAAGATTCAAGACATTACCCAAGCAGCTAAAATTGCACGCCAAACTTTCTATCTTCATTACAAATCTAAAGATGCCGTGCTAGTCGATTATATTGATAATGTTTTTGATTCTTTCTATCAAGAAATTGAAGGCCATATTATTGCGTCTCCTGAACCTGGAGACATCATTGCTTGGCATTTATTCAATCAATGGCAACAGCATGCTGATTTCGCCAAATTGATTATTGCCGCAGATGTAGAGCACTTGGTGATTAAAAGCTTTCGTAATTACATTACCCGCGTCATGGGACTTTATATTCGTAATCACTCTATGCCAATGAACGACCCAGAGGCTCTTGGCTTCACTGTCGATTATTTAGCAGGCGCCTCTTGGATGGTATTACAGCGCTGGATCGAAAGTGATTTCCGCTACCCTCTGGATAAATTAGCCAAGCTTTATTCTCAAATTAGTCGTCCAGGTATCTTAAGTGTTATTAATAGCGGTGGAGATCTGTAAATCCAAAGCCCTTAATCAGGTAAAGACCTGCCTGTCATTACGCCATATCGATGGTTCTTTGTCGGTTAATAACCTTTAAAAGCTAAGGTTAATCGTTCAAGATTAATCTATTGTCATAATAAGAATTACGCGGTATTTGCCATGATAGACTCAACGAAGAAAGCAGAGTATTTGGATGTATTGATTATTGGCGCTGGCCTATCGGGTATCGGTGCTGCCGTTCACCTGCAAAAAGACAGCCCAAATAAAAGTTACGCTATTCTTGAAGGCCGAGAGGCAATCGGCGGAACTTGGGATTTATTTCGCTACCCTGGCATTCGTTCTGATTCAGATATGTATACCCTTGGTTATAACTTCAAACCTTGGACTAGCCCAAAAGGCATTGCTGATGGTAAAGATATTCGCGAATACATTTGTGAAGCCGCCAAAGAACATGACATTGAAAAGAACATTCGCTTTGGTCATAAAGTATTAACATCTTCTTGGTCTAGCGAAACGGCGCGCTGGACAGTTGAAGTTCAACTGACAAACACAGGGGAAGTTCGCTACTACGAGTGCAACTTCATGCTCTGTTGCACGGGTTATTACAACTACGACCAAGGTTACCAGCCAGAATTCAAAGGCAGCGAAAACTTTAACGGTGACATAATTCATCCACAAAAATGGGATGAAAACTATGACTACTCAGGTAAAAAAATAGTCGTTATTGGCAGCGGTGCAACCGCCGTTACCTTAGTGCCTGCGATGACAGATAAGGCTGAGCATGTCACCATGTTACAGCGTTCGCCAAGCTACGTAATGGCATTGCCGCAAGATGACCCCATGGTAAATGGATTGCGTAAATTCTTACCAGAAACTTGGGTGTATAGAATTACCCGTACTCGCAATATTGCTTTTACATCAATGATGTATAACTTTTGTCAAAAATTCCCTAACGCCTCTCGCAATTTGATTCAAAAACTAGTGAAGAAACAAGTCGGCGAAGATTTTGACATGACTCACTTCACCCCTAAATATAATCCATGGGATGAGCGCCTATGTGCCGTACCTGATGGTGATATGTTCAAGGTATTGCGTGATGGTAAAGCCTCTGTTGTTACCGACCATATTGATCACTTCACTGAAAATGGCATTAAGTTAACATCAGGCAAAGAGCTGCCAGCCGATATTATTATTACGGCAACAGGCTTAGATGTTCAACTGTTTGGCAAGATGCAATTAATCGTTGATGGCAAACCTTTTATCGCCAATGAGAAAATGGTTTATCGTGGTGTGTTACTAGAAGATTTACCAAACGCGGGCATGGTATTTGGTTATACCAACGCCTCGTGGACACTAAAAGCAGATTTAATTACCGAGTGGATGTGCCGTCTATTAAATCACATGGACGCAACCAATAAGAAAATAGTAATGCCCCATAATTTCGATTCTTCTGTTGAACACAGACCTTTTGTTGATATGCAATCGGGATACGTACAGCGCGCGATGGAAAAAGCGCCACAGCAAGGTTCTAAACTTCCTTGGAAGCTCTATCAAAACTATGCGCTAGATTTAGCAACGCTGCGTTTTGGCAAGGTCAATGATGAGACCTTGGTATTCAGTAATCCGCAGGCTAAAGTCAGCGAGCAAGAAAATATTCAAGCAAACGAGAAAGTGAGTATTGCAGAGAAAGAAGAAAAAGATGTGACAACCGCTTAAATAAAAAAGGCACATCACCAGCTTGCGCTAACGATGTGCCTCGGCTTTTCCAAAATTCGATTAGACTCGACTAATATCTAGTTATGAGATCAGCATCTCAACTTCACCCGTCTGAACATTGTAGATGCCACCCACTAAAAGAATTTTTTCTTCATCAATTAAGTTACGTAATACGCTGCTCTTTTGATAAATATCATCCATGGTTTTCTTCACATTCAACTCAGTAATACGTTTTACAAAGTCTTCGTTTTTACCGTGACGATCACACTGAGTATCAGTTTCTTCATGCACGCAGTGGGCAATTTTATTGGTAATGACCGATAGGTTATCGAAACCTTCGCCCGCATTCGCGTTAGCATCGCCACCAGCCACTAAATCTACCGTTGCCGCGACTGCGCCACAGCGCGTATGGCCCAGTACCAAAATCAATTTAGCACCCGCCACACCACAACCATATTCCATACTGCCAATCTCTTGTTCTGCGGCTACGTTACCCGCAACACGCAAACTGAACAGATCTCCTAGGCCCGCATCAAACATCATCTCTGTTGCGACTCGTGAGTCCATGCAGGTTAATACCATCGCCTGTGGAAACTGACCTTCAGAGGTATTGCCCACCTGACGACGTGAGTCACGCATAATCGGTTCACCTGCAACAAAGCGCTGGTTACCCGCTTTCAACATTTCTAGTACATCTGCTGGCTTAGCCTTATTTTGAATCTCACGCGTTGTCACATCGATGTAGCTAATATGATCGTCTTTATCGTAGTGATCTTTAAAGCCAACTAAACTCACGTTAATATTATGCACAGGAGCGGTCTTTTGTTCAAATTCATTAATCAAAGCAATGATATCTGAATCCATATAATCCGTATCTCTGGCGTCCAGTACCAGCTGCGTCCCCTCTTCAATTTCATTTAGAGTATCCAATAACGCGGCGCGATTCATAAAGGTTAACTGGTTAGCTAGCTCAATACGTAAAACCTCACCGCCCACATGGCGCTCTTTAATTTTACGCAGTGGACTTTGCAAGTTGTTATACAAGATGAACGCTGTTGCGACTACCATACCAATGATGATGCCGACCAATAAATCGGTTAATACAATGGCAAAGATCGTCACGATAAAAGGTAAGAACTGAACCTTGCCTTCTGCCCACATATCTTTAAAGACTTTTGGTGCAGCTAATTTAAAACCGGTAAAAATCAAGATCGCCGCGAGTGCTGATAACGGAATCATATTTAATACTTGCGGCAAAAATAAAACCGAAACCAATAACAATACACCATGAATAAACGTCGTCATGCGGGTCTGACCGCCTGAACTAATACCGACAGAAGAGCGAACGACGACTGATGTAATAGGCAAACCACCAATCAAACCTGAAGTCATGTTACCCACACCTTGAGCAAACAATTCGCGGTTAGGGGGTGATACACGTTTTTTAGGGTCTAATTTATCCACAGCTTCCAAGTTCAATAACGTTTCTAAACTTGCCACAATCGCGATGGTAATGGCGGCAATATAAACCTTAGGATCAGTTAATACTGAAACATCCGGTGTCGGTATTGTCGCTAAGCGCTCCATAATGCTGCCCGTCGAAGGCACCTGCACCATGTCGTCGGCAACGATTCCCCACAACATTCCCAGCTGCGGCATCAGCTGCACTAAAACAACACCAACAATCACTACCACTAGCGGCACAGGAATAGATAATTTCTTCATTGGGGTTTTATCCCAAAATAATAAAATCATTAGCGAGATAATACCAATCAAGGTCGCCCCAGGATGAATATTGGAAGCACTTAAAAACAATTCAGAAAAAGTATTCTCACCACTGACCGTATTATTAAAAGTCATATCACCAAACCAGTCTGGGTTATAACCCACTAAGAAAGGAATCTGCTTTAAAATTAAAATAATACCAATCGCGGCCAATAAGCCTTTAATCACACTGCCGGGGATAAATGCCGCTAACGAGCCCGCTTTAAGCGCACCCAAAGCCATCTGCATAATACCCGCAAGGATCACCGCGACTAATAACGCCTCAACCGAACCAAGAATTGCAACTTGGGCCGCAATAATGGCGGTTAAACCTGCAGCAGGGCCAGAAATACTGGTATGGGAGCCACTTAACCAAGCGACCACGATACCGCCGACAACACCGGCTACGATACCTGAAATCATCGGTACCCCAGATGCCATCGCGACACCTAAACAGAGAGGCAGTGCCACAAGGAAAACAACCAAGCCCGCTTTTAAGTCTTGCGGTAGGGTCTTTAGGTAATTCGGGTGTTCGGCCATTACAGGCAACTCCTTTCAATAGAATTTTTTCAATAATAATTAGCTACTCAATAGAGCCCAAAATTGATCAATAGTTCATGTAAAGAAAGGCAATTCTCGTGAGGATATTAAGCCACCAGAAAGACAAATTTAAACTATGCTTAAAACTGAAACTCAAACCTAGTGTAGATCAAGGAAGTTGCATGAACCCCAGGGATATTAAAACCGCCGAGCACGCCCGCGAGCTGGTACAAAGCCTCAAACCTTCTCATATTAAAGTCGGAATTTTCGATATCGATGGCATTTTACGCGGCAAATATATGTCCCGTGAGAAATTCCTTAATGCCTTAGATAAAGGCTTTGGCTTTTGTGATGTCGTTTTGGGTTGGGATATGCGCGACCAGCTCTACGACAATACCCAATATACTGGCTGGCACTCTGGCTACCCTGATGCTCCTGTGCGAATCTTGCCCAGCAGCTGTCGAACTATGCCGCTAGAGAATAACGATTTATTCTTTTTGGCAGAGTTTACTAGTGAAGCTGAAAAAATCTGCCCTCGAGGATTATTACGCCGAGTATTAGACCGAGCCCAAGGTATGGGACTTAAAGCCCTTGCGGGCTTTGAATATGAGTTTTTTGTATTTAATGAAAGTGCAGAATCTGTTCGAGAGAAAGCCTACCAAAACCTCAATGCCATGGCTCCTGCTGAATTTGGTTACTCAATCATTCGCAATAGCGTCCATGACTCGACCTACCACAATATTCTTAAGCTCAGCGAAAAAATGGACTTCCCTATTGAAGGCTTGCATGAAGAAACAGGGCCAGGAGTTTTAGAAGCGGCCATTGCCTATGATGAGGCACTAGAAGCCGCTGACAAGGCATCACTCTTTAAAACCTTCACTAAGATTGCCATGCAAAAAGAAAATAAGATGGCGACCTTTATGGCGCGCTGGAATGATGAATTACCCGGGCAAAGCGGCCACATTCATCTTTCGTTAACCGATTTAGAAGACCAAGCCTTATTTCATGATGCTAGCCAGCCTCATGAGATGAGTGGACTGATGCAGCACTTTGTCGCGGGGCAGCAGCAACTTATGCCTGAACTATTAGCGATGATCGCGCCAACGATTAATTCTTACAGGCGCCTTGTTCCTGGCTACTGGGCTCCAACCAATGCCAGTGTCGGCGTGGATAACCGCACCTGCGCTATTCGTATTATTCCTGGGGATAAGAACAGCCATAGACTGGAATATCGAATAGGGGCCGCTGATGCCAACCCCTATATTATTTTAGCGGCTGTTATCGCGTCGGGTTTATGGGGGATAGAAAACAAAGCTAAGCTTCGCCCAATGACCGAAGGTAATGCCTATCAACAAGAATTTTCTGACGATTTAAAGCTACCAGAAACTCTATGGCAATCTGCACAACGTTTAAAAGAATCAACCATGGCCAGAGATTTTTTTGGTGATGAATTTGTTGATCACTTTGTTGCCACTAGGGAATGGGAAGTACGAGAATATCGTAAGCATATTTCTCAGTGGGAACTCGATCGTTATTTTGAAATTATTTAGTTTTAAACAAGCATAAATAAAATGAATGAGCACTAATATGCAGCAGAAAATTTATTCCCCTAGCGATGGCTCTTTAATTGCTGAAAGAACCCTCGCCAGTGAACTTGATATTTCAGATACTCTCGCCAATGCTTTTGATGGCCAAAGAAAATGGCAAGCCACCAGCATTGCCCAGCGAGCTGAATATTGTCGCGCAGCCATTGAATGGTTTATGACAAACAAAGTTGAGATCGCCAGCGAAATTAGCCAATTAATGGGCCGCCCTATTCAGTATTCTCAAGGAGAAATTGCTGGTTTAAAAGAGCGTGCCGATTATATGATCAGCATTGCTGAAGAAGCCTTAGCCGATATTGAAATTCAACCCAATGATAAAAACTTTAAACGCATTATTCGCCCCACACCGCTAGGTACTGCTTTTATTATTGCTCCTTGGAATTATCCTTATCTCACTGCAATCAACTCTATTATTCCAGCATTAATGGCGGGAAATTGCGTGATATTAAAACACGCGAGCCAAACGCTATTATGTGCAGAACGCTTTCAGCAAGCATTTAAAGCCGCAGGATTACCCACGGGGGTTTTCCAATACTTACACTTATCTCATGCGCAAACACTCGCGACCATTCGAGAAGATGATATCAACTTTGTTAGCTTCACGGGCTCTGTTAGCGCAGGGAAAATTATTGAGACAAATTTAGCCGGCTATTTTAAACCCCTCGCATTAGAACTGGGTGGTAAAGATGCCGCTTATGTCCGTAAAGATGCAGATTTAAACATCGCTGTAGAAAATCTTGTTGAAGGCAGTTTTTTTAATAGTGGCCAAAGCTGCTGCGGTATCGAGCGTATCTATGTGGATACCAGCTTGTTCGATGATTTTGTTAAACAGTTTGTTGAGCAAACTAAACAACTGCTTTTGGGCCACGCTCTGGATCCTAATACGACCCTAGGCCCCATGATCAGTGCCAAAGCAATTACCCACGCCCAAACTCAAATAGACCAAGCAGTTGAACTCGGTGCTGAAACCCATATTAACGAACTCGGTTTTAGAAAAGCTGAACAAGCAGATTTAGTCCAAGGCCATTACTTGGCACCACAGGTACTTACTCACGTGAGCCACGACATGGATATTATGCGCGAAGAAAGCTTTGCGCCCATTATCGGTATTATGTCGGTTGAAAACGACGAACAAGCCATAGAGTACATTAATGATTCGGTTTATGGCTTAAGTGCTTCTATTTGGACAGGCGATGAAGAAGCAGGCTTAGCGCTGTGTAACAACATAAATACTGGCACTGTCTTTATCAATCGCAGTGATTATTTAGATCCAAGCCTTCCTTGGAACGGCATTAAAGACTCTGGACGAGGCTGCTCATTATCCTACTTAGGTTATCAGCAACTCACGCGCCCTAAATCTATTCATATAAAAAGGCAGGCTTAATACTATGCCAGATTGGAATTACCCCACCACGATAAAGTTTGGTAATGGCCGCATAAGTGAGCTGCCTCAATTGTGTGAAGAGTTAAACATGCACTGCCCCTTAATTGTTACCGATCCTGGCTTGGCACATTTTTCGTTTATTATAAAAATTGAGCAGTCTTTACCTTGTGCCAGTATATTTTCTGATATCAAACCAAATCCTAATGGCAGCAACATTGAAGCTGGGGTGGCGGCTTTTAAGCATGGAAAACACGATGGCATTATCGCTGTTGGTGGTGGCAGTGCATTAGATGCAGGCAAAGCCATTGCGTTAATGGCAGGACAGTCTCTGCCGATTTGGGATTTTGAGGATGTAGGCGATAACTGGAAGCAAGTGAATGAAGCGCGAGTCGTCAGCACCATCGCGATTCCAACAACCGCGGGCACAGGCTCAGAAGTCGGCCGTGCATCGGTGATTGTTGATGAAGATAGCCAAAGTAAGAAAATAATATTCCACCCGTTAATGTTGCCTAAATGCGTAATACTCGACCCAGAACTGAGCCAAGCTTTACCCGCCCCGCTCACTGCCGCGACGGGCTTAGACGCTTTTGTACATAACTTTGAAGCATTCTGCGCCCCCAGTTATCACCCTATGGCTGAAGGCATTGCGCTACAAGGAATGAAGTTAATTAAAGACTGGTTACCCGAGGCTTATCACAATGGCCGTAACTTAGACGCTAGAGCCCATATGTTAAGTGCATCCACCATGGGCGCAACTGCCTTCCAAAAAGGCCTTGGGGCCTGTCATGCGTTAGCCCATCCACTGGGTGCGTTATACGATAAGCACCACGGGTTATTAAATGCGGTATTACTGCCTTATGTGATTAATACCAATGCCAGCGCGATTGAAGATAAGTTACAGGCAATATGCCAGTATTTAAATATTGAAAAAGACCTTCCCCACGAGTCGTATAAAAAGGCTTTTTTAACTTGGCTATTAGATTTTCGACGCGAACTGGATATTCCGCAAAACTTAACCGATATTGGCATCCATACTGATGATGCTATTAGCCGCGAACACTCTATTGGCGAGCTGGCTTTTGCTGATCCCTCGGCAGCAGGCAACCCGATTCCTTTAACGGCAGAACAATATCAAACGCTGTTTCAACAAGCTGTTGATGGCGAGTTGCTGATCTAACTCTCAAAGTTTAATTTCGCTCTCTGCTCAAAGCTCAGTGACAGTCACAAATATATTGGTTAATTTAGATAGCCAAATATTTGTGACTAATCAATACAGCCGAGTTTCATACCATGCAATTCCAATCTATTTTCCGTGACGATGCTTTTAAACAACAACTGATTATTATTACTGGTGGTGGCTCTGGTATAGGCCGCTGCACCGCACATGAATTAGCCTCATTAGGCGCACGCGTTATTCTAGTGGGCCGCAGCCAAGATAAGCTTGATGCAGTGGTGGCAGAAATCACTCAAGATGGTGGTCTGGCTGATAGCTTTGCCTTTGATATTCGCGATGAAGTTACCGTCAGTGAAAATATCGCCGCCATTATTGCTAAACACGGCCATATTCATGGCTTAGTTAATAACGCAGGTGGCCAATACCCTGCGCCTTTAGAAGCCATTAGCCAAAATGGCTTTGAAACCGTTGTGCGTACCAATCTTGTCGGTGGCTTTCTTATGGCGAGAGAGGTGTTTAAGCAAACGATGAAAGCTCATGGCGGCGCGATTGTTAACATTACTGCAGACAACTTTGGTGGTATGCCAATGATGGGCCACTCTGGAGCTGCTCGGGCTGGCATGGCGAATTTTACCGAAACAGCGGCCATTGAATGGGGAGCCCATGGCGTACGTATTAATGCCGTCGCCCCAGGTTATATTGCTTCTAGTGGCATGGATACTTACGACCAAAAAATCATTAAAGGCATTATGCAAAAAGCCAAAGATGGCACGCCTTTACAACGTATTGGTAATGAAGCTGAAGTAAGCTCAGCCATTGTGTATTTGTTAAGCCCTGCGGCTTCATTTATTACGGGAGTGAACTTACGAGTCGATGGTGGTGCAGCGCAAACATTGTGCTTATGGCCAATGGCCAAAGAGACATCCCAAAATAACGATAAGGCGGCTTTTAACGGCTTTCACCGCGCCAGCACACCTTTAGTCGTTAAAGAACTCAGCTAAGATTAACTGAGCACTCTGACTTATCGGTATTTTTTATAAAGCTGGCGAAAAACTTCCAGCTTTTTTTCATTCTTATTAACAAATTTTTCCAATTTAACTGGCATAGTTTCTGGCCAATCTAAACCATAACCTTGCGGCATGATCAATGGGGCTAATAGAGAAGCTGCCGCAAGATCTGCACGACTAAAACTATCCCCAACCAGAAATTCACGCTGCTGGTATTCTTCATATAATTTGTCAATCGCTTGCTGAATACGAACCTCTGATTTATTAGCACCCGCTTCATCAATCGACATGACTTTACGCATGATAGGCTCTAGCTTAGAGAAAAATAGTTTGAAGAATAAGGGTCCCCACCAAGGCCCACCTTGCGTGAAAAAAGGAATCACAGTTTTAGGCTCAGCTAATAAATAATGGTAACCAAAACGGCGAACGTGTACTCCTATTTCGACATCGCAATATTTTTCCCATTCTAGTGCTTGCGCTAATAACTTGGGATCGCTGGGAGTTAATGATTTTTCAGGATATTTCTCATCAAGATAATTGAGAATCACGTGGGAGTTCTGCACCTGTTTACCATCATCGAGCAATATCGGCACATAACTTTTAGCCGACATTTTCTTAGTCGTTCTGAGGTGAAGGCCTGGAAATAGATTCTTTAATGAATAATCTAGGCCTTTATAATCCATTGCCCAACGAATTTTTTCACAATAATGTGAAATTGGAAACTGATACAGTACCCGGCTCATAAGCCACCTTCCCTACTTGATAATATTAATTATTTTTATCTGTTTATCTTTCATAGTTTCATTACTTCAAGCCAAGCGTTGTTCATTCCAGGCGACCATTTCTTCATTGGTCAAAAAACTCCAAGCGATTAAACGACTGACTTTTTGCCCCTGACTCATACTAACAACTTTTACCTGTTTGGCACCAACTTGATTTAACAATTTCTTCAGTGGGTCAATATTGTCGCTTTTTGAAACTAGACTAGTGAACCACATGACCTGCTGAGCAAAGCCTTGGCTTTCATTAATCATGCGCTTCAAAAATGCTATTTCGCCGCCATCACACCAAAGTTCAGCCTTTTGGCCACCAAAATTTCGACCTTTAGTATGATCTGTTGCTGCCTGTACTTTACTGCTGTGATGACTGTTGTGGTGACTTTTATTCTTCGCCTTATTCTTACTCAGATTTTTCTGTTTTCTTTCCGTGCCTGCATTAGCTTCTGCTAATGAAGCGTGAAATGGAGGATTACAAAGGGTCAGATCAAAAAGATCATTCGCGCCGATCACGCCATTAAAAATAGACTGCTTTTGTTTTTGCTCAACCAGTTTTATTTTATTCTTCAATACTGGGTTGGATTCAACTATCAGCTTGGCAGTCGCCACCGCTATCGGGTCGATATCACTGGCAACGAACTTCCAACCATAACTGCGACAGCCAATGATCGGATAAATACAATTCGCCCCAGTACCAATATCCAATACCTTGGCACTGTTTTTCTTGCCGATTAATAAATCAGCCGCATAGTGAATATAGTCCGCGCGCCCTGGAATCGGCGGACAAAGATAACCCTCAGGGATGTTCCAGTGGGCAACCTGATAATGCTGGGCTAAAAGTGCCTGATTCAATAAGCGAACCGCTTGCTCGTTACTAAAGTCGACGGTTTGCTCGCCACGAGGATTCAGTTTAAGGTGTGCTTTTAACTCTGGGCACAACTCCACCAGAGCGTTTAAGTCGTAACGACCTTGATGAGGATTTCTAGGGTGTAGTTGAGAAGCTGATGTAGTCACAGAAAATCACATGTAAAGCGAGAATAAGCGGCTATTTTACCCTGTGCTGATATTCTCTGCATCCTGATTATCGGGTTTTAAAATTACTACGCAATTTCGACCTGCTTCTTTCGCTCGATATAAAGCATTATCCGCACGTTCAAGAACCTTGAGCCAGTTTTCTTTGGCCAGATCACATTCAGTGGCACCAAAGCTTGCGGTTACCCCTGTATCGGTATGAGATTTGAAACTGTATTCATGCTCGGCAATTTTCTTACGTAGCTTTTCCGCGATCAACTCTGCTTTATCTGCCGAAGTATCGGGCAATAGAATAATAAACTCCTCACCTCCAAAGCGGGCGATACTGTCGTATGCACGAGTATTTTTAATTAGGACATCAGCTACTTCGACCAGTACTTGATCCCCCGTGCTATGGCCAAAAGTATCATTGAAATGTTTGAAATTATCGATATCGAGCATGATTACCGATAGCGGAGCAAGTTTACGCTGAGAGCGAGAGTGCTCTGTATTAATGATCTCTTCCAATGCCCTGCGGTTAAAGACTCGAGTCAGTGAATCATGAGTCGCTTGCTCTTTTAAGATTCGTTGAATCCTATAACTGACAATCCACACTAGGCCAAAACTGGTTAGAATCACGACAAATTGGTAAACAATAATCGACAATGAATGCAGTAACCCTGCGTTCATAAAATCTTGCAATGGTTCAGCCGACAAAGTGATTAAACCGCGAAAAGCAAAGAAAGTAGCGAAGAAGAGGAAAGACATCGCAATGGTAAAATTCGCTTTATGATGGTTTATTAAATGAGCTGCTAATAGCGAACGCATAATAAAACAGCACTGGATGCTAACAATAAAGCTAATAACCACAATACGTGCATTGATATTATTATCTATATAGGTAAAAAATAGGCTAGAGAACAGCATGGTGAGCAACATGATGAAATGAATGCGCTTAACAGGCTGCGTATCAAACTGATAAAAGACCACTAGGCCAAAATGGACGAATGTCATGCTCAGGATGAGTAGTACATTAGGTAAGACAATTGAGAATAGATCTGGAATATAATTACGAAAACCGATCAAAAGAAATGAACTACTACTGATTAAAAAAGCATAACCAATGGTTTTTATGCCTTTGAACTGTGGGTAATGACCAGAATACAACAGCAGGCAAAAAGCGAAAGAGACACTAACGAGAATATTATTAATGGATAATGTTCTTAAATCTAAGAATTCCTGCACATCATCCTCACCGTTAACCTAAAACCATTAACTCATCTAAGCCACTAGTACTAACTATAGTGAGAGATTCTCTTTTCAGGTTGCGGCAGATGTCATCAAAGACAGGTTAGTCCTTAATTTCAAATACTCATGTTTTACAGGCATAAAAAAACCGCTCGGTATCAGCCTTAAATAGGTGAATACGGAGCGGTTTTCTTTAGCGTAAAGCCTCGTTTAAAAGAGAACCCATTATGAGCTCTTAGATAAGAGAGCTTAGTGCTGGTGACCGCCTTCGCCGTGTACGTGGCCATGAGCCATTTCTTCGTCAGATGCATCACGTACTGCTTCAACAGTTACGTCAAACGTCAAAGCTTTACCCGCTAGCGGGTGGTTGCCATCAACTGTAACCATATCGCCTTCAACAGCCGCAACGATCAAGTTCATTGGACCTTGCTCAGTTTCAGCAGTGAAAGCCATACCTGGCTCAACGTTTTCAACACCTTCAAACGCATCCATAGGCACTTCTTGAACGCCTTCTGGGTTGTATTCGCCGTAAGCTTTAGCAGGCTCAACAGTCGTTTTAATCTGATCGCCAACGTTCTTGCCGATTAACGCTTCTTCAAGACCTACGATTACGTTCTGTGCACCGATCAAGAATACTAATGGCTCGCCGCCTTCAGAAGTATCGATAACTTGGCCTTCTTCATCCATTACGGTGTATTGAATGCTTACTACTTTCTTTTCTGCGATAGTCATGTGACGGATCTCATAAATGATATGGGTTTAATAATGGCGATATTGTATGAGAACTCAGCAAGAATTAAAAGAGCGTTTAATAGAGAGCTTAATAACGATGACTCCTATATTCTCCTTTATTCAACCAAGCACTAAAGTTACGGCTCACTTCTTGTGCTCCACCTGGGTAGTAATCTTCAAATAATTGCTTAGTACTCACTTTTGCACAGGGGTTTTTACCATACATTTCAAAACTGCTCCTAAGCCAGTTCCTGCCCATTTGATGATCAAGCAAGAAAAAGATTCTCGCTTGAGCTTCTAAGTAACTTCTATCACTATCGATTCCATAAGAATTTAGACGATCAATATTTTCAAGAAACTTCATTTTCATTTCGCCTAGATGCCCGTATCTTTCACTGCTAGGTTCCGCCTCAATCCAATTAAGCTGCCAAGTAAAGGTTTCCATGTATTCTGCTAACCCTTCATTAATCCAAACTGGAACTGAGCCTAGCATACCCGCAATTATGGCATGGCTGATTTCATGTCGCACCATTGCCATCATCCGATGATTATTTGAATAATAAGGTAAGAAAATAGTATTCTCAGTCGAATTATAATAAGCAATAGATCGAGGGCGATTTTTATGGATTTTACGGTGAACATTATATTTCTGATAGTTTTCAAATATAACAATTTTTATATTAATTTTACGCTGATATGCCCTTGGTATAAATTGACTTAATATCTTAAATACAATTCGAGTTTGTCTTTTAATATCGCTTTCAATTATACTATCCCCTTGCCAGCCAGGATAACGAATTGTAAAATCGACAGGTTTTCTATTTCCCTCGTATTGTTTACTTAAATTTTCTGCTCGGTTTTCATTTTCTACATTAGTTTTCTCACCAAAATGAGTTCGACCATCATCATCTACCCACTTATAAATTTTCTGCTGATTAGTATTATTTAGATCCTGAGCTTTCGGTTTTTCACAAGAAGCCTCATTCATTTTAGAATGAGTTTCTGAATGCTGGTCTAATGGTTCATTATCAGTACGCGCAGATTTTTGTAAGATTTGCGGATTATTGTTTAAGCGCAATTGGTAAATTTGTGGCAGTAATGGATAATAATGTTCTGATTGAATAACATCAACAAGCTTACCACTGCCTATAATCCCTAGTAATTTTTGTCGTTTATCAGAATCAAAGTTAAACCAAATAGCCTCAATAATACTAAACAACAATAATAATAAAAATAAAACTCTTACAACTTTCATGCTACTTCCATCTGCCTCATTTATACTATCCCTATATTGAGAAACTATTCCACCATGACTAAATATTGAGAAATAGCTTATATTTAAAAATCTGCGCTATTCTATGAGAACTCAACAAGAATTAAAAGAGCGTTTAATAGCGCTTTTATAGAGAGATCACATACAAAAAGTTAATAACGATGAGAGGGGAATTTCCCTTTAATTAGCCAAGCATTGAAGTTGCGGCTAGCACCATCGATTCCGTCAGGATAGTTTTGGCCAAATAACTGATCAATACTGGCCTTGTGGCAAGGGTTTTCAGCATAAAAGGCAAAGCTGCGTTTAAGCCATAGTCGACCTGCTTGATGGTCGAGTAAAAAATACATACTGGCAGCCGCTTGCAGATAATTCATTTTTTGGTCACTACCGTAAAAATCCTGATGCTCGGTATTAGCCAATTGCTCCATACTCGCCCCCTTCAATTGACCATATTCACTGACTCTCGGTTCAGCAACGGCGATATTAATGCGCCAGCTAAAGCTTTCCATATATTCGGCCAAACCTTCGTTTATCCACACAGGCACAGGCCCTAACATACCCGCAAGCATGGCGTGGGTCATTTCATGACGAGCAATCGCCATAGTCTGCTCGATATTTTGATAGCGTGGCAGATAGATACTATTGCTGGCGGAGCTGTAATAAGCCCCCCACTGAGCATTGCCTTTTTGTTCGTCTCGATGAGCTTCAAACTCCGCCACGTTTTTGAATAAAATAATTTTTAGATTTACCTGACGCAAGTGGCTTTTAGGAACGTAATGGCTGAGCACTTTATGAACCATTTTTCCTTGTTTTTTAATCTCACTCTCAATCAGACTATCCCCTGCCCAATTTGGATATTCAATGGATAACTTAACCTCTTGCTGCAGCGCTTCGTATTGCTTGCTTAGATCTTCTGTTTCTTTATTTGAAGCATCATTGGCGAGGGCAGGTTTTTCACCAAAGTGTGTACGACCTTCTGCATCGACCCACTTATAGATTTTTTGCTTATTTACGTTATTAAGGTTTTGAGTTTTCGGTTTACGACAGAGCATTTTCGCGGCGTAGTGTTTTCCAGAAGATTGCCAGCCAGCAACCTGCTCTTCTAAGGATATTGGGCTCGCTTCCTTGCTTGATTTGTCGCTTGAGCTATTAGTCTGGGAATTTTCTGCTCTTTCTTGCTGAGCTTCTTCAATAGCACGGTTGTGATCTTCTAAGCGCATTAGCCAAAGCTGGGGCATTATTGGGTAATAAGGATCGAGTTGGATTTCACGAGCCAAGTCATCACGACCCAATGCCTCTAATAGCTGCTGGCGCTGAAAGGATTCACAGCTAAACCATACCACCTCGATAACAAGGAAGAAGGCAAATAGCATGAAGAGGATGCGAGAGAGGCTTTTCATTATTGTTTTAATCCTATTTTTATTCGCTAAATTTCTGCAAGCCAAGGCCCAGCAATTATTTTATCTAACTTTCGTTCTTTTTTATCGGCACTGAAATAAATAGTGACGTATTTCTTTTCATCGCGCACAACGCGGCCTTTACCAAGCTTGCCATGGACTAACCATTGGCCCTTTTGATATTCGGCTTCATCGTCTTCAATTTCATAACGAGTTGATGGCGCTATTCCTGTGGCACCTTGATGATTAGTGCCTTGATGACTGGATGCAGGACTTTCACGTTTCAGTTTTAACTTAATGGGCAGTTCGAACTGAATTTTATCGCTATAGCGCTCGATTAAACTCTGGCTCTTTTTAATTTGAATGGCTTCAAGCTCTTGCGGCTCGGTTAATACTTCACCCTGCTCTATCAAACTACCTACTTGATTACATAGCGCAAAATCAGCTTCACGTAAAAATTTACTCGGCCAATTTTTCGTCTGCTGCGTATCATCTTGATGCTTTTGAGCCTGAGTTTTAGTATTTGATTTCTTATTTTCTTGCTGACTATTCCACGCAGGCGGTGCAATTAAATACAAGTCTTCTTTTGCTCGAGTCATAGCGACATAGAATAATCTACGCTCACTTTCTTCACTGCTTTTCGTAGTGAAAGTGCCTTCGGCTTCATACGGATAATAGCGAGCAGAGAGCGCAGGAATAATTACTACTGGCCACTCTAAACCTTTGGCTTTATGAATCGAGGTTATCCGCACGCCAGAACTTTGTTTATTCTGGTGGAGCTGTTTTAATTCGTGTAGATAATCGAAGATTTGATTGGCAGGTTTATTAGTCACTCGTAAAAAACTTACAAATGCCTTAATGGTTTCGCTTCTATCTTCTATTTGCTGCGCCGAGAAAGCGGAATCTTTTATGCCTTCATACAGGTCGGTGGCATTAATATATTGCTGGGCAAGTTGCCACGCTTTGAGTTCTCTTTTCTTTGTATGACTGCTAGGGGTATGACTCTTTTTATTCTCTTCGACTAATTCAGTAAACGCCATTTCTGCCGCTTCAATCACTTGGCCTCGATCTTCTAATTGCTGGCGCTGCCACTTAGAGATGTCTTTCGGAATCGCATCCCATAAGGCTTGGCTTAAATCGCTATCGTGCTGACTGATGTTTTCAGCCATATCTTCTAGTAGCGCCCGCTTCACTTTCGGGAAAGGCTGGGTTAATAGCGTTAACCATGCGGCTTTGCGTTGGCGACGATTACGCTGTTTAAAATTATCACTGGCGATTTCAAATAGAATCCAGAATATTTCTAATTCAAAGCGATCTAATACGGTTTGTGTATGATCTAGCTGATACGGCATATCGGCTTGTAATAACGCTAATTCAATCGGTGCGCTGATACCCCATAAGCGGTTAAGAATGGCGACGTCTTCTAGTGGGCGCTTTTCTGCTAGTTCATTTAATAAAGTTAATACTTGCTGGCTGTAGTCAGCATGGTGATGTAAATGAATGCGAGTATTCGGGGTTGTGGGATGAGACAAACAAAGCACGTCTTCTCGGTCTTGGTTTTCACCAATTACCTGATTGGCTAATAATGAAAGTTTATGACCATAACGAAAGGTATGCGGTAATTGATAACTGGTATGCTGCGTTTCTACACCATCTTGCAAACCAGAATTAAATGCCTTTTCAAATTCTTTGGTAATGTATTCAGGTTTAGAACCACGGAATTCATAAATGGTTTGATCGGCGTCGCCAATCACCATCACTTGGCCATTGCCTTGGTAGCCACCAGCACCGTGCAGTATTTGTAATAAAAATTGCTGAATGCCGTTTACGTCTTGGTATTCGTCGACCAAGATCCACTCCATGTGGCCAGAAAACTGCTGTGCAATACCTGGGCGCTGCTTAAACAACATGCAAGGGTCGTACAGCATATCGGAAAAGGTAATGCGGTTATTTTGCTTACGCCATTGCTCGAAACGATCAAACGTTTCGATAAAAATCTTACACTGGTGCGGAAGTTCAGACTCTTCAAACATGTCACTTGGGCTGAGTAGATCAGACTTAACTAGATCGATAAACGCGACGGCGGGCTCTACCCATTTTTTACGCTGGGATAAAATATCTTGGCGAGTATCTTCTAAACCTTGGCTAGTGGCGACTTGCTGCAACAGCCGCCAAACCACACCGTCCACCTCCCCTGCACCAATTAAGTCTTGTTGAATACCTGGTAGGTGACCTTGACTGATTAAGCGGTGATAGATTTTAAAGCCAAGGGCGTGGAAAGTACGAACGTCGGGTAATAGGGTTTTATATTCTGACTGACTTACTACTTGCTGAAGTTTTATCTGAAAATCAGTTTGCGCGGCTTTGTTATACATTAATACCAACATGCGTTTGGGATTACTGCCCGCGAGTAGGCGCTGTTGTATAAAGTGTACCAGAGTGGTTGTTTTTCCTGCCCCTGCCACGGCAATAACGCGCGCATGACCTTGCTGATGATGGACGATGGATAACTGCTCTGGGGTTAATGCACTCATGAAGCTTTGTTCTGCCTAATTTTAATAGAATAAAGGTCCATTATTGAGTAATTGTGTAGCAAATATGAGAGACATGGATGTCGAACTTAAGGCTACATGGACGTATTTACGCCGTTTTGCGGAATAAATACTCAATCATTGACCGATTTATAGGAAAGGCTTTAGCTTATCACAGACGCAAAAAAGCCCGCATCTCTTTAGAGATGCAGGCTCTTTTTATATCGCTCTTTTATATCGAATTCTTAGAGATTAAGAATCACGACGTGGACGACGATCACCACCACCTGAACGGCCGCCTGGACGACGATCACCGTTACCTGGGCGACGGTTACCGCCAGCAGGACGACCTGATGGTGGCTTACGATTTACTGGCTTAGCGCCGTCTGCAACTTGAAGGTGCAAAGGCTGACCACAAATGCGCGTCGCTTTAAGCTTAGACATAACCGTTTCTGGCATGCCGTCAGGTAGATCAACCATAGAGAAATCGTCGAAAATTTCGATGTGGCCAATGAACTTGCTTTCAAGATCCGCTTCGTTTGCGATTGCGCCAACGATGTTGCCTGGCTTAACGCCATCTTGGTAACCAACTTCCATACGGAAGCGAACCATATCAACATCAGGGCTATCTTTAAGAGGAGTAGCCTTAGTGCTAACTTCACTCGCATCTTTACGAGGAGCACGTTCACGTTGTGGACGATCGCCACGACTATTATCACGCTCAGTACGTTCACGCTGAGGTGGACGGAAACGTTCGTTTTCGTTCAAGAATAATGGAATACCATTTTGTGCCAAGTGAGCTAATGCAGAAGCCACTTCAACAACATCCAATTCTTTTTCGTTAACCAGTTCAGAGATCATCTCTTTGAACATAACAGCTTGTTCGTTACCGATAGTTGCTTCAACAGTCGCTTTAAAACGTTCACGACGCTTAGCGTTCACGTCTTTAGCTGTTGGCAAAGGCATTTCTTCGATACGCTGACGAGTAGTACGCTCGATGGTGCTAAGCATACGACGCTCGCGGCCACGTACGAACATGATTGCTTTACCAGAACGTCCAGCACGACCAGTACGGCCAATACGGTGAACGTAAGATTCAGCATCAAAAGGAATATCGTAGTTGATTACGTGAGAGATACGTTCAACATCAAGACCACGGGCTGCAACGTCAGTCGCAACGATCATGTCTAATGTGCCGCGCTTAAGCTTGTCGACAACACGCTCACGCTGGGCTTGTGGAATGTCGCCGTTTAGAGCTTCACATTTCACGCCATTCGCTTTCATGAAATCAGCAACTTCTTCTGTTGCTTGCTTAGTACGTACGAATACCATCGTCGCATCGCAGTCTTCAACTTCAGTAATACGTAGCAATGCATCATTTTTATGTGCACCACCAACAAACCAATAACGCTGTTCAATAGTAGAAGCAGTCGCTGTTTTTGATTCGATTTTAATTTCGATTGGGTTGTTCAAGTGCGTAGAAGCAATGTGCTTAATCTGCTTAGGCATAGTCGCAGAGAACAAAGCAACCTGACGTTCTTTAGGTGCGTGACCCAAGATCCAATCTACGTCATCGATGAAGCCCATACGTAGCATTTCATCAGCTTCATCTAGAATAACTGCTTTAATATCAGTTAAAGACAAAGAGCCTTTTTTCAAGTGATCCATGATACGACCAGGCGTACCAACGATCCATTGAGCGCCACCACGGATTGCGCGAATCTGTGTACCGTAGTCTTGACCACCGTATACAGCAGCTACTTTCATACCTGGAGTGTGTTTAGCGTAATCTTCACACGCTTTAGCAACCTGCATAGCAAGTTCACGAGTTGGTGCAAGAACCAATACTTGAGGAGTACGGCTAGCCGCATCAGTGCGGGCCAAAATAGGTAAAGCGAAAGCAGCTGTTTTACCAGTACCTGTTTGTGCTAGACCTAAAACGTCCTTACCTTCTAATAAAGGTGGGATCGCTTGCGCTTGAATTGGAGAAGGTTTTTTATAACCCATACCGTCTAATACGCGTAGTAAGTTATCTGGTAAACCTAGGTCAGAAAACATTGGACCTTGATCTTCAGCTACTTCGGTAGTTACTTCTGTTGTTTTTGGAGTGTCAGACATCACGTCATCCTGTAGATAATACATAGGGCAGGAATTAGGGCTGAGCAATTACTATAAACAACAGATCACACTACACGATCAGTCCGCTATTTTTAGATAAAATAGCCAACGGGATGTTGAATTTTGCCTAGCCCAAAAAAACCAGCAGTTTTGAGAGAGGCGGATTATACGGATTTTTCAGAATAAATCGCCCTATTTCTACAACTTGTTACCAATTAGTCAGTTTTCTTGCCTTTTCTCTACTGACACCTTCTGTCACAGCTGTTTTTTATACTCATTCCTCACTTTATTAGACAAGGATTTACACAATGCCCATTTTAGAATTAGTCACATTCAAGCTGGCCAAAGGCGTGAGCAATGAAGAGTTTTTAGTGGAGAACGAACATTTGAACAGTTGGGTTAAAAGCCAACCTGGTTTTGAATACCGCGCCCTAGCGCAAGCAGAGGATGGCAGCTGGACCGATACCGTATTTTGGCAGAATATGGAAAACGCCAGTGCCGCGCAGCAAAGCTTTGGTGAAGAACCTAGCTTACAAGGTATGATGAAGGTGATCGATATGGAAAGTGTTAAAGTCGACCACCAGCAAATTCATACCATGCAAGCACCTGCTTAGCCCTAGTAAAAAGACGGAGAAAACAGTTCCATGCGCAAGTCTGAACGCCTATTTCAACTGGTTAACTTGTTGCGTGGACGTCGCACCGCCATTACCGCAGAGCAGCTAAGTGATGTTATGGAAGTCTCGGTAAGAACTATTTACCGAGACATTCAAGCCCTCACATTATCGGGCGTGCCTGTTGATGGTGAGGCAGGTATTGGTTATATGCTCAGACCTGGCTATCAGCTACCACCACTGATGTTTGATTTTGACGAGATGCAGGCGTTGTTATTAGGCGCTCGTATGGTTGAAGCTTGGACTGACCCAGATTTGGCTGCCGGTGCTAAGCGAGCGGTACAGAAGATTCGTGCGGTATTACCTGAGCCGTTATTAATTCAAGCCGATCGCCAAGCCTATCGAGTCCCTACCCTTAGCCCTCAACAACAACTCGGTGAAACTCACCGCACGATTCGACGCGCTTGCGAGCAACAACAAATTTTGAAGCTTCATTATACCGATGCGGATGATAATAAGAGCGAACGTAGAATCTGGCCTTTGGGCATGTTTTTTTGGGGTGAACGCTGGACGTTGGTCGCTTGGTGTGAGAAACGTGATGATTACCGTAACTTCCGCTTTGACCGTGCTATCAGTGTAGAAATCACCGATGAATATTACCCCATTAATGCCGAGCGCAATTTAGAGCACTACATAGATATGATGAAAAAGCTGTATGGGGGCCACTAAGTCTAGAGTGTGGTACACTTCGCGGCCAAATTTTAACCGTCTCTCGCTTTAATAAGAGACGCGTCAATTACTGACTATTAAGGATCTTCTATGTTTGATGTTAATGAATATTTCGACGGCAACGTTAAATCTATCGCATTCAAAGGCGAGCAGCTTGCTTCTACAGTAGGTGTTATGGCTCCAGGCGAATACGAATTCGGCACTAGCCAGAAAGAAGTAATGACTGTTGTTGCAGGCGCGTTGATTATTAAGCTGCCTGGTAGTGATGAGTGGAAGACTTTTTCTGCAGGTGAAAGCTTTAATGTTGAAGCTAACGTAAGCTTTGGTGTTCAGGTTAAGACTGATACTGCTTATCTTTGTACCTACGAGTAAGACGCACTAGATGTACCGCTATTAGGCAGAGCCCTTTTAGCGGTCGTTTCAACTGTAGTTTCAACGTGATTTCAACAATGCTTATGAATAAAGCTGTTCATGGCAATACGATGACAGTCACTCATTTCTAAAAACTGTGCCCCTAGCGCATATCCTCTTGTATTTTTAATCGTTGTTTCAGCTCTAGAACGAACCATTGCGGATAATTTAATTTTTTGATTAATGCCATAAACGTTAATTTCAAATGCCATTTCAATCATATCGCCGACTTTCAGATCATTCTCTGTTGTATTTATGCGGCAACCGCAAATACTGGCGTCGATCATTTCTGCTAGATTTTTTTTGCCATCAGTGGAGGTGATATCACAATGAACGTTAATGCGTGCTCGATGATTTCTTCTCACCTCTCCTGTAACCATAGAGCTAGGCATTTCAAGATGAAGATAATTAGACGGGCTGGAACAAAGGTCAGAAACGGTGGTGCGAAATGCACAGGCGCTATCGAGTTGTTCAATGAATAATCGAGCTTTTACTGCGGTATTTAATAATTCGTCGCTTAGTTTCAATTGTGGCGCTGAAACCATGATGGACTGGTTTGGACAGATTCCCCATAAATGATAACCACCATTTAAAGCCGGAAATCCTTCAAATTCTAAATGAAGACTTTGCCCTAGGCGTAAAGAATCTTCTAAAGAAGGTATTGCTACTTGTGATTGTAGAGCTTGGTCCATACTGTCCCTAAATACGGTGTCTTTAGTGTCAGTATAGACAAGCCCTGCCAATTACCAGCTTTTCTCGACTCTCTTATATATGAGCCTAAATTGAGCCTAGTGCTGGTGACCACCAATACCGTGAGCATGTCCGTGCTGAATTTCTTCTGCCGTTGCTTCACGAATATCTTCAATTTTTACTTCGAAGGTCAATTCTTTACCAGCGAATGGGTGATTCGCATCTACATCTACCATGAACTTACCAACTTTAATAACGGTTACTTGGCGCTGGCCCTGCTCAGTCTCTACATGGGCAACCATGCCTTTTTTCCATTTTTTAGCGCCTTGAAGGTGCTTCATTGGAACACGCTGCTTAGCGGTTTCATCGCGCAGGCCATAGGCCTTTTCTGGGGCAACTGTTACGATGAACTCTGCTCCCACTTCTTTATCCAGCATGGCTTCTTCAAGACCCGGAATGATATTGCCATGGCCATGCAGATAAGCCATTGCTTCGCCATCGTAAGAGTTTTCGATAACTGTTCCGTCAGCATCTTTAAGTGTGTAGTGAAATTGAACAACAGTATCTTTTGCAATAGCCATTTTGGGCTCCGTGTTTAAAATAATATAGAGGGACGTAAAAATGCGCTAGTATCGGTAAAGCACAAGCTTTACGCAAGTGATACTATGGGAAAGTCAGCTATCAAAAGATGATTACCTAGATGTTCGAAAAGAAAGATTTATTAGCACTGGCCAATGACTTTATGCCCTTCGGTAAATACCAAGGCCGTATCTTGATTGATGTACCTGAAGAGTACTTATTATGGTTTGCCAAGAAAGGCTTTCCAGAGGGCAAGTTAGGACAATTGTTATCCTTAGCCCTTGAGATCAAGATTAATGGCTTAGAATCGATTATTGAGCCACTAAAAAATAAAGATGCAAGCCAGTTTATTGCCAATGACTCCACCACGCGTCATTGATCTAGCCGGATAGAGGGATCGCTATCGGCTCATTATTATTGAATTGAAGAAGGAATTTTTAGCATGCGCATAGGATTATTAGAAACCGATGTTTTGTACGATGACTTAGTCGAAGATTATGGTTCGTACGGACTGATGTTTGAGAAATACTTCTCTCAATTGGATAGCACTCAGCTGAACAGCTCACCCTTAGAGTTTGTTTATTACCAAGTTCAGCTGGGAGAGTTACCGCTATTTTTAGACGAGTGTGATGCTTACCTTATCACGGGTTCCAAAGCAGGTGCTTATGAAGACCACGGCTGGATAACACAATTATCTAATTGGATTATAGAAGCACACCAAGCTAAGGCTAAAATTCTAGGTATTTGCTTCGGCCACCAGCTGATCGCTTATGCACTGGGTGGGCACGTTGAGGAAAGTGATAAAGGCTGGGGCATTGGCGTGCGCTCCTTACACACATCTTCTGATTCACCTTTTTCTCAACCGTTACCTAAGTATCTCGATTTAATTTATAGTCATAAAGATCAAGTCACTAAACTACCAAAAGGGGCCAATAACTTTTTGGCAGACAACTTTTGCCCTAATGCAGGCTTTACTATGGGTCAGCACATAGTCACGTTTCAAGGTCATCCTGAATTTAATGCTGAATATAGCCAGAGGCTATTGAGTCGACGAGCTAAAGTGATTGGCGAGCCTACTTATAGCAAAGGTATTGATTCTTTACGTCAAAGTACTGATGCGAATTTTATTGGGCGATTAATTCTGGATTTTTTACGACCTGCGCAGACTCGGCTAGAAGTTGAGAATTCGCAGGTTCAAATAGAAGAAGAGATGAACGAAAATAGTTAGTTTTTTAAGATTGCATATTGGCCGCTGAATTTAACCGCGGGTTTGATCTTAGGTTCAGCTTCGGGGTCAATTGCCATTACACAGCTATCATTATAGATAGCTGCTTCTAAACTAATTCGTGCTCGGCCTTTACGCTCAAAGTGTTCAAAGAAACTTGCAAGTTCTTCTTCACTAGGCGCATGACAAATTGCACGAATACGACCATCGACAGGCGCTAGGTATTTCATAGTGCCTTCAGTTACTACCTGATTACATTGAATAGCCTTTTCTTGGGTCTTTAGATAGATCATTCCCCAGCATGCCATCACCGCCGTATTATATAAGCTGCCACCAAAGGCCGTTTGTTTATCGTTAATATTCGGCTCTAATGGCGCGGTTAAAATTAACGTATCACCATCATAAGACTCAACTTCTAACCCCATAAACTGAGTAATTGGAAGGTGACTGATAAAAAACTGTTTTAGTTTTTCGCTAACTTGTTCTGGACTTAGTGTTGTGTTCATACTGAGATCTTTTGAAGAGTGAAGCTATCTATAGCAAATCAATTATTTGTTGGGCAGCATTATAGGGCGTGGTTTTATTATTTAAAACCTCATCCTGCAACTGGGGTAATTTTTGCTTTACATCAGGATTTTGTTTTAGCTTAAGCTCTAACATTTCGTGAATTAATTTATTTAACCATTCGCTATTTTGACGCGCACGCTTTTCGTCAAACGAGCTAATGCCGGCATTAATATTTTCTTTGGCCGCTTTGTAATATTCAACAACCATATTCCACACATCTTCGATGCGTTCTTGATTCAGAGCAGAGCAGGTTTCTACTCGCGGAGTCCAGAAACTATTTTGCTTCATTAGTTTAAAAGAATTTTTATAATGCCCTTGGGTTTGTTTAGCTAAGTTCAAACTTTCGCCATCGGCTTTATTAATCACCAAAGCATCGGCTAACTCCATAATGCCGCGTTTAATACCTTGCAGCTCATCTCCAGCATTGGGCAACATAAGTACCAAGAAGAAATCGACCATAGCCGCCACTTCGTATTCAGACTGGCCTACGCCAACGGTTTCTACCAAAATAACGTCATAACCAGCCGCTTCACATAGCAGCATAGTTTCACGAGTTTTTTGCGCGACGCCACCCAAGGCACCTTCGCTAGGCGATGGGCGAATAAACGCATTATCTTCACGGGATAACATTTCCATACGGGTTTTATCCCCAAGAATACTACCACCACGTAACGGTGAACTTGGATCAACCGCCAGTACGGCTACTTTTTTGCCGAGACTAATTAGCTGCTGGCCAAATGCTTCAATAAAAGTCGATTTACCCACTCCTGGAATACCAGAGATACCAATACGAATGCTTTTACCCGTATCTGGTAAAAGTTGATTGAGAACCTCTTGCGCTTCTACGCGGTGCTTATCGAGTTTACTTTCAACTAGAGTAATCGCTTTGGCCAATGCCCGACGATTACCACTTTTTAGTTTTTCTAAATCAATCATTGATTGGCCTACTGTCGAATCATTAAGATTGAGCATCTTTAATGGCTTCAAGAACTGAGCGCGCACTGACAGGAATTTTAGTTCCAGGACCAAAGATTCCTTTCACTCCAGCTTCCCATAGATGATCGTAATCCTGCTTAGGAATTACTCCACCAGCAACAACAATAATGTCCTCCGCACCTTGTGCTTTTAACGCTTCGATCAAAGCAGGTACTAATGTTTTGTGACCTGCTGCTTGCGACGAAACGCCCACTACGTGAACATCATTTTCCACAGCTTGCTTAGCCACTTCTTCAGGGGTGGAAAACATTGGGGATAAGTCGATATCAAAACCAACATCAGCAAACGCTGTGGCAATGACTTTAGCACCGCGATCGTGGCCATCTTGGCCCATTTTACAGACTAGCATGCGTGGACGACGACCTTGCTCAGTCTCAAAGCTTTCAATGTCAGACTTAATTGCTTGCCAATCAGCATCGTCTTCATAAGATGCGCCATATACACCTGAGATAGTACGAGCTTCGGCTTTATAACGTCCGAATTCTTCTTCCATAGCGTCAGAGATCTCACCAACGGTAGCGCGCAAACGTGCAGCCTTCACACTTAAGTCTAGCAGGTTGCCTTCGCCTGTTTTAGAAGAAAGAGTAATCGCGGCTAATGCGGCTTTAACAGCTGCACTATCACGGGTCTCTTTAATCTCTGTTAAGCGCTCTATTTGCGATTCACGTACGGCAACATTATCAACTTCAAGAATGTCTAAATCTGCTTCTTCATCAAGCTGGTATTTATTAACACCAACAATAACATCCTCACCACGATCTATACGGGCTTGTTTTCTGGCTGCTGATTCTTCGATACGAAGCTTTGGTAAGCCTTCTTCAATGGCTTTTGCCATACCGCCTTTTTCTTCAATCTCTTCGATCAGGGCCCAAGCTTTATCAGCCATTTGCTGAGTTAAGCTTTCCATCATATAAGAGCCGCCCCAAGGATCGACGACTTGAGTGATACCGGTTTCTTCTTGCAAAATGATTTGAGTATTACGCGCAATACGCGCGGAGAATTCTGTCGGTAGTGCAACCGCTTCATCTAATGCATTGGTATGCAGAGACTGTGTACCACCAAATACAGCGGCCATCGCTTCAACCGTCGTACGCACGACGTTGTTATAGGGATCTTGTTCTGTCAGTGACCAACCTGATGTTTGCGAGTGCGTTCGCAACATAGAAGATTTTGGATTCTTGGGATTAAATTCCGCCATGATGCGGTTCCACAATAAACGTCCTGCGCGCAGCTTAGCGATCTCCATATAGAAGTTCATGCTGATCCCCCAGAAGAAAGATAAACGTGGTGCAAACGCATCCACATCTAATCCTGCTGCTAATGCAGTACGCACATATTCACGACCATCACTTAAGGTATAGGCTAATTCTAGTGCCGCATCAGCACCAGCTTCTTGAATGTGATAACCCGAGATAGAAATACTGTTATATTTCGGCATATTGCCCGAAGTATAAGCAATGATATCACCGATGATTTTCATCGAAGGCGCTGGTGGGTAAATATAGGTATTACGCACCATGAATTCTTTTAGAATATCATTTTGAATGGTGCCAGATAATTTTTCCTGGCTGACACCTTGCTCTTCAGCAGCCACGATATAATTTGCAAGAATCGGTAACACAGCACCGTTCATCGTCATCGATACTGAAACTTTATCCAATGGAATACCATCGAATAAAATTTTCATATCTTCAACAGAATCAATTGCAACCCCAGCCTTACCTACGTCACCCGTTACTCGTGGGTGATCTGAATCGTAACCACGGTGAGTGGCCAAATCAAATGCGACAGAAACACCTTGTGCACCCGCTGCTAAGTTTTTACGATAAAAGGCATTCGATTCTTCTGCTGTAGAAAAACCTGCATACTGGCGAATTGTCCAAGGACGACCTGCATACATAGTTGCTTGCGGACCACGCACATAAGGCGCAAGGCCTGGCATGGTATTAGCGAACTCAAGATCTTTCACGTCGTCTTGAGTATAAAGAACTTTAATTGGCACACCTTCGGGGGTATGCCACTCCATTTCTTCTGGTGTTAAGCCTTTCATTTGTTTTGTTGCTAAGGCCTGCCACTCCGCTAGGGTATACTTTCTTTCTTCAGAAGCGTTTTCTGCAATTGGTTTTTGATCAGACATTAGTGCTCACCCTCTACATCTTGCGGTTGGTTTAATTCGATTAAAACACCATCACACGATTTAGGGTGAATGAAAATAACCTTACAGTTATGCGCACCCAGCGTTGGAGCTTCTGATAAAAACTGATAGCCCTTTCCTTTTAAGTGCTCAATATCTGCTTCGATATCATTACTGCGAAAACACAAGTGATGCAGACCCCCACCCTTTTTATCCAAATAACCTTGAATAGGACCTTCACCATTTAATGGGTGAACAAGTTCAATGCTGGTTTCAGGTAATGGAAAAAAAGCAGTACTGGTTTTAGCCGCAGGCACGTCTTGCTGGCCTTTAAAGGGAAGACCAAAATCTTCCATAAAACGCTTAATCGCTTTTTCTAAATCAGGCACCGCAATGGCGATGTGGTCTAATGCAACTATCATAATCCAATTTTCCTATTTAGAGGCCGTTATAAAATTGATTGAATTTAAGAACTCTGATGTTTGCTTCTCAATTCTAGTTTTAATAACTTCTGGCGATTCGACAACAGCTACTTCATCTGGAGTAATTTTAAATAAGACCTGACCTTTACTGATAATGGCCCCATCATCCTCAACCAAAATTTTATCCACAGTCCCAGAGAAAGGTGCATTGACCTTATTGAACATTTTCATTACTTCAATAATGTAAAGCGGCTGTCCTGCTTCAAAGTGAGAGCCCTGCTCAACAAAAGAAGGTAGGCCTGGCGCTTCACAGGAATAGAACATACCGCCTGTTGGCGCTAATATTTCATCACTTTTAGCAACTAACGGTGGGACTAGCACCTTGGCCATCGCTACCTGTAGCTCTTTCTCTAATAATGAATCAGGAATGTGCACAGTTAAGTCTTCGTTAGCTTTCAAATCAAAGAATTGAGTATTAAAACCGATAAATGGCAATAAGGATAAAATTTCATTCCCTGCTTGATAACCTAAGTGAGCTGATTGAATAGCAAGCCATTGCTCATTATTAACATGCTCAGAAGGTGATTTTTTATTCGCTAATAGCTTACACAGCTCAAGATAATTTGAAGTTCCTAGAACACTTTCTAGTTCAGCATAAAAATCTAATGCTTGAGTTAAAATTTCATGATCATGATCCCAAATCATGCTCGCTGCTGGACTGTCAGCATTGAAATTCATATTTAAGAAGTGATACGTACCTGCGAGCACTTTAATTGGATTTTCAGACCAACTAATTTCACCCCTCGCCGTCAGTTCAAAGTTCTTTTGATTCAGACTCAGCCAACCCGCCAAAACATGAGCTTCTGCCATTAAGCTTTCTAACGGACGTATTAACAATAAATGCTTACGCGTTAATACTTCATGCAGTGCAGTTTTCTCATCCGCATCTTTAATATCTGCCATGGCTTGTTTGCAAATCTGAGCATAAGCAAAATTAAGATCGAGGTTATTCGATTTTTGTTTTAATAAACCGACTGCCGTCAAATACGGTACGATAAAGCCTGTCGTTGGACGAGCATTAATATTGTTGCCTAAAAACCAATTCACTAAACCATAATGAAATTCTAAGTTAGTGGCTAAATCTTTACCTGTTAGCTCAGTCGTACGTAAAATTTCACTCAGTCTTTGGTAACTATCCAGACGATCTTGACCAACTGTTAATAGCAAAGCAATATTACTATCGTAAGCCCCTGCTAAGTGGTACTTCATAAATACGTCAGTATCGGGGTTATGCAAGCTTATACCTTGGTCATCACGAATTTCACCTTCACGAGCATCAGACCAGTTTTCAATGATACCGCCAGCATGAGGGGCTAATGCTTGGTTCGTTGCGTTTAAGCGCGCTTCTACAGAGGCATTATTACGTTTGATACGCTCAGGTTTTGGTAAGCGTGGGCCGTGGGCGGCAAGTAATACCATTGCTTCTACTAGAGATTCAATGACAAAAAATTCAGCAGCATTTTCTGGATTAACAAATTTCAGCGCATAACATAATTCAGTAACGCGATGCTCTACTTGAATGCGGGTATTCATTTCCATAAAGAAATGTTTATCGCGATCAACAATACACTCAAATGTCGACACACTATCAAGACCTACAGCTTCACCGAATATTTCTGATTGCTGTTCCATTGCATGCAGCGTTTTCAAGTCTTGAGTTAATACTTTTGCTTCAACATCACGGCCAGCTTTTACGGCCTCGGTTAAAGCAGTCTCAAGCTCTTCTGTGGTGACAGAGACCTCTAATAATTTCTGCTCGTGCATTTGCAATGAACAGTCGCGACCACCAAGAGCCAAGCTCCACTCACCGTTACCAATCACTTGAATTTCTTGGTGACGAGTTGTTTCGATGTTTAATTCAATCAAAACATTTTTATTATCCCCAAGACCTGTCGCTTTTACTTCGTTTAGAATTTCTAAAATCAAAGATGGAGCTTGCTCTGCTACTTGAAATATTTGTTCTTCAACATTACCTTCCATCGTATTTGGATTCGGCAATATTCGCTGACCTTTACCGCCACCACCACCAATGCACTTAAGGCGAATACGGTTTTCAGGGTAATCACGACTCATGACTATCACTTGCTCACGAATCGTTTCTTGTAATTCTTCAATAGTATAAAGATCAACACCTTTTTTATAGCTCGCCGCTAAAACCACATCAGCCTTTTCAACGAGAGTCTCTGCGCGATTAAATAGTTCTTGATCAAAAATCCCTTTACCTGAGCCAAGATTTTCTTTTTTAACTAAGGCTAATAATGCTTTCTCGTCACTGTGCTTTTTAACTAGAGTAATCGCAGTGGCGTTATCAATTCCAGGAGTTACACTGACACCAACTTTTAAAGCTGTACGCTTTGCTTCGTCTTTTAAGCCTGCATCGTGAACTGTTTTAGAGCATGGACCAATAAAATTAAGGCCCGCGTCTTCCATAGCGGCAACCATAGATTCATCTTCAGCCATAAAACCATAACCCGTGAAAATAGAGTTATAGTTATTTTCTTTGGCAATACTAATAATTTGCTGAATACGAACGTTACGTTCTTCTTTATCTGCACCAGTATAGTCTGGTACACGGTGAACACGCTTAGGATCAGTTAGCTGACGCAGCTCTGGTGCTAAAGCGTTTTGATAGACAATAGAATCTTTCTCTGACAGAAGGATACCGTAATGCTCTACACCCATTTCTTCAAATACGTCCATAGCCTCTTTACGAATCGGGCCGCGACAGATTATTAACGGGCGCATCTCGCTGCATTCAAAACTCTGTGCCCATTCATTATTCGCATTGGCTAGTCGACGGTCTTTATGAATAAGAGGGTTGTTTAAATAATAATCGTTGCTCATGTTCTAATCCTATTAAGCAAATCGTTTGCTCTAAATTCTGTTTATTTTGATGCTTCGTATTTACTAAATCTGTTAATAATTGATCTAGTGGAATTCACGCTGAACGGCATTTAACGGTTCAGGTGTGTAATGACGTAAATGAAAACTCATGTTTTCACATAAGACCTTACGCAAATCACTTGGCATCACAATTTGAGAAATAGAACCTAAGCTCAATGCTTCGTTCGGATTCATCAATTCTTCTTCATAGCGCTTGGCTAATAAAGCTTCTTGCTCTTTCGCCCACTCGGCATTTTGTTCTTTATTTTTTACGGCACTACGAATTGCACGTAATTCATTCTTATACACAAATTCTACCCCCGCAGGCCCCATAACAGCAGCACGAGTCGAAGGTAATGCAATTACAAAATCAGCACCCGTCGGGTAATTGTTATAAGAAGCGTACGCGCCACCAAAGGCATTACGAATAATCAATAAGAAACGTGGAGTGCGCAAATCGATAATCGCATCCAACATCGCACGACCCGCCTGTACGATACCTTGCGCCTCTTGATCCTTGCCTGGTAAGAAACCAGTAGTATCTTCCATAAAGATGACTGGAATGTTGTATAGATTACAGAAGCGGATAAAGCGTGCATTTTTATAGGCTGCTGCAATATCAATTTGACCAGAGGAAACTGCTGAATTATTCGCTACAAAACCAATTACGTTACCGCCCATTCGCCCTAATGCAGTAATTGTATTACGAGCACGGTCTGGTTGAATTTCCATAAAATCACCATGATCACATAACTGCTGAATCATAATGGTGACATCGATAGGGGTATTGAAACCACTTGGGCTATTGAAGGCTTTCTTCAATAGAATATCCACATCCCAAGTTCTACGATCAACAGGATCTGAAGTTTCTTGGAAAGGGGCAAATTCACTATTATTGCTAGGAATGTAATTTAATAAGCGCTTTACTTTTTTTAATGCACTTACTTCATCTTTAACTACGAAATCGGTAACACCGCTTTGACTATGAACATTTGGGCCACCTAGCTCGTCAGGTGTTACATCCTCCCCTAGTACCGACTTAACAACCCCAGGGCCTGTTAAACCAAAAAAGGTATCGTTTGGCTGAATCATGAAACTACCTTGGCGTGGTAAATAAGAACCACCGCCTGCGTTAAAGCCAAACATACACATAATCGAAGGCACTACACCGCTAATTTTACGTAAAGCGGTAAAAGCTTCAGCATAACCATCAAGACCGCCCACACCCGCAGGTACATAAGCACCAGCACTGTCGTTAAGACCTACTAAAGGAATTTTACGCTTACCAGCTAGCTCGAACAGCCGCGCTAATTTTTTACCGTTTGTTGCATCCATGGAACCTGCACGCACAGTAAAGTCATGACCATATAGAGCAACATCACGACCATTAATCTTAACGACAGCAGTAACAAGAGAAGCACCGTCTAGGTTTTTACCCCAGTTTTGAAATAATACAGTTGGGCTTTCATCTGTTAATACAGATATACGCTCCCAGATCGTCATACGCTTCTTAGCATGCTGACGAGTAATGGCATTAACACCCGCCGCTTTTTGCGGACGCTGAATTAGTTTATAACCCTGCTTTAAGCTTTCTTCATATAGACCTGGCTCATAAGAGGCTTGACCAGGAATACTGAATTCAACTTCTTTCTCTTTGCCAAAGGGATTGGTCAAAGTTGCTACTGGCTTTACTGTCTGTGCTTTGTTTGCTTTTGTCATGCGCTAGAATTCCACCGAGATCTTTAGGATCCCTTTTATTATTAGCCTGCCGTACATAATCAGCGCTTTGCTGAAAATCGTACATGATAAATTTTCATCTTAATTTGTGCATAGATAATAATGAAGAATGTCTATCTTGTGAATAGCCAAATTATTTTTATACTTTGCATTAAAAACAGATAAAACCAGTACTTATAAAGGATTAAAGCTATAAATCAGTGATTATGGTGACATATTTTCTAACCTTTTATACACATATCCGCTCACACCACTCACTCCACTTTCAGATAAAGGACACAAAAACGCTCAACACTTAAAGCCTTTTATTTTTAAATATTCAGCCCCTGTGAAGAAGTGTAAAAAATAACCAGTTATCTTTCATAATCACAGATTAAGAGTATGATTAAAATTTAACCAATTAATTAATGAGGCCACATGAATTCAATCACTACAGGGGTCAGCCCATTAATACCCAATAATCGACCGTCAGCCAACAACCCTTCTACGCTACCTGTCGAAAAGCCAAAAGAGGTAGACAACGATCAACTACGACAAGGCGTTGTTAGTGCGGTTGAAACAAAGCAGCAAAAAGATTTAGCTGAGCACTTTATTAAGGCAACAGCCAATGCTAACCAAAACAATGATTCAGATGAGGATTTTGGCTTAGGTGATGCTCAAGATATTGCCCAATTTGCTAGGCGAGTCAACGTTGTTGAAGTTATCGATCAAAATGATGGTAGCCAAATTAAAGAAGTTGCCGAGAATCGAAGGGAGAAAATAGAAACTTTCTTCCGTGAAATTCATAACCCTGATGAAGTGAGTGCAGGTCAGAGTATTGATAGCTTAGCTTAGGTCTAACATCTTATCTATAGCCTCGCACTGCGGGGCTTTTTTTTGCGTGCTGTTTATAGACTTAGCCTGCTCTAAACCTTCCGTTGCATTTTCTCCAGACGAAAAAAAACCCTAACAGGCAGCCCTGTTAGGGTTTTTAGAATAAGAGCCTGACAATGACCTACTCTCACATGGGGAAACCCCACACTACCATCGGCGCGACTGCGTTTCACTTCTGAGTTCGGGATGGGTTCAGGTGGTTCCACAGTGCTATTGTCGTCAAGCAAAACTGGTGCTTTATGATTTGTCTTATTGCCTTCATTCTCTTTTTAAGAGAAAAAGGCTGCATTCACTTAGCTAATAGACATGTATGTATTAACAATACTTTCTATTTAGAAAAAAAAATCCCCAACCAGCTCTCTTGTTAAAAAGAATCGATTAGGGATTTTTAGAATAAGAGCTTGACGATGACCTACTCTCACATGGGGAA
>ERZ1027231.15-NODE-15-length-157189-cov-29.855677_pt1 | contig 157189 bp, 134 predicted proteins | sample MGYA00520866_ERZ1027231 | MGnify/ENA primary metagenome ERZ1027231 (study PRJEB33311, sample SAMEA4378411) | marine metagenome | biome: Marine biome; feature: Fjord; material: Water | collected 2014-07-20T08:00:00Z/2014-07-... | depth 75 m ...
TGATATATCGAACTGTATTGAGCAGTTTTTCTATTTTTCTACAGCCTGAACGCCTACTTAAGCGGAAAAATATAGTTGGCTAAAATATTGAACGGAGTGAAAACAGCCAGCTGTATTTTTTCCGTTTGAAGTTCTTGTTATGTGTGATTAATTATAATGAATCCCCACCCATATTCCCCCACACTTTAGAGAAGCCAAAAGTATTGAATTTAACTATTCTTTTCTTTGAATCTAGAAAGTTGATTGCTACAAGCTCATCTTTTTTAAAAGAATCAGCTAAATAAGTTCTCCCTCCATCCGATTTTACGACAAAAGTGGATCCTGTTCCGTCACATTTTTTGTAGAACATTACATTCTGATTAGAAATATTTAAATTAACTTCATTTATGGTGCCTTTCACACATTTTTCAGGTGTGTAAATATAAATATCAAGACCCCTTTGGGTAAGTAATATTTGAGCCATGAACTCATCCCCCATGCTTAAATCACCTTTAGAGAAAACTACTCTAGCTGTTTTAGGTGTTGCCCCCTCACCATACCCTTGATGTATTGTCATAATCTCATCTTGAAATTCAGAATAGTTATATTCTGTCATATCAGTCGAAAAAGCATGATTTGATGTGCAAAACAGCATCAACATAGCAAATAAAGTTCTATTGTTCATTAGGTACCTGAAAGTTAATTTAGCAAAAGCACATCACGCCCGCAAAACGGGCGAGGAGCGCAGTGACGAGGGCAACCGTGCTTGCAACTGTTATGTACTGACATGGAGTGATCTATATTTCTTGGAATTTAATTACATTTCCAAAGCCTAATAACTCTTCAGCTTTTTGACATACATCACTTTCTGTATAGGCAGAAATCTGTATGGTTTTACCCGACTGATCGATCGCAATATATATTTTCATATAAAACCCTAATCTATTTCAAATCCATAAAATAAAAAACGAATCAAGTCTAAGCGTCTCATTTAATAGAGATATTATAATTGGTAAGGTGAAGGATACTAACGACATATAGGAATAGCGTTCATTACCACAAGGAATACCATTTCTGTCTGACTTAAATGGTAAGTAGTCATGCTGAGCTATAACGCCAATATAATGGGCGCGCGGCTTTTTGCGCGTCCAGCCAGCTTTGCTGGCGATCATTGATATTCTTGTTATGGTTTGTAGCCATAGACCTTAATACCTTCAGGTGTAACATCGTAAACAAAGTTACCTGTCTCATTCAGCTTTCGCTCTACCATATCAATATCTTGTTTATGGTACTTGATAGGTGCGTTTTTATATTGGGAATACCCATGTTCCTTAGGAATCACAAGCCATTCAATTAATTTGAATTCAAACGGGCCATTAAGTGCACCGCAATCACCTACGTAGTCTTCACCAAGTTGCTTAATATCAGGAAGAAAACCCTTTATAGGGTCATTATCGTTAACTAACTTCCATATACAAAAGTCGAAGTCTAAAGCACCTTCGTGAATTCCGGAAAAGAACTTTCTCCATTTAGAGTTCGACATACACGAAACACTAAATTTTTTAATATCATTTTCGATCATGAAGTACTGCCATAACGCTTTTGTTGTGGGGCGCTGAAAGCGTCCAAGCCCCGAAGGGGCTGAACCACCAACTTTTTGTTAGCTGTGAATACCGAGTACATTTTTTAGTTCCTTAATATCTTGTGGCCCACTATCAGCCCCAAAAAATAATACGTCTTCAGATATTCCAGTTTTTTCAGAATACAACCCGAATACAAAATCCCTGCCATATTTTTTACCCAAGCAATATAACTTATCTACTGCCAAATAAACTAAATCAAATGGTTCCAAGTTAAAATTTATGCCCAAATCCCATTGCTCCATATCCTCTGGCAATAAATCAGGTGTTCTCTCATGGCGAGAATTAACGACCTTTACGGAAAGGCTATTAATGGATATCCACTCATCTAACTCTTTAGTAAGTTCACTCTCAAACTCTTGGACATCTGATCCATCGATATAGATATAAACTTTCATAAATTATCACTTAAATTCGATTATTACTTACAGCTAACAGTGAGTTATACGAACGCGGTTCGCATAACTCCTTATATCTGGGAAAGGCGAATGAGCTGAAATTTTCTTAGAAATCATACGACTATCCCTGTTATTGATACCGCCAACACTATATTCACCGTTCGCTTTTGTCAATTTGATATCCATTTCAGTTCTCGTTCGCTTAACCAACCTATTTCAATATCACCTTGTATTACCTTTAGATTTCAATAAGTTAGAAATACCCCCCAAAAGTGTTAGGCGCCCTTGTCTATTCGTAACTTGACCTATGTGTAACTCACAGCTTTATACTGTAAGCTGAATAAAGACGACAAGAATGAGTAATCGGCTTATGACCTCTTTAACAGTTTCTCAACTAGCCAAGCAGCTAAGCATCAGCGCTGATACCGTACGTCATTATGTGCGTAGCGGTTTAATCAATCCTGAGCGTGACCCCGACAATGGCTATAAACGCTTTAATAACGAAGATATTAAGCGTCTACGTTTTATCCTACAGGCCAAGTCCCTCGGGTTTTCTCTCGCCGATATTCACACAATTTTAAATCAAGCCAGCCATGGTGAATCCCCCTGCCCTCAAGTGCGCACCATTATGGAAGTTCGCTTAGAAGAAACGGCGGCCAAGATTGCCGCGATGCAGGCCACCTATCAGCAAATGCAAGAGGCGATGCAGCGCTGGCAAACTCAACCTGATTGCACGCCCACAGGTGAACATATTTGCCATCTGATTGAAGGCTTCTCCAATCAAGCGTGTGATTTCAAACAAGAAGGATGTTGTCATGAGTGATTGCTGCGGCACTAAACCCGAGAAGAAAGCGAGTTTTGATTGGATCTTATGGGGCTCTACTAGCCTAGTTCTGGCCTTATTTATCGCCAGCTTTTTTACCACTGGCCATCATGATTCAGCGACCTGGTTATCTACCATGAGCAATACCGCTGTCGAAATGATACACGCTATGTGGTGGGGCATCCTATTTGGCATAGTGGCCGTTGGCTGGTTAAATCGTATCCCCAGAGAAGTGGTGATTGCCGCATTAGGCCCAGGCCATACCAAGCGCGGAATTTTCAGAGCAACCTTAGCAGGCTTACTTTTAGACTTGTGTAATCACGGCATTCTTATGGTGGCGATGAAGCTATACGAACGTGGCGCAAGTCTTGGCCAGGTGATGGCATTTTTAATCGCCAGCCCTTGGAATTCTTTTACCCTCACCTTGATTTTAATCGGTTTAATCGGCCTACCTTGGACCTTAGCATTTATTGCTTTTTCTATGGTCATCGCTTGGATCAGCGGTATGATTTTTGACCGTTTAGAAATGAATGGCACTCTGCCGTTAAATCCTTATAAAGAAGATTTACCCGAAGACTTTCACATGTCCAGTACGTTAAAAGATCTGGCCAAAAATGGCGACTATTCATTTAAGGCAACGTTAGCCATGCTATGGGATGGAATAAAAGGGGCGCGCATGGTGATTCGCTGGATTATGTTCGGCGTAGTACTGGTTGCGTTAATTCGCGCTTTTGTCCCTATGGATATTTTTGCTGACTGGTTTGGTGCCAGTATTGCTGGGTTATTACTAACCTTATTAGCGGCTACCATTATCGAAGTGTGCTCTGAAGGCTCTACCCCTATAGCGGCCGATTTGGTTAATCGCGCAGGCGCACCGGGCAATGGTTTTACATTTTTAATGGCGGGAGCTGCAACAGATTATACGGAAATTATGGTGATTAAAGATACGATGAAGAGTTGGAAGATCGCTCTCTTTTTACCGCTAATCACTGTGCCGCAAGTTTTGTTTATTGGCTGGGTAATGAATGTGATGTCTTAGACCCAAATCAAGCTCGGGGGATTTGTGGTTTACTCAATGCCTCACATACTCACGTAATGGCTTATTAGAACTGCACAATAGTATCGCTCAAGCCGAGCTAGCCCAGCAACAGGTCACCGTAACCGATCGATTACGCCAAGGGGAATATCAGCGTTTTGAAGCCGGGGCCAGTGATATGTTTCGCTTCAACATACGTGAACAAATGGCTGCACTATTCATTAAACAACTCTAGCTTTTGCACTAGGCACGACACAAGTTCTTAATAGTCGCTTTGACCTCGTTCATACCGGATTTAATTACCAAGTGAATATCATCCATGGTAATTAAATCCTCAGACTTCCCTGCAGCAGGATTTACTACCAAGCATAAACTTGCATAAGGAATATTCAATTCACGCGCTAAAGCAGCCTCTGGCATGCCAGTCATACCCACAAGATCACAACCATCATTTTCTAAACGCTTAATCTCGGCAATGCTTTCTAATCGCGGCCCTTGAGTTGCCCCATAAACCCCGAAATCACTAAAGCCATTAACCAGCTGTTGAGATGCAAGCACCGCTAACAAGTTTTGGCGTAAGTCTTCATCATAAGGGTGGCTAAAGTCGATATGATCAAGTGGTTTATAACAGCCATCAAAAAAAGTATTTTCTCGGCCTTGGGTATAATCGATGATTTGGTGTGGTACTGAGATATGACCTGCAATGGCGTTACTGTGAATTCCGCCTACTGCATTTACAGCGATAATTTTCTCCGCGCCTAATTGCTGCAACGCCAATAAGTTTGCGCGATAGTTTATTTTATGCGGAGCAACCGCATGTGGATGACCGTGGCGAGCCAAAAATAACAAGCGAGTTCCGTTTAGCATGCCTTCTACAATGTCAGAACTCGGAGCACCTAAATCAGTCGACAGCAGAACGTGACGCTGAATTATCTCTAACTCTTCAAATTCTGTTAAACCCGTGCCGCCGATAATCGCGATTGTCTGCAAGGAGTGCCTCTTACTTTTTATTGCTAAGTTTGTTATCAGAAAATAAATCAGCACACACTACTAAGTGATTTTCCCAGGCAGTGCTAGCGTACAGATCTTTCTCAATTGATGATTTTGCACACATGCTCTGCAGGCTTAATAATGGCCACTGCTGTTCACGCACAGTATCAACAATCTCTTGTGCCGCTTCACGCTTGTTGCAAATCAACAGCACATTACAACCCGCATCTTTTGCTTTTTGTGCACGTATACTTGGGCTTCCAGATGCCGCAGCCCCTTCCATTGATAAGTCATCACTGTATATCAAACCTTGAAAGCCCATATCTTGACGCAAAATATCTTTCAACCACAACTTAGAAAAGCCCGCAGTAGATTCAGCATCAACATCGGTATAAATAACATGCGCCGGCATAATCGCCGCCAACTGGTTATCAGCAATCAGTTGTTTAAAGGGAATCAGGTCGTTCTTTTCTAATGATGAAAACGAGCGAGAATCTGTTGGTAGTTCTAGATGAGAGTCTGCAGTGACATGACCATGACCTGGAAAATGCTTAGCCGTAGCCGACATCCCAGCCTCAGCCATCCCTTTAATAAAAGCTTGGGAAAGCGCTAATACGTGCTGTGGTTCTGCTGCAAAAGCACGATCACCAATCACTCCAGAGCGACCAAAATCTAAATCCAATACCGGAGCAAAACTTATATCGACCCCATGATGGATAAGCTCCGCCGCCATCAACCAACCTAAAGAAAACGACTGTTTGAGGGATTTTTCAGCATCTTGCAGATAAGCTTTACCAAGTTGCCCCATCGCAGGTAAACGTAAAAAGCCTTCACGGAATCTCTGTACTCGGCCACCTTCTTGGTCTGCCGATATAATCAAATCACTGCGCAATTGTTTAATGCTGCGACATAGATCTTTCAATTGAGAAGGATCACTATAATTACGAGAGAATAAAATAATTCCAGCAATTTCTGGCTGCAATAAAAACTGTTCATCTTCAGGAGTTAACACTAAACCTGCAACATCGGCCATTACACAGATCGACATGGAATCCTCGCAAACGTTGATTCTTGAATCCACACGGGACTACCAACTTCCAATAAATTAAACAGCGCTATTACATCTGAATTGCGCATACGAATACAACCATGAGACTCAGGCACACCCATTGGCTCACTGTCAGGCGTCCCATGAATGTAAATATATCGACGCATACTATCCACATCACCAAGGCGATTACGCCCAAGCTCGCAGCCGCTCAACCATAAGATTCGCGTTAAAATCCAATCTCTATCGGGGGCTTCTTTCGCTAACTTATCGTTATAGATTTCACCTGTTGGACGCCTGCCAATAAAAACACTATTTATTGGCTGTTCAGCTCCAATTTTTGCACGTATTTGATGCCAGCCAATAGGGGTTTGATTCGAACCCTCTTTTTGACCGATGCCTAATTTAGCAGTCGATATTGGGTATTCAATATACTCTTCATCCAGCTTTATACGCAGCAGCTGATCTTGAATGGAAACTTCAATCGAAGGTTTATTGATCATTCTTATCTGCTGCCATTAAGCCCGAAGCTAAGAAAGGCATCAGCTGACCAATAACATCTTTAACATCAGACTGCGTGCCTAAATCGTGATTTGCCATTGCCATTAAAGAATCGACACTCGACATGGTAAATACAGCGGCACCTAGCATGAAGTGGATACGCCAAAAACGCTCCATCGGTGTTAATTGTGGCGTAACTCGATTTACTTCCTTCATATAACGAGTAAATACTTCACCGTATTCACTGGTTAAAAATTTACGCAGGTGGCCCTGCCCCTGACTGTAAGCCAACCCCAGCAAGCGCATAAATACGCCAAACTTTTCAGGATTTTCTAGGCCCGACTTGGACAAGGTAATGACCAGTAATTTTAACAGTTGCTCAGGGGTATTTTCTTGCTGCTCGATTACATCTAACTGACCAGCAAACTGCACACTAAAAGGTGTAAGGTAACGAGCAAAAACAGCCTGTATCAAGGACTTTTTAGAACCAAAATGGTAGTTCACTGCCGCTAAATTCACGCCCGCTTTGGTCGTGATATTACGCAATGATGTCTCGGCAAATCCTTTCTCAGAAAACAATGCTTCCGCTGCATCTAAAATACGTTGAGCGGTATCTTTCTGTGCCATATCAACCCAAATTCTATATTAGTAAAATTCAAACATACGTTTTAAACGCTATCAGTGCAAGCACTTGTAAAGGGGAATAAGCAGATAGTTTTTAGTCACTATTTCCAATAACTACTTTACAGCCACAAAAACACTGTATATATTTACACCCACTGTATAAATAAACACCATCACAAATACACATAAAGACGAGAATTCAACATGATTAAGTTAACGGCTAGACAGCAAGAAGTTCTTGATCTAATTAAAAACGCCATCGTAACAACAGGCTTCCCTCCTACTCGTGCGGAGATTGCCGAGCAACTTGGCTTTCGCTCTCCTAATGCAGCAGAAGAGCATTTAAAAGCCCTAGCGCGTAAAGGTGCGATTGAGATGATGCCTGGGGCATCACGAGGCATTCGCATCATAGAAGAGCAACAACTAGGTCTGCCTATCATCGGCCGCGTTGCTGCAGGCGAACCTATTCTCGCGCAAGAACACGTAGAAGACCACTGTGAGATTCCTGCAAACTGGTTTAAGCCAAACGCTGACTTCCTATTAGAAGTTCATGGCGAAAGCATGATTAACGTGGGCATTATGGATGGCGACTTAATCGCGGTACACAAAACTGAAGTAGCCCGCAATGGTCAAATCGTTGTCGCTCGCGTAGAAGAAGATGTCACCGTAAAGCGCTATCAAAAGAATCGAAATAAAGTGACATTATTCGCTGAGAACGATGATTTCGATCCGATAGAAGTCAATTTGAAAGAAACTAACTTTTCAATTGAAGGTCTATACGTTGGAGTGATTCGCCGACACTAAGTTATTCGGCTAAATCTATTTAGTGTTAAATTTTCATTAATACAAGGAGTTCAGCATGCGTCAATTACCACTAGGAATTCAGAATTCCGAATTAGCTTTGAGCAGCGGCTTAATCACAGCGCAGCAGCCGAAGTCTGGTATTAGTGAAATTATTTTAGCAACAGATAGTGCTTTGCAGCCTATTTACTTATTGCCTATATTAGCTCAGATGTCTTTAGATAAACGCTGGCTGATGTGGATTGCTGATGAACCTTGCATTAACCGCAAGTGGGTTTCGGCATTGGGCATCGATACTGCCCAAGTACTTCACATCAATGCCGAAGAACATTGCCTATTACACGTTTGCTGTAAGGCACTTGCCGCAGGAACAGGGCACATTATTATTGAATGGGTGGGGAAAATAAGTGATGAGCAGCTTGCCCAGCTAGATGAAGCAGCCAAGCTAGGTAATAGCCATGGCCTTCTTATTCGTCGTCGTTAATGGCTATTATTAATGAATAAGACCAGGATTTTCAGGCTCAGTTAAAATGTCTTCATGCTCCATTTCTAGGCCTGATAGCTCACTAACCTTACTAACCCCTGCTTCAATCATGGCATGAGCGACTTCAATATGGTTATTCTTTAAGTTTTCTTTTGCTTCCGCCGAGAACTGAATCCTAACAATCATATCCTCTGAGGTATCGTCTGCTTTGCGCAGGCCAATATCACCATTTGATAACTCTACGATTTCAAAAAAATCAGCCATGCTTACTCTCTCACTCAACTCACATACAGTGGCGGGATTCTATCACCCTAGTTAACTTACAACTAACTTTCTTGGCGATTATTACGCTGTAAATCGATTATATCCGTTAATGCTTGGTACCAAATACGCAGTGGCAAGGAGCTGCCCGTTGTATCCTGTAGTTGAATCATCTGCGGATTAATCACTGCTTTAGAAACAGCAATAGCGTCTTTTTGCCCGCACTGATCGAAAGCTGATTGCATTTGGCTCAACCAGCTAAAATTATCCAACTCAAGCTGGTGTAACTCAGTCATTTCCCCTGTCGCAACAGAGGCTTTTTCTAACAGTTGCGCTAAAGAGTAAAACTCTTCCTGGCAGTGTGCGGTCTCAGCCAGCTCATGCAAATAAGATTGATAAGCGAGTACCAGCTGAAATACAACCGATTCTTGCAACCCAGAAAGCAAAGAGGCAACTACTTGCCCACTTTCCTCTTCTGATGCTTGCTCAAACGCTTCGAGCAATAGTCTCGCTTGATACAGCTTCTGATTACTATGAGCTAGCCATTGAGCCATTAAAAATCTACCTTCAAGCCTAAGTGCATGCCCTGCTCAAGGGTTACATCTTTACTCGTATCTTCAACATCAACCATGCTGTAACGATAACCCATGTAGACACGAGCGGTTGGCAATAAGGCGTATTGAATACGAATATCACTATCGATCAAGCTTTGCGTATCCCCAAAAGAGACAACACCTGGAGCGTAATAAGCATAACCCGCTAAACTAACGCCTTTGGTTTTAGGAATGTTATAACGAAGAAAACCACCCAAACCTAGCGCCACACCATCGTAGTCGTCAGCAACATAGCCAAAGATCTTACCGCCTACACCTAAATATAGCGGGCTGTTTGGTTCACGCATATCAACAACATGCATACCCGCTGACATTAGGTTTCCTTCTGTTTCATGATGCTGAATACTCGCACTGACATGCAAACCTGAACCTACTTTTGCCGCATCGTATTCAAATCGTGCAGCATCACTGGATAAACTAATATCCAAAGAACCGCCAGCCAGCGCACTCATACTGATCGTTAAAAACAGACTAGAACATATTAACTTTAAGGCTTTCATACTTATCTCTACCAAATTTTTTAAGCATGATACCAGAAGCACCGCTATTTCTTAAAAAAATGGCAAAAAAAAGCAGCGCTTTGAGCACTGCTTTTAATTTTTAGCCGAAATCAAACATCGAAGTTTATTATTTCATTAAGTCGTGAAGCAATTTATTTAATTTATTCACGTATTCAGCCGGTTTTTGTAGCTGGCTACCCTGAGCTAGCTGAGCCTGACCATAAATAACATGAGCCAAATCGTTAAAACGACTTTCATCCTGTTCTTTATCCATGGTTTCAATCAAAGGATGATTTGGATTTACTTCAAGCGTTGATTCAGCAGCTGGAATTTCTTGTCCCGCAGCGGCCAACATCTGACGTAAGTTATCATTCATATCGTTTTGGCCAACCACCAAACACGCAGGAGAATCGGTTAAACGAGCAGTTACGCGAACCTTGCTTACTTCACCTTCTAGCGCAGCAGCAATACGTTCAACCAAACTCTTATTATCTTCGGCTAAGGTTTCAGCAGCGGCTTTCTCTTCTTCCCCTGTTAGCTCATCAAGATCCAACTCACCTTTAGTAATATCTTGGAAAGACTTTTCATCAAAATTACCTAAGTGACTCATCATCCACTCATCAACACGCTGAGTAAGTAACAAGACTTCAATGTTATTCTTCTTAAAGAATTCTAAGTGCGGGCTATTGAATACGGCATCATAAGTTTCGCCTGTCACATAATAGATCTTCTTCTGATCTTCTTTCATGCGTGATACATAATCAGCTAATGTAACCGAATCACTGCTTCCTTCGCCCTGAGCACTATTATTAGTACTGGCAAAGCGGAATAAGTTAGCGATCTTTTCTTTATTAGCAAAATCTTCTGCAGGGCCTTCTTTCAACACTTCGCCAAATTGAGCCCAGAACTTCGCGTACTTCTCTTCGTCTTTCTTAGCCATCTTCGTAAGCATGTCTAAAACACGTTTAGTTAATGCGCTACGAATAGAATCAACGTTTTTATCTTGCTGAAGAATCTCACGAGAGACATTCAAAGACAGATCATTAGAATCTAAAATACCTTTTACAAAGCGTAAGTACAGCGGCAAGAACTGCTCAGCTTCGTCCATAATATAAACGCGCTGAGTATAAAGCTTAAGACCACGAGCAGCGTCACGATTCCACAAATCCATTGGCGCTTGTGAAGGAATATAAAGCAAACTGGTATAATCTAACTTGCCTTCAACCTTGTTATGAGACCAGGACAACGGCTCTTGCCAGTCATGAGAAACGTGCTTGTAAAATTCTTTATACTCTTCATCGCTGATATCAGATTTATTCTTTGTCCATAATGCTTGCGCATCATTAACGGCTTCTGGAATTTGCTTCTTCTCGCCATCAGCATCATCACTGCTAACTTCTTGCGGCAAGAAAATTGGAATAGCAATATGATCTGAATACTTTTTAATCAACGTGCGCAGACGTAGACTATCTGCAAACTCTGCTTCTTCATCTTTTAGGTGCAAAGTAATGCGAGTGCCACGCTCAGCTTTTTCGATATCTTCTAGGCTGAACTCGCCTTCACCTTGAGACTGCCAGCGGACAGCCTGATCTGCTGCTAAACCTGCACGTCGTGTTTCAACAACAACATCTTTAGCAACGATAAAAGAAGCATAGAAACCCACACCAAATTGACCAATAAGCTGTGAATCTTGCTTTTCATCACCACTTAGCTTGCCCAAAAATTCAGAAGTTCCCGACTTAGCAATCGTGCCTAAGTGGTTTACAACATCGTCACGGCTCATGCCAATGCCGTTATCTTCGATAATGACTGTTTTCTTTTCGGCATCAAAATCAATATGAATGGCTAATTCGCCATCACCTTCATACAAGTCGCCATTAGAAACAGCTTCGAACCGTAATTTATCACACGCATCAGAGGCGTTTGAAACCAATTCACGTAAGAAAATCTCTTTATTGGAATACAACGAATGAATCATTAGATGAAGTAATTGTTTTACTTCAGTTTTAAAGCCCATTGTTTCTTTTTGATTGGTCGTCATTAAATTTTCCTAGTACTGAATAATCACTCTTGAATAACCACTGTTAGACAATCACTGCCTAGATAATCAAGAGCATCTTAAATTAGTTAGCTATTGCGCTAGCCTTGATACAGAAATGAGGACACACGGTTGGATTTCAAGGACTCTGCTACGAAAAGAGGGTGAAAAGAGTGCGAAAAGTGGAGAGAAAGAAAGGTAAACGTTAAAAGTTCTCACAATGGCTTTCCAAGGGGCAAAGCCATCAAAGAGAGTTTGGCTATTTTTTAGCCAATAGAAAGTGAGCACGAGCCGTCGCGATAGGGTTCGCGCGGTCATTTTGCCATGCTGTAATTGCAACATTGGCTACTCGACTGCCCTGACGCCAGACTTGGCATTCAGCAAAGGTATCTTGATCTCGACCTGCTCTTAAATAATCTAACGAAAAATCGACGATCTTAGGCATTAACGGAGTATCCATAAACATCAAAAGATTAATAGCCCCTGCTAATTCCATAAAGCCACCAATCACACCGCCATGTATTGCAGGTAAAATAGGATTACCAATATTATCGATATTCCTCGGTAATTTAAAAATCACATTATCGCCAAAACGCTGAAATTCAAAGCCAATATAGCCCGCGTAAGGAATGCTATCGACAAGAGGCTGAAAGTCGCCACTGGTTTGGGCCTGGTGGATAGTATCTTGAAAACTCATTAACACTCTCCTCCGGTTTTTAGACTCGCCTTGCCGCTTCCCTTAATCAGGGGTTCTGTTCCCATGTAAATACTGGCATCTCCCGATTCGATAACACCCCGAAAATCAGCAGGAGTCATTTCAGCGCCAATACGCATAAACGTCGCATTACACTTAGCAATCAAGGTGTTATCAACCTCTTGTTTTACCTGGCATTCAGTAAATATCACGTTATTGGTAATACGAGTAACCGAAGCATGAGCAACTAAATCTAAACCTGGCTCGGATGCTTTCATATAATCGACACGTAAATCTAACGTAGGACACAGCTCCATCCCTTCGATAGCAACAAAACACGTCGTGCCACACGCCGTATCCATCAAGGTCGTTAATGCACCGCCATGGATAATGCCCATCATCGGGTTACCGATAATGTCTTCACTATACGGCAGACGCATTTGTAAGCTGGTTTCATCAGCTTGAAGAACTTTTAATCCTAATAACTGGCAATGACGCAGAACGGAGATAAAGCGTTCCGCCTTTTGCTGAGCGGTAATATTCATATAATTCAACATAACTCTGGTAATAAAAGCTTTTGTTAATGCTTCTATTAATATTAAAAATATTGCTGCGAGGTTATACCTTATTCTAGTAGAGGATAAAACCAGAACCTTTGTTTAACGATAGAATGCGTACGATTGTTATCTAATTCGGTAATTGATAGGCACAAAAAAGGACGCTAAAAGCGTCCTTTTTTATTTTACATAGATTGCCTAGCTGGTGATTAAGACCAACCAGTAATCTTCTGTAGCGCCTTACCAATATCAGCAAGACTACGAACCGTTTCGACACCGGCATCTTCTAACGCTGCAAATTTCTCATCTGCTGTGCCTTTACCACCGGCGATAATAGCGCCAGCATGACCCATGCGCTTACCTGCAGGTGCAGTAACACCAGCAATATAAGAAACAACAGGCTTAGTAACATTAGCTTTAATGAAAGCCGCCGCTTCCTCTTCAGCACTGCCGCCAATTTCACCGATCATTACGATTGCTTCAGTTTTTGGATCATCCTGAAACAATTGCAAAATATCAATGAAGTTAGAACCTGGAATAGGATCGCCACCGATACCGACACAAGTCGACTGGCCAAAACCATAATCTGTCGTTTGTTTAACGGCTTCATAGGTTAAAGTACCCGAGCGGGAAACAACGCCCACTTTACCTGGTAAGTGAATATGACCTGGCATAATGCCAATTTTGCATTCACCCGGAGTAATAACACCCGGACAGTTAGGGCCAATCAAACGCACACCCAGATCATCGCATTTTACTTTAGCTTCCAACATATCAAGCGTTGGAATGCCTTCGGTAATACAAACGATTAACTGAATACCCGAATTTGCAGCTTCTAAAATAGAGTCTTTGCAAAATGGAGCTGGTACATAAATCACAGACGCTTCCGCCCCTGTTTCTTTAACTGCTTCGGCAACGGTATTAAATACTGGTAAACCTAAGTGAGTTTGACCGCCTTTACCCGGAGTTACGCCACCCACCATCTTAGTGCCGTATTCAATTGCTTGCTCAGAATGAAAAGTACCCTGCGCCCCAGTAAAGCCTTGGCAAATAACTTTGGTATTCTTATCGATTAAAATGCTCATTATTTTGCCCCCTTACTTGCTGCTTTCACTGATTGCTCTGCGGCATCAGTTAAACTTGTCGCGGCAATAATATTTAATCCGCTATCGGCCAATACTTTGATACCAAGATCTGCATTATTACCTTCTAAACGTACGATGACGGGGACTTTAACTCCCACCTCTTCAATGGCTCCAATTACCCCTTCGGCAATCAAGTCACAGCGTACAATACCACCAAAGATATTAATCAAAACAGCATCAACATTTTCATCCGATAAAATAATTTTAAAGGCTTCAATAACACGCTCTTTTGTCGCACCGCCGCCAACATCTAGGAAGTTAGCAGGTTTGCCACCGTGCAGCTGAACAATATCCATAGTCCCCATGGCAAGGCCAGCGCCGTTAACCATACAACCGATGTTGCCATCGAGTGCTACGTAATTTAGCTCCCACTTAGCCGCATGGGCTTCACGCTCATCTTCTTGTGAAGGGTCGTGCATTTCTTGTAAATCTTTATGGCGATATACAGCATTGCTATCGATACCTAGCTTGGCATCCAAACAATGCAAATCACCTTCTTTGGTGATAACAAGAGGGTTGATTTCTAACAAGGCTAAATCTTTATCAACAAACAGTTTCGCCAAACCTAAAAATATTTTAACAAATTGATTAATCTGCTTGCCTTCAAGGCCAAGCTGGAAGGCAAGGTCACGAGCTTGGTAAGGCTGAGCACCGACTAAAGGATCAATCTCAGCTTTTAGAATTTTTTCAGGGGTTTCATGAGCAACGGTTTCAATTTCAACACCACCCTCAGTAGAAGCCATGAAAACAACTCGACGACTAGCACGATCAACAACCGCACCTAGATAGAGTTCCTGATCGATATCAGTACAGGTTTCAACCAAAATACGACTAACGGGCTGGCCGTTCGCATCTGTTTGATAGGTGACTAGGTTTTTGCCTAGCCATTGCTCTGCAAACGATTTAATTTCTTCTTTCGTAGAAACTAGCTTAACACCGCCCGCTTTACCACGGCCCCCGGCATGAACCTGAGCCTTAACAACCCATTGATCACCTTCGATTTGATCTGCAGCAGCAACGGCTTCTTCAACCGTTTGGGCCGCGATACCTTTCGATACAGGTAAGCCATATTGAGCGAAGAGCTGCTTACCCTGATACTCGTGTAGATTCATTCTATTAATCCTGTTTAGATTGCTTAGGTTGATCTTTCAACTTGCTAAATACAAAGTCAATCGTATGAAAGTATGATGACTTCTTTGTGCGCCGTTGCACCATCTACTTCTAGGTTCGATATTAATATTTTTTATAACCTTTCGAAATAATAGACCCAAGTGAATATAAATCCAAACAACAAAAACAAAAAAAGCCGCAAAATACAGGCTTATTCATTAACTGATGATACAAATCAGTTAATACCGGTATGAATGCGACTTTCAGAGTTACTAATTGTCTAATTAGCAACCAAAAACCCTGTTAAAAACGTGGTTTATTTTTTCTTTTTCGGCTTTCGATTCGCTTTATGAATCGCAGCGTTATTCACTGACAACGCAGCTTCATGCACCGCTTCAGAAATCGACGGATGAGCAAAAACCATCATACCGATATCTTCAGCACTAGAACCGAATTCCATTGCGATAACAATTTGCTGACAAAGATCACCAGCATTAGGGCCGATAATATGAGCACCTAAAATGCGATCTGTTTCTGCATCAGCAATGATTTTCACAAAACCATCAGTATCGGTAGAAGCCATTGCACGACCGTTCGCTGCAAATGGGAACATACCCACGTTATAGCTTTCACCATCGGCTTTTAACTGTTCTTCAGTTCGGCCAACACTGGCAATTTCAGGGCTAGTATAAATAACCGAAGGAACAACATCGTAATTAAGCTGCGCTTTATGACCAGCAATACGTTCGGCAACCATCACGCCTTCTTCAGATGCTTTATGCGCTAGCATAGGGCCACGAACAACATCACCAATTGCCCAAATACCAGGAGCATCTGTTGCACATTGTTCATTAACAAAGACGAAACCACGCTCATCCATATTAACGCCACTATCGCCTGCCAATAGACCTTCAGTATATGGACGACGGCCAACCGCAACGATTAGCTTATCAAAAGTAATCTTCTGTTCGCCATCAGAATCCTGATAGGTCACTGTCACTTCTTCGCCGTTCACTTCGCTACCCGTTACACGAGCACCAATGCGAATATCCAAACCTTGCTTAGTCAGAAGCTTCTTCGCTTCTTTGGCAACGCTCTGATCAACCATATGAAGGAAAGAGTCTTGGGCTTCAAGTACCACAACCTCAGAACCTAAACGACTCCAAACACTGCCTAACTCAAGACCAATAACACCGGCACCAATAACACCTAAGCGCTTAGGTACTTCGGTGAATTCAAGCGCACCCGTTGAATCAACAATAATATTGTCGGTAAGCGGTGTTGGCGGAATCTCAACCGGCACAGAACCGGTTGCGATAATCACATTTTTCGCTTCAATCGTTTCATTAACACCGGCGTGATTAGTGAACTCAACCTGACGCCCCGCTAATAACTTACCCGTGCCTTCAAAAGCGGTAACACCGTTTGCTTTGAATAATGTCGCAACACCCATCGTCAAATTTTTAACAATCTGATCTTTACGCTGCACCATGGCTGCAACATCCATTTTCACTTCACCGGTAGAAATACCGTGCAGTGCAAACTTTTCATGAGCTTCTTCGTATTTGTGCGAACTATCTAACAAGGCTTTTGATGGGATACAGCCTACGTTCAAGCAAGTACCACCAAAGACACCTTTGCCTTCTTTATTAACCCACTTGTCGATACAAGCCGTTGATAGGCCTAGCTGTGCGCAACGTATAGCTGCTACATACCCACCAGGACCACCACCGATTACCACAACATCAAATTGCTTACTCACTGTATCTTCCTTATTAAATATCCAATAACAGACGTGCTGGATCTTCTAGCATATCTTTGATTGCTACTAAAAATTGAACCGCTTCTTTACCATCAATCATTCTATGGTCATAAGATAGCGCTAAATACATCATTGGCAAAATAACTACTTCACCATCAACCGCCATTGGACGATCCTGGATCTTATGCATACCCATAATAGCTGTCTGCGGTGGGTTCAAAATAGGTGTTGATAATAATGAACCAAAAGTACCACCATTAGAAATAGTGAATGTACCGCCCTGCATTTCATCGATACCCAACTTGCCATCACGAGCACGGGCACCGAAGTCGCCAATAGTGCTTTCTACTTCCGCTAAACCCATATCATCGGTATCACGTAAAATAGGAACAACTAAGCCACGCTCAGTCGATACCGCAACACCAATATCTTGATAACCATGATAAATCATGTCGCTACCATCAATAGAAGCATTAACCGCTGGGAATTTTTTCAACGCTTCCGTCGCGGCTTTAACGAAGAAAGACATAAAGCCTAACTTAACGCCATGAGCTTTAACGAAACGATCTTGATACTTTTTACGCAGCTCCATGATTGGCTTCATGTTCACTTCGTTATACGTCGTCAACATCGCCGCATTTTGCTGTGCACTTACCAAACGCTTCGCAATCGTTGAACGTAAGCGTGTCATTGGTACGCGCTTTTCAATACGATCGCCTGCATCAAAGCTAATGCCACCGGTATTTGTGCTGGCAGCGGCCTTAGGCGCTGGCGCATTAGACGGAGCGGCTACTGGAGCAGGAGCGGCTTTTGGCGCTTTCAGGTGATTAAGAATATCTTCTTTCGTCACACGTCCATCTTTGCCGGTAGCAACAACATCACTTGCGCTAATACCATTTTCTTCAGCCATTTTACGGGCTGCAGGACTCATGATAATACCTTCAACCGATTCTGCAGCTTCAACTTTTTCTTCAGCGGCCGCAGCTGGAGCAGAAGCCACTCCGCCCTCTTCAAATAATCCTAAAACTTCAGCGCTTAATACAACTTCGCCTTCACCTTTAATTATTTCTTTTAAAACACCGTCAGCAGAAGCAACAACTTCAAGCACAACTTTGTCAGTCTCAATATCAACAATTAGTTCATCACGACTAATAGCTTCGCCTGGCTTTTTATACCAAGTTGCTACCGTGCCGTCCGCTACAGATTCTGGAAATGTTGGCGTTTTTATTTCGATGGTCATTTTCTTTCCTTAAATTCTGTTGCTCGCTTACCCTAAGGTAAGCGCATCATTAATTAGTTTTTGTTGTTGCGCAATGTGCAATGCCATATAACCCGCTGCAGGTGAAGCAGCTGCATCACGACCAGCGTAATTTAAATTCAGACCTGGATTTTGCATGTGCAATACACGACGCATGTGGTGCTGACTACTATACCAAGCACCCATATTCATCGGCTCTTCCTGACACCAAACCATATCTTTAATCTTGGTATAAGGCGCTAAGACCTCAAGCAATTGCTCTTCTGGGAACGGATACAACTGCTCTAAGCGAATAATGGCAACATTTTCTTGCTCACGTTCGCGACGTGCTGCTAGCAAATCGTAATACACCTTGCCGGAACACAAAACCACACGCTCAACCTTAGCGGGATCTAGCTCATCGATTTCAGCAATAACCGTCTTAAAGCTACCCTCAGCTAACTCTTCCAAGGTACTGATCGCTAATTTATGACGAAGCAAACTCTTTGGCGTAAATACAATCAAAGGTTTACGTAACGGGCGAATAACCTGGCGACGCAGCATGTGGAAAACCTGTGCTGGTGTCGTTGGTACACAAATTTGCATATTGTGTTCAGCACACAGCTGCAAATAACGCTCTAATCGGGCCGACGAGTGCTCAGGACCCTGACCTTCATAACCGTGTGGTAGAAGAACCGTTAAACCACACAAACGACTCCATTTATGTTCACCACTGGAAATGAACTGATCGAATACAACCTGTGCGCCGTTGGCGAAATCACCAAACTGGGCTTCCCAAACAACTAAAGCACCTGGGTTTGTTGTCGCGTAACCGTATTCAAAACCTAATACCGCTTCTTCTGATAATAATGAATCATAAATATCACAGCGCGGTTGATCTTCAGCAATGTTTTGCAGAGAACAATAAGTAGTACTGTCTTTTTGGTTATGCAATACCGCATGACGGTGCGAGAACGTACCACGACCAACATCCTGACCGGTAAAGCGAACCTGATGACCTTTTGCTAACAAAGTGCCATAAGCAAGAGTTTCTGCGAAACCCCAGTTAATGGTTAATGCACCCGCTGCCATTTTACGGCGGTCATCTAGAATCTTGCTTACTTGACGCTGAACAACAAAGCCTTCAGGAACTTCCTGCATTTTCACTGCAAGTTCTTGTAGCTCTTTTAAATCGTATTGAGTATCTGCATGAGCAGTCCACTCATGACCAACGTGCGGGGTCCAATCTACAAATAGCTCTTCGTTCGGCTCTTTCACCAAACTTTTCACTACGTGCAGACCACTGTCCAACGCATCACGATACTCATCTTCCATTTGCGAACCGATTTCTTCGGTTACCACATTGGAATCAACTAACGCTTTAGCATAAAGCTGGCGAGTCGTTTTTTGATCTTTGATTTTTTGATACATGATCGGCTGAGTACCAGAAGGCTCATCCGCTTCGTTATGACCACGACGGCGATAACAAACCAAATCAATCACAACATCTTTCTTAAATTCGTTGCGATAATCAACCGCTAGCTGAGTAACAAATAAAACCGCTTCTGGGTCATCCCCATTAACGTGTAAAATCGGCGCTTCAACAATTTTTGCCACATCGGTGCAATATTCAGTAGAACGAACATCTTCACGCTTGTTGGTTGTAAAACCAACTTGGTTATTGATCACAACGTGAATCGTACCGCCGGTTTTATAAGCACGAGTTTGTGATAACTGGAACGTTTCCATTACCACGCCCTGACCTGCAAACGCCGAGTCACCATGCAGTAATACAGGAATAACAGCATCACCACCGGAATCATCACGTCGATCTTGGCGAGCGCGAACAGACCCTTCAACTACTGGAGAAACAATTTCCAAGTGCGATGGGTTAAAGGCTAACGCTAAGTGAACTTCGCCACCAGGGGTCATTACATTCGATGAAAAACCTTGGTGATATTTAACATCGCCACTGTGGTTGTAATGCGCCTTACCTTCAAATTCATCAAACAAATCTGAAGTTTTCTTACCGAAGGTATTGATCAACATATTCAGTCGACCACGGTGCGCCATACCAATAACTACTTCTTTGGCACCGTAAGTTCCACTGCGTTGTATCAACTCGTCCATAAGGGGAATTAAGCTTTCACCCCCTTCTAGACCAAAACGCTTAACACCTGGGTAACGAGAACCTAGATATTTCTCTAGACCTTCAGCCGCCGTTAAACGTTCTAATAAATGTTTTTTAACTTCTTCGCCAAACTTTGGATGCGAGCGTACACTTTCTAAACGCTGTTGGAACCAACGCTGCTCTGCCGTATTAACGATGTGCATGTATTCAGCACCAACTGTTGAACAGTAAGTCTGCTGCAATGCATTTAAAATATCATTTAATGTTGCTTCGTCTTGACCAATAAATAATGAGCCAGTTTGGAAAGTTGTATCCAAATCAGCTTGAGACAACTCATGGAAAGCCAAGTCTAAGTCTGGTACCTGCTCACGCTCCATCAAACCCAACGGATCAAGTTGCGCATGCTGATGACCACGACCACGGAAGGCGTTAATCAATTGCAGTACTTTAACTTGTTTGCGTTCGAATTCGCTGCTTACACTGGATTGTGAAGTAGGTTTAGCCCGATTCTGATTTTTTGAAAGTAATAGAAACTGTTCGCGAATCGGTTTGTGCGGAATATCAGTTGTCACATTTTCTTCAACTCGCGGGAGTTGATTAAAATATTGACGCCATTCTTCCGGAACTTCGTTAGGATCACGAAGATAGGTTTCAAAGAGATCTTCTATGTAAGCGACGTTCCCACCGGCGAGTTGGGAAGTACTCCATAGTTGCTCCATAGTCAGCTCGTGCATTTAGCTCCACCTTGTTTGAACATTTCAAAGGGACTACGTCACAAGACACCAATACCGGCTCACCGGAGCAGGCCGATCGGATAAGATCGTTGGCCTTGATGACGAAACGGATGTTACCCGTCCCCTCTTCTTAATATACAGCTTAGTAAAAAATATCGCCTTGTAAGCAATATCTTTGAAAGTTTTAAACAGGGGTGAATTGTATGTCCAATTCACCCCTGATACAGACGATCAACACGATCAATCAAAAGCGAAATAATCGCTTTTTAGATCTCGCGTTGTAACAACATTCCACGAATGTGTCCGATTGCTCGCGTAGGGTTTAAACCTTTCGGGCATACATTGACACAGTTCATGATGCCACGGCAACGGAAAACGCTAAATGGATCGTCCAAATCGGCCAATCGCTCTTCTGTAGAGTTATCACGAGAATCCGCTAGGAAGCGATAAGCTTGTAATAAACCCGCTGGTCCAACGAACTTCTCAGGATTCCACCAGAAAGAAGGACATGAAGTTGAACAACACGCACACAAGATACACTCGTATAGGCCATCTAACTTTGCACGCTCTTCAGGTGACTGCAAACGCTCAATAGCAGGCGCTGGCGTATCGTTATTTAGATACGGTTTGATGCTTTCATACTGCTTGTAGAAAAGCGCCATATCGATAACAAGGTCACGAATCACTGGCATACCAGGCAAAGGACGTAAGATTAACTTATCGTTCTTACCTTTAGTTGCTTCAGAGATCGGCATAATACACGCCAAACCGTTTTTGCCGTTGATGTTCATACCATCACTGCCACAAACACCTTCACGGCATGAGCGACGGAAAGCAACAGAAGTATCCTGTTCCTTAACTAAGGCTAAAACGTCCAATACCATAAGATCTTGACCCGCAGGGATCGCAACTTCATAGTCTTGCATGTAAGGCGCTTCATCTTTTTCAGGATTGTAGCGATAAATACTAACTAACATGATTTATTTCCCTATTAATAAACACGGATTTTCGGTTCGAACGCAGGCACAGTCTTAGGTGCAAAGTTCACATCACGCTTACCAATGGTTTTAGTTTCTGGGAAATACAATGAGTGGCATAACCAGTTCTCATCGTCACGTTCAGTATAATCATTACGGGCGTGAGCACCGCGTGATTCTTTACGCTCAATCGCGGCAATAGCCGTTGCGTAAGCTGTCTCGAACAAGTTGTCCAGTTCAAGCGCTTCGATACGAGCTGTGTTAAACGCACCACTTTTATCATCAAGCACCGTATTGCGAACACGCTTTTCGATTTCGTCCAATAGACCTAAACCTTTAACCATGCTTTCGCCATCACGGAATACACCGAAATAAAGCTGCATCGTTTTTTGCAATTCTGCACGAACGTCAGCAACACTCTCACCAGAGGTAGAGTTGTTCAAACGATTCAAGCGAGCCATAGCGCGTTCGATATCTTCTTCACTAGCATCAATTGACTCAAAGCCTTCTTTAAAGCTTTGCTCAACCTGAATACCAACAGCACGACCGAATACAACCAAATCAAGTAGTGAGTTACCACCTAAGCGGTTTGCACCGTGTACAGATACACAAGCGATTTCACCGGCAGCATATAAGCCTTCGATAACAACGTCTTTGCCATCTACTTGAGTCAATGCCTGACCACCGATATTAGTCGGTACGCCACCCATCATGTAGTGACATGTTGGGACAACAGGAATTGGCACTTTAACTGGGTCCGCATGAGCGAAGGTACGAGAAAGCTCAAGAATACCTGGAAGCTTGGCATTCAAAGTTTCTTCACCTAGGTGATCCAACTTAAGATATACGTGATCGCCATCTGGACCACAACCACGGCCTTCTAGAATTTCTAGAACCATAGAGCGGGCAACAACATCACGACCAGCAAGATCCTTCGCGTTTGGCGCATAGCGCTCCATGAAACGTTCACCGTCTTTATTGACTAAGTAACCGCCTTCACCACGACAACCTTCAGTAACCAGTACACCAGCGCCGGCAATACCGGTTGGGTGGAACTGCCACATTTCGATATCTTGCATTGGAACGCCAGCACGAATTGCCATACCAACACCGTCACCAGTATTGATTAATGCATTCGTTGTGGACTGGTAAATACGACCAGCACCACCGGTTGCTAGAACCGTTGCTTTCGCTTTAATGTAAACCGTTTCACCCGTTTCCATATCAATCGCGATAACACCAGCAATCTGACCTTTAGCGTTCTTAACCAAATCAACTGCATACCATTCGTTTAAGAAGGTAGTACCGCCTTTAAGGTTGCCCTGATACAAAGCGTGCAATAATGCGTGACCAGTACGGTCAGCAGCAGCACAAGTACGAGCAGCCTGAGTTGGATTATCTGGACCTTTAGACTGACCGCCGAAAGGACGCTGATAAATACGACCTTCTTCAGTACGAGAAAAAGGCAGACCCATGTGTTCAAGTTCGAAAACAGCTTGAGGGCCAACAGAACACATGTATTCGATAGCGTCTTGGTCGCCAATATAATCGGAACCTTTAACAGTATCGTACATGTGCCAGCGCCAATCATCATTCGGATCAGCAGACGCGATTGCACAGGTAATTCCGCCTTGAGCAGATACAGTGTGCGAACGCGTTGGGAATACTTTAGTTACACAAGCAGTTTTAATACCCGCTTCTGTTAATTGCAGTGCGGCACGCATGCCTGCACCACCGCCACCAATTACGATAGCATCATAGGATAAAGTACGAATCTTAGAAGACATAACTTAAGCGCCCCACAAAATATCAATGCCCCAAACTAGGTATACGAAAACAAACGCCGCAGTCACTAGTAGGAAAAGGAAACGAATACCTGTTGGCTTAATGTAGTCTGTCGCGATAGTCCACATACCAACCCAGCCGTGTGCACAAATCGAGACTAACGCTAGCAAGCTAGCAATTTTCATCGCTGTGCAGGCAAACAACTGTTGCCAATCACTGTACTGAAGATCCGGATGAGCAATAACAAAGCCCAGCAAGAACAAGGTGTAAACCGCTAAGATAACCGCAGTTAAACGTTGAATGACCCAGTCGTATAAACCACTGCGTCCTAAATTAGTAATACTTGCTACCATACCCAAACTCCAGCCAACGCGATCACGATTGCACCACCGATTAAGGTAATAATGGCACCAACATGTCCGCCTTCTTTGGTTTCACCAATGCCTGCATCCATTACTAAGTGCTTAATACCGGCAACTAGGTGATAACCTATTGCAGACAAAATTAACCAAGTAATCAATTTAACAAGACCGTTATCGAACGTCGCTTTTAATTCAGCAAAACTTTCAGCTGATTCAAGTGATGCGTTTAACGCAGTCAACATGAAGGCAACAGCGAAAAATAATGCAAAACCAGAAATACGATGAAGGATAGAAGCCTTGGCAGGAAGTGGGAGCTCTATAGTAGTCAGATCCAGATTTTTAGGTCTATTGCTATTCACGGCTCATCTACACTCTATTTTATTGTTACTGTTTAAAAACTAAACAAATAACGTAGGCTTAAAATAATCAACAACTACTGCATAAGAACTACACAGAAAAATGTTGCGACAAATTATAATCATCCACACACTTTTTTACAAACATAAGGAGCAACTAAAATAAAAGTTAAATTTTTCTTTCAGCTAATTACGACAATTAGTCTAGTATACTTTCTGTACAAGAAAAAAAATTCGCCCGATTTAATGCGGGCTGCAGACGATTTAAAACGATACATGCAACCAACGTTGACAACATGTATGCGGCCTGCAGAGCATTTGAGTAATTGACAAACACAGCCAAGGCTCTATAGTTTCGGCTTTTATTTAAGCAGTAAATTAAGCGTCAGAAGCTTTTTTTAACTAATATAACGCAAATGTATTCAGTAGCAGGAGGCCTTCATGGCTGATATTAAAGCGACCTTAACCGTCGATGGCATTGAAGAAAGTTTAGAGTTGCCAGTATATAAAGGCACCCTAGGACAAGACGTTGTTGACGTACGTAGCTTAACCAGTAAAAACCTTTTCACCTACGATCCAGGTTTTGTTTCTACTGCAGCATGCGAATCTAAAATTACTTTTATTGATGGCGCTAAAGGTGTTCTTTTACACCGCGGCTACCCTATCGATCAGCTAGCTGAAAATTCTGATTATTTAGAAACTTGTTTCTTACTTTTACACGGCGAATTACCAACAGCCGAAGAAAAAGAAACATTTGTAAACACCATTAAGAACCACACAATGGTTCATGAGCAGTTGAATCACTTCTTTAACGGCTTCCGTCGTGATGCTCACCCAATGGCTATCATGTGTGGTGTTGTTGGTGCATTATCTGCGTTTTATCACGACTCTATCGATATCAGCAATCCAGAGCATCGTTTAATCTCTGCGCATCGCTTAATCGCTAAGATCCCAACACTTGCAGCAATGGTTTATAAGTACTCGATGGGCCAGCCTTTCATGTACCCACGCAATGACCTTTCATATTCTGAAAACTTTTTGCACATGATGTTCAATACACCGTGTGAAGAAAAAGAAATCAGCCCTGTGCTAGCCAAAGCAATGGACCGTATTTTCTTATTGCACGCTGACCACGAACAAAATGCTTCTACGTCAACAGTACGTTTAGCAGGTTCTACTGGCGCTAACCCATTCGCCTGTATCGCTTCTGGTATTGCTGCACTTTGGGGCCCTGCTCACGGCGGCGCTAACGAAGCAGTATTGAATATGCTTGAAGAAATCGGTGATGAATCAAACATCGATGCCTTCGTCGCTAAAGCGAAGGACAAAGAAGACCCTTTCCGTCTAATGGGCTTCGGTCACCGCGTTTATAAGAACTTCGACCCTCGCGCTAAGGTTATGAAAACAACCTGCGATGAAGTTCTAGCTGAATTAGGCCTAGAAAACGATCCTTTATTAAAGATCGCGATCAAGCTTGAAAAAATTGCTACTGAAGATGAGTACTTCATCAAACGTGGCTTATACCCTAACGTAGATTTCTACTCAGGTATTATTTTGAAAGCGATTGGCATTCCTTCTGAAATGTTCACCGTAATCTTCGCTACTGGCCGTACCCCAGGCTGGATTGCACATTGGAACGAAATGATCAGCAGCGATTACCGCATCGGTCGTCCTCGTCAGCTTTACACGGGCTCACCAAAGCGTGACTACCCAACTAAATAAGTATTTAGTTCGTTAAGCTAAAAAGCCGCAACTTTGATTGCGGCTTTTTTTTGCCTGTTTTCCAGCTACTCCTTATGATTTTCTAACTACCTCCTATAATTTTTCCATCTATTTTCTATAAGCAGTTCAGCAAGATAACAAAAATCATCTATGCTTTTTATATTGCTAATGGATGAGAAATAACATGTTAGAACCAGAGCGTCACTCTCTCGGTAGCCAAGGATCGCTACCCACAATGAACTTCAGTCAGATTGGCGAAACCATCGCCATGCTGGCTCTCACCGTTGCTCAGATCGAAACCAGCATGAAAGAAGGTGATAAGTCAGTAAACCAACTCACCGATAGCTTTACCGACCTCGCGAGCCACAGCCAAGAGATTATCGAAGAAGCGCAGAAGCTGGATGAGAACATTCCTCACGAAGCAGAAATCCGCCACAACATGCTCACGGCCGCAGAAGGCCTAAGCGGAAAGATTCAACAAGCAGTGATCGCCTTTCAATTTTACGATCGCCTAAGCCAGCGACTTGATCACGCATCGCATAATTTGGAAAAAATTGGCCACTTAATTTCAGATTCTGGTGAACGCTACGAAGAAAGTGCTTGGCGGAAGGTACAACATGAAATTAAAAGCAGTTACACCATGGAAGCCGAACGCATCATGTTTGAGCATATCATGCGTGGCCACAGCGTGGCCGAAGCACTAGAAATTTATCACCATCAGTTCAACAAGAGCGAAGAAGAAGACTTTGATACTGATGACGATGTAGAGTTTTTCTAACAATCAATAGCTCTAAGAGATAAGGAGAGTTAACAAATAGAAACTTCCTGCCCGACACTCAGCCCTAATTGCTGATTTTCGATATCCGCATCTAAAGGGCTAAAAGTAAGGTTTTGCCCAAAGTAAATTTTCTTATCGCGACGACAATGCTTTAGCAATACAGGCAATATGTTTGTCTCTCGCTTACCAGTACTTGGATTCAAAGCAGGAATAATGCAGCGCTGGCATGGCTTTACAACGCTCATAGCGACACTTTCAGTTGATAACTTAGCCCAACCATTTTCAGCAAACTCATCTGTATTTTCAATGACGATATTAGGCCTGAAATTTTCAGCCCCTATATTCGCTTCACACTTTTCATTCAAAAAATCGATACTGGCTTGAGCCACAACCAACAAAGGAAAACCATCAGAATAACTGACCTTAGTGCCCTCCGCGGCATATTTTGTATCCGCTAATCGCAGACAATCCCCCTGATAAACCAAACGACAATCACAGCCTATGACGGAACTAAACCAAGCTGCGGCTTCATCACCACAATCTAAGCCTTGAACATCATCCTCCCAAATACCCACATCAATTAACTCGCCCGTTGTCGGTAAAATAAAAACTTCAGGGTTATTAATATGACTTGCCGATACGTTGCCACCACTCACCTGCGTTGTGATCAATGCCATTTTAGGAAGTGTGCGTTGAGATAAGTATCTGCCCGTTTTGGCATCGACCAACATCCAATTACGATCTAATAAGGGGCCTGTCTCATCGAATTGAAAACTGGAAACCGATATTCCAGCACAAGATTTAATAGGATAGATGAATAATTGGCTAATAATGGGCAACATGAGATTTCCATAATGACATGACTGAAAGTAGCCACATCATTATACACAGTCAGAGTACACATTCAGATTTTAGGAATTCAGCCCTTCGTCATCATCTTTCGCTGGCAGGCCTAATTTTTTGCGGATTATTCTCTGCACTTCTTTAGTTAACTTCTCTGGCTGGAATTTAGATAAGAAGCCATCACAGCCAACTTTTTCTACCATTGCCTTATTGAAATTACCCGATAGAGAAGTATGCAATACGATAAACATTCCTTTTAAGGCAGGGTCTTTGCGGACTTCAGAGGTCAGCATATAGCCATCCATCTCGGGCATCTCTGCATCGGTAATCATCATCAACAAGTCATTGGCAATATCTTTACCTTCAGCCTTCCAAGCCTCCAGCACTTGATACGCCTCAAGGCCGTTATGGGTCGCCACCACATCGATGCCTAATTTTTGCAGTACGCCCGTCACTTGATTTAATGCCACTTGAGAATCATCGGCAATTAATATTTGCTTACCTTTAATTCGGTCAATTAGATCTTTATCAACCCATTCATCCTCTATTTCATTATCATAAGGAGTAATTTCTGCCAGAACCTTCTCAACATCGATGATTTCTACAATACGATCATCTATTTGGGTAATTGCTGTTAAATAATGTGAACGCCCTGCTCCTGTTGGAGGTGGTAGAATTTCATTCCAGTTCATATTTACAATACGTTCAACACCCGCCACCAAAAAGGCCTGCACCGTCATATTGTATTCAGTGACAATAATGGTTGAATCGTCATCGATCTTCGTCGTGCCCATCTTGATTGCACGACGCAAATCAATCACAGGAATTGTCTGACCACGTAAATGTGTAACCCCCACAACCAGCTCATTGCGATCAGGAATTTCTGTCAATGCAGGCAAGCTCATAACCTCTTGAACCTTAAATACATTAATTGCAAAGCGCTGACGACCACCTAAGCTAAACAGCAGCAATTCCAGCCTATTTTGCCCCACCAGCTGGGTACGCGAATCAACAGCGCTTAAAACACCACTCATAGTCCACTCCAAAAACGTCTCATCCTATAAGTGTAGACAAGGGGAGATGAAACGCATGTTATGGGCTTAAATATCTATTTTTTAGGGTAGCCAGTGATATCACGAATCGACTTATAAAGTGGCTGCATGCGCTTATACATCTTTTTATAGACCTCTTTATATAAGCGATCATATAACTGCACGGTAGGCTGGTCTGGCTGAAAAACATCTCCTAAGCGTGTCATATTATCAATTGCAACTTCATAACAGGGGTGAATGCCCAAGCCTACAAAGCAGTTAATCGCCGCACCTAAGCCTGATGCTTCAAACGTATGTGGACGCTCGGCTGCCATACCAAAGATATCCGCCGTTAACTGCATTGCGGCATCACTTTGCGAACCACCACCGGACACGCGTAAACGAGTAATCTTAGTACCACTGCGCTTTTCTATCTGCTCTTTACCACTTCGCAGCTCATATGCTAAACCTTCAAGAATCGCACGGTATACATGAGCGCGCTTATGCACATCACCAAAACCGATTAAAGCCCCCTTACCTTCAGGGCCAGGCTGACGTACACCAGGAGACCAATAAGGCTGCATCATCAACCCCATAGAACCCGCCGGCACTTGGTTTAATAACTCATCAAATAACTGCTCGGTTTCCACACCCAATTCTTTTGCTTTACGTTGCTCTGCTTGTGCAAATTCATTTTTAAACCAGCTCACCATCCAGAAACCACGATAAACCATCATCTCAGTATTATAGACTTTCGGCATCGCCGCAGCGTAAGGGGGAATAAAAGGCACAGTTTCAACGTATTTTTTGGTCGCGGTATTGATAGTCGCCGTCGTGCCATAACTCAAACAGCCAATATGCGGATCAATCCCCCCCGCTCCGAGCACTTCACAAGCTTTATCCGAAGCCGCGGCAATCATCTTAAGTCCCGCAGGCAAACCAGTGAGCTCTGCCGCTGATTGGGTTACTTCCCCCAACTCATCACTGGGGGAAACCAGCTCTGGCATCATTTCGCGCTTAGCTGCTAGCAGCTTCCACTTAAGATCGCTTTTCTTCGCCCACTCTTGCTTACGGTAATCGTAAGGCAAATATCCCATGGTCGAGCCGGTCGAGTCCTTTAGCTGACCTGTAAGCTTGTAGGTGAGGTAGCTCGACAAACTCACGTAGTGTTTTGTTTTCGCCCAGATTTCAGGCTGATACTGTGATATCCAATTATCTCGTGCCTTAGCTCGCAATTCTGCAATCACATTAGTCAGACCCAAGACTTTAATTAAGACACCCCAGATGCCACCCAAGGGTTTCTCGACTTCTGCTCTACGTTGATCCATCCAAACAATGGCTGGCCTGAGTGGCTTTTTATTTTCGTCCAAATTAATCATGGTATAGCGCTGAGTCGTCAACGATACACCTTCAATCTGAGAGGGAGAAACAATACCCTGCGCCCACAAATCCTGACACGCTTGGCTCAATGACTGCCAATAATAATCAGCCTCCTGCTCTGCCCAACCCGGCTGAGTAGAAAAATAAGCCTCCAGGTCAACCTTACTTTTAGCAACAACATTACCTTGATCATCAAAGACCAGGGCACGGATACTTTGCGTACCATTATCAATAGCGAGTACATACTTCGACTGGCTCACAGATACTTCCTTTCTATGTAGGCTCTTCATGCTGGAATGCTGTAATACTTATTCCAAATACCTTGGTAACGCGCAAGCTCTTGCTGCCACTTAGCATTAGTCCAATTCAATTCTTCACAGCAAATTTGCTTGATTCGTTCTTCAAATACCAAACCACCACGCTCAACTAATAAACCGATACGCGTTCTGCGTAATAGCAAATCATCCAAATGCATAACAGCCTCGTTACGCGCCGACCAACGCAGTTCAGCCCACATCGCTTGCGCCCCGGGAATTACATCCAATTCTTTATCGTGAGCCTGCTCTAATAACGCATCACCATCCATACCGTAATGCCCTTGAAGACGTTTTTTCAGGTAGCCCGGCAATTTGGCAAATAAGGTATTCTTAGGCTTTGATTTAGTAAAAATATCAGCGCCCGAATCTATCGCATCGAAACCTGGTAAATATTCACTGGCCGCCTGCAAAACATCCAAGGCAATCAAACGAAAAGTCGTCAGCTTGCCACCACTCACCGTCACCAAACCCTTATCATTCCAAACACTGTGATCACGTTTTTCTTTAGAAGGATTTAATGCACCCGAGCTGACTAATGGACGCACCCCTGCCCAAGAAGAAATAATATCTTTTTCAATCAATTCAGCTTTTGGAAATTGGAAGTTTGCGACTTTCAATAAATATTCTAACTCGTCTCGAGTCATACTGGTTTCATTATTATCAATGCCATTATTATCTAAGTCAGTGGTACCAATAACGGTACGACCTTCCCAAGGGAAGATAAAGATTGGACGTTTATCATCAGGGTGCATCGCGGTGAATGCCGAGCCGACTGGCAAACGCCAAGACGGTACAATGATATGACTACCACGAGCAGGACGAATATTTTTTTCGCCACTCACTTCGCCGCGTAATTCATCAGCCCAAGCACCTGTGGCGTTGATAACAACCTTGGATTTAATATTATACGTTTCGCCAGTTTCAGCATTTTCTAATACAGCACCAACAACGTTATCGCCGTCTTTTAATAACGACTTAATGCCGACATAATTAATAACATCCGCGCCATCTTTCTGAGCTTCACGTAAAACACGAATAACCAAGCGCGAGTCATCCGTTACTGCATCCGCAAACTGCGTTCCGCCGATTAGATTCTCTTCATTAACCAATGGACTTAAATATTCGAAATCTTCTAACTTATGAAATTTTCTATATTTTTTTCCAGCAAAAAAATCATAAATGCGTAGCAAGGTATTAAAAATAAAAGGACCTGGAAAACCCCCTTTATAATGCGCCATCAAATAACTCATTTGATCGACTAAACCTGGGGCTTCATTCATCAAGCGTTCACGCTCACTCACCGAGTGCATCGTGGTTTTAATATCACCTGCTGCAATATAACGCAGACCACCATGAACCATTTTTGAAGAACGGCTCGACGTTCCCCAAGCAAAATCCTGACGCTCAACTAATAGCACTTTCTGCCCACGACGAGCAGCTTCACGCGCAATACCTGCCCCCGTGATACCGCCACCCGCAATCACGATATCCCAATCGTTATTTTCATTATCCTTTAAGCGATCAATTAATAAATCGCGATTACCGGCTTGCCATGCTTCTTGCCACATATTATTTATCATCCTCAATTAATATACCCGGATTCAAACGTTTTTCTGGATCGAAATCTTTAATTAAAGTTTCAATCACACGCATACCCAGCTCGCCTTTTTCTGCCGGCATGTAAGGAGCGTGATCACGACCAATACCATGTTGATGAGAAATCGTCGCGCGACCTTGAGCAATTACTTCACAGGTATTGCCCTTTAATTTTTTCCAGCGTGCTAGAGTTTCTTCATAGGTATCAGCGCAGCGAAAGAAGTACGTTGTATAAATACTCGAACCTTGGCCATAAACATGAGACAGGTGAGTGAAAACCATCACCTCTTCGCCGTCGTCTTTTAATGCAGTACGCAAAGACTCTTCCATACCGTTCATTAAGTTATCAACGTTATCCCAATCGGTAGACGTTTCTAACGTATCAACCGCAATACCTTGAGCCCAAGTTGTTTCACGCAAATAAGGAAACTTAAAACGACCATGTGCCCAAATAGAACCCATGATATTGGCAAGTGGACCACCCACACCTTTGTGCTGCTTTAAGATCTTTTTAACTTGTCTCATCGAGGTTTTATTTTGGAACTTACTGCCCGTCACACCAAAGGTCAGCATGCAGCGGTTATCATCCAAACCACGGAAGCGTAAATAGCCATCAAGTAATTTAAACTGCTTTAATGTCGTGCCTAAATTTGCATGGGCACGGGTCTCAGCGGCATTACTCACACGCATCATCGACATAGGGATTTTCTGCTGAGCCACTTCACGAGCAACCGCTTTACCGGCTTCCCAGCTTGGCATAAAGCAAACCATGAATTTTTCTTCTTGCGCCACACGTATTACACGAACTTTTACTTCGGTGTAAATGCCCATGCGGCCTTCCATACCCATCGTTACTTCACGCATATCCGGCCCCGCCGAAGAAGCCGGAATCGTTGGAATATCCATGGTGCCTTGCATAGTTTCAAGCGTGCCGCCGGCAAACATCTGTTCAATACGGCCATAACGCAAAGACTGCTGACCCGAAGAGCGCGTCGCAATCCAGCCGCCAATTGTAGAAAGCTCCCAAGACTGAGGGTAATGCCCTAGCGTATAACCACGGGCTTGCAGCTGAGCTTCCACTTGTGGACCAGGCGTACCTGCACCAAAGGTAGCAATCTGACTTTCTTCATTCAGATCCATCAACTGATTCATACGACCCATGTCAATGGTCAAAATCGCTTTAGCATTTTTTTGCGGAGTAATATGGCCGGCAACAGACGTACCACCGCCGTAAGGAATTACAATAAAATCGTGCTCAACAGCAAGGTCTAGAATTTCACGTACTTGGGCACTGGTTTCAGGATAAGCCACGCCGTCAGGGAACACATCAAAATCACCACTGCGCATCGCCAACCAATCAGGAAAGCTCTGCCCACGTGCATGACGCACACGCTCTTCAGCATCTTTACTGATCAAAGCATGTTCCGGCAAACGTGACGCAGGAACCTTGGCTACAACACTTTCAAGAGAAACGTCTTTTAGGGCTTTCGGCTCGCCAATGAAACTACGAATTAATGCACCGCCGTGTTCAGAAACTTCCTTAGTTGTACTATCATCACCCCAACCATTCCAACGACGCATATTTTTCTCCAACTTCTTGTTTTAATTATGATCCAGTAATAGACCCGTGACGCTTGTAGCGCTAATATGAGCTTTAGTTTACTGAGCCGAAGATCTTTATCAACGTCGCTTTCGGACAGTAACGTAGTAAATCAGGCCATACCCACTGTAGATACTGTATTGATTACCTTATGACTGAAGACCGCCTTGGATCCGCATCAACCGCCGCATTACGCCAGTACTTAAGAGCTGCGCAAGATTATGGCATTGAAGCAGAAGACGCGCTTGTACAAAATGATCTACCTATTGGTATTTTAGACAGCACCATTAGTCGCGTAACGGGCACTGAATTTCAGCGCCTAATTCGCTGGTTGGTCGACGCCTGTAATGATCCACTATTTGGTTTAAAAAGCGGCGCCTACGTTCAGCCTGGCTCTTACAGTATTTTCGGCTACATGATTATGAACTGCCGCAGCGCTCGCGAAGCACTGCACATGACCCCAATGTACGAGAGCATCGTTGGTGACATGGGCGTGACTAAGCTAGAAAAAGCTGGTAATCGCCTAGCCGTTCGCTGGGTATGCCAATATGACGACCCAATTATAATTCCTCACATGATCGATAACGTTCTTTATTCGTGGACACAATTTGCTCGCTACCTAGCAGATCTTCCCGAGGGTAAACCCTACTGCGTACAACTAGAACGCCCATCACCCAACGACCAGCAGCTAACAACTTACCAAGAAATGTTTGGCTGTGATATCGAGTTCAGCGCCAAGCGTAATGCGTTAATTGTGGATGAAGAAGTTTTAGAGATTCCATTACGCCAGCCAGACCCAGGCTTATTACAAACCCTAACCCAGCAAGCTGAGTCGATGATGGGAGAGCTAAAGCAGAAAAAAACGATTATTTTGCAAGTACGCGCGGTACTCCGTCAATTAATGGAACATGAACTACCACGTAAAGAAAAAGTCGCCGAAGCGCTTGATATGACAGAGCGCACGCTACAAAGACGTCTGCAAGAAGCAGGCACTGGTTACCAGCAACTATTGGATGATATTCGCCGCGAAACCGCCATTGAATGGCTAACCACTACCCAAGTTGCGATTAATGAAATAGCCAATAACTTGGGCTTTAGCGAAGTACGGTCATTTCACCGCAGATTTAAATCTTGGACTGGGCATGCGCCAGGTGAGTATCGCACGCTACATTCTAAAAACTAGTTCAAAGAGCTGCCGTACTAAAACCCCCGACTTCTTGAATTATAAAAACTGAAACCGATATCGCAACAGAATATCCGCTTAACAACAATCCATCACTTGCATGCTCTCTATGAATTTCAAAAATAGACTTTACCGGATATTCCCTTTCATATGTCATGCGCTCTACTATTGAATCGTTCATTCGAATGTAACGATAGAACACATACCCCGCGCCAAAGAAGCCTAAGATAAGTCCCGAATAGCCTGCTCCGAACCACGGCAAAAATGCGAAAACCCCAACGATGTAATATAAGAAATAAAATTGGTAGTGTGTCGGGTAGTGAACAACTTTCAGTATAATTTCTTCCCGTTTATTTGTTGGAATTCGCTTTGTATAAAGTAGTTTATTTTTAGCGCTGGTACTCATATGAGCACAATTTAGGGGAGTACGCTTAGATATATTTTGCACCCCTCTTCTTTTCTTGCCCACTAGCCACCGCCGTAAAAATATATTTATAACTTTAATCGATTAATAAACTGGCCTCGTTATTCGTGCACGAGTTTATCCAGCCGCGCAATAACATCCGCTGAAGCGCGAAAGCGAAAAAACGCCCCCTCACTATCAGCGCGCTCTTCAAGCACATGGCAAGTGGTAAAAAGAGCTCAGACTCAATCAAATTCTTTTAGAGCAGATGTTTTTTCCGCAAGCTGGAAACATTATTATTACTCTGGAACTACACCCGAAGCTAAATGCTTTAACAACTTTGTAGAAATAGTCACTGCTTTTAACTAATCAACTTTTTCAAAGCCGCATCAAATACACGTTGCGGCTCAGAGCGTTCTCCAGCCCCATCAGTCAAATACGTAAGCCGAACCGGAAGCATTGCCATTATCATCATCGCCGTTGGCCGCTACCGCCAGGCTGTCACCAGATAGAGAAATGCTGATCCCAAACTGGTCAATAGCCGCGCCATCGTCAGCCGTGAGTTTGGATTGCTGACTCCATACCCCATTATTACGGGTAAACAGGTAAGCCGAACCGGAAGACTCACCATTATCATCATCTCCATAAGCCCCTACCCCTAGGTTGTCACCCGACAGGGAAACGCTGTATCCAAACTGGTCACCTTCTGCACCATCGGCGGCCGTGACTTTACCCTGTTGGCTCCACACCCCATTACTGCGGATAAACAGGTAAGCCGAACCTGATGCACTGCCATTGTCATCATCTCCGTAGGCTCCTATAGCCAGGCTATCGCCTGACAAGGAAACGCTGCGCCCAAAATAGTCACTAGCCGCACTATCGATAGCCGTGAGCTTGGCCTGCAAACTCCACACTTCATTGCTGCGGGTAAACACATAAGTCGAACCGGAGCCAGCGCCATTGTCTTCATAGTAGGCCCCTACTGCCAAGCTTTCACCCCATAGGGAGACGCTGGTTCCAAAGCGGCCACTAGCCCCACCGTCGGTGGCCGTGAGCTTGGTCTGCTGACTCCACACCCCATTGCTGCGAGTAAACAGGTAAGTCGAACCAGATTCATCCTCATCGCCGCTGGCCCCTACCGCCAGACCATCATCCGACAGAGAAACGCTGTACCCAAAATAGTTATCAGCGGCACCATCGGCGGCCGTGAGCTTGGCCTGCTGACTCCACACCCCGTTGCTGCGGGTAAACAGGTAAGCCGAACCAGAAGAGTTACCATCATCATCATCTCCATAAGCCCCTACCGCCAGGCCATCACCCAACAAGGAAACGCTGAAGCCAAAGTGGTCATTAGCCGCGCCATCCAAGGCCGTGAGTTTGGCCTGCTGACGCCATAGCCCATTGTTGCGAGTAAATATATAAGCCGAACCGGAAGCACTGCCATTATCATCATCGCCGCTGGCCCCTACCGCCAGGCTGTCACCCGACAGGGAAATACTGTATCCAATCAGGTCACCAACCTCACCATCCGCGGCGAGTAATTTTTTGACGGAATTTTGCATATCATTTCTGGTGATGGTGAGATCATAACTGCGGGTAGTGGATCCATCTTCAGCGGTGACGATTATCTCTACCGGATTATCACCTTCGGATAGGTTGATCCAGTCACTGGCACTGCCTGTTTCCGTTACCTGACCCGCTATGGTGATGGAACTGGCGGCCTCATCTTCACTGAAGGTGGTGATCTTTAACCGAGTGGTTAAGTAATTTACCGTTGTCGTATAATTCAATTGGCTAGACTGAAATGGCTGATCTAATTGGCCCGCACTAAGTCGAATTCCATCTAAACGCGCATTATCAGACAGGGGGTTCTGGGCTTCACAAATAAACTCGGTTGAGCTTACTTCGGCGCTTTCAAGAAACCCACTATGATCACTGTCTATACCTACGTCAAAACGCACACCACCAAAGGCACAATTATCTCCAGCAGATTCGGCCATTTGATTCACCAACGCAGACAAACCATCGCGGCCATCTGCACCGTTACAAACTTTTTCGACGTTATCTACTTCGGTATCCTCTAGCGAGCCGTTACCATTTTCATCAATGCCTGTTTCAACCAAAATTCCGCCATTAGGGCAGTCGATATCATTCGCAGTTAATAACAAAGAACGAGATGCAGATGCAAATGCAGATTCGTTTTCAGAAGGTTTACTGTTACCACCACAGGCGGTTAATACAACAACGGTGGTAAGACCACATACTAGGGGTCGAAGGGGTAAAAACATGATAGTCCGCTCATCATTATAATCGTGCAGCAAACAATCTAATGCCTATGCATTAAAAATATTTGAAGTGAAAATTCACACAACACTTATTATTTTTTATTCCGCGCATCAGTGCGAAAATCCAAAATAAAGATTAACAGAATATAACGATGATTGTTTACCCATATAGAAAAGTTAAGGGCGAGGTGAGCAGCAGGGGCATGTTTTATTTTTAGGCTCCCTGCCCTTTTAAAGTACAGAATGTGTCGTTTACCGCAGATAGCCAGTAAACAGCACAAACCCATAAAGGTTCATACTCAACTTATGAAACTAGCTTTGCCTCTACGACGAGCAACTAAGATGAGACAACCCACCCACCGCAAAAAACTCAGACGGTTTCAATCGATAATATTTATCTTCTACTTCCTTCGACTGCTCTGCATAAGGATTTGTCATCACGTCTTGCAGCTCTCGAATTAAAGAATAATCTCCCGCAGTTGCTTGCTGATAAGCGGGCTTAACAAACCACTCTCGCAAAATATATTTTGGATTAACGAGCTTCATCTGCTTAGAGATTTCTTCACAAGATCGAGGCGAGCTTTCATTCGTATCAGCTGAGCAGCTTAGAAGCGACTTCCATTTTACTAGCCACTCTTCCCAGCGCTTATCCATTTCTGCAGTATCTTGTGTCGAACGGTTGTAAAAACTTTTTCTCAGTGGGCCAATATTATCAGGTATCGACGAGAGCTCGCGAAAGAAAATCGTGTAATCGACAGGGGTTTGCACCATCAGTGTTTGTAGCTCACTGATCAGCTCGTTGTTAAAACTATCTAGATCCAGATCCAGATCCAGATCAAGCCCCAACTTGGCAGCCCACATTTTTTCCATTTGCGACTGCATGACTTGCGGAAATTCACTTTGTATCTCATCAAGTTCTAACAAATAATCTTGATCCGATTCCAGCAACGGCCGTAATGCCGAACAAAACGAGCCGAAGTTTACTTGCGCGGCGTTGGGCTGGTTCATAAACGAGAAGTGACGACCGCCTCCCGTCCAAGGCTGGTAATACGGATGAAATACATCGCAAAAACCGAAAGGACCATAATCCAATGTAAAGCCACCAGCGGCGCAGTTATCACTATTGAAGTTACCCTGGCAAAAGCCAACGCGAATCCAGTTCGCTATCAATGATGTGAGGCGACTTCGAAATTCCCGCGCCAGCAATACCACTTTTTCGGGAGTACTCAGCTGCGTATCGATAACATCAGCGTACTCACGTACGATCAAGTGCAGCGCAATCTTCTCGAGCTCTGCCATCGCTTTTGGGTATTCGTTATTACGAGTACGGCGGGCGAAAAGTTCGAGCTGGCCAACCCGAAGGAACGACGGGGCAACCCGTGTCGAGATCGCAACCGCTTCGGATACCATCATATCTGGATTCTCTGAGCGCGAGCCCTCTGAGTACCAAGGTCGCTGTACCGTCTCTGTTTTTGAAACGTACAAACTCAAAGATCTTGATGTCGACACACCCAGTGCGTGCATGTGCTCCTGCGCTAAGAACTCACGAATACTCGAGCGCAAAACAGCGCGACCGTCCGCACCACGACAATAAGGCGTGCGACCGCCACCTTTCAGCTGCATTTCCCAGCGTTGACCATTGATAACCGCCTCAAGCACAGAAACAGCACGCCCATCGCCATAACCGTTACCGGTTTGAAACGGGCACTGCTGAATGTATTCTGTGCCGTAGATCGTAAGTGCGTAACCCGTCGCCCAACCAACCTTACGCAGCGGCTCTGGAACCTGAGAGATATCCCCAGAGAACATACGAGCGAAATCGGAAGACTCTGCCAAACTGTCAGCAAAGCCAAGCTCGGAAAAAAAGCTTTTGCTGTGCGCTACATACTCAGGGTCTTTGATTGGCGTGGGATTAACAGGCACATAATGACCCGAGAACACCTGTCGCGGCATATGGTCAGCGCCGTTTTCTGTCGCGTCAGGATCACAATTGAGTGTATCCATTAAAGAATAGTCCGCCAATTTGGCAAGGTCGTCGAGGGTCAATATCGTCGATAGTGTAGATAGTGTCGAGGCGTTTTTCTTAGGCAGTCGGTTTGTCATAATGGTGTATACATAGTGGCTAATTATAGAATCGTAAAGATAGATACTGTATATATTACCCCGATCTTTGTATCGATATCTGTACTTTCTACATTCTGAGGTGAGTATTCAAAGCCCAGCTCTCTTGGGTATCATTTACAGTGATAGATAGATACTATCGAGAAAATTCAAACACCCCTATTGACCTATCATGATATGCTCTGCATATTAGCGTAATTCAGATTCATTAGCGCTTAAACAAGCTATGCTAAAGACATTACAGGTCAAAATTCCCTATTTCCTATGGTTAACATAAAGCACAAGGACAGTTTCTTTTAATGCACATGACGAAATGGACAATCTTACTTTCAACATTCTGGCTGTTGCTTTCAGGCTACATCCAGCCTTTATTGCTCAGCTTCGGTGCGGTATCAGTCATTGTTGTGCTTTTCGTATTGAAACGCATGGATGACGTTGACCAAGAAAAACAGGATATTGGTTCAGGCCTCCGCCTTATTCGCTACACCCCTTGGCTGACTTGGCAAATTATTAGCTCTAGCCTACAGGTAACAAAACTCATTTGGGGTTCAGCAGACAAACTATCGCCGAGCTTAGCAAAAATAAAGGTAGGCAATATTCCACCCAACAGAAGAGCCCTGTATGCCAATTCAATAACACTGACACCTGGCACATTGAGCGTGGATTTAGTGGGTGATGAAATCACCGTGCATGCACTGCAAAAATCATCCATTGAAGAACTTGAGCAAAAAGCAATGGAAGAAAAAATTACCGAAATATGGGGTAAGCAAAAATGACCGAAATATACGCGGCTATTTGCATTGCTATTTTAGTGGTAATGGCACTCGCTCTGGTAAGAGCAAGTTATGCGCCCACTGTTTACGACCGTATTCTCGGCGTCAATATGTTCGGAACTAAGACCGTGCTGTTTATTGCTGTCACTGGGTATTTAATGGGCCGTCCTGAGTTTCTGGATATCGCCATTGTATATGCACTCATTAATTTCATAGGGATGGTCGCGGTACTGCGCTTTTTCGAATACACCGCACCGGTTGAATAACTCTTATATAACTCTTTTTATAGAGAATGGATTGATATGTTTGTCTTAGACATCATCAGTAGCATCCTGCTCATTGCAGGCGTATTTTTTGGATTTAGTGGCGCAGTGGGCCTGTTTAAGTTTCCAGACTTTTTCACTCGCGTACATGCCGCAAGTATCACCGACTCTATTGCCGCCATATTGATTATTGGCGGCCTACTCTTACAGACATCTTTCGATTTAAACACCGCAAAACTATTATTCATTCTAGCGTTTCTTATGATCACCAGCCCCACCGCGTCTCATGCACTGGCTAAATCAGCGCGCCACGGAGGCCTACTGACAATGGCTGAAGTCAAAGAAAAACAACAGGAGCAATCACACTAATGACCGAGCTGATTGATTTGGTGCTGCTGGCAATGCTGGCGCTGACTGCTTTAAGGATTATATTTTTAAAAGACTTATTTGCCATTGTCATGCTGTTCGGTATCTACAGCCTTTTATCTGCGCTTATTTTTATCAATCTGGATGCGGTGGATGTAGCATTCACCGAAGCGGCCGTCGGGGCCGGTATCTCCACGGTATTAATGTTAAGTACGTTAGCCTTAACTGGTCGTACTGAAAAAGAAAATAAGCGCTCTTCCGTATTGCCACTACTAGTTGTGGTTGCAACGGGGGCCGCCTTGATTTACGGCACACTCGATATGCCTCCGTTTGGTCACCCAGACAACCCGATACACCAACATGTTGCTCCGCGCTATATCGAAGAGTCGCCTAAAGAAGTAGGTCTGCCGAACATGGTGACGTCTGTGCTCGCCAGTTACCGCGGCTTCGATACCTTCGGAGAAACCGTGGTGGTATTTGCTGCTGCTGTGGGTGTGCTTTCTTTGTTAGGTGTGGCGCGACGTCGTGAAGAAGATGATGCTCCTGACTCTGGTTTGAAAGAATCGGATTTAAAAGAGTCGGGGTTTAAGGGGCACAAGGTATTACGCGTAGTGGCTAAACTCATTATTCCATTGACCATTCTTTTTGCTTTATACGTGCAATTTCATGGGGACTTTGGTCCAGGCGGTGGATTCCAAGCAGGAGTAATTGCGGCGGCGGCGTTTATCTTATATGCACTGGTATTTAGCTTGTCTCACGCCCAGCGTGTGGTAAGTCCAAAGTTTTTACAAGCATTGGCCTCCTTAGGGGTTCTGTTATACGCCAGTGTGGGCATCTACAGCATGCTGAAAGGCGGCAATTTCTTGGACTACAACAAACTGGCAACTGACCCTCTTGCAGGTCAGCATTACGGCATCATTATTATTGAGCTGGGTGTGGGTATTACAGTATTTGCGGTAATGCTCAGTATTTTTTATGCCTTTGCCAGCCAAGTAGAGAGGTCAAATATCAAATGAGCTATGTATTAGATTATTACAACTACTGGATCGTCGTATTTTTGATGATGACAGGTTTCTACATCGTTATATCCGCTAACAATCTGGTTAAGAAGATTGTCGGCCTGAACGTATTCCAAACTTCAGTCTTTATGCTGTATATCTCCATGGGCAAGGTCAGCGGTGGTACCGCGCCAATTGTCGCTGAAGGTGTCACTCAATACTCCAACCCTTTGCCTCATGTATTAATTCTTACCGCAATCGTGGTGGGGGTAGCGACAACCGCAGTCGGCCTGTCGCTGATTGTGCGCATTAAACGTGCTTACGGCACAGTTGAAGAAAACGAATTTGAAAACAAGGATGATGCCATCTAATGCTTGAACAACACTTGGCCATACTTCCTATTATTTTGCCGTTAATAGCGGCGCCCATTGTACTGATTTTAGGCCGATCAATTTTTTCTTGGGGCTTTGCTACTCTCGTTAGTGCCTGGGCCTGCTTTATAGCTTGGCAGCTATTGGCTGCGACTTTATCGGACGGTGTGATTAGTTATGCTGTAGGTGGCTGGCCGCCACCTTGGGGCATAGAAATGCGGGTGGATGCTGCCAACGCCTTTATTTTATTAGCGGTTTCAGCCATTTCTACCTTGGTATTGTTATTTGCTAAAGACAGTATTGAAAAAGAAATCGACAAATCTCAGCACTCGCTATTTTATACCGCTCATATGCTTTGTCTGGCCGGTTTATCCGGGATTTTAATTACCGGTGATGCGTTTAATCTCTTTGTCTTCTTAGAAATTTCCTCTCTCGCCACCTATACCTTAGTGAGTCTAGGGCGCGATCGTCGCTGTTTAACCGCAGCGTTTCGTTATCTAGTGATGGGCACAATAGGTGCGACCTTTATCTTGATTGGTGTGGGCCTGCTGTACATGAAGACCGGCACTTTGAATATGCTGGATCTAGCGGAGCGCATTCACGCTTACGACAGCAGCCGTACTATTAATACCGGTTTGGCGTTTATCATGGTGGGTGTGAGCGTCAAACTTGCTCTATTCCCGTTGCATGCTTGGCTGCCAGCGGCTTACACACATGCGCCTTCTGCCGTTACCGCGTTTTTAGCCAGTACGGCGACCAAGGTTGCGGTCTATGTGATGATTCGTTTTATCTTTACCATCTTCGGCGCCGAATATGTGTTTGAAGATATGAGTATGGATTTAATCTTGATGGTGCTGGCGATTGTGGCCATTTTCAAATGCTCTTATATGGCCGCAGTGCAAAGTAATGTGAAAACGCTTTTAGCCTATTCCAGTGTCGCGCAAATCGGTTATATGATTTTAGGTGTGAGCCTTGTGAGCATCACCGGTTTGATGGCCGGTATGATTCATATCTTTAACCATGCCTTGATGAAAGGCGCGCTGTTTATGGCAGTGGGTGCGGTTTACTATCGTCTCGGCAGTGTCGAAGTTAGGGCGTTTAACGGCCTTGGCAAGCAAATGCCATTGACCATGGCAGCGTTCACCATTGCCGGCTTAAGCATTATCGGTGTGCCTTTAACCGTAGGTTTCATCAGTAAGTGGTATTTGGTAACCGCGGCGCTTGAGCAAAATCACTGGCTGATTGCAGCATTGGTTTTAGCAGGCTCATTATTGGCAATTATTTATATTGGCCGGGTATTAGAAGCGGCGTATTTTCAAAAGCCAGAAGCCGGCAAAAAGCCCGTCAAAGAAGCGCCTTGGAGTATGTTAATCCCCATGTGGATTTTGGTGGTCGCCAATATCTACTTTGGTGTGGATACCAGCTTGACCACAGAAGCGGCAAGAACTGCCGCGGAAACTCTGTTCCAAAGCAGCACTGAAATTAGCGCTTTAATGGAATCATTGCACGGTACTGAGGTGGTTGACTCAGCGATTATCAAACCAGAGATTATTAATGCGGCACATGAATTGAGTGCGGAGGTGTCCCGATGAATCTTTGGCAATGGCTGGAGCCTTCACAACTCATTACCCTTTCTATCTTGCTGCCTTTTGTTGGCGCTCTGTTGATCGCGGTGACAGGCAAGATTCCCAACCTGCGTGAAGCGGTCACCTTAAGCACGGCGGTTATTTTATTTAGCCTTGTATTAGCTATTTGCGATTATACCCTGCAAGGCATCGCCATCAGTTTGCATGTTGTGGAGCTATTTCCAGGCTTGAGCATCGCCTTTGATGTAGAGCCCTTAGGCGTCTTGTTCGCACTGGTTGCCAGTTCTTTGTGGATTGTGACTAGTATCTATGCCGTAGGCTACATGCGTGGCAATAATGAAGGCAATCAGACTCGATTCTTCTTTTGTTTTGCCCTGGCCATCAGTTCGGTCATGGCTATTTGCTTCTCCGGAAACTTACTCACGCTGTTTATCTTTTACGAAGTATTAACGCTTTCTACCTATCCACTAGTAACTCATGCGGGTAATGATGCGGCTAAAAAAGGTGGGCGTACCTATTTAGGTATTCTATTAAGCACGTCTATCTGCTTCTTGTTATTTGCAATTCTGGGTACTTACAGCTTAACCGGCACCTTGGATTTCCAAGCGGGTGGCATATTCGACGAATCACACAATAAAGCGGTATTAGGCTTATTACTGGTTCTGTTTGCTTTTGGTATTGGTAAAGCAGCCCTTATGCCGTTCCACCGCTGGTTACCTGCCGCTATGGTAGCACCGACTCCAGTCAGTGCACTTCTTCACGCAGTGGCGGTAGTGAAAGCCGGTGTATTCAGTATTCTAAAAGTGGCGGTTTATATCTTTGGTATTGATGAACTGGCTGAGATTCCTACTACAGATTTTGTACTCTATATGGCGGCGGCGACTATGGTGATCGCCTCTATCATTGCGTTGACCAAGGATAATCTTAAAGCACGTTTGGCCTATTCAACCATCGCTCAGCTTAGCTACATCATACTCGGCGCTATGTTGGCCACTACCGCCGGTGCCATCGGTGGCGCCATGCATATTGCTACCCATGCTTTTGGTAAGATCACCCTGTTCTTTGTCGCCGGTGCGATTTATACAACCGCACATAAAAAACTGGTGAGTGAATTGGATGGTATCGGTAAGCGTATGCCACTGACCATGGCGGCCTTTACCATTGGTGCGCTTTCCATGATTGGCTTACCACCGGCGGCGGGTTTTATTTCTAAGTGGTATTTATTAATGGGTTCTCTGGACACTGCCCAATGGGTTGCTGTGATTGCGCTTATTTTAAGTACCTTATTGAACGCTGCTTATTTTATTCCCATTATTTATGCGGCCTATTTCAAGCCTGAAAAACCTCAGAGCAAGTCAGTAACGCATGGCGAAGCGCCCTTGCCGATTTTAATTCCGTTATTAATCACGGCAGCGATGACTGTATTTATATTTTTCAACCATGAGCTGCCGCTAGCATTGGCGAAACAAATGTTGGAGGTAGCCCCATGAGCGAACTCAATAAACACTGGCTGATGAGATCAAAATCTATCTCTTTGCTATGGAAGATATTTATTGCCATTTTAGTGGTGACTGTTTTGGCAGAACTGCTGATTCATAAGCACGAATATTTTGGTTTAGACGGCAGTTTCGGTTTCTCGGCTTGGTATGGTTTTATTACCTGCACGGCTATGGTCGTAGCAGCAAAAGTTTTAGGGTATGTATTGAAGCGTGGGGAAAATTATTATGATGATTGAGATGCCACCTGGCTGGATTATCATCGCCGGCGCCTTATTAATTCCTTTAACTAAATGCTTATTACGTCAAGGTATTATGTTGGCCTTGCCACTATTTGCATTGGCCATAATTTGGACCTTGCCTGCCGATGCTAGTTTGCAGTTAGGGTTTTTAGATTACACCCTTACGCCATTAGATTTCACCCCCGTGGGTAAATTATTCGCCACCATCTTTTCCTTAATGGTTTTGGTGGGCGGCATATATGCCATGCGCACAGCATCCACCTTGGAGCTTGCGGCGGCCTTTCTTTATGCTGGCAGTGCCATCGGCGTGACTTCTTCTGGTGATTTAATCAGCCTATTTATTTATTGGGAACTGATGGCCATCGGCTCTACCGCTGTAGTTTGGGCAGGAGCAACTGAAGGTGCTTATAAAGCCAGTATGCGTTACCTGTTTATGCACCTGTTTGGCGGTGTGGTTCTCATGGCCGGTATCATCTGGCACATACAAACCACAGGTTCCACAGAATTTACTGTGTTAGGGCTAGAGGGCCCAGCTCAGTGGTTAATACTGATTGGCTTTTTGGTTAATGCCGGTGCGCCGCCGTTCTCGGCCTGGATCGCAGATGCCTATCCCGAAGCCAGCCCTAGTGGTGCGGTTTTTCTATCAGCGTTTACCACCAAGACAGCGGTATTTACTCTGTTAATCGCCTTCCCAGGGGCGGATATTTTGATCCCTATTGGCTGCTTTATGATTTTCTACGGCATCATCTATGCTTTGCTGGAAAACGATGCACGCAGAATTCTCTCTTACAGCATCATCAACCAAGTTGGCTTTATGGTGGTAGGTATTGGTATCGGTACCGAGATGGCGTTAAACGGCGCGGCGGCTCATGCCTTCGCCCATATTATTTATAAAGCCTTGTTATTGATGACGGCCGGTGCAGTGTTGTATCAAACCGGTAAGCGACGTTGCAGTGATTTAGGTGGCTTGTTCCATAGTATGCCTTTTACAACCCTGTACGGCATCATCGGGGCCTTGGCTATTTCGTCATTTCCGTTTACCTCGGGCTTTGTATCAAAATCGATGATTTCATCATCCGCGGGCTACGAGCACATGACCTGGGTTTGGTTCTTATTAGCCGCGGCATCTGCTGGGGTATTTTTACACGCTGGGGTTAAATACCCTTGGTTTGTATTCTTCCAAAAAGACTCGGGATTACGACCTGCTGAGCCACCTAAAAATATGCAGGTAGCTATGTTTGTATTTGCCTTTTTATGTATCGCCATTGGCGTATTTCCGCAGCCACTGTATGACCTGCTACCGTATCCGGTGGATTACGAGCCTTATACAGCGGATCACTTGGTGACCCAGTTCCAACTGCTGTTATTTGCCGGCTTGGCCTTCTTCTTATTATTACCAATGATGAAGCGTACCGAAACCATCAGCCTAGATTTTGATTGGTTTTACCGTAAACCTGGAGCCGCTTTAGTGAAGTTCTTATTACGTAGTGCTGATAGATCTTGGCAAGGTATTGAGCGCTCGCTAAAAGCTTCTCTCAAGTTGGCGATTAAACGCTCCTACGATGCCGAAGCCGGCCAGCCGAAAGGTTACTTTGGTAAATTATGGCCAACGGAAACCATGGTAGTTTGGGTGGCTGTATTACTGGTGGGATATTTGATGGTGTATTACCTACCTGATTTTCTTTAATAGATAAATCTGTGTAACTGCTCATCACAAAAGCCAATAATGGCTAAGGATGAGCAGTTAACATCACGCTACGAGTTTATTCAGCCGAGCGATCACATCCACTGAGGCGCGAAAGCGGAAAAATGCACCCTCTCCATCGGCGCGTTCTTCAAGCACATCGCAAGAAGTAAAAATCTCTCCGCGCAATGCTTGTGCCGACCAAGGTAAAAAGAGTTCAGACTCAATCAAATTCTTTTGGAAAAACTTCACAATCGACTGATGCAATTGCGTTATATCGTCCTCACGGCGTGCGCTAAGAACAATACAGCCAGGATATTTCGCTTCCAATTCCGCAGTACGCTCTTCCTCTGCGGCAGCGTCTGGCAGATAGTCAATTTTATTGAACACCCGAATGCGCGGCACACTGTCGGCACCAATCTCAGCCAATACTTTATCGGTTACTTCAAGCTGTGCCTCAAATCCTGGATCACCTGCGTCAATAACGTGCAGCAATAGCGATGCGCTAAGGGCTTCGTCTAGCGTTGACTTGAACGAGGCAACCAGCCCGTGGGGTAAGTTTTTGATAAAACCAACCGTATCACTCACCAATACTTTCGGCACACTGGGTGGCAGTAAAGTGCGCACCTTAGTATCCAACGTAGCAAACAGTTTATTGGCCACTAGAATTTCTTTACCAGTCAAGGCGCGCATCAAGGTGGATTTACCCGCGTTGGTATAACCGACCAACGCCACCTGTGATACTCCCGACTGTTCTAGACGTTGTGCTCGCTGAGTACCGCGCGCCGCCTCCATAGCGTCAATTTCTTTTTGCAGTTCAGCAATACGATCGCGAACTTTTTGGCTATCGGTCTGGGCACGTGACTGCCCTGTTCCGCGTCCACCAGTACCGCTACGCTGTCGTCCTGACGGCCCCTCCCGCTTGGCCGCTTCACGCAGACGCGGTGCCATATAAGTTAGGCGCGCAATCTCAACTTGTACCTTGGCAGCGTGTGAACTGGCGTTGCGATGAAAAATTTCGAGAATAACCACCGTGCGATCCATCACCTCGCAATCAACTTCATTTTCTAGATTGAGTGATTGCGATGGCGAGATTTCATGGTCGACTAAAATAAACTCTATTGGAGTATTAGCCGTGTCGGCTTTATCGCTTTCTAAGTATTGTCGTATCTCTTCACGTTTACCGACACCCATATACGCCGTCGAATCGAAAGCTGAACGCTTTTGAGTAAATTGATCAACCACCTCTAGCCCTAAGGTCTTTGCCAGATCAGCCAATTCGGCCAATGACGACTCGAATTCAACATCGCTAATACCGTCTAATTGCACAGCGACAATCAACGCACGCGGTATATGTTGTTTTTCGGAACTTGACATAGGGTGTCTTCTCAAGAGGTAGGGATGCAGACTTTGAAAGATAACGTCATACACCGTGTAGTGTACACGGCATATTGGGGAGTGCCTAAATGTAGGCACAATCACTTTTTAACTATTGTAAAAACAGTTCACTAAATCAGGGGAAGTTCAGAAAGGCGAACGAAGAGAATTTTTCTTAGAAATCATACGACTATCCCTGTTATTGATACCGTGAACACTATATTTGACGTTCGCTTTTGTCAATTCAATACCACAACGTAAGTCTGTTCGCTTAACTAACGAACATTTAAAATCATTAAAATTCCACTTATTTTTCAATAGCTTACGAACATCTTGATTTTATTGTTATGCGAACGCTAATTATTAGTTAAGCTTCTAACTTCGCCAACGCAGCTTCAAAAACTCGCGGTGGTGAAATCGAACGATAACAAGGTGGTTGTGCAGGGTTTCCATCATTACGATCAGGGTGAGTACATTGTTTATTCAAGCAAGGGGCACACTCTAAACCGCTACTCAGCACTTCTACTTTAGGGCCAAGTACTCCCGTTAATACCGCATCAGTTGCGCCATAAATGGCAACCGAAGGGACTTCTAGAGCTGCGACTACATGAGACAAACCCGTATCAACACCGATAACTGCTTGCGCATGTGCGAGATAGGCATTTAATGCATTCAGGCCCATTTTAGGCAGCACTTCAACACCGTTTATTTTACTGGCGATACGCTCTGCTCGGGACTTTTCTTCATCGTTACCCCAAGGTAAAACAACCTTGCGGTCCGACGCTACAACTAACTTTGACAATTCAACCCAATAGCTTTCTGGCCATAACTTAGTATCCCAAGTCGTGCCATGCAGGAATAACCAATAATCGCCCTCATAGCCTTCCATTTCAGGACGCTGCCAGCGGCTACGATCGATGCCATAAGAAAAGGTATCTGGAATTTGATAATCAAGAACTTGAGATAATAACTGTCGCACACGAGGAATAGCATGCTGACCTTTCGCCACCGCCTGCGGAAACTGATACGCCATCGCCGCAAGGGGTTCGCGACAAGATTGCTTGTCTAAACCGTAACGCGAACCTTTTGCCATACGGGTAACGGCAGCGCTTTTGATCAAACATTGAGCATCTAATACGATGTCATATTCGGTGCTGCGCAAGTCTTGATAAAAGGCTTTCATTTCTGCGCGCACATCTGCGCTGGATAGATTTTTACGCCAGCGGCGCCATGCAATAGGGATTACTTTCGTGACCGCGGGATGCCAGTTAGGAATATCGGCAAACGCTTCTTCCACCAGCCAGTGGATTTCTAAATTGGGAACTTGCTGATAAGCATCTTGCACCGCAGGTAAGGCGTGGAATACGTCCCCAAGAGAAGACATTTTTACCAACAATACTTTCATTACAGCACTCACGTTTAACAGCTAATTAATCCGGACTTTATACCACAGGCAGTCTTTTCAGTCACTCAAGCACTTTCATTCCAGGCACTTAGGCTTCCTTATGAATATGTCGCAGAAGGTCAACCACTCGATTAGCATAGCCCCACTCGTTATCGTACCAACTGATGATTTTGAAAAAGCGGTCATTGAGTTCCATACTCGCGTTTATATCAAAAATAGAACTGTGGCTATTGTGAATAAAATCAGAAGAGACCACTGCATCTTCGCTATAAGATAAAATGCCTTTTAATTCATTGTTACTGGCGTGAATAACTTTTTGTTGAATTTCAGCCAAAGAGGTTGGCTTAGATAATCGCACTGTTAGATCCACCACCGACACATCCGTAGTCGGCACCCGAAAAGCCATTCCTGTTAACCGACCTGCCAAGCTGGGAATTACTTTAGCAACGGCCTTCGCTGCACCTGTGCTCGCAGGAATAATATTCCCCATTACCGCCCTACCGCCGCGCCAATCGTTTACATCGTTGCCATCCACTGTTTTCTGGCTGGCGGTTGCCGCATGAATCGTTGTCATTAAACCTTCTTCTATACCCCAGTTGTCTTCTAGCAGTTTAGCAATCGGCGCGAGGCAGTTAGTCGTACAAGAGGCGTTGGAGATGATTTTTTGATCCGGTTTATAATCTAAATGATTCACCCCCATTACAAACATAGATGCATCAGCTGAAGGTGCTGTAATCAAAACCTTTTTCGCACCAGCGTTCAGATGCCCTTGAGCCTGAGATAGTTGGGTAAAAAGCCCAGTGGCCTCGATAACGATATCAATCTGTAATTCAGCCCAGTTGGCTTGCTCGGGTTGGCTGAAGCTGGAAACCTGAATGCGTTTACCATTAACAATTAACACATCATCTTCATGGCTTATTTCGCCATCAAAGTGCCCATGAATGGAGTCGTATTTAAGTAGATAGGCCATATAATCTGGCGCGATTCTATCGTTAATCGCCACCACTTCTAGCGCTTCATAAGCATCCAGCACCCTAAAAACCAAACGACCGATGCGACCAAAGCCATTAATTGCTATGCGTACTGCCATAAAGACACCTCATTCATAAGGGAGATATCTAAAGTATAGTCAGCGAAGCTAATGCTATTTTAAAAATGCTATTTAGAAATAGTACTAACCAAAGAGATCGAAGCTGATGCCGCCGTCTTCTACATTATCCATCCAGCCAATCGGCTTACTGAAGGTTTGCTCCATCAATCGGGCCAAAGCATCGGTTAATTGCCGACTGGGGCTTTCTCCCACCATCGCGTCCAACTTGTCTTCATCTAAACCTAAGCAAGCGGCTAATTCCAGCACATCAATGGCGTTCTCACGCATCAATAACTGAGCCTGTTGCTGTCTTATTAATTTCTTATTTGTCACGAGTAACCCATCCTAAAATAGCTTTATTGATTTTTAGGCACCAATATTATTCTGTATATAAATGTCGGCATATCTTTAAACTCCGCGCGTAATATTGCATGATTGAGGCCTAAATTAAAGTAGGATTCAGGTATGCGCCGCGTTGTAGTTACAGGTATGGGAATTGTAGGTTGCCTTGGTAATAATAAGGAAGAAGTTCTGGCTTCATTACAGGCCCAAAAATCTGGCATTCAGTTTGTTGCCGACTACAAAGAACAGGGATTACGCAGCCATATCGCAGGTCGCCCGAATATTAATCTTGATGAACTGATTGACCGCAAACTCAAACGTTTCATGGGCGCGTCCTCAGCTTATGCCTATCTATCAATGCAACAAGCTATCGAAGACTCTGGTTTAACTTCTGAACACGTAAGTAATTTGCGCACGGGGATCGTTGCGGGTTCTGGTGGTGCTGGTTGCAGTGATATTGTTGAATCCGTTGATATTCTGCGTGAAAAAGGTGTTCGTCGCGTTGGCCCATACCGAGTGACTCGTACTATGGGCAGCGCTATTTCAGCAAACCTGGCCACCGCATTTTCAATTAAAGGCATTAACTATTCAATCACTTCAGCCTGCGCGACGAGCTCGCACTGTATTGGTCACGCGGCTGAGCTGATTCAATGGGGCAAGCAAGATATTGTGTTTGCTGGCGGTGGTGAAGAAGAACACTGGTCGCTCACCATGCAGTTCGATGGTATGGGCGCACTGTCTACTAAATATAATGACACTCCAACTCAAGCATCACGACCTTACGATCAAGACCGCGATGGTTTTGTTATCGCAGGTGGCGGCGGCATGCTGGTATTAGAAGAATATGAACACGCCAAAGCACGGGGCGCTGAAATTTATGCAGAGATTGTCGGTTATGCCGCCACCTCTGATGGCGCCGATATGGTTTCCCCTTCTGGTGAAGGTGCATCTCGTTGCATGCAATTAGCGATGAATGAAGCGCAATGCGAGATTGATTATATCAATACTCATGGCACCAGCACCCCTGCTGGCGATGTGACTGAGCTATTAGCAACAGCCGATGCCTTTCAGCAATTTAACGGTTTGGCCTTACCAAAAATCAGTTCAACAAAATCTCTTAGTGGACACTCTTTAGGTGCTGCTGGGGTGCAGGAAGCGATTTATTCTTTGCTCATGATGAAGCATGATTTTATCACTGGTTCAGCCAATATTGATAACCTAGACGAGCGTGCCACAGCCTTCCCCATCGTTGAGCACAATCAAAAGGGTAAATTAAATGCAATTATGTCGAATAGCTTCGGTTTTGGCGGTACAAACGCCAGTTTGATTTTCAAGACGCTATAAAAAATGACATACTCGGTGCTTATGAACTATACGCAAAATTTTACATCAGACACTGTATAGCCATAAACAAAAACAATTAAATATAGCTGGTCAGATAATCAGCAAGAATGGATAAGATCGAATGACTCAAGAACTCATCGACTCAAAAGAAAACGAACAGCAAATGCCAACTGATAAAGGCATCGACAAGCTGTATATTATTGCTGAACAATTGGCAGAAGATTTTTCACTTTTCCCAAATATCGACGACGATTCTATTTATAAACATGTACAAGGTTTAGTCAGCGATAAAGAATGCCAACGTCAGCGTGAAGAACTTCGCAACCTTGATATTGATACTTATATCGAACGTGTTGTGAGCCCAAGTGAAAATAGCGCGCGCATGTCGAGTAAGACATTGGTTGCCAGCCTAGCGCACAAAATAATGACCGAAGTAGATGACGGCCCTCTTTATGTTGCTGAAGTCGAATTAGATTTTGGCAGTTTCCGCCGCCGTATCGGTTTCATTTGTCAAAATCGTGAACACAATAATGGCGCCTGGTTACCTGAGCATCATCATTTAGCCGCGAAACACGTACGCAATTTTGCTAAGCACTCAGTTCCAATAATTACGCTTATCGACACCCCAGGAGCCGATGCCGGTGAAGAAGCCAACGCAAACAATCAAGCGCATTCGATTTCTCACCTAATTACCGAAATGGCTAATCTCGACGTACCCTCACTGGGTATTATTTGGGGTGCTGGTTATTCTGGCGGTGCTATTCCATTAGCAACATCCAACTTATTACTTTCTGTACGCGATGGTATTTTTAATACGATTCAGCCACAAGGTCTTGCGAGCATTGCCCGTAAGTACAATTTAAGCTGGCAGGAGTGCGCAAAATTCGTTGGGGTTTCAGCGTTTGAATTGCAAGATGTCGGCGTACTTGATGGCATTATTGATTATGCCCCAGGGGACGAAATAGAAAAACAAGCTAATCTATTACGCGCTATTATTTCAGGCATTCAATCGATTGAAGCTGGCGCGGCTGAGTTTGCCCGCACCAATCCTTATTTACTTGAACACTACCAACGCAGCGTTACTCGCTTCCTATCGCCGTCTAAAAAATTAGATGAGATGCAGCGCCAGTCGAGCTTCTTTTTAGCCCATAACCCAACCGAACACGTTAACGTATTTGGTCTTACTTATCGTTATTTGCGCTATCTGACGCTACGCCGTCGTATTCACTCCAATACGTTAGAAAATTATGGCCGCTTAGCAGAAAAAGAGATTCCACAAGGTGATTTAAGCCAGCGCTTAGAAAAAGCTGCTCAGCGGAAATTCCAAAACTGGATGCAAGCTCCAGAAAAAATTGTTTATGACGAAACCTTGCACAAATCTTGGAAGAATTTTTGGAGCAAATTTGAAGATCGTGATGGCGAACGTAATAGCATTTTCAAAATGTTTTTGGGCGAGCCAAAAGATAACTACCTAAAAGCCAAGCAAGAGCTTTGCTTTAACTTAGGTCTGTATTTATTCAACCGCTGGAAAGCCGACGCTAATAAAAACTTCCAAGGGCTAATGGCCTACATGGAAGATTATAAGCAAAATCGATTTTTACTGCGCGCAGACGACATTTTAGACCCTGCTGCGGTTGCTGAATTCATCTTCAAAAATGAACACCCTCTTGCAGGCTTAGTTCTGGCTAGCGTTAGCCATGAAAGCCAGCAAAAAATCACTACGGCTATGAAAAATGAGCAGAGTAAAGGTGAACTAAATCAGTTAATCGCTGCAGCGTTAAATACAGTATTGCGCGGTGAGTCGATTAGCGAAGAAATTTGCACTCAGCTTAAATTATCCGATAAAACACAAGCTCTGGTTAATAGTTTGGCTAACGTTACTGTTGAAGCCAACCGCCGTGTTTTTGAAGAAGCTCTTGCCCCTTATATTCAGTTCAAGCAAGACAGCATTCAAAACCCTGCGCACCCAGACATCACTATTCTCGATGCGATATTGCACGATGAATTGCGTGATGACTTTATTCAAGTCTGTCAAAACATGCTGGTCTTTGGCGAACTCTACGATCAGGTTATTCATAACCTGCCAACGGTAGCAAAAGAAGCCAACGTAGATCGTGCATTATCCCGTGATTCCGTACGTTCGTTATTACTAACCTCGCTATCTCAAGCGACTGAAGGCGATAGTTATACTCCGCAACAGCGTGAGTCTTTTAACCATTGGTTAAGCTATTTCAGCCAAAGTAATCAGCGTGGAAATTTCTTAAAATCGGTTGAAGAATGGAAGAAACTGGCCTTCCCTCAACTTTCTGATACGTTATTTGTAATCATTACTTTCTTCTTTGAAAAGCTGCTGCACGAATACCAAGATGCCGAACAAGAAGGTAAATCGTATAACGGTCGTATCAACCCAGTGAGCATTGGTCGCCGTAAAGATTTCTGGAACCGCCTAACCATGGCCTACCACGATTTATTAATCCAACGGGTATTGGAAGATGTAAAACGTGAAAAGAAAACCAGCGCCCCTGCGCTAATTGAAAAATTCTTCACTAATTTCAAAGAAATTAATGGCAACTTGCTATCTGCCGACCCTGTTCACTTTCCAGGTTTCCGTAATTCAATAGAGCAAGCATTAAACAAGGGTATTACTCCTTGTGGTGTTATTACTGGCTTTGGTAATTTGAGTATTGATGGTGAAGAAAAACGCGTCGGTGCTTTAGTTTCTAACTTAGACTTCCAAGCGGGAGCCTTCGATATGGCCAGCGCAGAGAAGTTCTGTAAATTAATGGTTGAATGTGCTCGCCAGCAATTACCTCTTGTTTGCTTTATGTCTTCTGGTGGCATGCAGACTAAAGAAGGTGCAGCTTCACTTTTCTCCATGGCCATTGTCAACGACCGCATTACTCGCTTTGTACGCGATAACGATCTACCCATCATCATCTTTGGTTTTGGTGATTGCACGGGTGGCGCGCAAGCGAGTTTTGTTACTCACCCAATGGTACAAAGCTATTATTTCTCTGGCACTAACATGCCTTTCGCTGGCCAGATTGTTGTACCGTCTTATTTGCCAAGTACAGCGACGCTATCAAACTACCTATCGATTTCTCCAGACTCCATGGATGGCTTAGTACAGCACCCATGCTTTGATGATATTGATGATCGCTTAAAAGCCATTGACCCTAATATTCCTGTCGCTCGTTATTCTGTTAACGATGTATTAAGCCGTATTTTAAAAGGCTTTGTCGTCGCTCAACGCATGGCACCCGATACAGGCATGAGCAAAAGTAAAGAAAAGAAATTTGCTCCGATCAAAAAAGTGATGATTCACGCTCGTGGTTGTACCGCGGCTAAATTGATAAAGAAAGCTCAAGATAACAATATTCAAGTTGTCTTAGTACAGTCCGACCCGGATATGAATTCTGTTGCCGTTGATATGTTAGGGCCACAAGATCGCGCGGTTTGTATTGGTGGTAATACCCCTGATGAGAGCTACTTGAATGCCAAGAGTGTGATTCGTATCGCTCAGCATGAACAGGTGGATGCTTTACACCCAGGTATTGGTTTCTTATCTGAAAGCAGCCAGTTTGCAGCCTTGTGTGGTAATTACGATATCAACTTTGTTGGCCCATCGGTTTCTGCTATGGAAACCATGGGTAATAAATCGAATGCGATTCATACTGCTATGGCCGCTAACGTTCCTGTTGTTCCAGGATCTCACGGTATCTTAACCAGCTCGGCTAATACCGCAAGCGTTGCTCAAGAAATTGGCTACCCGGTGCTATTGAAAGCGGTACACGGTGGTGGTGGTAAAGGCATTCAAGTAGTTGAACGCCCAGAACAGATCCATACCCTATTCCATCAAATATCGACGGAAGCGAAAGCGGCGTTTGGCAATGGTGATGTGTATTTAGAAAAATACGTAACCTCTTTACGTCACATCGAAGTTCAGATTTTACGTGACAGCCATGGCAATACTAAAATTCTTGGCTTACGTGATTGCAGCGTGCAGCGTAATAACCAGAAAGTTTTTGAGGAATCTGGCTCGACTATGCTGCCAGAGATTCTCGAGAAAGCAGTTTATGATTATGCAGAAAAACTGTCTGATGCCGTCGAGTATGTTGGCGCAGGTACTGTCGAGTTTATCTATAACTTAGATGCAGACGCTATCTACTTTATGGAAATGAATACTCGCTTACAGGTTGAGCATCCAGTGACTGAATTGGTTTCTGGCATCGACATCGTCAGTGCGCAGTTTGATATTGCTCAAGGTAAGAGTATTGCCAAGCTTAAACCGAAACAGAAAGGTTATGCGATTGAAGTGCGCGTAACAGCTGAAAAAGCGATATACAAAAATGGTGAGATTGATTTCGCACCTTACCCTGGCACTATCAACGAATGTGTTTTGCCAGAACAAGATAACATTGAACTCATCACCAGTGCGGCTAGCGGCAAGCAAGTTTCACCTTTCTATGACAGCATGATTGTACAGGTCATTTGTTATGGCAAAGATCGTGACGATACCATTAAGAAGTTACGCAAATATCTAGATCAAGTTCGAATCACGGGTGTTTGTACCAACCTTACTATATTGAAGCGCATCTTAGACGACAGCATCTTCCAGCTGGGTGATTACGATACTACCTATCTGCCTCAGTTCTTAGCCCGTACCGATGGCGATGATTTAATTGCAGAGATGGAAAGTTCTTCAGAACTGAATAATAATCAAGTTGATGCGAAAACACTTGAGATCGAAGGCTCTGATGAAATTAAAGTGCTTTCTCCTAGTACGTGTATCTTCTATGGGTCTGCATCCCCTACCGAGCCACCGTTTGCTAAAGAAGGTGATGTCATCGGCATTGACCAGACGATTTGCTTGATGGAAGCGATGAAAATGTTTACGCCATTAAGTCTTAAGCACTTTAATACTAACGGCAATGAGCTTTATCCAACCAATACACGCTATCGTATTACCCGCATCCTCAACAGTGACGGCCAACAGGTGAATCAAGGCGACTTACTGTTCGTAATGAAACCTGTCGCGAACGATTAGTGCTGATGACAAACTTTGACTAAAAACCCTTATGATTAATGCCAGATAATACATTATACTGGCGTTAATCATGAGTTTAGTTAGAAAGAGTTAATAATATGTCTCGTACTGATGCCCTACAAACCTTCACCGCTGTTGTCAGGACTCGAAATTTTACCGCAGCAGCAGACTCCCTTGGTGTCACCCCCTCTGCTATTAGCAAGCAAATTAGCGGCCTTGAAGAACGCTTAGGTGTACGCCTGCTAAACCGCACTACTCGCTCTGTAAGTACCACAGAAGCTGGGCAACTGTTTTACCAGCACTGTGAGAACATTTTAGAATCTATTGCCGAAGCTGAACGTCTAGTCACCGACTTTGATATAACGCCCAAAGGCCGCCTACGCATTACGGCCATGTCTAATTTTGGTCGTCGCGAACTAGCGCGTATGCTGAATGATTTCTCGATAGAATACCCTGACATTAGCTTCGAAATTTATATCAGTGACCGTCCTGTCGATATTGTAAAAGAAGGTTTTGATTTTGCTCTGCGCATCGGCACCCAAGAAGATTCACGCCTCATCGCCAAGCCGGTGGCCAAACAACGCATTATGATCTGTGCATCACCAGAATATTTAACAAAATGGGGAACCCCTAAACGTTTTGAAGATATTCAAAGTCATAGAATGCTGGTGGTAGGTAATGCCGAGTATGCTCGTGCTAACTGGCTACGAGAATTTGAAAAGGCGCATTCTTTCAGTATCAACTCCGTCGACCGCAAGTTAACAGTGAACGATATTGATTTAGGCTATGAAGCTTGCTTACAGGGGATGGGGATTACGGCGTTACCTAGCTACATTGCAGAACGCCATGTGCGCTCTGGTGAGCTAGTGCATCTGTTTTCGGATGTCGAGATTCCAATTCGAACAATTAATGCAGTCTTCCCGCAGAATCGCTACTTATCGACCAAAAGCCGAGCCTTCCTCGACTTTGTCACGTCTTACTTTGCAGATTCAGTATAAAACGAAAGAGTCTGTGGGCTACTTGCCCTCAGACTCTGAGCTGGCCTCTTTAGGCATCACAAGGTCAGTAAACTTTTTCGGTATGCGCGCAATTTTTCGATCATCATAATCAAAAAAGACGATACCCGTTTTTGCTAAAGTGACTAAACGCCCTTCATCGGCACAGGTCACGCGGTAAATAAAGTCGCAACCATACTTATTAAACTCATGTACACCCACTTCAAACTGTAAGTTTTCACCGACAAAAGACTCCGACTTAAACTCTACAACTAGGTCAGTCACCATTAAACCAAGGCCAGCAATATTGAATTCACCAAAGCCTAGGTTACGCAGAAAACGCAAACGCGCCTCGTGCAATAGCGATACCATGCTGTCGTTGCCGACGTGATTGCCGTAATTAATCTCAGTTACACGTACATCTAATACCGTTTTAAAGGTAAATGCTTCTGGAAGTACTAATTTAACTCTAGCCACTGAACTCTCTCAACTAATTCGAATCACAGCTATACAGATGCTTACAGATGCCTTAGCATCTGTGCTGTAGCTTAAAAAGATGCGCATAATGCCTTGTGAGCATGAGCACTACAATCTATTATTGATAATTAATTTGGTAACGTTTTGTTAATAAGAAACTCTATGAAAAAAAATCGTTCTATACACCTTAAGATTAGTGCTTTTCTTGCTCTGTTATTATTAACAGCAGTACCTGTATCAGCCACTATTCCCCATGCAGAAATCGATGCGCCTTTTGAGGCTCGCGAATTCACCCCCAAACAAGTCACAACATCCAAACAAAGCCTGCACCAATTACTCGGTCGTCACTACGAAAAACAGCGCTTAGATGATGATCTATCCAGCAGCATTTTTGATTTATACATCGAATCAATGGATGGCTCGCGCAGCTATTTCCTACAATCCGATATTGAAGAATTTGAACAGTATCGTTTCAAGCTTGATGATGGCTTAATTAAGGGCAACTTAGATGCCCCTTTCATCATGTACAACCGTTTGCAGCAACGTATTACTGAACGTCTTTCGTTCTTATTAAAACAGCTGCCAGAAAAAGCCAAAGCGTATGATTTCAAAAAAGATGAGCACCTTAGCTTAGATCGCAAAACTGCAGATTGGGCTAAAACCACAGCGGAACTGGATAACCTATGGCGCAAGCGCTTAAAGAATTCCATATTGAACCTGCGTTTAGCCGATAAAGAAGATGATGCTATTTATGAATTATTAGCTAAGCGTTATCAGAACCAGCTAAACCGTACTCATCTAGCAACTGAAGAAGATGGTTTTCAGGTTTACATGAACTCTGTTGCTCATGCATTCGACCCTCATACAGCTTATTTCTCACCGCGTAATACTGAAAACTTCAATATCAACATGAGTCTTTCTCTACAGGGTATTGGCGCAGTACTGCAAACTGAAGACGAACATACTAAGGTTGTGCGTTTAGTACCTGCAGGTCCTGCGGCTAAAGCAGGTCAATTGCAACCTGCTGATAAAATTACTGGCGTAGGCCAAGATGAAGAAGAGATTGTTGACGTTATCGGCTGGCGCTTAGATGAAGTAGTTGATTTAATTCGCGGAGCCAAAGGCACCACGGTTAAATTAGAAATCATTCCTTCTGATTCTACTGACCTAAAAACTAAGGTAATTAAAATTGTTCGTGACGAAGTTAAGTTAGAAGAACAGTCTGCTCAAAAAGAAATCATTGAAATCCCACAAGGCGATAAAGTATTAAAGATTGGTGTTATCGACATCCCTACTTTCTATATCGACTTCCAGGGCCGCCAAGAAGGCAAGAAAGATTACAAGAGTACAACTCGCGATGTAGAGCGTCTGGTTAACGAATTAAAAGAAGAGAAAGTCGATGGTATTATTGTCGATCTACGTAATAACGGCGGTGGTTCTTTAGATGAAGCATTAAGCCTAACGGACCTGTTTATTGATCGCGGCCCTGTTGTTCAAGTGCGCTACTCTAACGGCTATGTACAAGTTCTTCCCGAGCCTAAAAATCAAGTTGGTGGCATTGTCTACGACGGCCCACTAGGGGTTTTAACCAACCGCTTAAGTGCTTCTGCCTCTGAGATTTTTGCTGGTGCAATTCAAGATTACGGCCGTGGCATTATCGTTGGTGGTCAAACCTTCGGTAAAGGTACTGTGCAATCTGTATTGCCTCTTGAGCATGGCCAGTTAAAGCTGACTCAAGCTAAATTCTACCGCGTCTCTGGAGACAGTACTCAGCACCAAGGTGTAATCCCAGATATCCTTTTCCCTTCGTTATTCGATAAAGAAAAAATCGGTGAGAGTGCATTAGATCAAGCCTTAGCTTGGGATACTATTCGCCCTGCTGGTTATGATGCTAAAAAAGATTTCCAGCCATGGTTGCCAACACTGCGTGAAAAGCACCAAGACCGCATTGAAACCAATCCTGATTTTGTTTACCTGCACAATCAGAAAGAGTTAATGACCGAGCTTAGAGCACGTACTGATATCACATTAAATGAGAAACAGCGTACTCAAGAGCGTGAAGAGAATGAACAGCAGCGTCTTGATATAGAAAACAAACGCCGTAAAGCAAAAGGCATGGAGCTACTAGAAGCCCTTCAAACTGAAGAAGAGTTATTGGCTGAAGCCCAAGAAGCAGAAAAAGAGAAAGAGAAGAACAAAAAAGAAGGTAAAGAAGAAGCTGAAGAAGAAAAAGAAGAGCCAGACGCCCTTCTTGTTGAAACTGGCTATATTCTAACCGACTTAATGCTACTAAAAGAAACCCCTAATACTGCTAAGCAACAAGCTCAGCAGTAAGGGTTATCGATTATATCTACTGAACTATATCTACTGAACCCCAAGCGCTTTCATTACTTGGGGTTTAGTGAATATATGCTGCCAAATTTTATCAATACTTTCATTTATCCATAACCTGTTGTATTCAGTTTGTGGCGCTACCGCAACACTGCGACTTTCATTCAGTTTGAATGGCTGACTATAAACTTTACCGTTATTATCAATATTCAATCTCAGCTCAATATCCAACTGACACTGGTTAACCCAGTCCCCTTCGTTACACTGATAATTAAACTGATTAACAATCATCTCTACCTTAACAGGGTCTAGAGGACTTGCGCCGCCGAAACCAAATACTTGTAAACTACCTTGCAACTTTTCAGTTAACGCTTCTTGCAAGCTCGGCTGAGCTATCAATAGCGACTGCTCTGGCTCTGCACCACCGCGATTACCTAAGCGGTCGGTTAGCTCTCTTTCATCACGTACTCTAACCAAAGCTGTACGGCCAGAAATAGGTTCCATCATTTGCAATGTATTGCCACTGTCTAAAGCGATCATCTGCGGAGATAGTGTGCAACCCGTTGATAACACGAGTGCGGAAGAAGCACCCAGTGCTAACAATGTCTTTTTCATGTTATTTAGCATTTTCTAAATCCTGCTCTGAACGTTTAAAAGTCAGGGTTTGTGCATCTGACTCAGCCGCCACAAATCGATAACCAGCCACATCAAACTGGCACAGCTGATCAACCGTTTTAACTTTATTTTGAATAATGTACGCCGCCATCAGGCCACGCGCTTTTTTTGCGTAGAAACTGATTATTTTATACTGACCATTTTTCTCGTCTTTAAATACTGGCGTAATCAGCTCTGCATTTAATTGCTTAGTTTTTACTGCTTTAAAATATTCGTTTGAGGCAAGGTTGACTAGAATTTTGCTATCACTGGCCAGCAAGCGCTGATTGATTTCATCGGTGATAATAGAACCCCAGAAGCTATATAAGTTCGCTCCTCGAGTATTAGCAAACTTAGTTCCCATCTCTAAACGATAAGGCTGAATCAAGTCCAGCGGACGTAATAGACCGTATAAACCTGATAAAATCCCCAAGTGTTTCTGACTATAGGCAAAGTCTTTCTCACTGAAGTTCTCAGCATCAAGGCCCGTATACACATCACCTTTAAAGGCGAGTAAAGCCGCTTTGGCATTATCGGGTTTAAAAGGTAGGCACCAATCATGGAAGCGCTGCACGTTTAACTCTGAAAGCTTGGCGCTTAATTTCATTAAAGCGCTAATATCATCTGGCGATTGCAACTTAAGCTGGTCAATTAACTCAGCAGAGTGCTCTAAAAAGTCGGCTTGAGTATGAAGCTCGGTGACGGCTGGAGTGTCAAAATCAAGAGTTTTAGCGGGTGAAATAACAGTTAGCATAAGAAAACATCAATTCATCAGAATAAAGTCACATCATACCTAGCTTTAACGACATTTTAAATCAGCCTCTATTGCCAATGAGCTATCACCGAATAAGCGTACTCTGTTGTCCTATAAGATTAAAAAGCAATGCAACTATGCAGTTGGTTTTACAAATCGATTAATGATTGGGTATTTATTCCACAAAACGGCATAAATACTTACTAGATACATCCATGTATCTCACCCTTCGGGCAGCAAGCTGTTCAAAACCCGCTCCTGCGGTTTTGTCCCTGTAGCCTTAGGTTCGGCAATAATTAATCTTTTCTGTCTTAACGTGAACACTCTGTGCAGTAACAAAAGCAATAGTAAAAAATTAATCGCTGCAAAATCATTAGATCAGTAGGAATAGTTAATTATGGCAAAAGATATTCAAGGCTTAGGGCTCGGCTTAGCAAGCCGTTTTGTAGCCAATCCTCTAGTGCAAAAATACGGTTTGGCCAAACCTGCTGAAAAAATAGCGTATATTTCGAGCAAGAAAGGCTTTTTATGGGTTCAAAAAGCGCTAGCGAAGAAAAACGAAAAAAGGCTTCGCAATAGAAAATCCCTGCCAGCACCCGCTGCACTGTTCGATCTGTCTTTTACTGAAGAACAGCAGATGATACGCGACAGTATCAAGTCTTATGCTGAGAATAACATTCGACCTCTTGCCCTTAGTGCGGACGAAGAAGCGAAATTACCAGACTCGCTATTACAAGATTCAATGGATCTAGGGCTAAACTTTTTTGCCGTTCCCGAAGCTTTAGGCGGCGCAGGTCAACTGTCCCCCATGACCAATGCATTGGTTGCAGAAGACCTCGCTTGGGGCGATTTTTCTTTAGCCTATGCCATTTTATCAAGCAGCTCGGTGGTTAATACCCTAAGCCGCTGGGGAAATAACCAACAGCAGACAAACTGGCTACCCAAGTTCTGCTCCGAGACTCCATTTCCTGCCGCTATCGCCGTGCAAGAACCTCAGCCCTTATTCAATGCTGAGCAACTTAATACCAAAGCTAAGCAAAACAAGAAAGGCTATGTCATCAGCGGTATTAAATCCTTGGTTCCCCTTGGTAGCCAAGCACAGCTTTATCTTGTGGCTGCACAGTTCAAAGGCCAAAACCAAATATTCATAGTACCTGCTGATGCCAAAGGAATAAGTTTTAGCTCAAGCCCTGCCATGGGTCTGCGCAGCGCCGAAGTTGGCAGCTTAAAGCTGGATAAAGTTCAGCTAGGTAAAGATGCTTTGTTGGGATTAGGCCTTCCTCAGCATAAAGCTTTCGACTATCAAACTTTCATTGATAGCAGCCACTTAACTTGGTGTGCCATGGCCATAGGCTGCTGCCAAAGCGCATTAGATTATTTAATTCCTTATGTGAATGAACGCTACGCATTCGGCGAGCCGATTAGCCACCGCCAATCTGTCGCTTTTATGATCGCGGATATGAAAATTGAAATTGAAAGTATGCGCATGCTGGTTTGGAAAGCGGCCAGTCGTTTTGAACGCGGCGAAGATTTTCATCGTGATGCCTTTCTCGCTCATCATTTATGCATGACAAAAAGCATGGAAATCGGCACCAACGCCGTGCAGTTATTAGGCGGCCATGGTTTCACCAAAGAACATCCTGCCGAGCGCTGGTATCGCGATTTAAGAGTACTCGGCGTTATTAACGGCGGCTTACAGCTTTAACTTCAGGACGACAGAGGAAATATTATGATTAATTTAGAAGTACCTAAAAAATTACGCGTCCTGGTCAATCAAGCACGCCAAACCGCTGATAACGTTTTTCGCCCTATTTCACGAAAATACGATAAAGCAGAACACGACTATCCGATTGAGCTGGATATGTTCGCTGCCATTATGGACGGTATGAACGATGCGCTCGGTGATGAAGGTGCTGGCTCTGGCAAACTGGGCCGCAGCGTAAGTAGTAGCGACGAAATAAAAAACGGCATTAACATGACGTCCGTCTTAGGACTCGCTGAACTTTGTCGTGGTGATGTCGGCTTATCGTTAACCATGCCGCGCCAAGGATTGGGAAACTCAGCAATCGCCGCTGTGGCGAATGATGAACAACTCGCCCGCTTTGGTAATAAATGGGCAGCAATGGCGATCACCGAACCTGGCTGTGGCTCTGATTCTGCAGCAGTACGCACGACGGCAATGAAAGACGGTGACGATTACATCATCAATGGCGAGAAGATCTTTGTTACCTCGGGTGAACGCGCTGATGCGGTTGTGGTTTGGGCGACTGTCGATAAAGCCCTAGGCAAAGCAGCGATTAAATCGTTTGTCGTAGAGAAAGGTACTCCTGGCATGGAAGTAACCCGCCTAGAAAAGAAACTCGGTATTAAAGCCTCCGATACTGCTTCTATCAGTTTCAATGATTGCCGCGTACCTAGAGAAAATTTATTAGGCACAGAAGAAGTTTCTTTAGATAAAGGGTTTTCGGGGGTTATGCAAACCTTCGATAATACTCGCCCAGTCGTTGCTGCTATGGCGGTAGGTGTTGCAATGGCATCCATAGAGCGCACAAAAGAGTTACTTAAAAAACAGGGCATAGACGCTGATTATAAGCGCCCTGCCAAACTAAGCTCACACCTTGTAGCCGAACTTTACTCCATGGAAGCAGAATTAGAAGCCGCACGATTATTAACAATTAAAGCCGCTTGGATGGCAGATAACGGCCAACCAAATTCTATGGAAGCGTCTATTTCAAAAGCAAAAGCAGGCCGCGTTGCGAATTCGATCACACTAAAATGCGTCGAGTTATTAGGCACCGTAGGTTATTGTGAAGATGAATTATTAGAGAAGTGGGCACGTGATTCAAAGATTCTCGATATTTTTGAAGGCACTCAACAAATACAATTATTAATTATTGCCCGCCGCTTATTAGAGAAATCTTCTAGCGAATTAAAATAAAAACCGTAACTATTCAGATAGAAAAATTTTAGACCTAAAAAGATCCATTATTGAGTAATTGTGGAGCAAATATGCGAGGTATGGATACCGAACTAAGGCTACAGGGACAAAACCGCAGGAGCGGGTTTTGAACAGCTTGCTGCCCGAAGGGTGAGATACATGGATGTATCGAGTAGGTATTTACGCCGTTTTGTGGAATAAATACTCAGTCATGAATCGTTATAATTAATACAGGTATTTTAATGAAAGCTCGATTAGTGAACTTGCCTAATATTGTTGGCAACGCCTTATTTCAGCACAAAGGAATCGGCCCGTTAATTAAAGGGCTTTATACCCTGATTAGCTCAAAGCCTGATAGCTATCGCTCTATCGGCAGTCATTTAGAAGCCCATGCACTGAAGCGCCCTGCCGCCCCTGCTATTCGCTTTCAAGATGATGAATTCAACTATGACCAAGTTAATCGCTGGGTAAATCGCTATAGCCATTACCTTCTCAGCCAAGGAATTAAACCTGGGGATACGGTTGCTATTAATATCGAAAATCGTCCCGAGAGTTTAATCTCAGTATTGGCTACGGTAAAAATTGGTGCGATTGCCGCTATGATTAATACCTCTCAACGAGGAGAAGTTTTATTGCACAGCATTAATTTAGTAAAACCTAAATTAATGCTAATCGGCGAAGAACAAATCGAAAATATGGCTTCGGTAATCGAGAGCCTAGACATAAATTTGCGCACTCAATTGCACTACCTTCAAGACGAAGGCCATCGCCCTTGCCCTAGTTTTTATCAAGACATGAAAATTGTCACGGCCAATCAGTCAGAAGAAAACCCTGACACCACAGATAAAATTCAGATGAAGCAGCCTTGCTTCTACATTTTCACCTCTGGCACCACTGGCTTGCCCAAAGCCTCAGTCATGAGTCATTACCGCTGGCATAAATCTATGGCGGGCATGGGTTTAGCGTCTATGCGCTTACGTTCCGATGACGTGATGTACCTGAGTTTGCCGCTGTATCACAATAATGCCCTCACGGTTTCTATGGCGGGCATTTTAGGCGCAGGCGGCTGCCTGGCAATTGGCCGAAAATTCAGCGTCAGTCGCTTTTGGGATGAAATTCGTCAACATCAAGCCACCACGTTTTGCTATATCGGCGAATTGTGCCGCTATTTATTAAACAGCCCCGAGCAAACCAACGATCAAGACCATAAAATCCGGGCAATTATTGGCAACGGTTTACGCCCTGATATTTGGATGGAATTTAAACAGCGCTTCAATATTGATCACATTAATGAGTTTTACGGTGCCAGCGAATGCAATCTAGTATTCACCAATACCTTTAATCTAGATTGCACCGCAGGCTTTTGCCCCTTGCCTTATAATGTCGTGGCTTACGATATTGAAGCCGACCAGCCGATCCGCAATGCAGAAGGATTTATGCTGCCAGTCAAAAAAGGCGAAACCGGATTATTGATTACTGAAATTAACCCCAAACAGCCGTTTGAAGGCTATACCGATAAGGCCGCTAGCGAGAAAAAGATACTAAAAGACGTGTTTAAATCAGCTGACCGCTGGTTCAATACCGGTGACATGGTGATTAATCAAGGCTTCAAACACATCGCCTTTGCCGATCGCTTAGGCGATACCTTCCGCTGGAAAGGTGAAAATGTTGCTACCACAGAAGTCGAAGCTGTCGCCAATGAATTCCCAGGGGTAGAACACAGCGTAGCTTATGGAGTAGAAATTCCGGGGACCGATGGTCGTGCGGGCATGGCAGCACTGACGTTAAAAAATATTAACCAGTTCGATGAAGGGGCTTTCTCACGGCATTTACATGAGAAGCTTCCAGCCTACGCAGTGCCTGTCTTTATTCGCATTCGCGAACAAGAAGAAATCACAGGTACCTTTAAATACCGCAAAGTTGAGCTGAAAAAAGAGCATTACGACTTAAACCAAGTCGACGAGCCGCTGTTCGTGATGCTACCTGAGAATACTCAGTTCATGCCGCTAGATAGCAATACCCTTAACCAAATTCGGCAACAGGCGCTGCGCTTTTAAGCGGCTGCGCTTTTCATCCTATTATGTTAGAATCCGCGCCTTTCTCGAACAGCTAGGACAAGACTATGACTGCGCTCGTTGGCATTATTATGGGCTCTAAAAGTGACTGGCCAACTATGAAGCATGCCGCTGACATGCTTGATTTGTTGGAAGTACCTTACGAAGTAAATGTGGTTTCCGCTCACCGAACCCCAGATTTATTGTTCGATTACGCTAAAAACGCCGAAGGCCGTGGCCTGAAAGTGATTATTGGTGGTGCTGGTGGTGCTGCTCATCTACCAGGTATGTGTGCCGCTCAAACCGTATTGCCTGTTTTAGGTGTACCGGTTAAGTCTCGTGCTTTGAATGGCATCGATTCATTACTATCCATCGCGCAAATGCCGGGTGGCGTAGCCGTGGGGACATTGGCTATTGGTGATGCTGGCGCAAAGAATTCAGGCTTATTAGCCGCACAAATTCTTGCCACTAGCGACAGTGAATTAACTAAGCGCATTCATCAGTTCCAGAAAACTCAGACTGAAACGATTTTAAGCCAACCTGACCCAAGAGTAGAAGGCTAATGAGCACAGATACAAATAGAACAGAGGTTAAAACACTCGGTGTTTTAGGCAATGGTCAACTGGGTCAAATGTTAGCGGCAAGCATCGCTGAGCAAACCAATCTAAGCGTAAACCTATACGATTTGCGTGCTTATGATGAAACCAGTCTGCAGCAATTCTTAAATGACAATGATCGCATTTCTTATGAGACAGAGAACATTCCTGCTCATATTGTGAAGCAGATGGAAAGTGTCGAAGCCAAGGTATTTCCAAGCCTAGTCGCGCTTAAGACCTTTCAAAATCGCATCACCGAAAAAAATGCCTTACGCGCAGCGGGCATTACTACGGCAGAATTTCATGCTGTGAACTCCCTTGCCGATATTCATGATGCTGTACAAAAATTGGGTTTACCCATCATCATGAAAACCACCACCGAAGGTTATGACGGTAAAGGCCAGTTCGTTTTACGCGAACCAGGTGATGCTACCGCATGCTGGGCAGAAATTGGCAATCGTGAACTCATCGCCGAAGCGTTTGTGCCGTTTATTCGTGAAATTTCAGTGATTGGAACGCGCAGTGAAAGTGGCGAAATTAAAGTATGGCCGATGACTGAGAATATCCATCACGAAGGTATTTTGCGCTATTCACTTTATCCAGCTCATGGCTTTAGTGCAGAAAAACAAGCCATCGCGCAAAACTACATCGAGCAAATCGCTGCAAGCTTAGATTATGTCGGCACCATTACCTTAGAGTTGTTTGAAACCGAAGATAACCTAATTGCTAATGAAGTTGCACCACGAGTTCATAACTCAGGTCATTGGTCTATCGAAGGGGCTATCACCAGCCAATTCCGTAACCACATGCTGGCCGTTACAGGACAAGACATCACGCCAACAGAGTCTCGCTTCCCTGCTGTTGCCATGATTAACGTTATCAGTGACGAAGGCCCGACTGCGGCGGCAAAAGACATGAGCGAAACTTACGTTCATAGCTACGGCAAAGAAGCACGCCCTGCGCGTAAACTTGGCCACGTAACCATTACCGCAAGTAGCAGTGATGATCGTGATGCTAAAATTAGCCAGCTAGAAGGTTTAATTCCAGCAGGTGTTTGGTCTAAATAGCCGCTGCTTCAAGCTAAGATATTGCAGACAAAAAAAAGCCACGATGACTAAGTCACCGTGGCTTTTTTGTTTTTAGCAGCGCTATCTTTATTTATCTATTCGTTTATTAATCTATTCGTTCATTTATTCATTAATTAAGCAGTTGCCCCACTCACAACGCACTAGCACATAGCTCTTATCCGGGCACTGAACATCATAAACCTCATGCGGCCAATCCGCCTTAATCACCTTCACGTTCGCACCAGGGCAACCTGAACGCTTAGCCAACTTCTCCACTGAATACAATGAACGGCCAAATTTACGCTGTTTGTTCACTGCGAGCTTCGCACTTTTCTCTTCTAAATCTGTACCGTCACGCTGAGCACGACGCTGCAAATCAACCAATGTTGGGTAATACTTATTATTATCTCTTAAATCGTAAGCACCATCATTAAACTTGCCTAGCATGTTCAGACATAACTTTTGCTGATTGCTACTACCATCCAGAATGGCTTGCATTTCTTTTTCAGCTTCATTAACGACTTGCGAAGTAAGCCCCATTGCAACATTGGCACCCGTCACATCACGATCACCAGAAACCAACATAATCTCGCGAGTTAAACCATAATCAGCCCCTTCAACAAAGGCACCATTACGACGCCACCAATTTTTCTTCGCTTGCCAAGCAACCTGCTTAACCTTGCCATTAATACCTTCACAGTGCTCTACCCATAGGCGCAATTGAACATCAGTTTGCAGCGCATAATAAACAGCTTCGCTGGTTGAGGATTTTGGTGCTGCACAGCCAACTAAAAATAACAGCACAAAGGCTGAAAGTAGAATACGAAAACGAGCCATAAATAGTTCCTTTACAAGGTCAAAGATTAAAAATCAGGGGTTAGATACTGGAATTAGTATTAATAATAGAAGTTAAGCCAACGTAGAGCCAGCCTGAGGATGGACTTTTTGCATCCAAACAATCACTTCTGCCATATCAAACGGCCAACAAAGAGTTAAGTTGGTTTTTTCATCGAGTAATACAGGGATTTTTTCAGCGTACAGTTCCAACCATTGCGGCTGATCGATTATATCTTGCACATAAACTTCAATGGTTTGCGCTGTCATCAATTGCTGCATGGATGGCTGAGAAAAAGCCTGCTGTAATACCTGCTGGGCAAGTTCACACAAATGACACGCTTCTGTCGATAGTAATAAAATCGCCAAGGTCGTTACTCGGTTAAACGAATGTTGGCGCGAGTATAATACGAGTTACCTAAAATCCAAAATCAACAACCTCGCGCCAAGGTTTCTCGCTTAGGCTCAAATTCGCTTCGCAAAGAGAGGTATATTGTAATCTAATGTAGGTCGTGCTTTAGCGCGACAAGTTGTTAGCCTAAAGGCTAACCCACAATACGCCGCAAGCGGCGGGGAATTAAGCCAGTAAATTAGCCATCATATCCGCACGCACATCAACCGCATTCTCCAAACCTTGGTTATACGCCTGAAAAATATCTTTTAGGTGATCATCAGGAAAGAGCTGATCGACTAAGTCATTCAACAATTTCTCTGGGTCAGCAAAGGATTTAGCTTGCTCCAGCGCTGATAAATAATTTTCGTTATAAGCCAGTAATCCAGACGATAAACTTTCAAGTTCTGGGGTGGGTAGTTGAGGTTGCACTGAATTATAAGCGCGACTCACCGAACTAAAAGATTCTTGGCGCAGATTCAAACTCATTGATGCCAACTCATCACCATCAAAACCTAATTGCATCGCTTGCTCTAACGCGCCCCCTAAATCACCAGAAAAAAAGCTCTGACTGAGCTTTTCAACGTCTTGTAAAAGATTAGTCAGCGCTTCCTGCTCTCCTTCATCCAGACTACCCATTACATCCATCTGCCATTCCATGCCTTGCTCAAAACCGGCGGCAGTAATCATTTGATGCCCTTCTTGGGCACCATAAGAAAACGATGAAGATGATTGCATAAAGCTAAGGGAAATTTTATCACCATCCTTCGTCATCAATTCTAACGACATTGAATTTTGCTGACTGGCTTGAGTTGAATAACGGCTAGAACGATTGGCTTCGTTAAAGGATGGCATTTTAGTGCTGACAGTATCTTCACCCTCAGCGACAGGCCCCGAAGCCATCTGCTCAAGCCCTGCATCAATCAAGCTACGACCTTGAGCGATTTCAGCCTTCAAATCATCATTCAACAAACCCATATCTTTTAGCTGTTGCTCTGCTTGATCGTAACCTTTGGCAATCCCTTCTTTCGCCGCTTCTAAACGCTGTTGAATACGCTCATCACTAGCACCTGAATTTCTTAACTGATCTAAACCACGCTGCACATGGTCAAGCATGGTATTAGCAACATCTTCAGCGCCTTTTTTATCCCCTAACTGCAAACCAGACGACGAAGTTCCTGTGGCTTGACCAACCCCACGCTTAACATTCTCATTCAATACATCAGCGGGCTTAGCATTACCTCGCCCCACTTGATTCTCATTAGAGGCATGAGAACTACCCTGATATTGGCTAGGCTGAACATTGATTAGATTGGGATTGAAATGCATAACAGTCACCGAATTGAATTGCGCTATAGGCTATATCGGCCATTCAATCCAGTGCTTTAACGATTTAAGTAACTAATTTAGATTAATTACTCCACTGGATTTGGGCACTCGAACCGCGCCCTATCTAGCTTACAGCGGACTTTACGTTGGATCGTCAGCATGCCCGCGTCATAATAGTCAGCTTCCCTTAACTCAATACGCGCTTGCTGCATCATTAGGTCATAATCCTGCTTTTCTTTATCCGGTATCGCTATCCACCAATGCTCGGGGATTTCTCCAGTTTGTAATTCTAATTGCTGCATCACCCGATCAAAGTTCTTATAAAAGCCCTCTCGAACCAACTGAGCGATCTCAGTAGGAAATTTATCTTTCAGCGCCACCATCTGCATACTGGCCTGAGAGAAAGGGTAATCAATAATGCCACCATCAGGCTCCAGGCCCCTATAAAGCTCCATAAACGAATACGCGACCAAAGGCGCTGGCAATACATCCACCGCGCCATTATTAAACTTATTCGGCGCCCCCACTAGACTCGATGGCACTGGTGTCGCCCCTAGTTTCAATACCATTTTAGCCTGGGTCGAATCATAATCTAATACTGCAATCCGCTTACCCGCAGCCTTAGTGAGCGAATTTATTTTTCGGTCATTGACGAAGATATAAGCAGCCCCCGCTGGGGCTATACCCAAAATAGTATAACGACCTGTTTCAAACTTAGCCGCCATTCTAGGATGCGTCAGCGCCCTTAAAAGCAGCTTCATATGGTCTATCGACGGTAGTGCCCCCACAGAATCAATGGTGCCACTGAATTTGTTAAACGTTCTTGCCTTCATCCCTGTCATAAACGCGGCATCACAACGGCCTGCTTTTAATTCTTCAGCCATGATCGACTCACTGGTATAAGCCTCCATATCGACCTCTATACCCAAACTCATCAACTCAGTCTTTTGATCTTGTGCCGCTGCAAAAATAGGTCCAGATTTACCGCCGATATCCCAGATGCAAATTCTCCGTTTAATCAACTCACCACCTTGCCACATATCCGGATGAAGCTGCTTAATCGCTGCTATTCGCTGAGAACGCTCCAACTTAGGATTCATTGCGATACTGCGTAAATCCTTGTTATCTTGGGAAGCAAACGTATTGGCGGCAACGGCACTCAGAGCAACTGCAATAAAAGTAGCGATAGCTGTCGCAAGCCCAGCAATGGATCGGGAGAATGTCATGGGATGAGCCCTTGTTTTTTATTTTTATTATAACAGTTATTAGTAATAGGTTTTTTAGGCAAAAAAAAAGCCGCTAAGCGGCTTTTTATCAGTATTCAATCTCGCTCTGAAACAAGCGATTAAATTGCGCCTAACATATCTTCTTTTAGATCGCCTTGAACAGGATCTTCAGATAACCAAATACCAAAAAGCGCTTGTTTAAAGGCTAAGCCAGGAACAACAACCTTAACTTCGCCATTGCGAATAACACTCACACCCTGACCAGGTACATATTGCAGGTCAAATACATCTTTATCTTCTACCGCATCACGAAAAGCACCAATTAAGGCATCAACTTCTGTTTGAATAGGAGCAATATCACCACCCGTAGACTGAACGAAACCGTCTAACGTCGCTTCGCTCATTTTATCGCCATCAATCATCGAAGACGTGATGTGTAAACGAATCGTCATTGCTTCATCAGCAGCAACTGTTGCTTTAGCATCAGCGCTCTGGTTATTCAAATACAAAGCACCTACGTATAAATCTAGGAAAAACTTAGAACGAATGCCTGCGCCATTAAGCGTCAAAGACTGGTCTGCAACCTGAATTTTATCAGCCACATCCACATCATTTACAATTTTAGCTTGTGCCAATGGAGCGATAGCCAAACAAGCTAATAAGCTCATTGTTGTACGTAACATAAGAAACACCTTTTTAATTTTTATTGGGGTCAGAATGAGCATCTTTTATAGGACTCTATAACAATAAATGCAAGCATTTTAGGGCTAAATAGGCCGATACTCACAGATTTTAAGTGAATAACGACCCTATTGTAAAATCTACGGTAAGCCTACTGTTATTTGAGTATTCAAAATAGAAATTAGTCTGACTCTCAACCTGACTCTTAACGAAATTGAGCGATGTTTTTGGCAACAAACTTCAACGTTAGTTCAATCAAGTTTTCACCCGCATCGTGGAAGCGATCATCACATTCAGCAATCTCGTCAACCAACTCACTGGCGAGCTGATCGAAGGTATCCATACGCTCCTCTTCATCACTAGGCACTTCTCCATTAGGAAAGAAGTTAACCATTTGCTGCACCACTAACAGGGTGTTTTTAGCGCGAATTTGCTCTAAGGCTTCTAACATATCGGTGCATAATGCCCCGGCATCATGGTGAAACAATTGACCAAAGCCACCATTTTCCATTTCGCGACTTAAACTATCTATGCAATAGACAGTCTTTTCTGCTCGACTTAAATCGTCGTAGCCAATTTCTGCTTCTCTATCGAAAATTACATCGGTAATTTGTAAGAATGCATCGGTTTCATCAGCAACATCCAAAGCCGCTTGAATCTCCATATTCATCTTTGCCCTACTCGTTATTTAGATTAATTTAGTATTAGAATTTTTGATGACACCCAATGTAGCCTACCTGCATTAATTTGACAAAAGTTTTGGAAAATCAGAACGGTTGTTCTTTGTATGAGTTGATATAAATACGAAGTCCATGCTAAATATTAAAATCGTCATCTATCTAACATATCTACCCCAGTCATAGATTACAATGATAAAGCATCTGCCATATCCATTTCTACCTGTTCAAATTAGGCTGCTGGCCAAGCTTCACACCAGCAATTCAATAGAGCCTGTAGTAGAGTTATAGCTACATAAAACTAACGCACATAGACGCATTAAGGGGTCTCAATAATATGTCCAGCAACAAACGACTGCTTATCATTTATCACGCCCCATCAGAAAATACGGCAAGACTTGCTGATTCACTATTAAATGCTGCCAGTCTCATTAGCTCAAATAACCTTACTGCATCAGATAGTTCAGACTACGCCTTAACTGTTATTAAAAAGGCCGCATTAGAAGCAAGCGCTGATGATGCATTAAACGCGGACGCAATTATTCTTATGACCCCAGAGAATTTGGGTTACATGAGTGGCGGCATGAAAGATTTTTTCGATCGAGTCTACTACCCATGCTTAGAAGAGAAGCAAGGGCTGCCTATTGCCGCCATTATTCGTGCTGGTCAAGACGGCACAGGCACTAAGCGCGCCTTAGAAACTATTACGACAGGATTAAAGTGGCGCTGGGTTCAAGCCCCTTTGGTTCTTCGTGGTGAATGGCAAGATAAATTTCTAATTCAAGCCGAAGAATTAGCTGAAGCCATGGCGGTGGCATTACAGCAAGGTATGATTTAAAACTCAAATACAGGTCTGAATACAAACTAAGATACACATCGTTTCACTCTGACAAATATTGTCACAAGATGTCAAAATCCTTTAACAAACATTCTCTTAGTATCACGTTATAGTGAGTTATCTAATCAGCCCTCCTCTACAGGGCCTATAAAACTTGGCCTTCTAACAAATCCTATGTACTGGCACGATTATTGATATATCTAGATTAGATATCAGTAATTAAGATTAAAATAAGGTAAGACATGAGTAAGCAAGAAGACTCAAACGTCATTCAAGTTGACTTTAATACTAAGAAAACAATAGACGAAAGCACCGGTATACGGTCTTTTACTAATCTTATCGATAAGATTGTGAAGGGCACTGAAGACCCAGATGAATGGCCAGAAGATTTAACGCCAAAAGAGCGCTGTGATCAGCTAAAGAAGGATTTAGAATTTTTACGCAAGATGAATGATGCGCCAGTAAAGTAATTGCTTAATAGCCCGCTCTCAATCTTAAATTCGCGGGCTTCTATTTATGTATACAGTTCCAGTTAACTGCTCGAATTAAAGAGTCCCTTCAGCTCCAGAATCAGCAGATACCTTGCCAGCCCTTTCTACATACTCTTCTTTGTTTTCTGAATAGCGATGCGTTAAAAACTCAGAATGATCTCGGGTTAACAACGTAAAGCGAAATAGCTCTTCCATCACATCAACAACGCGATCGCGATAAGAAGAATCCTTCATCGAGCCATCGTCGTTAAATTCTTTCCAAGCCATTGCCACAGAAGACTGATTGGGTATCGTTAGCATACGCATCCAACGCCCCAGTACTCGTAAGCTATTCACCGCATTAAACGATTGCGAGCCACCACTCACCTGCATAACAGCCAAAGTACGCGCTTGCGTCGGGCGTACGCTGCCAAGGCTTAAAGGAATCCAGTCAATTTGATTCTTAATCACCGAAGTAATCGTGCCGTGCAGTTCAGGGCTAGACCAAACCATACCTTCAGACCACAGCGCTAATTCATGCAGTTCTTTCACTTTTGGATGATCGTAACTTTCACGATCAAACATTGGCAGCTCCGCAGGGTCGTATATTTTCACCTCGGCACCGAAGCTTTCTAAAATAGCAGCGGCTTCGACCGTAAGCTTTCTACTGTAAGACTCTGCGCGCAATGAGCCATAAAGCATCAGGATGCGTGGTGCATGTGTAGACGCAGGCTTATTAAAGCTCGCGAGTGTTTCATTAACTGAATGCTCAGGTGCATAAGGGTGTGTCATAATTTTATCGTTTCTTAAATTTCTTTATCGTTTCTTAAACTTAGGCTTACCAGATTTCTTAGCGCCTTCTTGCTTCACGCCTGCTTTTTCTGCAATCGACTTCTGCAACTTCTTGCCTGGTTTTTTACCACTCGACTTTACACCTGGCTTCGAGCCTGGCTTACCAAAGGTTTTGCCCGCAGCACCTTGTCCAGCTGCTCCCTTACCACCAGGGCGACCACGCGTGCTCTGCCCTAGCTTATTCTGTAAGCGTGCATGGCGATGGGCTTCTGGCTCTTCTTTTGGAATCAAAGCATTTTTGCCCGCGCCAATCATGTCTTCACGACCCATGTCTTTTAGGGCTTCACGCAGCATTGGCCAGCTCTTTGGATCGTGATAACGCAAGAACGCTTTCTGTACACGACGAGATTTTAACTCGGTATGCACTTTCATCTTCTTCGATTTATAACTAATGCGCTGTAACGGGTTATGGCCCGAATGATACATCGCCGTCGCTAACGACATTGGCGATGGATAGAAGGTTTGCACCTGATCAACACGGTATTTGTTACGTTTAAGCCATACTGCTAGGCCCAACATATCTTCATCTTCACAACCTGGGTGAGCAGCAATGAAATACGGGATTAAATACTGTTTTTTGCCTGCTTCTTTCGAGTACTTTTCAAACATATGCTTGAATTTGTCGTAAGTTCCCATGCCCGGTTTCATCATCATATCGAGAGTATTTTTCTCGGTATGCTCAGGGGCAATTTTCAAATAGCCGCCGACGTGATGCGTTACGAGTTCGCGAACGTATTCAGGATCTTCTACCGCTAGGTCATAACGTAAACCCGAAGCAATGGCAACGCGCTTAATGCCCGGTAAGGCACGAGCACGGCGATATAGCGAGGTTGTCTGCGAATGATCGGTAACAAGGTTGGTACAAATACTAGGGAACACACAGGATAATCGGCGGCAGCTAGCGTGAATCTTCGGATCCTTACAGTTCAGGTGATACATATTGGCCGTTGGTCCACCCAAATCTGAAATCGCACCAGTAAAGCCTGGGGTATGATCACGAATATCTTCAATTTCTTTAATCACTGAATCTTGGCTACGGCTTTGAATCACGCGACCTTCGTGCTCGGTAATCGAACAGAAACTACAACCACCGAAACAACCGCGCATAATATTGACCGAAAAACGGATCATGTCGTAGGCAGGAATTTTGGCATCGCCATAAGATGGGTGTGCAATACGCTGATACGGCAAGGCAAATACCGCATCCATTTCTTCGGTCTCTAATGGAATCGGTGGTTGATTCACCCAAACTTCTTTATCCCCGTGGCGCTGAATCAAGGCGTGGGCGTTTTGCGGATTACTTTCTAGGTGCAAAATTCGGGATGCATGAGCGTATAAAGCAGAATCAGCACGGACTTTTTCGAACGAAGGCAAACGAATAACAGCGGTTGCATGATCAATATCGAGCTTACGGTGTAGAGGCATAGGGACGATTTTGACCACACTCTCGTGCTCTTCCATACCTTCTTCAGAGTCGCCTTCAGAGCCGTCTTTATTCGTCGAACAGGTCTGGTTCTTGGTATCCTTCATTTCATAAGGATTAGGAATTTCGTCTAAACGCCCAGGCCAATCGATGCGCGTTGAATCGATCTCTGTCCAACCCGCAGGAGTGGCATTACGAATAACCGCTGTACCACGAATGTGCTGCAGGTCTTTCATAGTTTTGCCAGAAGCAAGCTCATGACTTACTTCAACAATTGCACGCTCAGCGTTACCGTATAATAAGATATCAGCGCCGGAGTCGATTAATACCGAGCGACGAATTTCATCACTCCAATAATCGTATTGTGCAATACGGCGTAAGCTGGCTTCAATACCGCCAATCATAAGCGGAACGTCTTTATACGCTTGCTTACATTTTTGGCTATAAACAATCACTGCACGATCTGGACGCTTGCCTGAGACACCATGAGGCGTATAGGCGTCATCGTTTCGAACTTTAAGATCAGCAGTATACTTATTAATAAGGGAATCCATGTTCCCCGCGCTAACAGCAAAATACAGATTCGGCTTACCCAATGCTTTAAACGCGTCTAAATCATTCCAATCTGGCTGACAAATCAAGCCAACACGAAACCCCTGGGATTCAAGTAAACGGCCCATGATCGCCATACCGAAGCTTGGGTGATCTACATAGGCATCGCCACAAACGATGATGATATCGCATGAATCCCAACCTAACTCATCCATTTCAGCGCGAGACATAGGCAAGAATGGAGCGGTACCGTAGCACTCGGCCCAGTATCTAGGGTACGAGAAAAGTTCAGGGGCTTGGGTGACAGTTAACATTGGGAGCTCACTAAAAGGCAGGCTTAAAACGGTTAAACTTTAAGCGCAGTAAATCTGAGTAATTTGATCGGGTATTATCTATAAGTGCATTTTCGCAAAATTCGCCCAAATGAGCAAAATTAGTTTCGCTTTTTTCATACTGATTATGAGTTTTTCACCACTTCTTTCACCGCCAATAGACAGTCTCGACACAAACACCCTGTTTGTTCGGCACTAAATCCTTGTTGAAGCAGGTAAGCAAAATCCTCCGCCTGCAAGCCAACCCCGTAGCATTGACAGTGTTTTATATCCGCAGCATTACAGGTAAAAGCTTTATTGCAGCGCGGGCACTGGGTATCCGTTACTTTTAATGCTTCTTTATCTGTATATTTTTTAAAGTCGGGCATTTAAGTACTCACGCAAAGTCTGTATAATTCGCCATCAATTTTATAGGTCGCAGGCTTTTAGAGCCAGCGCTTAAGTCACGTACGTCATTTTCAGGGTTAATCTATTGATTTCTACCGCTAATATCACCATGCAATTCGGCGCTAAGCCATTGTTTGAAAACATCTCCGTAAAATTCGGTGATGGCAATCGTTATGGCCTAATCGGCGCGAATGGTTGTGGTAAATCAACCTTCATGAAAATCCTAGACGGCAGCCTTGAGCCTTCTGCGGGTAACGTTGCTATTTCTCCAAACGAGCGTTTGGGTAAGCTGCACCAAGACCAGTTCGCGTTTGAAGAGCAAATCGTTATCGATACGGTAATGATGGGCAATAAAGAACTTTGGGCAATTAAAGAAGAGCGTGATGCCATTTACGCTAACCTTGAAGCGACTGAAGATGAATACATGCACGCTGCTGAACTGGAAAGTCAGTTCGCAGATATGGATGGCTACACAGCAGAATCTCGCGCTGGCGAACTTCTATTAGGTGCTGGCATTGATTTAGCACTGCATTCTGGCCTTATGTCAGGTGTTGCTCCAGGTTTAAAGGTACGTGTACTTTTGGCCCAAGCACTTTTCTCTAACCCAGACATTTTGCTTCTTGATGAGCCAACCAACAACTTGGACATCAATACCATTCGCTGGTTAGAAAGTTTATTAGACGATATGAAGTGTACGATGGTAATCATCTCGCACGATCGCCACTTCTTAAACTCTGTTTGTACGCACATGGCCGATATCGATTATGGCGATATCAAGATTTTCCCTGGCAACTACGATGACTACATGATCGCGTCGACTCAAGCGCGCGAACGTCAGCAAGCTGATAATGCCAAGAAGAAAAGCCAGATGGCTGAATTGCAGCAGTTCGTTAGCCGCTTCTCGGCTAACGCCTCTAAAGCAAAACAGGCTACTTCTCGCCAGAAGCAGCTAGATAAAATCCAACTGGATCACATCAAGCCTTCAAGCCGTCAAAACCCATTTATGCGTTTTGAATTCGAGAAGAAGCTTCACCGTACTGCTGTTGAAGTTGAAAACCTAGGCCACAGCTACGACACTGAAATGCTGTTTAAAAACTCGAACATCATGATCCCTGCTGGCGAGAAAGTTGCCATCATTGGTTCTAACGGTGCGGGTAAGACAACATTAATGAAGTGCTTGGTTAATGAGATTCAACCAAAAGAAGGCACGATCAAGTGGTCTGAAAATGCATCTTTAGGTTATTACGCACAGGATCATGAATACGAATTCCCAGCTGATATGCCAATGTTTGATTGGATGTCTCAGTTCCGTACTCCTGAACATGACGACCAGGAAGTTCGTGGTACGCTAGGTCGTTTATTATTCAACCAAGACGATATCAAGAAAAACGTTAAGGTTTGCTCTGGTGGTGAGAAAGGTCGTTTATTGTTTGGTAAGTTGATGATGCAAAATCACAACGTACTATTATTGGATGAGCCTACCAACCACATGGACATGGAGTCGATTGAATCGATCAACATGGCGCTTGAGATGTTCGAAGGCACTTTGCTTTTCGTATCTCACGACCGTGAGTTCGTAAGCTCTTTGGCTACTCGTATCATCGAGATTAAGGATCACGAAATCGTAGATTTCCACGGTACTTATGACGAATACTTACGCTCTCAAGGCATTTAATTCTGACTCAGAGTTAAATTTCTAGCAAAAAATAGCGCTACCTAGATTTTCTAAGTAGCGCTATTTTTTTGTCTTGGGTTTGAAGAAAGCAAAAGAAGTTAGTTTTAGAAAACGCCGTAATGAAGGTTTTATCTCGCGTTGTATTAGGTAATTCGTTCTTTGCCACGCCGTGAATACGCCGCTTCGCTCTCCCTGTAGGCTCTCCGCAGCTCCCTGCTGCAGAAGGGCTTTGAACAAATCACCTAATACATCGCCGCGGACAACATCTTAAATTTATAGGCTTTCAAAAAGTAGAGTAATGACGGCTAGAACTTAAATTCACAAACCAGTTCTTTTCTAAGCGCTCTTTTTAAGTTTTAAGCTTTTTTGGCAATTTAATGTAGGTCGGCATTTATGCCGTCAACTTGATGGGCTAAAGCCCAACCTACAATACGCCGCAAGCGGCGGGGAATAAAATCCGCTCAGATTTAAAATAGCGTAATTTTTCAAGGTAGTTGAGATTTATTTAATTTGGCAAGGCGCTAGCATTTCGCGGATTGGTGTTGGGTGTGTTGTTTAAGGCCTTCTGAGGGATGGATCCCGAGGAGAGTCTACAGGGACGTATTCACGACGTGCCGCCGAACGACATACCCAACATCAATCGATAAGCGAACTGCGAATTAAAAACCAAAACCCTCTCAGTTTTTTTGCTTTTGCTTTTATCTTAGCTCTTCAGCTTCTCAAAAAGAAAACCCTGCTCAACCAATGCAAGCTGCAATAACAACTCATTATGAGCACTCTCCTGCTGATACTTTTCTTCGAATAAACCTACCGCGACTTTCTTCTGGCGACTATTAACTTTTTGCAAACCCAATAGCGCAGAATCAACATCAGTAAGATTCAATTGAAAACCCGCATTCAGAGCCTCTACTCGCTTAGCCATTAAAAACTGTTCAATATGCAAAGGAAATAAACCAACTGGAATGCCTGCCTGCATAAATAACGACACCGAATTGATGCCGCCATTTAAAATCGCAAACGTCGATTTCTCTAAAACATCCCGCATGCTAACGGGTTTATCGACATAACAAATATGCCTAGACTGGTGAGCATTAATTATTTTATCTGGAATACCATCAACCAACACAATCGCGCTACACTCAATCGCCTGTAACGTTTTCAATAATACCGACGTTTCAGCAGACCCCTTAACATGGCAATAAATTTTAGGCCCCTTAAAATGAGGGAAAACCGCAGGTTCAGAAAATTCTGGCACCACTGCGCCAATATAAGAAGTCTTATGCCTCTGCTCAGCACTGCGATAACCGTAATGATCCAACTCAGCGTAAGTCTGAAAAATACACTTTTCCAAGTCAGAGAATAAATCAGCAAGATTATTGATACGAGGAATTGAAAACTCGATGCAGACCTTATTCATGACCTTAACGAGGTCATCCTCATAACGAACAATATCATTTTTAGCCAAATCCCCAGGGAAGAAAATTCCCGCTGGGCGATTATCATCTGGCACCGAAAATGGCATCCCCACAGCGACTTTCGCCACAGGACGTCCTGCAATCGACAAATCTCTCGCCGCCAATAGCGCCGTGGGTGCATGATCACACAATAGTAAATCGGGTTTTACAAAAGAAAATAGAGTGCGCCAAGCACTTACCAAGCCTGACAATGCATCTTGATGATGGTAGCCACAACGGCGCAGAAAATCAGCGTAGCTTCTAGGGGCTTGCTTCTCCAAGCCTAGCTCAGCAGTAGAATCAGCAAAAGGCGCCTGGACCACATTAATTTTCACATCAGAAAAAAGACGCTTTAATTTAGAGACATCACGACCAGCAACCCAGACCTCATGATCCTTGCCCTGATAATAACGAGCAATAGCCTGTAGCGATAATAAATGTTGAAAATCCGTGCCCAGTTCCCAGCACAATAGAATACGAGCCACAGAGTTCTCCATCGTGACATTATTTTTATCGTTTTATAATAAGCAAAGGTGTAGCGAAAGCAAGAGAATCAGAACAAGCAGCCGAATAGCTGCTTGTGAGAATTAAGAAAATAACGGACTAATATAAAGAGCTAGTAACAGATTGCACCCTGCTGGAAATTATCATCGAGATCCACAGTCCAAGAAACGTGGTGTTTTTCAATTTCAGTTAATAAACGCTCTGCCCGCAACCCTTGAAACTGTACGGCCAACATCGTTCTATAAGATAAGGTAAGACTAGTATCATCAAGTGCCATCACTTGCTCTGAAGAAAATGCCCCCGTACTGACTAATTCTTTTCGCCAGACATTCACATCTTTTTCATTAGTGACCATATGATCTACTAAAGGTTGAATTAAACTTGCTTTATCGAGCTGACCCATAGCCTCTCTCCAATTGGCTGTTTAAGTCATTTAAGATTGAGCCCGTTTTGCCAAAATTGCCAGTCAATAAAGGCAAAATACTGTTGCCAAAAGGTAAAGAATTAAGAGTCGAATGCAAAGAATATTTACAAATACTCTCTAATGAATCACTAATAATGCAATAAAGGGAGGGAACTGGACTGATTTTAAAGGCTTTTCTTTGTATTACGATATTCAATAGGTGTAACTTCAGTCCAGCGTTTAAACGCTCGATAAAACGTACTGGGTTCAGAAAAACCCGTCAAATAGACAATTTCATCGATGGTTTCGTCAGTATTTGCCAATAATCGCTTGGCTAAATTACAGCGATAGTCCGCTAATAGCTTATTAAAGTTAGTATTCGCTTCCGCCAAACGCGTTCTTAACGTGCGTGGTTTAATCCCTAACTTAGACGCTACTTGATCTAAATTGACCTGCCCTGTTTCTAATACTTCGCCAATAATGCGATTAACTCGAGCTACAACATCCTGACGTTCAAGCTTTGCCACATGCTCACTGGCCAGCTTTTCATGTAGATGAAGCAACTCAGGCTCTGCATGCAGTGAAGGTATGTTAAGAATATCAGCACTGAAAAACAAACGATTATCTTGCTGCGCAAATAAAACATCACAGCCATAAATGCGCTGATGCTCACTAGCACTGCCTTCCAAAGTATGAGTAAAGTGAACACGTTTGAGCTTAAAACGATCATCGGTGACATAGCTAAAAAATTTCACTAAACCGACAACAACCGCCTCAGATAGATGGCGCAGGTCTTTTACTTTTTCACTTGAAGAAGACACTTCAATCGACGCTTCATCCCCGACCATTTCAAATGTTGCTAAAGTCGCATCACTTAATAGACGCTGATAGTTTAATGAACGAACTAAACCATCGCCGAAATTTGGACTACTCAAGAATAAATATTGTAGAACTTGGCCTTTATAAACAGGCATCTTTTCAGCGATGTGCAAACCGATATGTGGGTCGCCACTGACATCTTCTAAAACCTGCCAGAACAAATTTTGCGCATCGTGAGGGGTGCGAGCATTACGATCTTCCAGTAGCTCTGCTTTAACACCACAACGCTGAAAAATTAATGGAACATCCAGCTTCAACTCCAGCATAGCCTGATAGGCCAACTGCAATAAAATACCTGAGTCTCGAAGTTCCGCAATTCCGCCTGACATATACTCTAATTTTTCTTTGAATAAGAGCTGGATTTTGACAGAACAACTGTGGACTGCAAGCACTCATTGACCAAACTGACGTTATTCATAGACGCAAGAAGCCAATGGCCTGTGGAACCAGCGGTTTAGACTGGTCGCTACTAATTATAATTCTCACCTGCATTGCGGATATACCATGAGCCAATCGACACGTATAGTACTGAATCGAACACCTAGCATACTTAATCTATACCGCCGCGCCCTCTTCGCAAAAGGTCTTAAAGGCTCAACACCTAAACTACCAACAAAGCGAATCACCCTCGCCAATGCTCAAGCAGATACTGAAAAAGTATCTCAATACCAAAATATTTGCGGATTTAAACAAAACAATAACAAGCTACCAATGACCTACCCGCACCTACTGGCTTTCCCTCTGCATCTGGAACTGATGTTATTAAAAGATTTTCCGTTTGCGGTTATGGGCATGGTGCATGTGCGTAACGAAATCAGCCAATACAGAGCCATCAAACCAGTGGAAATCATGGATGTCAGCTGTCACTTCAGTGATATTCGCAAAACAGCCAAGGGCTTTGATGTTGATATCAAAACCGAAGTTCATATCACCGGCGAGCTTGTGTGGGAAAGTATCAGTACTAATTTTGTGCGTAAAAAAACAGACGTAACGGCTGAACTTAAACCTCACAAAAGCACCAGCAGAACACAATACAGCGACAAAGAGTTTTTGAATTTATCATCCAGCCTAGGTCGCCGTTATGCGTTGATTTCAGGGGATTCAAACCCTATTCACCTTTTCTCACTCAGTGCAAAGCTGTTTGGTTTTAAAGGCCATATTGCTCATGGTATGTGGAGCAAGGCTCGTGTTATCGCAGCCCTGCAAGAAAAATTAAATAGCGATGCTTGCAAGGTTGTTATTGATTTCAAGCTACCCATCTTCCTACCAACGACTATACAATTAAATTACGATCAGCAAGGCTCAACGATTGATTTCGACCTGCGAGATCAAACAGGCAGCAAACCTCACATGACAGGTCAAATTAGCGCACTGTAAATTGAAGTTCATAGCAACAAGGCATATAGAAATAATTAAAATAGAATTAAAGATTATGTAAAACAAGCAATAGAAGAGCAGAAATTCACCCACTAAATGTCTTTAGGGCTGGGCCAACGGGGGGATTTCTGGTTAAATAAAGAAAAAAATAACATAAAAATACTGGATGACTCACCCATGCCATCACGCACATCAGCCTTAATAGCGCCCGCGCGCCTAACAAAATTTGCCAGCCTGTTTATTCTATTAGCGACTTGCTCTGCCAGTAATGCTGGTGAAGGTGGCTTCATTGGTGTTTATGGCGGCTCCGTATATTCTGGCGATGCAGACAGCACCAGCAACTCTTTTAAAATATTAACTGGCGCTCATGTCACCTCGAATTTGTCATTAGAGCTTGGCTATTTAAATATGGGCACTACAAGTTACGACGACCCGACGGCAATCAACCAAGCCGCCACTAGCCGCAGCAATATTTCTTTTTCCGATGCCGACCACGGTAGTGTAAGCCACGGCCCTCTTGGTGAACCAACACCAGTTGATCCTGGCCAAGACCTTTATGAAAACAAAGGTAGCTCCACCTTTACTGGCATGAGCGAATTCGAACCTCAAGGCGCTATTGTCAGCCTCGGCTACAGCTACCCTCTCATCAATAAGACCCTCAGCATTTTTGCTAAAGCGGGTTTTTATGCGTGGTGGGCAGACTATGAAACTGTTGAAATCACAGCTTCACAAGATAATGTGATCAGAGCTATTGAAGATGAAGGTGAAACTTCCGCGGTAAACACCATTACAGGTGGCGGTTTAATTTACACCCCTATTCCACAACTTTCGTTTCGTGCAGAAATAGAAACCACTCAAATTAGCAGCGGTGTAATGCCCAAAACACGTCTACAGAATATCTCTATTGGTGCTAACTGGGAGTTCTAATCATATCCGTTATGATTATTCGCGAGTTGCTCAATCAGCTCGCGTAATTCCTGTAAGCGCAAAGGTTTACTCAAATGTCCATCCATACCCGCTTCTAAACACTGCTCTTTATGCTCTGCTAACGTATGAGCCGTTAACGCAATAATTCGACACACTTTATCAGCCTGACCATATTGCCAACGACGAATAGCTCGAGTTGCATCAAAACCATTCATACCCGGCATTTCACAGTCCATTAGTATCAAATCTATATCCACTCCAGACTGAACAATATCAATTGCCTCCTGCCCACTGCTCGCTTCAATCACACTGTGGCCTAGTTTATTCAACATCGCCTTTAATACACGTCGGTTAATTTCATTATCATCAACCCCGAGTATCAACAAGTGATCTGGCAGAGTATTAAACCGTGTTACGGGCTCAACAACATTATCAGCTAACGGTAAAAATAGAGCCGAATCGCTTTCAACCAAATCAATTACATCAGTTTTAGAAACTTCTGGCATTGGTAACGTCAGAGTAAAACAACAAAACTTATTAATTTCGCTTTCTACTGCAATAACCCCCTCCATTAGACCTGCCAATTGCTCACAAATAGCCAAACCTAAGCCATTGCCACCAAATTTTTGATAAACAGATCCATCTGCTTGCCGAAAGCGCTTAAAAATTTCTTTTTGTTGCTGTTTTGTCATTCCTATGCCGTTATCCCAAACTTTTAATTGCAGCTCGCTATCAGAGGAATAACTCAGGCTAATAATGATTTTTCCATTTTGAGCAAACTTAATGGCATTATTAAGCAGGTTAAGCAGAATTTGTCGAAAACGCTTACTATCAGCATGAAATTCTAGCGGCATTCCCTCCTCATACTCCAACGCAATACTGACATTATTTTCCTCTGCCATACGCGCAAGTGAGTCACAGGATTGCTGACATAATTCTGCCAGATTAAAATCACTACCAAACAGCTGAACCTGTCCACTGGCTAAACTTTCATAATCCAGAATATCAGAAACCAAATCGACCAAATGCTCCCCAGATAACGACAGGCTACGTACATAGTTATATTGCGTCGGGTTTAACGGTGTTTCCCTTAATAAATCCGCCATGCCGATAATGCCATTTAGCGGCGTACGTATTTCGTGACTAAACTGTGCAACCCAATCTCTAACAGAGTGAGGAATTAATTGTGCAGCATCCTGAAAACCCAGTATTTTTCTAGCGCTCTTTTTGCGCTCAATCATTACACTGGTCAAAACCAATGCTTGTAATAAAATACTGTACCCTAGGATATTCGAGACCACGAGATTAGTCGGCAATAAGGCCAATTTATGCAAGACATAAATAGAGGTTGCGATTGCCGAAAAGCTATACGTTACTAAATAACAGCCGGCGTAGCTCGCGCCCTCGCGATAACTTAAATAACACAAGTACGCCAAATAATAAGCAACCGCCAAACCCAGCGAGGCGCAAAAATAACTCGACCAAGCAATTGGCACAAACCATAAAAGAACAAACCCCAAAGAGGCTGAAATATTAAAACAATAATACAGCGCTTTAGGAATGTGGTTATAAGCGAATTTTAATCGAATAAATCGCCAACTGAATATATTGGCAGTCAATACCACCAAGTAGCTAAAAAACAGGCTGGCCAAATAATTAAAATCAGGATCTACCGGCCATAAATATTCAAAATTTAAGCCTAGGTGATTGCCATACATCAAAGAAAAAACAGTCAGATCGACAGCTAAAAGTAAAAACAAAATATCATTACGAAATAAATACAAGCCTAAATTAAAAGCAACAAACATAAATAAAATACCAAAATAAAAGCCGTGGTACATATTCTCAGCAAGGGTTAACTGCCAAAATTTAGCGCTGGTATGAAGACGAACAGGAATTAATACCCCAACACTGGATTCCGCTCGCAGATATACCCAAACAGTTTGCTTACCACCGATAGTAATAGGCACGGTAAAATTCCGTGACATAACGGGTCGTTCAAGGAAAGGCCGTGAACTGCCTAGGAGCCATTTTTGATCAGGCTGATTGGGGGATTGAATATAAATCGATAAATGATGCAGGCTAGGATTTGGTATCTCCAAAAAACGTTCTATATTAACCGTTTCAACATTTTTTAGCTCAAACCTTAGCCACGCCCCTTTTGGTAAAACACCTAAATTCAAAGGGAAATTTTTAGCCGACAGCCAGCGAGAATCATCTAATTCAAGCACGCGCTCATAATCATAAGGAGTATCATCTTCTATGACATATTGACTGAGTTTGATATCTATCGATGTTTGCTTAGAAATATTATTTTCTAAGCCAAAAGATAATGCTAAAGAGGGGGTTCCTATTAGCAGCAAACATAAAAATACTAGGCAGTTAGCAAAAGGCAAATCAACTCCTCAGTGTGTTACTTGGTTTTCAATGTGTTTCTGTTTTCAATGTGTTACGTGACTGGCAATGCGTTACCACAGGTAACAGTCCAAATATGAAAAAGGTTACCTGCACGACTTACAGCTTAGCATCATCGTGATAGTATAAGACCTTAATCAACAATGCATCAATGGCATTATATTTGCTTAATTCTCTAATCACTAAAAATAATAATAGCGAACCGGTCATTCCCATGATTCAAAGTTCAATATCTGTAGCTCTAATTCGACCCTTAATCGAAACTGCTGGCAAGCTCGGCCTAAGTAATGATAATCCAGATCCGTTGGATTCTCGCTTAATCAAGATACTTAAAGATCCTGATGCGCGCATTAACCTAAATGACGCCGATGCCCTGGTGAATAAGTTTATTCACAGCAGCAAACAAGGTGGGCTGTGCGTTCTTGCTAGCCAAAAAGCCATTTCCCATAGCAGTTGCCAGCTACAGCATTTATTTTTATGCTCAAATACTTTGCGCGAAGCACTGTATTATCTGGAGAAATTCTCTACCTTATTGTGCGATGGGCTCGAGGTGAATGTCACCCGAACTCGTGACAATATAATTAAAATTAAGTTACCCATTCATGACCAGCACTTTCTCTCTCAAGAGCGCTACCGCAGCGAACTGCTTGTCGGCTTATTATTAAGCTGGTTAAAACAGCTATGCGGCAGCGATATGGAAATTACCGGCATACACCTTCCTTTTCCTCAGCCGATTTATGCCAACGAATACAGCCAACACTGGAAATCTCAGGTCTATTTCAATACCGGTGAATTCTCGATTCAGTTTCAGGCACGCTTTCTAGATCAGGGACTGCATAATACCAACCCTCACATCCTGAATATGATTAAGCGTGATGTTGAAGATCAATTTAAAAAATTGACTCGCTCCGGCTCCCTCGCCGATCGAATCAAGCGCGCTCTTGAGCAAGACAAACTCAGCCTCAAAGCCAACCAGCAAATAGTCGCAGAACACTTTCATATCAGTGCTCGCACCCTAAACCGACATTTGCAAAAAGAACATACCTCACTCAAGCAAGTCATCACCGAGTGTCGAGTACATAAAGCTAAGCAACTATTATTGGATACTGATTTGAGCATTGAGCAAATCGCCCTGCAACTAGGGCTTTCTGGCCGACGTACTTTAGATAGAATTTTCATTAAGCAAACCAATGATAGCCCTGCTCAATTTCGTAATAAGCAAAGACACAGCCACCGCACTGAGCATCAAGAACTGCAAGCGGTGGGCAGCTAATAAACCTTAGCGTAATTTAATAGCCCCGCCTTCATTACGGGTGCGACTAACATCGCACCCGTAGATTTATACCAGTCCACCTTCTCTTTCTTTTAATAGCTTTCTTTTAATAGCTTTTTTTTAATAGCTTTTTTTAAATAGCTTTTCTCTTAATAACCACAGCGAAAGATAAAACAAACCCGCCAGTAAACCAAACAAATGGGCAAGGGTTTCGACACGGCCACCAATAGTATTCACCAGTGCCATATCGTCATAGAAACCACTCTGCTCCCAGATAACTTTAAGCACGATCACAACTAAAAAACACAGCGCAACACGACGGCTATAAAATGGGGAGACAAAAGGCGCTACGACCAATAAACCATGCAGCACTCCCGATAAACCAACATAGCGATAAAGGTGGTCAGCAAAGAAATACAAACCCAAACCCACCACTAAAGTACACCAAGCTACTAACAATACGCCCATTAAATTATTGAGTGATGCACCCGCGATATAACCCACTAAGACCACAGCAAAAAGGTTACCCAGCATATGAGTATTCGAAAGGTGAACAAAGTGTGCGCTGAATAAGCGCCAGATCTCTCCAGAATTAATTAACTCGCGGTCAAACATTAAATATTCAGAGCTGCTCGGTTCAAATAGCGCGAGTAATAAAAGTACAATAGAAATGGCGGCATACAGCCAATAATTGCGCATCCCGCGCTCCTAAGAATAAAAATCCATTCATTATAGGCTAGACGATAGCCGACATAAAACCCTAGCACGTATAAATTCTAGTTCGCACAATACTTAAACCGAGCAGGAGTAATAAAAACAAACCTAGACTGCCACCGGATGATTTCTTTTTATCATCGATGCCAATAAAAGGAAGTTTATCTGGCACTTGATAATTGAATGCCTCAGATTGACTGGCAACCAAAAGTCGTTGGTTAAAGTCAAACGTCGCTAGCTTATAGCGCTCATTAGACTTCACATAACTGCGCTGACTAACCTCCCCCGCATTATCAATACTAAAAGCGCGAGTCGTCATATCGTTTACTTTAAGTTCTAGGTAGATATGAGTAAATGCAGAGATATCTACTGGGCTTGAAAATTCAATACGATTCCAACCTGGGGTTAGCTCGACCGACTCCGAAACGTATAATTCATTGCTCACACTGCCATTTTGCAAAGCAGCAAAGATACTGGCAGTCATGGCAACCTCGCGATGACTAAAGACATCGACACCGTGAACAAACGTCATTTCAGCAGGCACCACATATTCAATCAAACTAGCCCCTCCCGACAAGCCCCAGGCAGCGCCAATGCCACCATCATCGTAACCTAGATTATCTCCAAGCTGAGCATACGGTAAGGTTAAATTTCCACTCGCGCTCTCAGCAACTTGAATCTGAGATATTTCAACCCCACTACTGTTGCCATGATAATCAAGACTGGCAGGCAGCGATGCCGAACCAAAATAACTCTGCCCATAAGCATCGTTATAAACATCCAATCGATCGCCGCGGTTTTCTAATGAATCCAAGTCACTGCGGCCATCCGCTTCCTCTATATCAACCAACTTATGTTCTGCAACATCATTTTGCGCGCCGACATCACCATAACCGACCCAATCATCGACATGGGAAATCAATAAACCCTCACCAGGAAGACCACGATCAAAACCCTCTTGCTGGCGATATTCCAATAAAAAATGCTCGCCATGGCGAAAAGGATCCAACCAAACTCTCATAGCAGCATCGCTGCGGGTCATTGACGATAAAGAAAAATCGATAGCATCCCCCTCAACATCCTGCGGATGAATGAAGCCCGCCTTAACCTTAGACCACGCTAACATGTGCGCTGGAGAACTCCCCGAAGCCCCCTGATAACTATTCCAACTGCCTAGACCCATCAAGCCCCAGCGACCAATACCATTAGAATCCCCTTGACGATCATAAAGATCTGGCAGGGAAAACAATAGGTGCGCCATCTCATGACTAATAATTCCAATCGTCGCTAAATGATCCTGATGCTGCTCACCAAACATGGCGTAGCCCGACAACTGCACACTATCTAATACCAAGCCGATCATTTCAGATTTATGCGCCCAAATATTAGGCTCCGAAGCCCCTGCACCACCATAAGCATTTTCATACCCTGCAACCATCAATACCACCCCTAGCTCTCTAGGTGATAACTGACCATCACGATTACTATCAAACTGGTTAAAGTCGATGTGAGCATTAGCAGCCTGCAGGGCATCACGTACTAGGTTCTGACTTGGGCTGCCATAATTAGAGCCAAAATTCGGATGAGCATAAGGCAAGGTGATATCAATAATGCCATCACTATGGCTACCATAAGATTCTACTGCGGGAGTTAAATTGAACTGCTGATAAGAGTTATCGCGATAATACTGCGCGACACTCGCAACCTGAGCACCTTCGTCAGCGAACATAAGCTGCTGAAAAGCCCCAAGGGAGTAACGAAATTCCTGATCTGAGAAAGAGATACGTAATACTAAAATAGGTTGCTGAACAGGCTCAGAGGAAGAAGATAAAGCAAAGCTTTGCGCTGCAATACTGCTAACAGAGGAAGCTTCGAAAGCAGAACCAGAACTGTAGGTTTGAGTATTAATTAAGCTGAAGGATTCGCTTTCAACTTGGGACTGAAGAGCAAACTGCTCGCTAGGCATAACATCGCCATCCACCAATGGCACTCCTGTCGACAAAGCTTGCTGCTGTGCATTTATGTCCGCCAGATACCACTTGCCCGAGCGCTTAACAATGGCTTGTCCTGCTAAAATATCTAACCCTTTTAGAGTCTCAAAACCGCTGACGAGCTCTAACCACTGTGACTGAGCATTACCTGCAGAGCGTACAGTAACGAACTCACCCACCGAGACTTCGAGTTCAAACTCAGTTGCCGCCATCAACGTCGTTGCCAGTACCAACGGCGTGAAACAGAGGCTTACCCATAAAACAATAACTCTAACTAAAACAACCATGAAAAACCTATTAACTAAGTGCCATACACTTAATCTAGGTAACGGTCGTTCTGTTATCCTTAAGAATTACAATTCAAAACCACACAGTGTTTTTTTGACAGTTAACAACTGTTTTTTAGTCAAATACACTAGGCCGATTCCTCATATTGGCTCTCTATTTTTATCATAATGACGTTAATTACACGGTTATACTTTCTGTTACAAAGCCACCTATCTATAAAGCCATCTTCTCGACAAAACTAATAACGCGCTTTTCCATCCAATAAGAGTTATCACTATTAAATTCAATAAACCCCACATGTCCACCCGAATCTGGCACCTCCAAGGTTAGCCATTCACTTAGCCTCGCTTCGTCATAAGGAAAGCACTCTGCCGGCAAAAATGGATCATTTTTCGCATTTACCAATAATGCAGGAATACGAATAGCGCTTAATACCGACTTACAGCTACTTTGCGCCCAATAATCCGCCGCATCATCAAAGCCGTGAATCGGCGCAGTATAACGATCATCAAAGTGCTGAAAGGTCTTAATCTGCTCATAGCCTGCAGCGCTAATCTGCTCTGGAAAATCCAGCGCTTTAGCTTCTACCTTCAGCCTCAAGTCTTTGAGAAAACGCCACATAAAGATTTTATTTTTACCCTCGGCTAAACGACTAGCACTGGCAGACAAATCACAAGGAACAGAAAACGCACACACAGATTTAATATACTGAGGAATAGCTCGCCCTTGGCGGCCCACATATAACAAGCTCAGGTTACCACCCATACTAAAACCAACCAGATGAATCGACTGATAACCCAGCTTATGAGCGTGCTCAACAACATGCTGCAGGTCATCCGTCGCGCCGCTGTGGTAGAAGCGTAGGGTTTTATTCATTTCACCTGAACAGGAACGGAAATTCCACGCCAAAGCATCCCAGCCTTTATTATTGGCTTCCCGTGCAATACCCGCGACATAAGGCCGACGAGAGTGCCCTTCTAAACCATGAGAGATAATTAGCAGAGTTTTACCCGCATACCCTATATCTGAGCCTGAGCCTGAGCCTGAACTAGAATCAGAACCGCTTTGAGTTCGACTCCAGTCTAAGTCCAGAAAGTCACCATCATGGGTATCTAGGCGCTCACGCTGAAAATGGCTGCAATCGATATGACGCACTAAAGTCGGCAGAATGCTTTGAACATAGCCGTTGGCTAATAAAAATGGTGGGCGGTAATGGCTATCAATTACAGGCATGAAGAGACTCTCGAAGTTGAGCCTCTAGACTAACAGAGGGGGAAATAATTTAGCTAGGTGATATTGGAAAAGGTCTTTTTAGTAATATTAGCGGGCAAAGCGACGGTTAAGATACTGCAATATGTTACTGCCTTCGTATAACCAGCACGTTTCTTGGCCATTACGTCCTTCTATACGCAAACAGGGGACGCGTACTTGGCCACCACCGTGTATAAGCTCATTGCGGTAGGCATTAACACGCTTTACATCTTTTTCTACGATCCGCAAACCTAGCTGTTCACAGCGGCGCTTGATTTTAATCGACGTCGGACAGGTCTTACAGAAGTACAACTGGATACGGCGAGATTCACGATCAAGAGAACATTGCTCTTCGTTGCTACGATCAACCGGTTTAACTTTAAACCAGCTATCGGCGAACATAAAACAGATACCCTGCATACGGTGCTTAACAGACATTATAACGATCCAACGAACCAATTAAATAAACGCGAACTCAATAAATGCTAAAAACTCAGGCGGGCTATTCTACAAACTAAATTTGAAAAATCTAGTACTTTTTATAAGGTTTTAAAATTGCCATTATTGGCTCAACATCGGCTGCTGCTGAATCAGCAACATTAGCCCCATCGCCAGCACAAAAGTAAAGATTAACAATACTCGCATGCGGCGACAGTAAGGACAGTCCTTCGCCCGTTTTTTAGTCATAATGAAAGCAACTTATTTGAATCTAGTTATTGAATCGACTTGTTACGCGAGAAAGACGGTATGCTGGCAAAATCATCCCAATGCATCCACACCGCTTCCGCCTTACCAACAATGTTCTTCTCAGGGACAAATGACATTTCTTCACCCGTGGCAGGATTGCGCCATAGGCGGCTATCTGAACTGCGACCACGGTTATCACCCATCATAAAGTAATGTCCTTCAGGTACTGTCCACTCTCCTTCAGGGCCGATATTCGCGCCCGGAGTCCATTGAACCTCATGAGTCCCCTTATCAAAGGTTTCTTCTAGCAGGTAAGTAACCGGTCTGTGTTTAGGTTCTTGAGAAACAATTTTAATTGTTTTTGCCACGCCATTAATAATCAGCTGCCCTTCTTTATAAACTACATGATCTCCAGGCAAGCCAATCACACGTTTAATGAAATAACGTTTATCGTGAGGGGGAAAAAATACCATCACATCGCCACGCTCAGGTTCGTTATTCGCCACCAGCAAGTTACGGAAAACCGGCATGCGCAAACCATAGTGGAATTTACTCACTAAAATAAAATCGCCTTGAACTAAGGTCGACTCCATTGAGCCAGAAGGAATTTGAAAGGGTTCAGCGATAAATGAACGTAAAACAAAAACAACCAATAACACAGGAAAGAAAGACTTAGATTGCTCTATCCAAACCGGCTCTTTTACTTCTACTTCTTCAGCCAAACGCTTTGGCGAGAATATAAATTTATCAGCCAGTGTCACTAGGCCAGTAACGACGGTTAATACCATCAAAATCAGAGGAAAATCGATATCCATAATAGAACTTTTTAAACCGAGTTATAATTAAGTGCCCGCATTGTAACCACACCCCAGCGGCATAGCTAGTATCAAACTGCAAGGCTAGCGTCCAGGAGGACTATAGCCCGAGAATTGCGTAGCGATATCCGCCGCATAGTTATCGGTCATGCCCGCAACATAATCTAAAACCCGCATATACGCTTGATACAGCGTCCAATCAGCCTGCGGAGCGCTCGGACCCATCATTTCTAAAACCCGACTATTGCGGAAGGTAGAATGGCCAGTATCGATCAATTCTTTTGCCGCCTGTAAAAAAGCGGTTAATAAATTAGCCAAGGTTGCATACGCCCCAACCTCAATGGCGGTTTTGCGCGGATCTTTAAAAATTTTCTCCCGGGCTAAATGTTTGGCTCCCTTAATCGCATCTCGTACAACTTTGGGGCAATGATCACTAAGCTCACCTTTTAGCGTACCGGCTAATAACTCAGCTTCGTTATCCAAAAACGTTTGGCTAGCCGCTGCCACCAGTTTCTCCATTGCCTTACCACGCAACATCGATAAACGGCGGCGTTGATTATCAGCCAGATCAAACTCTTTTTGATACAGTGGCCAGTCATCGGCAAACAACGGTTTAAGAATTTGCTCAACTTCTTCGTAACGCAAAATGCCCATTTCAATGCCATCTTCTAAATCAATTAGGCCATAACAAATATCATCGGCAATCTCCATTAAGTACACCAAGGGATGGCGACACCACTTATTCTCTCCCTGAGGAAGCAAACCTAAATCATTAGCGATACTGGTTAAAATAGGCAGCTCACTTTGAAAACAGCCAAACTTATGCGCCTTTGCTCCGCCCGCTGCAGCATGCTCAACCGACCAAGGATATTTTAAAAAAGTCCCCAGCGTTGCTTGAGTTAATCGCATGCCACCGCTGAATCGATGGTATTCAACCTGAGTAACAATACGAAAGCCCTGCGCATTGCCTTCAAAGGTCTGTAAATCGGCCTTTTCTAATACACTCAACCCCTCTAACAAATAGGCATTTTGCGGCTCTAAAAACCAATGGCGAATAGCATCCTCGCCAGTATGGCCATAGGGCGGATTACCAATATCGTGAGCCAAGCAGGCCGCCTGCAAAATAGCACCAATATCGGCAGTACTAATGGCCTCTGGAAAGGTTGAATTAGGCTTAGCCTTTAAACCTTCAGCAACCCTAAAACCTAAACTGCGCCCCACACAACTGACTTCTAAACTGTGAGTTAAGCGGCTATGCACATGATCATTTTCAGATAAAGGATGCACCTGTGTTTTACGATCTAAACGGCGAAAAGCGCTAGAAAATACGATTCTATCTTGGTCTTTATGAAACGGCGTACGACCATCTTCGTAATCTGCTGTCGCTTCGCCAATACGCAAAGGCTGTAATAACTTCGTCCAATCCATCATCTTTTTATTACTCTAATAATCTATACGAATTCGTGTTTACGGCGATACTTATGCGCGGGATAGCAGCCCAATATACGAATTTCTTTAGCGAAAAAATTCAATTCTTCCAATGCATTAATCATAGCAGCTTGATCAGGATGCCCCGCCAGATCGATATGAAAATGACTGGCCTCCATCGTGCCCCCATCCATATAGCTTTCTAGCTTAATCATATTAATGCCATTGGTAGCAAAGCCACCCAAGGCTTTATAAAGCGCCGCAGGGATATTGCGCACCGAAAACAACACACTGGTTATATAGTGCTTACTATCGTCATAATCACAAGCAGAGTCCGGACCACAGCCTCGTTTAGCTAACACAATAAAGCGCGTGGTATTACCACTAACGTCCTGAAAATTCTCTGCCACCACATTTAAGCCATATAGCTCAGCGGCTAGCGTCGATGCAATAGCGCCATGGGTTTCATAAGCACCGATAGAGTGCCCCGTTACCTTTTTCGCGGCTAAGTCTTTTGCTGATAGCGCAGTATCCACCGCAGCAATAGCTTTAATATTGAGTTTTTCTAAATGATGAAAACACTGAGCCAACGCTTGTGGATGGGAAGAAGCGGTTTCAATTTGCCCCAACTCAACCCCAGGTAAAGCCAGCAGACAATGATTCACTGGCTCAAAATGCTCGGCGACAATTTGCAGCTGCGTTTTCGGCAATAAGCGATAGATCTCTTCAACTCGGCCCGCGGTTGAGTTTTCCAGCGGAATCATCGCGAATTCAGCACGCCCTTCCTCGACCATTAAAATGGCCGACTGAAAATCATCACAGGCAAAAGCTTGATAGTGAGGGAATACGGTTTTACACGATAAATGCGAATAGGCCCCCTCGACGCCCTGATAAGCAACAATAGATGGCGTAGCTGGGCTGGATTTATCAGACACTGTGGATTTTCCTTATATGTCTTTGCATTAGATACCTGTAACTATTTAGATATTTAAACAGAATAAAAGCCATTATTGGATATTTGTGGAGCAAATATGCGAGGCATGGAAGCCGAACTAAGGCTACACGGAAGTATTTACGCCGTTTTGTAGAATAAATACCAATCATGGATTATTTTATAAAATATCACTAAATAGTAAGCAGTGTACTCCAGAGACCTTTCAATAACTAAAAGAAACTGAAAGGGTTTTAGTTATAGCCTTTAACTATTACAACTACAGCAATCGCGGTTGATATTGATATTCATGTCGAATTACGTTACTTTTTGTAAAAGCACCGAGAATAATAATTAATGAGTAGTGCGCCCTTGAATTTAAGCTATGAAATAGTATTAGAGACCTTAGGTATCCGACCTATTAGTCACTTTAGCAATAGCCGTGAAAGTCTTTCTCCTCAAGAACGTTTAAAACAAGTTCAATACCAAGCACGAACGTTTGTCGAAGATTTGAAAATGGTGAATCAGCAAGTCCAATACCTACAAGTATTTGACCTTGTTTCTGTGCCCTATGCTGTTAAATCAGCCTTCGGTAAAGCCACAACCTTGCTTAACCCCTATCTCTATGTCACGCATCGTTTTGTTGTTATGCAGTTTGAAACTCATGCGGGCAATAAAACCTTATTATTTTCTCCTTCTAATAGTAAAAACAAAAAACCTCTAGCCAAAGCAAGTGCTCTTTCAGGGTTACGTATTAAGGGTCTGCGCATTAATAGCCTGCGCGCCAGTGCGAAACAACTACTGAAACCTTGGCTAACCCCGCGCCACAATACGGTTGAAAGCGCCCTAAAAAGCGTCGGTATTCCGCCCGAGAAAATCGACTTTATTTGCTACAGCAACCTCCAAAATCAAGATTTGAGAAAGTGGTTAGGCAGCCATGAACAGGACGCTTATTTCCCCAATGCCAAGCTGCTAGTCATGCACCAAGAATGGGAAGCTATAAAAGATTTATTACCTCTGCAAAGCCAGAACTATCACCCCGACGGAGTTGATGGCATCGAGTCTAATAAGATCATCCCCCTGCATAGCAGCATCATGTTGGGCGATAGTGTTGCATTGGTACAAACACCAGGAAAAACTCAAGGTAACCAGTCTTTGGTCGTCAATACCGACCACGGTATCAGTGTTTTCAGCCACAATGGCATCGCCGTTGACAATTACAGCCCTGAATATTCGACTATTTATGGTCTAGCGGATTACAGCGCGGAGACGAACATGGCTGTTATTCCCAACGGTCGAGCACCTGAGCTGAGCCTAGATCAATATATTTCAATGATATTAGAAAAGACCATTGCCGATAGAAATCACGGCGATATACGCTTCAACAATGTTATCCCCGTAGCCGAACTCAGTGCTCGCTGGCAGCCATTCGCGTTATCACCCACCTTATCGTTTGGTGAAATGAAACAAGGCGAACCTAGCCTAATAACTACTAAAAGCACACAGCCCTATGATCAGTATGTGAAGGAGAATAGTCTTGCTGATTAATCATTTCATCATGAGTGAAGGTTTGATCAACAAATGCCCGGTGCAAACCTGCATCGGCTAATTTTTCATAACATTCTGGCAAACCATGGAAAACATGCGGGCGATTCGAATTTTTTAGCGTTAATAACGATTGCCCACCGTCATTAAAAATTTGAACTAGATATAAATCTCCCTGATTAGAAAGAATATGCACCTCAGGACTTCCCTGATGAACAACTTTTTTTAACTCATGAAAATTCATGATCGTTACTCCCTAGATGCCCACAATCAACCACCTACTTAACCAATATACGTGATCAAATACGTTTCGATTTGGTCAATTTGCAGTAAATTGTATCAAATACTGCATTACAAATAGGCACATAATTGGTAATAATAAGCTCAGCTATTTTGCTAGAGCCAATGCATGAGTCAGCGCATGAAACGTCGTCAATTTTTATCTCAACTCGCCTTTCTCCCCCTAACTGTGTCAGCCACAAAACTTTTTGCCGATAGCTTCGATGATTTTGTAAAATCACAACAAGCGGGCGTAGAAAGAATTAAAAATGATTTCCAGTCATATCAAGAACGTTACCTTGATGCTTTTCAACAATATCAGCGCGAACTGGAACAAGAATGGCAAAATGTCGAAATAAGTAACCAAGAAGCCTGGGTTGAATACAGCAAAGACCTACAGCAAAAAACGGTTGTTGATTATGCCGCCAATGAAATTCGCCTAAGCTATAAAACCTCTGCTACCAGCGATAAAAAAGATCTGAATACTCCAGACAGTCTAAACCAAGATCTGAAATCGCTACTGAATAGAACCGAATACCAAGCCATCAACAACGACCCAATTACTCGCCTAAGTAATGAACAACCAAGCCAAAACAATAGCAGCCAAAATCGTATTCTATTAAGTGAATTGAATGAGGTTTATGGCAGTGCCGACATCGCCACGAAAACGCTAGCATCTGCAGCGGTAATCACCAGTGAGGGAACCAGTAAAGGCCAAGTCGTTACGGTAATAATCCCACTGCCTAAAAAATTACCGCTCAAGCGCGCTGAAAAATATTATACCAGTGCGGTAAAAGCTGCGAAAAAGTGGAACATAGAAGCAGCATTAGTGATGGCCATTGCCCATACCGAAAGTCATTTTAATCCGCTGGCTCGAAGCCACATCCCTGCTTTTGGCCTGATGCAAATAGTGCCCTCGAGTGCCGGCAAAGATGCCAGTAAATACATGACGGGAAAATCTCGTTTACTGACCAGCACCGAACTGTACGAACCCGACTTCAATTTAGCAACGGGCAGCGCCTACCTCAGTATGCTGCAAACTCGTTACCTAAAAGGTATTAACGACCCTAGGTCACGACTGTATTGCGCGATTGCCGCCTACAATACTGGCTCAGGTAATGTCGCCAAAGCCTTTATCGGCCATGCTTCTATGCAACGAGCTTTTGGGGTAATTAATCAACTTAGCCCCGAACGTGTATTCGAAATATTAAAACATGACCTGCCCTATGCTGAAACACGTCGCTACTTAGTGAAGGTGATGGGGCATATGGAGAGCTACCAAAAAGCATTGGCTTAGCCCTAATTTAATGCAATTGCTTATCAATTAGATTAAGCTGCTGTTTTTTATATTCATACGAAGCTCAATAGGAAACAGCATGACACCTCTTATCTTCTGGGGCGCAATTTTTTTCACTCTCGCCCTAGTCTTTTATTCTGTCGGTATCTGGAACGATTTTTATCACAAACAGCTAAAAAAATGGCATTTAGTGATGTTTGGCTTAGGGATAATTACTGATAGTTTAGGCACGTTATTGATGTACCTGCACGTTGGCCACTTGATTTTCACTGCCCATTCTATCTCAGGTTTTCTAGGGCTTTTCTTAATGATCTTCCACTTCTGCTGGGCATTTATGGTATTGCGCAATGGTGATATTAAGCTGCAGAAGACCTTTCACCGCTTTAGTATCATGGTGTGGTTATTCTGGCTTATTTCCTATTTTTCAGGTTTGTACCTAGGGATTGCAGGCTTAAGTTAAAGATCATCACCAAGTTCAAAGCAAAAAAGGCCAGTATTCATTGAATACTGGCCTTTTTTATACGTGCCTTTTATAAATAACGTTAGATATAAGCAACGCTAGCGCTAATAAAAGCTAAGCAGCACTCGTCTCAGCATCTACTGGGTTAAAGCGCTCTTCTAAATAGCTGATAATATCGCCAGATTCATACATCCAACGAACATCACCATTGTCTTCTTCAATGCGTAGGCAAGGTACTTTCAAGCGACCACCGCCCGCAAGCAATTCTTCTTTAAACTGCTCATTACGCTTAGCATCACGAGTTTCAATGTTGAGTGTATTGCGCTTCATAGCGCGACGAACTTTTACGCAAAATGGGCAAGCTGCATATTGGTACAAGGCCAATTTAGCAGTTTGTGCATCGATAGCCGCTTGTTCACTGGCTTCACGTTTAATGCTTTTTGGGGTAAAGATCCAATTTAATAATAAAATCAGGGCACCTAATATCGCTCGCACTACAACCATTTCGCTCTCCTATGCCCAACTCGGCAGATGTCATTGTTTAGTATGATTGGCGCGCATTATACTTATCTGGCGATTAGTAGCTAGTACACAGGTCAATCCTCTTGCCTGCTTAACCTGTCTAGGGTATAAAGCGCTTATGAAAACTCCAAAACGAATCCAACCTTTAGTTGATGATGGTGTGGTGGACGAAGTCCTCAGCCAATTAATGAGTGGAAAAGAAGCCACTGTCTACGTTGTACGCTCCGGCGGCGAAATTCGCTGTGCGAAGGTCTATAAAGAGGCCGCTAAGCGAAGCTTTACCCAAGCTGTACAATATCAAGAAGGCCGCAAGAGCAAAAATAGCCGTCGTCAACGCGCGATGGAAAAAGGCTCTAAGTTCGGTCGTAAACAGCAAGAAGAATCTTGGCATAATGCCGAGGTTGATGCACTGTATCGTCTAGCAGAAGCTGGTGTGCGTGTGCCAACCCCTTACGGCTGCTTTGATGGCGTATTGCTAATGGAACTGGTCACTTATGACGATGGTGATGTTGCTCCGCGCTTAAATGACGTTTCTATGACCGCTGAACAGGCCAGAGAAGATCACTTAACCGTGATGAACGATGTGAAGCGCATGTTAGTCGCTGGTTTAGTTCATGGGGATTTATCTGAGTTCAACGTATTAGTCGACGATTACGGCCCAGTGATTATTGATTTACCACAAGCAGTTGATGCAGCGGCGAATAACCACGCATTTTCTATGCTAGAGCGTGATGTGAATAATATGACTGAATATTACGGTCAATATGCTCCCGAACTATTACGCACGAACTATGCAAAAGAAATGTGGACTCTGTATGAAGAAGGTAATCTAACCGCAGATACGGTATTAACGGGCTTATTCACAGAAGTTAAAGAAAGTGCAGATGTGGATTCGGTCATGAACGAAATCAAAGCAGTGCTTGCTGAAGAACGTAAACGTAAAGAGCGCGAAGAAAACGCCGATGACAATTACACCTACGAAGAGCTTTAATCCGCATCATTGAGTTTCAATTTAAAATTTATTGTCTAGGCTTTTAAATAAGTTCTAGACGATTTTTTTTTACATGAAACGCTACCTCTCTGATACCAGTTTCAAGATTTCGACCGGTTTTCTCTTAGCAACCTTTACGCTGCTATCGATACTCGCCTTCGTTTTACAGGGCGAACTGCGCCAAAAATTAGAAAGTGACAGCTCTAAACAAATTGAAGCCAGTGGCAATGCCATTGTCGCCGAACTAGTGCGACAAACCTCCTTGGTACATTCTTTAGCAGAAAGCTTGGCAGCCGTTGTCAATTCAACCCCCTTCTCCGATCAGCTCTATCACCAGTTATTGCCTCAACTCATTGATATCAACAACTCTAATAGCTTAGTGGCTGGTGGTGGTATTTGGCCTGAACCTAAACAGCTGGACCCTAGCAAAGATCGAAACAGCTATTTCTGGGGGAAGAATAAAAGTGGCACATTGGATTTTTATAATGATTACAACCTAAGCAGTGGTAAAGGCTACCGTCATGAAGAGTGGTATGTGCCTGCAAGGTTTCTCGCCGATGATAGTTGCTATTGGTCTCGCTCGTATATCGACCCGTTTTCAAAAGAGCCGATGGTGACTTGCACCGTTCCCATTCATAAAGACAATCAATATATCGGCGCCTCGACCATTGATATGAAGTTAGAAGGTCTACATCAGTTTTTTCAAAAACAATCTGAGAATTTAGGCGGTTATGTTTTTTTAGTTGATCAGAATAATAAGTTCATTAGCTTTCCACAATCAGAGGGGATTTTAAAAGACAACAATTCAGCTCTCATCAATATTACTGAATTTTCATCAAAACAGCCGCAGTTTAAAAATTTAGCCGATCGACTATTAAGTCTTACACAAAGAACGTTTATCACGCTGCCCGAATACGAAAAACAGCATCAAAGTATGGCAGCATATCTTAGTAATAACAGTTATCAAGTATCACCACAGCAAGCTGATGTAATGGCTTCTGCAATTATCAATCCAATTAAAGCGACCCTAACCAATAGCTATTTACTTGACCATTTTCAGCTAGAAGATGACTTATTACTGCAAGAAGAAGTTAACATTTCAATATTTCATGTACCTGATTCTTATTGGAAACTGGTTGTTGTGACGCCAACGTCAACAGATTTCATTGCAGTTTCTAATATTATTAAACAGACTTCAAAGCAAATAATTTTCCCGACAATTATTACCATGCTCATTTTCTTTGCCTTTATTCACTCCTATTTTATTCACCCACTTATTCGCATTAGCCAGCATCTACGTGACTGCGCCAATGACCCTAATAATGAGAAATTACTTGCTGGCTTTGGTAAAGGTGACTTTGGCAAACTCGCCTATTTATATAATAAAAAAACAGCTTTGGTTAAAGAATCCCTACTAGAAATTTCAAAATCAAATTCACAGCTAGAAATCTATGCGTCTTATGATGATTTAACAGGAACCTATAATCGACGCGCATTTGAAAAATTTATCGATAACACACTGCAATCAGGTAACCGCAATGAACATGCTGTTTTCTACCTGGATTTAGACCAGTTCAAGGTGGTTAATGATACCGCGGGGCATATTGCAGGTGATGAATTATTAAAAGCGATCAGTAAGTGCATTGCTCAATCATTAAGGGATGGCGATATATTAGCTCGCATTGGCGGAGATGAATTCGCCATGATTGTTAAAGCCCCCTGTATAGAAACGGCATTATCCATTGCCGAGCGCATTAAACAGGTAATCTCAAGCTACCGCTTTAACTGGCAAGGCAGCCTTTTTACCATTAGTAGCAGTATTGGTATTTTGCATTTAAGTACTTTAGAGGGCGATAAAGAAAAAATTCTTAGCTGCGTCGATTCTGCCTGTTATGCGGCAAAAGAAGCCGGCAGAAATAGGAACCATCTTTATTTACCTGAAGACAGCAGCATATCGGAACGCTTTGGCGAAATGGAAAGCTTGGTCACTCTGCGTAAGGCCATCGACGAAGATGGGTTATTTCTTGAGTATCAGCTAATAAAACACATAACAGGAGCGGCCCCTTGTGGCTTCGAAGCGCTTGTTAGAATGAAAGATAGCGAAGGCAATACAATTTATCCTAATAAATTTATGCCGGCAGCAGAGCGTTACAATGCCACCTGGGATGTTGATAGATGGGTGATAGAACGCGCTATCGAAGAATTCAATACGATTAAGAAGACCTTCCAGGTTGGATTTTGCTCTATCAATTTAACAGCCGATGCTCTTAATCACGAACAACTATTAACCACGATTGAAAATGCATTAGCAAATAACAATATTGACGGCCGCTATTTTTGCTTCGAAATTACAGAAACCAATGCTATTGCCAATATCGATTTAGCCTGCGAGATCATCAATAGCATCCGACAGCTAGGCAGCCGAGTATCGCTGGATGATTTTGGTACCGGCATGTCGTCTTATAGCTACCTAAAAGAATTACCCGTTGATTACCTAAAGATCGACGGCGCTTTCGTAAAAAATATAGAAAGCGATGCAATAGACCATGCATTTGTTAAATCGATAACCGATATTGCTTTTGCTATGAAGATTCAAACAGTTGCAGAATGGGTTGAAAATGAAAGCATTGTTTTCACTCTAAAAGACATCGGCGTTGTTTATGCCCAAGGTTTTGGCATCAGCAAGCCAATGTCTTATTCGAATTTAATAAATAATAAAAATACCCTCGAAGAAATCATTAACAAACGCTTCTAGCTGTTAATTTTTAGCTCTCGTTGTTTTTAGCACTTGTTAATGCATGTTAGGTTGTTAATAGGCTGCTATTTTTTGGCGTATATCGCTATAACGTAGTTGTTCACAACAAGCAAACCCCGTTAACTGCCTTACTTTATTGCGGGCAAAAACAGGCACGCTGATCCCCGCCAAGAAGCGACATTGAATATCGATGGATATTTCCGCCTTACCCGCCAACTGTTGGCTTAATCCCTTAAGGCATTGTTGTAAGTAGTCATCATTTGGCCACTGAGGCTGTTCGCTATAAGCAAGCTTGGCAACCTGACCACGACAAACACTGCAGTGCCCACATTGCTGTGGAGCTTGTTGATCATCAAAATAACGCGCTAAATTAGAGCTCAAGCATTTATCCAATTCAAAGAATCGCACTAGCGAGGCGATGCGCTTAATTTCTTTTTCTTCTTTATCGACAAAATAATGGTGTAGTGATTGTCCGAGCTCAGGATTATTCAACGCTTGCTGATTCACCTGAAATACTTCTGTCATCTTTTTACTTTCAAGTTCTATCAAGTGCTTCTCTGCTAGATATTCCAACGCGGTAATAACGCGCCCACGTTCACTTTGATAAGTTTTAAACATTGCCTCGAAATCAGGTGCGCCCCATACTTTCTTAAACTGGCTGGTTTGAAAGACGGCCTGTAAGAACGCTTTCCTTTCCCCTTCGAACATCGCGAGTATGCTTTCTTTTTCTTGCAAAAACTTATATTTAAACTCAGCGAAATACGCATACATGGGCTTAATAACCCCCTGCATCTCTAGCTGCACTAATAAGGTTTTAAGCGGTAATTGGCGCACATTACTGGCATTAGAAAGACCTACAACTTGCAGCTCCCATTCGGTTGTATTTGCTTCATATCGGGGAGACTGGCTTTGAGAAGGCTTACTTTCATGACGAATGTTTTCTAATAAAAATTCTATCGCGGACAGCTCGGGAGTATCACCATAAACAAAATTTTCGACGGTATTTAGACCATCCAAATTGGCTAAGGTGACGCAGTTCGACGCTTGCCCATCACGCCCTGCGCGGCCGATTTCTTGGCTATAATTTTCAATCGATTTCGGCAGATCATAATGCATGACGAAACGGATATCAGACTTGTCGATCCCCATGCCAAAAGCAATGGTCGCGACCACAATATGAATGCGCCCCTGCATAAAATCCTGCTGTATCTGCTGGCGTTTATCAGAATCAAAGCCTGCATGATAAGCCGCCGCGTTAATACCTGCCGCTTGCAAGTAAGCAGCAACCTTTTCGGCCGTATGCTGCAAGGTCACATAAACGATGCCTGATGCGGGTCCTTGGTTACTATTCTTACTAGAGACCTGGCTAGAGAAGAACTGCTGCTGATGTTTTATCTGCTGTAATAAGCTCTGAGTTTTCTCATTTTCTTTCACCGGCAATACCGTCAAATCGAGATTCGAGCGGTAAAACCCTGTCTGCACAATATGTTCTTCCGCAATGGCAAACTTAGCCGCCATATCATTTTTAACTTTTTTAGTGGCCGTTGCGGTTAATAATAGAACTAAGGGAATATTCAATTCTTGGCAATAGGTCGGCAATTTTAAATAATCAGGGCGGAAATTATGCCCCCACTCTGAGATACAGTGCGCTTCATCAACCACTAACATAGAGATAGGCACCGCATTAATAAACTGGCGAAAACGCTCGTTTTTAAAACGTTCAACCGAGACCATTAGAATTTTAATTTTACCCGAGCGTACATCGGCCATGACTTGCTGGCTTTGATCACCGCTTAAAGTTGAATCAATACTGGCGGCAGGAATACCTTTACTCGCAAGAAACTCTAACTGATCTTTTATTAAGGCTAATAAAGGCGACACGACCAAGGTGACATGAGGTAGGTGCAAGGCTGTAAATTGATAACACAGTGATTTACCCGAACCCGTTGGAAATATGGCTAAAGACGACTGACCAGCAATCAGTTGCTGAATGGTTTGGCCTTGGCCTAGGCGAAACTGATCAAAGCCAAAGGTCTGCTTAAGTGATGCGTTTAGATGTGCTATTTTCTGCTCTGATTCTTGTTCTGTATGTCGCATGCTGGCCGCCAAAGATAAGTCATCTCTGTTTATAATCAATTCATCCTGCTTAGGCCAGCTTTTAATAATTTGATGGCAATTTAAGGGGAGAAAACATAAAATTTGAGCATCGCCCTACCTTATTGATAATTTTGCAGGAATCACTATGCGCAGCTCAATTAAGTCATCCGCTTTACGTCTTTTTACTGCAGCTTGCCTGCTATTAACCTTGCCTTTTGCCCATGCAGATTCTGATGCTGCAGAACTGCTTAAAAAAATGGACGAGCTGTTCCGTTCCGATAGCTCAACATCCACCATGAAGATGACCATTGTCACTCCAAACTGGCAGCGCACGTTAGAGATGCAAAGCTGGACTCGCGGCATGGACGATACCTTTATTCGCGTATTAACTCCGGTTAAAGACCGAGGTGTATCAACCCTCAAAATCGATAGCGATATGTGGAACTATTTTCCGAAAATTAATAAGACGATTAAGGTTCCACCTTCTATGATGATGGGCTCTTGGATGGGCTCTGACTTCACCAACGACGATCTAGTACGCGAAGTTTCGCTATTAAAAGAATACAACGTAGAAAAATTAGATGAAGATGAGAATTGGCGCTTAGCGTTAATTCCCAAGCGTGAAACCGTAACCGTATGGGGTCGAATAGAGTTTGTGATCAACAAAAAAACTTTATTGCCTAGTGAACAAATCTATTTCAATGAAAAAGGTGAGAAGGTCCGCTCAATGGTTTTTAGTAAGGTGCGAGATTACTCTGGCAAAAAAATACCTTCTATCATGACCATGGTGCCGTTAAATAAAGAAGGCCACAAAACGGTGATTGAATACGTAGAGGCTGAGTTTAATGCCAAAATCGATCCTCGTACCTTTACCTTACGCAATCTACAAGCTCGCTTTTAATCTGCCAGACTACTAGTTATTAAGAGCTAGGCACTGGTAGAAATAGCTAAGAGGAATTAATGATGCTGATTTTTAAACTGGCGATGCGTAATGTTTTACGTAATCGCCATCGTAGTTTATTAACGATACTGAGTATGGGCGGTGGCTTTTTTCTGCTCTGTACCATGATCTCTTTCACTGAAGGCAGTTATAGCAATATGATTGATATCTTCACTGGTGACCAGGTCGGTCATGTTCAAGTGCATAAAGGTGATTATTTAATTCGCCCCTCATTGTATAAAACCCTCGATGCCAATGAGTTAATGCCAAAGCTGTTAGCGACAGCACAAGTTACAGCGTTAGCGCCACGAATTTATAGCCCATCGTTGGCGTATGGCAAAGATAAAACCTACCCTGCTAGTGTGATTGGCATCTCACCAGAATTAGAAGCTAAAACGACCCGCTTAGAGAGTAAAGTGAATCAAGGTCAGTATCTGACTAATGGCATGACAAGCGAAGGTTACTTCCCAGCGATGCTCGGTTATAGCCTAGCAAAAAATCTAAGCCTTACTATCGGTGATGAGTTGGTTTTAATTTCTCAAGGAATTGATGGCTCTATTGCCAACGATATTTTTATTATCAGTGCCATTGTTGGCAGCGCAAATTCCAACGAACGCATGAACGTCTATTTAAGCATTCCAGCAATGGCCAGTTTCCTTTCTTTGCCTGCGGACATGTCTGTGGTTCATGAACTCGCCATTGCCCTAAAGCACCAAGGGCTAGCCATGTCTTTTGCGAACGAGTGGCAAAAGAAACTAAGCAGTAATGATTTATCAGTCGATCCTTGGCAGGTAGTTGAAAGTGCTTTTTATAACGGCATGCAAGCCGATAAAAGTGGCAACTATGTTTCTCTTGGTATCATTGTTTTCATTATTTCTATTGGCGTATTAAATACAGTATTAATGGGCACCCTTGAGCGCACCCGTGAATTTGGCGTACTTAAAGCCATTGGCACACAGCCTAGTGCTGTCTTTTATATGATTATGCTGGAATCTTTTTTGTTATCCTTTGCTAGCTGTATTTTAGGCTTATTACTCGCGATGCCTTTGGTCTATTGGTTATCGACAGCAGGACTTTCAATGCCCGAGCCCATTGATATGGGTGGGGTTATGTTTGATAGTATATTAGCTGAATTGACTGTATTCAGTGTATTTGCACCCTTCGTAGTGATTATTGGCACGACGTTATTAGTGAGTTTAATTCCTGCTATACGTGCGGCTAAAATTTCACCTCTGCAAGCATTACAGGCGGTTTAATATGAACCAAGCAAAGCTCCTCGTCAGCCGACTTGCTTATCGTAATATCTTTCGTAATACCCGTAGAACGGTATTAACAGTATGTTTAATATCCTGCGGTTTAGCAGCTCTGTTACTAGCAGACTCTTTTGTTCGTGGCTCATTAAAAACATTCATATCCATCAGTACCGAAACTTTTTTAGGTGAAGCTCAAATTCATCAGCAAGGATTTCGTGATGCCCAAGACGTTGATCTTTATATTCCCAAACCAGAGGCCCTTTATAAAAAGCTAGATAACTATTCTGAGGTTAAAGCCTACTCGCCACGAACCTTAACAGGTGCGATGATTTCATCATCAGAGAACGTCAGTGGCGGCATGATTGTCGGTATCAATGGCGAGAGAGAAGCTCAAGTCAGTAAACTGAAAAAATCTATGCTTAAAGGTGACTACCTTAGCAATAAAAAAGGTGAGATTTTATTAGGCAGCTTAATGGCTGATTTACTTGAAGTGGATTTAGGCGACCGCATAGTTGTCACTATTTCCCAAGCTAATGGCGGTGAACTATCTCAGGAACTGTTTCGAGTTTCTGGAATATTCAGCTTTAACGATCGTAATATGGATAACGGTATTGCCTTTGTTAATCTAGACCAAGGTCAGCAGCTATTAAATATTGATGGCATCCATCAAGTCGCATTGAATTTCACCTCCGACGAAGCCATTAATGATAAAACCTTAGCGCTATGGCAAGAACTGAATAGCCAAGGTTTAGAAACTTTAGACTGGTTAGAATTGGTGCCACAATTATCTGGCATGCTCGGCATGGTAGATTATACAACGCTAATCATCGCCTTTATTATGTACATTCTGGTTTCTCTAGGGCTCATCAATACTATGCTGATGTCCATTTTTGAACGTCGCAATGAATTTGGTATTTTATTAGCAATCGGCACTCGCCCACGCCAGTTATTTTGGCAAATCATGATGGAAGGTTTTTTGATTGGTTTAATCAGTACTTTTATCGGTCTAATTATCGGCAGCATTTTATGCTATTTCGGCTCTGTCTACGGCATAAGTTATGATGACCTTGAGATGATGGGAACAACAATTAACGAACCTCTTTACCCCATTGCCGACTACTGGGTCTTTTTTGAGCTGAGCCTATCGATATTATTTATTACTTTGCTAGCGTGCCTCTATCCTGCACTACACGCCGCACGATTACAGCCATCTGACGCTATGCGCAAAACTTTATAAGGGAATTATTATGAATTCTACAAATACCGATACAAGTGTGGTTATTGAAACTAAAAAGCTTTGCCGTAACTTTGGTGAAGGCGATACCCTAGTGAAAGCGTTAAAAGATAATGATTTAGTGATTGAAAAAGGTGAGTTTACCGCAATCATTGGCCCATCAGGTTCGGGGAAATCAACCCTACTGCAACTGATTGGTGGTTTAGATACCCCAACATCTGGGGATGTGATTTTAGATGATAAAAACATTAGCCACATGAACGGTACCGAACTGTCTGATTTTCGTCGTGATCACATCGGGTTTATTTTCCAGGCGTACAACCTGATCCCTGTATTATCGGCTAAAGAAAATATTGAATACATCATGCTATTGCAAGGTATTAGTGAAGCTGAACGTCACAGCCGCGTTGCTAAAATAATGCAAGAGGTCGGCTTAGATGGCCTGGAAAATCGTCGCCCCGCTCAACTGTCAGGCGGTCAACAACAACGAGTCGCCGTTGCTCGCGCGATGGTCTCCCAGCCCAGTTTGATTCTTGCCGATGAGCCAACCGCTAACTTAGATTCGAAAACCGGTGCGGCGTTACTGGATATGATGAAAGAGTTAAATGAAAAAGAAAATATGACTTTTGTTTTCTCGACTCACGATCCAATGATTATGGAACGTGCTAAGCGTATTATTCGCCTAGTCGATGGCAAAATCGTAGACGATGAACGTCGGGGATAATAAATATGAAAAAACTAATACCGTTTTATACTCTGGCATTATTTTTTACCTTAGCCCACAGCCCTGCAAACGCTCAGGGCTTTAACTATACCGGTTATGTAAAAAGCTATGCCCTTGGCCAAGACGGTATTGAAGTTGATTACTCTGGAATTAATAGCTCTGGAGCCGATGGAGATAGCTTTTCAACTGACAGCAGTTTTCAGTCACAAAACTCCCTGCGTTTAATGGGATCATACTTGAGCGAAGACAGTGGTTATTTTGAAATTCACTATGAAGCTCAGCCGTTATATTTCTCTAACAACATAAATGACACTAGCCCTGATAAAAACAGTGCCTCTGGCATAGGCTCTACACTGAATACCGGCAGTAATCGCTTTCGTTATAAAGACCTCGACCCTGTGCTATCGGAGCATGGAGATCATGTGGTTGTTTTACAAAATCTCGACCGCTTTAATTATCAACTGGCCACTGAAAATGGTGATTTAACAATTGGCCGCCAAGTTATTTCTTTTGGCTCAGCACGTTTTATCAATCCAACTGATATTTTTCTACCTTTTGTTTTGCAAACTCTAAACCAGGAGTATCGAGTCGGCATCGATGCCATTCGCTACCAGGTCGACCTCGATGGTTTTACTATCTTAGATTCTGGTTTAATTATTGGTGAAGATGGCAAGCAGGAAAACTCTGCTGCATTTTTCCGTGGCAAAACCTCACTAGAGGGAAATGACTTAGAAGCTATGTATATACAGCTCGATAACGCTTGGTTAGCGGGGGGCGGAATTGAACGCGCCTTAGGAGATTTTGGCTTCTGGTTAGAAACAGCTTATATGAATAATAATGCTGACGATATTAATAGCTATTGGCGTCACTCCGTCGGTTCAGATTTTGCTCTGGATGATAATATTATTGTAATGATGGAATATCACTACAATGGTGCAGGCTCCCAAGATGCGAGTGATTATATTGATATTTTACAGCTACAGCCTTATGAGCGCGGTGGGGTTTACCTACTTGGCCAAAACTATTTAATTCCTGCTATCAGCTGGGTTACCAGCCCTTTAGTTTCGATCAGTGCGAGTAGCTTTTTCAACCTCGATGATCAATCTGCATTTATTTCATTAACCGCTGAAGTCAGCTGGAGTGATAACTTATATTCAGATTTTGGCAGCCAAATGAGTTTAGGAGACAATCCTTCTATAAACTCATCGGGCGAACTTGATTTATCTTCTGAATTTGGCAGTTACCCACTCAGCCTATATGCCAGCTTACGATATTATTTCTAATACCAATCTCAATAGCGATCTACTAATGTATCCACTCAATACACTAAGCATCCTTCTCGCTAGAAAAACGGTATTGTGATTCTAGTCTACTATTGCCTAAACCATTAATTTTAGTTACTTCAATTTTCACTGGAATACGTTCTTTCATTGCCTCAACATGACTAATAACACCAATCATTTTACCTGATGCATTAAGGCTATCTAGCGCATCCAGAGCCATATCAAGCGTTGCACTATCAAGAGTACCAAAACCTTCGTCTAAGAATAAGGATTCTATCTGTGTCTTATGGCTGACTAAATCAGATAAAGCTAGAGCTAAAGCTAGACTTACGAGAAAGCCTTCTCCACCGGATAAAGTTTTAGTGTCTCGAACCTCATCTCCTTGCCATGTATCCAGCACCTGTAATTCTAATGCTTCGGTTTCTTTGCGCTGTAATAAATAGCGTCCATGCAATCGATTTAATTGCATATTTGCAAGATACACAAGATGATCCAGTGTTAATCCTTGTGCAAATCGGCGAAACTTATCCCCTTTTTGCGAACCTATTAAACTGTGTAAATAAGAGATGTCATCGTAACGACTTTTCGCCTCATCTATTTCAGACAGAACACCTTTTTGCTTTTCTCTCTTTTCTTGATCATTTTGCAAGCGGTTAAGTATTTCACCCTGCTGCTGGGCGATGTTGTTCATCAAATCTCGTAAATCTTGCAACTGCTGACTTAGATTCGGCAGATTCCAGTCATCACAGCCTTCTTGGTAGAGATCATGCGAAATAATGCGTTGATAATTCGATTTAGCTTGCTCTAATAAACCTTGCTGCCTCACTAATCCATGCTGAATTGTTTGCTGCAAGGTTAATAAGCGCTGCTTATCTTCTACTGAAATAAGAGCGGCTAAATACGTTTGTTCATCTGCAAATGGGCTCGATGCTAAAACCTGTAGCCAATGATGCTTTTTATCTTCACTATCACTTGTTAACTGCGCAATATGACGTTGAATATTATTGACCTGCCCATTAACATTCTGTTGCTGCTGCATAAGAAGCACACTTTTTTCTTGGCTACGCTGAAAATTTATTTGCGCTAAACCAAGGTCTTGTTCCATTTGCTTTCGTACTTCTGCCACATCTATTTCTGGCAATAATTTATAGCGTAAATCATTTTTATCCGTCAGCATTTTTTCATTTAGATTAATTTTTTCATCTAATAATGCCAACTGCTCTTTAACGTAGTTGAGTTGAAGATTGCTATGTTCATACTGTTGCCCTAAAGCCTGTAGCTCATGCTGCTGAGTCGTCTGCGAAGTAATAGTACTCTGCCAACGAACACTATTTTCTTGCTGAAGCAATAACCAATGCTCTAATTGCTCAAGATCGGGCACCGTTAATTCAAGCTGTTTTAGCTGTTGCTCTATGGCATCGTTTAACTGTTGGTTTTCATGCTGTAGCTGTTTCAGAGCACTGCTACTTTCATCCAGCTGCGCTTTTAATCCTAGCTGATGTTTTTCTAATAACTCTTTATTCTGCTGCTCGCTGAGTACCGCTTGCTTCCCCGCTGCTAACGATATATTCAGCTGTTGCCATTGCGCATTCAAATCATTTAGTACTAGGCCTAGCTGCTGAGTATCTTGTAACTGCTGGCTCAGCAATGATTTTCTATCTTCTGTTAATGACGTATTAAGCGCTTGGTAACTTTCTATTTTGGGGTGTTGTAAAGAGCCACACAAAGGGCATTCTTCATTGGCTTGCAGACGATCACGTTCAGCACTTAAATCTTCAATACGACGCTCTTGAATCAGTATTAAATCAATATCTTTTAATTGTTGCTGGTAAGACTGGTATTGATCCCGCAGTTTTTGTAATGCGTCTTGCATCATATCAACAGTACAAGGTACGACAAATATAGGAGTTAATTCTTTTAGAATTTTCTGTTCAAGGTCAATCCCCTGTTGCTCTTGCTGTTGATACTTCAAATTGGCAGAAGCAATAACAGTATCTTGCTTGCTTAACTGCTCAAGGCTCTCAAGCTGCTCTTGCTGTTGAACCTTATGACTAGCCTCAAACTGTATTATTTTCTCCTGCAGTGGCTTTAACCGCTGCAGCTGAGTACGAACTAAAGGAAGCTGACTGTGTAAGTGTGCATGGTGTTTATTGTTTAATAAGTATTGCTCACTGCCAATCAAGTCCTGCTGCACACTGCGCTGTTTATTTTCGATTAACTTTTGCTGCTGTAATTGTTCCTGCAAGCTCAAACGCAGAGGCTCAGCACCAAGATTTAAAGTCTCTCGTTGTTTTTTAAGATGGGTAATTTCGGCATCTAAAGGAATGATTTTTTCATTCAATAACTGCTGAATCCCTTCATGCTTGGTTTGCATAGCATCAAATTTTTCTTTCTCTGCAATCACTATTTTTTCTTGTTGCTCAAGTACGTCATTTGCTTGCTGCTGCTCATATTCTAATGCCGTTAATTGCAAATGCTGTTGACCAAGCTGCTCCTGAGCTTGTTGATTCGATTGATAAGATAGTTGAATTTCTTCTGCTGGCTTACTATTTTCAATACGTTGCAATTGTGGTTTTTCAACCAACTGCTGCTGTAATACCTTATCTAGATCTACTTCTGTTTTCTTCAATAGCTGCTGGGCTTGATTCTTTTGCTCTAGCCAAGTTATTTGCTGCTGAACAGTCTTATGACTGCCCTCTTGCTCTTTAAGCTGATGCGCTAAACTTTTGTTTTTCTGTTCTAGCTCTTCAATAACTTCACTTGATAATAATTCCAAGCCTTCTGAGCGAGCATTAAGCTGTTCTAATTCTTGCTTACTAGTAACAAAGTTTTGATGAACTTTTTCAGAGATTAGACCATAAATCTCTGTACCTGTGAGCTCTTCTAACAACTCCGCCCTTTCATTAGCAGCCGCATTAAGAAAGGCAGCAAACTGGCCTTGCGATAGCATCATAGATTTTGTAAAGCGAGCAAAATCTAACCCAGTAATACTCTCAACCAACATACTCATTTTTTTAACTTGTGAGGCTAGTATCTTGCCATCATCAACTTTTACAAGCTCAACAATCGCATCCTGTAGATTACCATCTACTTTATTACGCGAACGTCGCTGGCTCCAAAATGCTCGGTATCCCTGCCCTTTAACTTCAAATTCAACTTCTGCAAGGCAGTCAGCAGTGCCTTTGGTCATCAAGCCATTACTGGATTTATTAATACCGCCTAAGCGAGGCGTTTGCTGATATAACGCCAGACAGATAGCGTCTAATAGCGTTGTTTTCCCCGCTCCTGTTGGACCAACGATGGCAAATAAGCCATTATCGCTAAAAGGCGGTTGAGTAAAATCTATTTTCCACTCGCCTTTTAGCGAGTTTATATTTTTAAAGCGCAGGCTATTAATCTTCATCATTCACCTGCAATACAGTTTGGTTAAACAACGTAAGTAAGCGCTGTTTGCGCTGCTTCTCTATCTCGGTATTAAATTCTTCTTGTGCTAAACGACGCTCAAAAACATCCTCTGGAGTAAGCTCAGCTAAGACTTCTTTATCAATACGTTCAATTTGCTGCTGTTGTTGCTTGCGCGCTCGGCGCAATTGTAAAACCTCGACATTCATCGCCGCGGTTAATTGCTGCACTCGTGCTTGCAAATCATTGAGATAATCTTGGGTTTCTACTTCAATCGATAGCCAGGTAGGTAATTTCTCATCCTCCGCTGACAATATCTTTTCAAGCTCTAATAGCTGCTGCTCAATGCTTTCTAGGTTGCCTTTTATCATTTTCATTGGCTGAAATAGAGGCACGGCTAACGAGGTCAGCTGATGTAACTTGGCATTTTTAAATTCGGCAATGAGTACTTGCTTTGGACTTGTCAGCTCATCAAAACTTAAAGGAATTGGCGAACCGCAGTAACGAATATGGTCGCTCTTAGCGACTATTTGTGAGCGGTGAATATGGCCTAAAGCAATATAATCTGCGGGCGGAAAGGAACTGGCAGGAAACGCTTCTAAGTTACCAATATAAATATCCCTTACTGACTCCGAACTCTTTACGCCCATCGCGGTTAAATGGCCCGTCGCAATAATAGCAACAGGCTTATCTAGCTGCTGCTGTTTTACTTTCGCATAAGAAAATACTTGCTGGTAATGATCTGCAATGGCTTGACCCAGCGCTTGTTGCTTAGCACTCCCTGACTCATCAGCTTGGCTTTTCACAATATCTCTAGGGCGGATATAGGGTATTGCACACACTATCGCCCCAACCTCACCTTGACGATTTTTAATGGTGAGTACTTGCTCTTCACTCTTAGGGTTAGCACTCGCTACAACTTGAGTATTCAGCTGGGCTAAAATATTCTTTGATTCATTCAACGTCGATACGGAATCATGGTTGCCCGCTAAAATAACTAACTGACAACCTAACTCATGCATACCAATAACAAATTGATTATAAAGTTCTCGGGCATAGCTCGGTGGTGTACCCGTATCAAAAACATCTCCAGCAATAATCACCGCATCAATCGTTTGTTTTTCTACCTGCTCTAGCAGCCATAAAATAAACTTTTGATGTTCGTCGGCTCGACTTTTGTTAATGAAAAATTGGCCTAAATGCCAATCTGAAGTATGTAATATACGCATGATCAATGTTTATCTTTCAGCTTATTTTTTAAACAAAAAAAAGGCAGCCAATTGGCTGCCTTTCCGTTACTAGAATTAACTAGCCAGCAGGTTCTGCTTCACCATGTATTTTCTTATGACGAGCAATAATTTGCTGAGGCTTTAATATAAAGGTTGCTAACGCTGGTAGCAAAATCAACGCACCTAGCATGTTCAGTAAGAACATAAAGGTTAGCAAGATCCCCATATCTGCCTGAAACTTAATCGGAGATAGAATCCAGGTTCCAACACCGATGGCTAAAGTAATACCAGTGAAACTTACCGCTTTACCCGTTGATCTTAGTGTTTCAAAGAAAGCTTCTTGCAGGCTTTTACCTGCAATCAACATAACTTCTAAACGGTTATAAATATAAATACCATAATCGACACCGATACCTACCCCTAAAGCAATTACTGGCAAGGTAGCCACTTTAACGCCAATACCTAAGTAGGCCATTAATGCCTGACATAAGATTGAGGTCAGTGCTAACGGAATTAAGATACAAGCCACTGCACGAATAGAGCGGAAGGTTGCAAAACAAAGTGCAAATACAACAACATAAACAAAGATCAGCATTGTATTTTGTGCTTCGCCAATCACTTCATTAGTGGCTGCTTCAATACCTGCATTACCTGATGCTAGTTGAAAGCGCACAGGTACAGAATCAATTTCACCATCAGAAACAGCTTTCTGAACGGCTTCCGCTGTCATTGCGAAGTATTTCTCGTCAACAGTATCGTCATATTTTTCTTTAAATACTTTAACGGCAGCAACCGCTTGCTCAAGAGTTTCTGCCTTGTGATCGTTTAAATAAACAATCACTGGAGCCATAGAGCAATCAGGATTTAATAGCGTCGAAGGGGCACGCTGAATCGAAGTATTTAAGATAGTCTGGTTACGAGATAACGCTGACCATTTTAAATTACCTTCATTCATACCTTTGGTAACTAACTTAGAAACGGTCACCATCGATACAGTAGACTGTACACCTGGAACGTTCTCCATATACCACATAAAACGATCGATAGAATCCATCACTTTATAGCTATTACACTGCTCTTTTGCTGTTTCTACCATTACCAGAAATACATCAGAGCTGGTTGAGTAGTTTTCAACCATGTAGGCATTATCTAAGTTATAACGTGAATCTTGACGAAGCTCAGGAGCCCCAGGTTCTAGATCACCAATTTTTAAAGATTGGCTTTTATAAATGCCGCCAACCGCTAATACGATTGCAATGATAATTGGAAAAGGTGCAACCTTAGGACTAGCAATTTTTGATAATGCTTTCCAAAGCTTAGGTTCAGCTTTTTCATTTTTAGCCGCGTGAGCAATCCCCGACTTACTAATACCAACGTAAGACATAACCAATGGCATTAATACTAAGTTAGTAACAATGATCATGGCAACGCCGACACTTGCAGCAATAGCCAATTCTTGGATCACGCCAATTTCAATAAACAGCAAGGTTAAGAAACCTAAACCATCACTTAATAAGGCCAACATTCCTGGTACATATAAACCACGGAAGGCTAAACGAGATGCCATTAATTTATTGGCGCCTTTACCAGACTCAGTTGCAATGCCACTAATGATTTGTACACCATGACTAATGCCGATAGCAAAGATCAAAAAAGGTACTAATACTGAATAAAGATCAATGGTAAAGCCCATTAAGGCTAACGCACCTAACTGCCAAACAACGGCAATCAGTGAAGCAACAATAGGAATTAAGGTACCGCGAATACAACGGGAATATAGGTACAACAAAATAGCGGTAAAGATCATTGCCGCGATAAAAAAGAACCCGATAGAAACAACACCATCTAACAAGTCAGCCAATTTTTTGGGTGTCCCTGTCATGTAGACTGAAATATCATCACTGCTAAAAGCATCACGAACTTTTGCTTCTAGTGCATGAGAAAATTCCTGATAATCAAGTTTTTCACCGGTATCTGGATCAACCTCAACTAATGGAATATCAATAATGGTCGAGCTAAAGTTATTCGCAACTAAGCGGCCAACCTGACCTGATTTCAATACGTTCTGACGTAATTGATCTAAACTTTCTGTTGAACCGTCGTAGGTTGCAGGAATAATCGGGCCACCTTGAAAGCCTTCTTCCGTCACCTCCATCCAACGTACATTCGGTGTCCATAAAGATTTCATCGCAGAACGATCAACGCCTTTAATGAAGAAAATCTCATCATTAATACGCTGTAACGTCGCCATATATTCTTTGGTAAAAATATCGCCGCCCTTAGTTTCTACGGACAACTTGATATTCGATAAACCACTGCCTAGGTCTTCTTTATGAATGAGATAGTTTTTAATAAATTGGTGCTGTAGAGGAATATACTTTTCAATGCTTGAGTCGAGCTTAATCTGCGTTAAACCATAAGCAAAGACAACGGTTAAGATGGCCAAGATTGCTAAAACTGCAGGACGCGCACTAAAAAGTAATTTTTCTAAGAAAGGTTCAGATTCTGGAGAAATTATATAATGTTCTGGCTCTGACTTTGTATTTTTTGATATTTTCGAATTAGACATGATTAAAAGTTTCCTTCAGCCATAGTAATCGTTTCATCGATTACTAATCCCTTGGTATCGATACGTTCAATACCCGCTTCACCTACGATAACAATCGTGCCGTCAGGTGCTTGTGTAACAGAAGCTGAGGTTGTACGAGCTGGTAAAGTAATGGATTTTGCGTCTTCTGAGCGACGATTTAATAAGATCAGTGAACCGCCATTGCCTACAAGAACATGGCTTTTATCGGCTTTTGTAATACCTGCCATCAAGCTTTGCTCGGAATCAGTATGAACTTTGCGCCACTGAATCCCGCCATCAACAGAGTGATACAGGTTGCCACGTAAACCGAATACTAATACGTCATCATCTTTCGCGGTAAGACCAAAAAGCGAACCTTCATAAGGAGAAGGCAAACTACGCCAGTTCTTACCCATATTATCAGAACGTAAGATCAAACCTTGCTCACCAACTAACACCAATGATCTTGGGCCAACCATAGCAATACCATTAATATGCAAACGATCGTTATTATCTAAATTAGCTGACCAATCTATCCAGCTTTTACCACCATCACGGGTATGGAAAGCCATGCCGTAAGCGCCAACAGCAAAACCAATTTTTGCATCATAAAACCAAACATCTAAGAAAGGTTTAGTAGAGCCACTTTGCTTGTCGTACTGAGCGTCTTCAAGAGCGTATGTGACATTTTCTAAAAACATCTCAGCATTATCAATTTCTGTTGCATCACCAGAGTTCTTCGCTACATCTAAAGCAGTGATTGCTTTTTCCTTGTAAGCTCGAGCACCTTTTACAATCGCGTTGTTGGCAAGATAACCATCAAACTGCTTAACCCAGCTTTCGCCGGCATCATTTGAATGAAGAATTAAACCATCATGCCCGACTGCCCAGCCTTTAGTAGCACTTGGAAAATAGACTGCGGTTAGAGTTATAGATGCTGGTGTGCGCGCTTGCTGCCAGCTTTTACCACTATCGTCAGAATAAACTATATGACCATGAGCACCAACAGCAACTAAACGGCTACCAATACGGGTGATATCTAATAATAAACTTTCGTGAGCTCGATCAGTTGATAACGCAGGGGCTTCCAGAGGATCTAGCCATTGCGCCTGAGAGAGTGTTGTAAACATTAAACTAATAGCAAATAACGCTGATTTGATTAATGCTGATTGTGGGGCTGCCGTAACGATTCGGTTCCGAATCGAGGGGAATCTCATAAAACACTCCGTTTTTTATAATTTTTTTAAGGCCGCTAGCATAGCCGACCCTTTCGCAATTATCTAACACCCGTTTGTTACATAATGTTATTGGATTAACTAATTAACGCTTACCACGACGACGTAATGCCGAGGGAGTAAAGTATTGACTGCCTGGAATCGCCAAGCTGAAATCAATAGTGCTGCGTTCTTCATTATCCAATCCCTGTACGTGATAGCGTCGAGCCTTAACATCATGGAATACATCAAGAGTTGTCCATGTCACAGGTAATTCATAATAGTTTTTCAAATACGCCATGCTGATACGCCACAGATCACCGGCACTATCATATTGATCAGCAACAGCAATACTCCAAGTATCTTCATCAATAAAGAAACGACGCTTTTGGTATACGTGACGAGCGCCCTCTTTCAAGTTTGCTTCCACAACCCATACGCGGTGTTTCTCGTAGCGAGTATAATCAGGATTAAGGTGACCTGGCTTAAGAATTTCTTTATATGTTAAATTTTTACTAGATAATTCGTAGTTATTATAAGGAATATAGATTTCTTTTTTACCAATCAGCTTCCAGTTATAACGATCTGGAGCACCGTTATACATATCGGTATCATCCGCATAACGTAAACCATCCGCCGCCGCAATTGGCGTATCGTACGCTAGGTTTGGTGCGCGACGTACACGACGCTGACCGGCGTTATAACCCCAAGCTTGACGAGCTTCTTCAACCTGATCGATGGTTTCATGAAGCAATACCGCACCACCCGCTAAACGCGCAGGGGCCTTGGTAAAAGAAAGGTAATAGAAAAGAATATTATTCAAATCGTTAATCGTGGCATCAGGATTATTATAATTGAAAAATATATCCTGCTGCACGGTCACTAAAGAGAAGTTGCCATTTTTTTGTACCGCTACTTCAGACGCTCTGCGACTAAGAAAAACACCACGCCAGCGAGTAATATGATTCCAAATCACTTCTAAACCATTTTTAGCAATCGGAAATGGCGTACCACCATAAGCATAACGCAAACCTGCACCGTTCTCATTCAGCTCGGCACGAATTGCATTCTTATAGGTATTATCATAAATCCACTCGGGCGCAGCGGCAGTACGACGAGTTTTATAAATAGGCATTTTGAAACTATCAGGATAGGTTTCAAATAACGTTATTTGGCCTTTAGTTAAATGCTCTTTGTGCTTATCTTTATTCGCCGCAGTAATGACAAACAAAGGTTTATCTTGCGGGTAAGGATTTGGATGGTGCTGCCCTGCTTTTTTATAATCCAATGTGGGAACGGTTAATCCTCCACGCCAAGGTGGAATGTCCTTGCCGTTACCTGCACGTTCTGCCCCTAAAGGTGTTAGTTCACCCTTAAGACGCTCGGCTTGTTGAACAGTAACTGCTGCTGAGGCAAGCTGGGCATAGGTTGCCAGTGCCAAAACGCCAGCCGCGATCCAGTTATTCTTTTTCATTCTGCGACCTCTAATTATTTTTACTTAGGTAAGGTATCGATTGCCTTAGCATAAAGAAACTTAGCCTTGGGCTCAATGCGCCTAGGGCAGTTAATTGAGACTAAGGCATAAATTTGCTCGTTTTGTATAAAAAACAGCCTAATCTGTGGCTAAACTCTTACTCACTACTTCATATACATCTTTCGATAGGTCTTCTTGGGCCATTATTCTTTGCAACTGCTGCTTCATTTGCTGCCCCTGATGATCAACATAACGACGCCATTTGCTTAAAGGCGCAACCAAGCGAGAAGCAATCTGCGGATTTAAAGCATTCAATAAAATAATTTTATCCGCCAAAAGTTGATAGCCTGAACCATCGACCCCATGGAAATTAACCAGTGACTGTCCCGCAAAGGTACCGATAACCGAACGTACTTTATTTGGATTTTTAATATCGAATGCTTCGTGAGTTAATAGTTTTTGAATATTGTCGATACTGCCATATTCAGCCGAGCCAGCTTGTACCGCCAACCACTGATTGACCACTAAAGGCTCTGCTTGCCACTGCTGATAGAAAACATCTAATGCTGATTTAGCTACGACTTTATGCTCTGAATTCACCAAGCAGGCTAATGCCGCCATACTGTCGGTCATATTGTCGTTATTTTCAAATTGAGTCAGTGCTAATGACTTGTACTCTGCATTACTCGACTTAAGCAAATAACTCAGTGCTGCATTTTTCAATCCACGCTGCGCCATTTGCACAGGTTCAGGTAAATAATCCTGCTGCACGTTCAAACGTTTATATAACGTGGCAAGATCGCTGGCAAGGGCATCGGCCAACACGCTTTGCACATGACTACGCGCTTGGTTAATTGCATGAATATCAATTTCTACTTGAGTCTCTGCAATATAAGAAATACTTGGCAGAATTAACATTTTAGCCAACATCGCGTGGTCAAGATCATCACGTTGCAGCAAACCTTGATAAGCACTTATTAGGCGCTCGTCAACTTCGACAGCTGCGCCCTTCTCTTGCTGCGTCATCACCTGAGCGATCACATCAAGAGCCAAACTTTGCCCTGCATCCCAGCAGTTAAAGCCATCACTATCGTATTGCAATAAAAACAATAATTGATCGCGAGAATATTGGTAATTCAGTTTTATCGGCGCTGAGAAGTCCCGCAATAACGACGGCACAGGTTCAGACTCTATGCCTTTAAAAACCAATGTTTGCTGCTTTTCAGTTAACTGAAAAATGCCATTACTAAAGCAATCGGCTTGTGTTGAAGCAGCTTGATCGACAACCAATTCGAGATCGCTGCCATCTTTACCCAGCAAGCCCAATTCAATAGGAATTAAGAAAGGCTCAGAACAAGACTGTTTAAAGTTTAAGCTATACGTTTTGGCAATCGCATCATAAACACTATCAACATCGACGACAGGGGTACCTGCCGACTTATACCAGCGTTTGAACTGAGTCAGTGATGTCTTATTGGCATCTTCCATTGCCGCAACAAATTCGTTGATCGTAACTGCTTGGCCATCATGACGTTCAAAATACAGATCAGATCCTTTGCGAAAGCCTTCACTGCCTAATAACTTATGAATCATGCCAACAACTTCACAGCCTTTTTCATAAATAGTAACTGTATAGAAGTTAGAAATTTCGATAAAAGAATCTGGCTGTACTGGGTGCGCCATAGGGCCGGCATCTTCAGCAAATTGCACAGTACGCATTAAACCAGCATCTTCGATACGCTTAACCGTTGCTGAGTTCATATCTGCCGAGAATTGTGCATCACGAAAAACAGTGAAGCCTTCTTTTAAGCTCAACTGAAACCAATCACGACACGTAACTCGGTTACCCGACCAGTTGTGAAAGTATTCATGAGCAACAATCGCTTCAATACGCTGATACGCGGCATCGGTTGCGGTTTGTGGGTTTGCAAGGACACATGAAGAATTGAAAATATTGAGGCCCTTGTTTTCCATCGCCCCCATATTAAAGTCATCAACAGCAACGATCATAAAAATATCGAGATCGTATTCACGGCCGTATTTATCTTCATCCCATTTCATCGAACGCTTAAGCGCATCCATGGCGTAATCTGTTTTATCGATATTCTGCGGTTCAACAAAGATCTGCAAATCAACGTTGCGGCCCGATATTGTGGTAAAAGTATCTTCTTTTACCATCAAAGAACCCGCAACTAAGGCAAATAAATAACACGGTTTTTTATGCGGATCATGCCAAGTAACACTATGACGACCAGCCTCTAATTCTTGGCGAGATATCGCGTTACCATTGGATAATAAAACGGGGTATTTTGTCTTATCTGCAATCACTTCCGTGGTAAAGATGCTCATTACATCTGGGCGATCTAAATAATAAGTGATGCGGCGGAAACCTTCTGCTTCACACTGAGTGCAAAACATACCACCTGATTTATACAGGCCTTCTAGCGCCGTATTATTTTGCGGTTCAGTGCGGGTCGATATTTCCAACTCGAATGCATCACTGACGTTATGAACCGTCAGCGTATCAGCCTCTTGCTGAAAATCCTCAGCCGCTAACAGCTTGCCATCAATTTTTATCGTTAGCAGCTCTAGCTGCTGCCCAACTAATACCAAGGGCCCAGTATAACTTGGGTGTTGTTTGCTATTACGCTGCATAACTAAGCGACTATCAACCTGACTATAATCTTCAAACAAGTCAAAACGCAGGTGTGTTTCAGTAATAATAAAATGTGGCGGCTGATAATCTTTTAAATAAATATTTTTAGGTTGTGCGTCTAGCATCATCAAGCCCTTGTTCTAATAAGTAAGTTAACAAATAGATTAATAGTTTTTGAGAAAAATTAATAAGTAAATTCGATATGATAAGAAGAAAATTTTCTTAAATTAATAACACCACAATCAAGCAGTAAATACTGACCTTTAATTCCCATCAATTTGCCTTCGATCTCAGCTGTTTTATCGAAATTCAAACTACTGACTTTTGTTGGGTATTCTACAACAGGAAACTCCAGTTCAACCACTTCCGCATCGGGTAAGTGGATAATAGCACCAGGGCCATGTTCAAGTTCTAATTCTTGTATGCCTTCTGCGTATTGCTGATACAGTTCATCACGAATAGCAGCTAAGTCAATGCCATCAGCATCTCCTTTTAGCATGGCGCGCCAATTGGTTTTATCCGCTAGCGTTTGCTTAAACAGTGTCTCAACCAGACCTGATAATAGTCGCGTACGTACTCGGAAGATTGGCAAGCCTTGGGTTGCACCTTGGTCACACCAACGCGTCGGTAACTGAGTACCGCGAGTAATGCCGACTTTTAACGCAGAAGAGTTTGCCAGATAAACGAAGTGCTCTTGCATGCAAAAGTCATCACCCCAATTTGAATCACGACAAGTACCAAGATGATAATGGCATTTCTCTGGGCTCATGATGCATAAATCACACTGAGGCAGCTTTTTAAAGCAAGGATAGCAATAGCCTTGGCTAAAACTTTTATTGGTTTTACGGCCACAATGACTGCAATGAATCTCGCCGACATAATGTAATTTAATCGTCTCACCCACTAATGGGTTAAGATCGATTAGCTGATCATCAAGACTCATTTGATATTGAATTTTGGCGCCCGTGTCAGCATTAAGCTGAGTCACCATCTTTTTAAGATGGCCAGATATTGTCGGCATAACTCTTCTTATATTTTAATTTTTTGGCTTACTTTAATCGGCTGTTTAGCTGACTACTTAATAGTCAGTGTCTGAGTATCATCATCTTTGCTGGATTTACAAGCCGCTTCCATATAACCGATACGCTTTTCAGCAGGCATATTGGTCATTTCTTCATAGCGAATCAACGCTTCCATACACAAAACTTTTTGCTCTTTATCCATTTTGCGGCCATCAGGCCAGCGGCTCAATTCCAAAGAGCTTTTCATATTTTGAAATACTTCTGGCGTCATCGCTTTGATCAGTTCATCAACCGTCATCATTTTTACCTTACGTTTAACTATTTGCTATTTAATTCGTCATCGCTTGCGGGAGCAGTCGTTGCTTGCAACAAACTTTTATTAATTGGCCATGCAATTGCTATAACAACCCCAAGCAAAGCCCCTGCGATATGAGATTCATGGCCGATATTCAAGCCGCCAAAAGCACCATCAAACATCATAATTACCACCATCGAGACCATCATAAAAGGGAACAACCAACTCGGTAGCTGATAGCGTGGCATCGGTGCAGCACGATAACGATACTGTCGCCCCCATACCCAGCCCATCAAACCATAAGTCACGCCGCTAAGACCTGCGAAATAAGGTCCTACTGCCAAGTATTGAGCAAAGCCGGCTCCGATAGCTAAAATAACAGTCAAAATAACCAGAGGCATGTGACCATCATTAATTTCGATCTCTTTGGCTAATACCCACCACCAAAAACTGTTCATCACGATATGCATCAACGACAAATGAATCAGTGCAGGACTCCACCAGCGGTAAATATCATTTTGCCAGAAACTGCTGAAATCTAACTTTTCACCGGACCATAAATTGCCCTGTAATAACCAATCTATTTGATTAACCAAACCAACTTGTTGACCCGCGAAGATCAGCCACAAGATAATCATCACGGTTACGGTAATAGGAAAGCGGCTAAAAGCGATCATGTTTTTCTGAGCACTGACCTGCCACGGCAAGTCATTACTTTCTGGCTTGGCTGATAATTCACCCGCTTGCCATTGCTGCACCCAAACTTTAACTTGCTCGGCATCTTCAATACGAGCAACCCACAAATTCTGACTGCCGTCTTGATTAACGACTCGGTGCGGAATTTTCTCTTGCCACAAACGTTCGGTAATCGGGCTGAGGTTAATATCAGGGCTGGCCTGAAAAACTAAAATTGAGCTCATAATAAATTATCGTTCCGTTTTCTCTACGCGAACCCAGGTAAATTTGCCATTATTTAAATGACTCTCACCATCCATTCGGTACGCCACTAAACGACCATACTTCACCGCACTGTAATCAAGGCAGGCAATATTCGAACGAATGACTGCAGGTACTCCAGACATCCAATAATGGCCAAAGAAAAGTGGTTTCTCATTTTCTGAGTAATACAGCAGCTTTTCTTTTTCTTCAGCATTTAGCCGCACATGGGCCAAATCAACCGGCAATGGGTCGGGCTGAAAAATAACATCATTATAAACTTGAGGATTCTGCGACCAAAATTTAGTGCGGAAAAACTGCCGCACCATGCCATCTTTGGCAACCATAGAGCGATCATCAGGTAGCTTCAATGAAGTACCGCGCAGTAATCGATCGAGAGATTGATATAAAAAACTCTCGGTATTTACCGACTCAGATAGCAAGCCTTTATGCAGTTGGTTACCACCATAACGCGCTGTAAATTCATTAATCAACGCATGATCCCAGCAAGCGTGAACCACTCGAAAATGATCGAATTCCATGAATAACGGCAATTCGGTAAACCAATCAAGATACTCTTTAAATTCTTGCGGATGATTGGCAAACTGTTCAACCGTCTGCTCGACGATAAAGCTATTGCGTTCGGTATGTTCGCGCAGGTAAGGCTGATCAACCCCCGCAGGCGCAGGGGTCATATAAGTAACTAAGTTGTATTCATGATTACCCATAATCATATGGGCATGCCCTGCATCAACCATACTGCGAACAATTTCACAAGCTAAGCGGATATGCGGACCACGATCGATGATGTCCCCTAGAAAGACAACCTTGCGGCTTTTGTGCTGATACACACCATTGATTTTGTGATAACCCATTTGCTCCAGCAGAACAATGAGTGTTTCGCCGCAGCCATGGATATCACCAATTAAATCGTAACCTTGATGCATCAGTTACCCCCTGATTTTTCCCAGCCTAACTTGCTGCGGCAAATTTCATAGAAGTTATGATCTTTTGGATGAATCAGTTTCAACTTATGCGGTTTCTTACGAATTGTTACCGCATCACCAGGAGCGCACGGCAAATGCTTTTGGCCATCGCAACTGACGGTTGGGTAAGTTTCATTACTTTCACCAATCACCAGCTTAATTTCGCTATTACCATCCACCACAATCGGGCGACTGGAAAGTGTATGGGGAAACATGGGAACAAGTACGATGGCATCAAGTTTAGGATGCATAATCGGGCCACCACCTGATAACGCATACGCAGTAGAGCCTGTTGGCGAAGAAACGATCATGCCGTCCGCGCGCTGGTGATGAACAAACTGCCCTTCAACATACAGGTCAAAAGCAATCATTCGCGCTGATTTACCCGGATGCAGAACCACATCATTCAAGGCTTCACTGGTGGCAATCGATACACCATTACGCTTGATTTCAGCATCTAATAGGAAGCGCTGCTCTTCGATATATTCACCGTCAAGAACGGCTTGAATCGCCTCTTCCATACCTTCGTCTGGACTGATATCGGTAAGGAAACCTAAGCGACCGCGGTTAATTCCTAATACCGGAGTATTGTGCTTTGCCAATGCTCGCGCCGCGCCTAACAAACTGCCATCACCACCGACAACAATTACCAGGTCGCAGATTTCACCGAGTAGCTTTTGCGTACTCACCTGCATACCGTGACCAGGCATAACCTCGGCAATACGATCTTGCAAAATGACGTGGTAGCCTTCTTCAACCAGATAGCGCTTTAAACGGCGCACGGTTTCAATAACTTTTTTACTGCCTAATCGACCAATTATGCCGATATTACGAAACTCTTCCATCACGCTGGATCCAATTCATACTTTGCTACAGCTTATACCATAATCGCCTAACAAAGGCTTGCGAGATGTGCTTATTCAGCATCGACTAATGCTTTCACTCCTCTACGACCCTGCAGACCACCGCTATGAATGATTAAATAACGTTTCGATTCATCTAATATTCCTGCCTGCCAGGATTGCTCAAATGCCATAACAAGTTTGCCAGTATAAACAGGATCCAGCATTAAGCCCTGCTGGTCGTAAGACTGAATCAAGTCGATTAACGGTTGTGGGCATTTACCAAAACCGCCTAAATGCCCTGCGGTATTAATGTGATGCTGCTCGCCTACTTGGGATAATAAATCCCTTCCCAGAGCTTCACCCCCCTTAATCGCCAATACTCCCTGAATACTGGGTAGCGGCCCCGTAAATGTGCTTGCTAAAGATTCGAGCCCCTCTGCTAGTCCTAAGAAAGTACAACCTGAGCCAATACTCAACCAGACTTCATCGTAGCCCTGACAATACTGCGCCAATTCAGCACAGCCGTGGTGACCAAAAGAATTGTCACCACCTTCGGCAATCCAATAGCTAGAATATTTCTCTGCTTGCTGCTGCCACCACTGCTCATCATAGCGCTGCCTATACGTTTGTTTATCGACAAACATCAGCTCCATCCCCATGCGCTGGCAATCTTTTAAAGTAGGCGTTAAAGGCAGTTCTTCATAACCCCTGACGAAAGCCAGAGTTTTAAAACCAAGAGATTGTCCGGCGCACGCTAACGCATGCAGGTGATTTGAATGAGGGCCGCCACAAGACAATAACGAGCCATATCCTTGCTTCTCGGCTTCAATTAAATTGTATTTAAGCTTGTACCATTTATTCCCTGAAATAATCGGGTGTATTTTATCAAGATGTAATACATCCACTGCGGCTAACGGTTTAAGGTGACTTAAACTCGACAAAATAGGAAAGGGCTTGATGCGTGGCTGCTTTATGGCGTCTTTGTTCACGATAGCGTCATTGTTCACAAGATAATTAATCGCTGTCTAAATTTTTTGCTTATTATCCATATTAGGGTCCAGAGGAAAACCATTTTCATCAACGTCAGGTTGCTCTTCTTTCGATAACTCTTTCGCCAAACTTCCCACCTCTTCTTCTCCACCATTAAATAGCGCCGCTGTTTTTTTAGCTAATTCTCGAATCCGAGTATTTTTTTCTGGATATTGCATATTAAAATCAATCAATATTTTACGAGCCGCCTTAAAATAACCGCTGGCAGTCGTCACATCCCCACGCTGAGCTGCTACATCACCTTGAGCAGTAAAGGTATCCACCTCCATTTCTAAAATAGAGATTCGAAGATAACGCCTAAACTCAAGAATCGTTGCCTCCGAGGCTGTTCTATTTTTAACCAGCGGAGCAAAAGATTTAATGATTTTAGAAAATTGTTTTTTGGCATAGCGAATTTCACGGTCACTTTTCAATACTCGTTTCTTTTTCCCTCCTTGCTTCACCTTAATTTCCAATGCCTCAAAATCAATAATTTTAGCCCCCTCTCGCTCTTTCTTTGGCAACGCTGACAGATACGTAGCGTCGAGTTGGCGTAGACGTTCCAGAATTAAACTTTGAATTTCACCATGGGAATCAACCTTGAGTAAAAACTCCAGCGCCTCTGCTAATTCCAAAGAAAATTCTTTCACTTTACGCGCCTGACCTCGCTGCACGGCCGATTTCTGCTGCTTTTTCGCAACCACGACAAATATCAGCAGCAACAGTAAAATGGGGAGTGCTATCGCTATAACCAGCCCTATTGAAGACATTAAAAGTTCCTACCTAATTGATTATTCTAAAAATCCAGCTTAGCTAATAATGATGCTAAAACCTGCGTCTATATAGTCAGTTTAGCAACGATTTTCAGAGTCGCACCTAGGTCACAGAATGAAAATTCATTTCACTAATGCTTGACCCGAAGGCTCTGAGTGCATATAAATTGTCATTTTAGACTGACTTGAATCGGTTACTTACTTCTTTTAATAAGGTTTTTTAGATCAATATGGGCAAATCGCTGGTTATTGTGGAGTCGCCTGCTAAGGCTAAAACCATCAACAAATATCTGGGCAAAGATTTCATTGTGAAGTCCAGTGTTGGTCATATTCGTGATCTGCCCACCTCTGGTTCGGGTACGAAAAGCGATCCCAAAGAGCGCGCGCGTCAAGCGGCTATTACGCGCAAATTGTCTCCCGAAGACAAGATCGTGCATAAAAAACGCAAATCAAAAGAACAGCTAATCAATCGCATGGGGATTAACCCAGACAACGATTGGGCAGCGAATTACCAAATTTTGCCTGGCAAAGAAAAAGTCGTTGAAGAATTACAACGCTTAGCGAAAGATGCCGATACCGTCTATCTCGCGACGGATTTGGACCGCGAAGGGGAAGCCATTGCTTGGCACCTGCGGGAAGTTATAGGCGGTGATGATAACCGCTATCGTCGTGTAGTTTTTAACGAAATTACTAAAAAAGCCATTCAAGCTGCTTTTGAAAAGCCTGCTGATCTTGATATTAATCGGGTTAATGCCCAGCAAACTCGTCGCTTTTTAGACCGAGTTGTTGGTTTCATGGTTTCGCCATTATTATGGGCAAAAGTTGCTCGTGGCCTATCCGCTGGCCGAGTTCAATCGGTTGCAGTGCGTATCGTAGTTGAGCGTGAACGCGAAATTCGTGCTTTTATTCCCGTTGAATACTGGGAAGCGTTTGCCCGACTTGATAGCAAGCAAGGCGAACAGTTCCGCTGCCAGCTAGTGAAAGAAAATGGCGCTGAATATAAGCCAAGCAATCAAGAACACAGCGATAAAGCGATGGCGATATTGCAGGATTCTGCTTTCACTGTCGCCAGTCGTGACGATCGCCCAACGAAATCTAAGCCTGCCGCACCGTTTATTACCTCGACCTTGCAGCAAGCCGCCAGTACACGTTTAAGTTTCAGCGTTAAGAAAACGATGACCTTGGCGCAGCGTTTGTACGAAGCAGGTTTTATCACTTACATGCGTACTGACTCGACCAATTTAAGCAGCGAAGCTGTTGAAAATGCTCGTGCTTTTATCGGCAAAGAATACGGCGAGCAGTATTTACCTGAAGAGCCACGCTCTTATAGCAGTAAAGAAGGCGCTCAGGAGGCTCACGAAGCCATCCGCCCTTCTAACGTTGATTTCTCTGGCGAAGACCTAGAGAAGATGGAACCGGACGCTCAGCGCCTTTACGACTTAATCTGGCGCCGCTTTGTCGCCTGTCAGATTAATGATGCTCAGTTCACCAGTTCAACCATCACAGTGAAAGCGGCTGAGTTTGAATTAAAAACAAAAGGCCGCGTGATTCGTTTTGACGGTCACTTGCGCGCTCTTCCTACTGGTGGCAAGGGCGATGAAGATATTCTATTGCCTGATGTGGCCGTTGGCGATGTACTTAAGCTGGATGAACTTCAGCCTAAACAGCATTTCACTAAGCCATCTCCACGTTTCTCAGAAGCTGCACTAGTTAAAGAATTGGAAAAACAAGGCATTGGCCGTCCTTCTACCTACGCTGCGATTATTTCAACAATTCAAGACCGTGGTTATGTGCGTTTAGAAAATCGTCGTTTTTATGCTGAAAAAATGGGCGACATTGTTACTAGCCGTCTAGTAGAAAACTTCAAAGATTTACTCGATTACAACTTCACTGCCACCATGGAAGAAAAACTCGACCATGTTGCTGATGGTGACTTGAAATGGAAAAACGTATTAAACGAATTCTATAGCGATTTCCAAGATAAATTAGAAATCGCCGATGGCGAAGATGGCATGCGTCCGAATGACCCGGTGAATACCGACATCGAATGCCCTACTTGTTCTCGTACCATGCAAATTCGTACCGGTTCGACCGGTGTATTCTTAGGTTGCTCTGGTTATAGCCTGCCACCAAAAGAACGCTGCACCACGACGATGAACTTAACTGCCGGTGATGAAGCGATCAGCCTTGATGGTGATGAAGAAGCTGAAAGCCGTCGTTTAAATGAAATGCGTCGTTGCACGATTTGTAATACCGCCATGGACAGTTACTTACTCGATGAGCAGCGTAAATTGCACATCTGTGGTAATAACCCAGATTGTGATGGTTACGAAGTTGAACTTGGGCAATTCAAGATTAAAGGCTATGACGGCCCGACCCTTGAATGTGATAAGTGTGGCAATGAAATGCAGTTAAAATCTGGCCGTTTTGGTAAGTATTTTGGCTGCATGGCGGATGACTGTAAAAACACCCGCAAGCTGCTGAAAAGCGGTGAAGCTGCGCCACCTAAGATGGACCCCATTAAGATGCCAGAGCTGCAGTGTCTGAAGGTAGACGATACCTACATACTGCGTGATGGTGCTAGTGGTTTATTCTTAGCGGCGAGTCAGTTCCCGAAGAACCGCGAGACTCGAGCGCCTTTGGTTTCTGAAATCATCCCGCATCAAGCTGAACTTGATCCTAAATACCACTTTTTATTAGACGCACCACGCGCTGATAAACTCGGTAACTCGGCAATTATTCGCTATAGCCGTAAAACCAAGTCTCAATACGTGATGTCTGAGATTGAAGGTAAAGCATCTGGCTGGAGTGCTGTTTTTGAAGATGGCACTTGGGTAGAAACTGAACCTAAGAAAAAAGCGCCAGCTAAAAAGAAAGCACCTGCTAAGAAAGCGCCTGCTAAAAAAGCAGCGGCCAAAAAAGCACCTACTAAGAAAAAGCCTGCCGATAAAAAAGATAGCGAATAATTAGTATTCACTATCGCGTAAGCCTAGCGTTAAGTATGACCTTAACGCTAGGCCATTCCCCTCTCATAGTATGAAATTGTACGCCAAACCATAAAACCATTCTTATTTCTTAAAGCGCTCTATTAATCCTCTGCTACTTTTAATATTCAACTCAAGCAAGGATGTTAAAAATGAAAATATGGAATACTTTTGTTAAAGCCGCACTACTCTCTCTAATGCTTAGCGCTGGCCCTGCCTTTTCGGCAGATACCCCTCAGACTGCAATCAACATTAATAATGCCAGCATCGAACAACTAGAAAAAATGAACGGTATCGGAGCGAGTAAAGCCCAAGCAATCATTGAATACCGCTTACAGCATGGTAATTTCGCTAAAGTGGACGACATTATTAAGGTAAAAGGCATTGGCCCAACCTTCCTAGAAAAGAATCGAGCATGGCTTTCTGTCGAGTAAAGTTGGTTCAAATGAGATTCGATGATCATTGTGGCCTAATAAGTTAGTGCCACAGTGTGCGTATTAAGTCGAGTTTGCTATGATTAGTCTTATGATAACAATAGCAAAAGGATTTCTCAGTGTCTGACACTGCTGATACACAACCTTCCAAACAAGATGAAACACAACATAAGTTAGCCGTTAAGCTATTAGCTTATGTTCTGTTTTTCAGTTTCTTCGTCACCTTAGCGACCTCAGGATATATTATTTATTCTGACTACCGCCAAGGGACAAACACGTTAAATCAAAGTATTAGTCAAATCCAAGCGGGCTACCAAGAGAGTATCAGCTACAGCTTGTGGAATTTTGATAGCCAACAAATCAAAACTCAGCTTGCCGGTATCATTAATTTTCCGGGAGTATTGAATGTTTATATTGAAACCAAAGAAGGTTTATTACACAGCACCGGAGATTTTCAGCAAGGGTCAAAAGAAAAACACGCCTTTGATCTCTTTTTTATCAGTGCTGAGCGCCAGTATCCGTTAGGTGTCCTCAATATCACACTGGATTATCAAGGCCTCTATGAGACGCTATTTTATAAAGCATTGAATATTCTTGCCACACAGTTCATTAAAACCTTCTCGGTTTCACTCTTCATCCTTTTTATATTTCAACGATTGGTCACCCATCGTTTATTACGCATGTCGAAATGGGCAAAGAACTTCAATCTTGATAATTTAGACAATGAATTGAAACTAGACTCTATCGATAAGCACGACGAAATTGATTCGGTTGTTCATGCGATAAACAGCATGAGAAACAGCCTGAAAGAAGATGTTTTAAAAAGAGAACTGACCGAACATACTCTTAATCAAACACAGTATCGGCTGTCAATCGCCATCAACAATGCTGAGCTTGGCTTTTGTGAATACAGTCAAAAGCTCGATCGCTTTGATGGCAATGATCATTTTGCCCATCACTTCAATATGATTCCTGAGCACCTTAATGCCATTGAGCATCCCGTTGATTGGTTTAAAAGCCTAATCTGTGGTGAGAACCATATTGAACAGCGCGAACGTATCAATCAATTATTACACGGGCATATGGAAAGAATATGCACCGAACTCAGTTTAAAATGTGGTGACGAAGTAAAGCACTTTGATACCACAATTCAGGTATCAGAATGGGATGACAATGGCCTGCCTTTCGCCATTGTATTTTGTATTCTAGACAAAACTGAGCAGGTAAATGCCAGTAAACAAGCGGCTGATCTTAACTACGCGCTAGAACAAAAAGTCACCAAGCGCACCGAAGAGCTAAGCCACGAGCAAATACAGTCGAAAGCTGAAATTAAAAAAATGCAGCAGCAGCTAATAACATTCGAGCAATACCAAAGTCGCCAGAAAAGCCAAGAAAACTTACAGCCCTTGCAATATGCATTACAGCAACTGCAAGCAAGCTTAATTAAGGGACAGGCAGAAGAGAAAATAAGCGCACAAGAGCAAACGCAGCAACTTGAACTGGTAGGGCTATTATCTCAGCATCTCAAGCAGTGCAATCAGCTCGACTGCGAGACATTTGATGTCGTGGCGCTGGTGAAAGAATTGAGTATAACGTTCATTAATAACCAGCAGTCCGAACAAGAGATTCAGCTACGCCTGCCTTTTTCATTAATGCTCGATAGCTATAAACAGGTTATTTCCTACTGCTTAGAACGTGCCCTACTAGCACTGTCTGAGCTCTATAACGAGCAACTACCGATTGAGAAAACTACCGTTTCTCTGCTATTAGAAGGTGACTTCGCGGTTATTTCGCTTAATTGTGAATCAGGCCTTCCAGCCGGTATAGAGAAACAATGGCTAGCGCCCCAAGGGAACGCTTTAATCATTGCAAGAATGTGTCACGCGGTGATTGAGGAGCTGCTAGAGGGTAGCTTACAATTGCGCCAGCATGAAGATGGCGCAATCACTCTGAGCTTGTGCTTTAACATTAATACCCGCAGCCAGTAATTCAGCCACTGGCTCACGACCGCTGTATCACCCTGAATAACTTACCAAATATCCCTTTTTGCTCTTAGAGCTTGGAATGTTGCTCGTTCATTCTCGCAATGTAACTGCGGTAACAAATCTGGGCTTTTCAGTCGCAAAAAAGGGTTGTATTGGCGCTCTTGACCTAGCGTCATATAAGGCATTTCATCTGGGGATAAAACCTCGACCTTTGTCTGCCAATACTGCGTTTCTTTATTATTCGGCTCGCACGTTAAAGCAAAACCTAAATTAGTTTTCATATAATCATGACCCGGAAATAATAAGGTCTGATCAGGCAGAGGGGTTAATTCACGTACAAAACTGTCATACATTTCATCAACATCACCGCCATTAAAGCAATTACCGGCGCAGGCGTTGAAAAGCGTATCACCAGAAAAAAGTATCGGCACCTCTTCACTTAAGGTTAATAAACACACATGCACTGGCGTATGGCCAGGAGTCGGCATCACCCGAAACGTCATACTACCTAGCTCAATTACCTCGTTAGCGACTAACCCTCTGCCCACATTAGGAATCTTGCCAATGGCAAATTCACTGGCCCATATTTCAGCCCCTGTCGCAGCTTGCACTGCAGGGTTACCTTCAATATGGTCGTGATGCTCATGGGTATTAATAATGAGTTTAATCTGCCAGCCTTGCTCTGCGGCCAAAGCGACCATCGCCTCTCCATCAAGAGGATCTAACGCGATTGCTTGCTTAGTTTTTTCACAACCGATAAGGTAATTAAAATTACGTAAGCGGTTGTCCATATAACGACGAATAACTTTCAAAAGGCTTTCCTAACAATCAAAGCGTTACCAGTAAACATTATTTTCAACATCGTCGACCGCTTCAAGGTCCGCAACAAAATGCTGCTGCAATAAGCTCTGAAGTTCTTTCACGCGCACTTCCAGTTCCTCAGGATCGTAGACAGTCCCGGGGCTGTGTCCCCAAACCGGGCCAGGCCAAGCAGGGTCATCGGTATAACGGCAAATATGATGCTGATGTAGTTGTGGAACAACATTGCCAAGGGCGGCAACATTCATCGAGCTGGCGGAAAAGTGATCGGCCATTTTTTCAACCACAAGATTCGACTCTTTCATCAGTTGAGTACGATCATTTTCAGAAAGGTGGTAATACTCAAAAATATCATTTCGAGCAGGCACTAAAATAACCCAAGGGTAGCGCTTATCGTTCATCAACAATACTTGGCTTAGCGGCAGGCGGCCAATGAGTATCGTATCGTTTTGCAAACGCTCGTCTAAAATAAACATAATATTCTCTATATAAATTTTTATATGTCTATTTTAGGCGCTTTTCTTCCTTGGGTCATTAGCTAGATTGACCATGTATCGAGTTAAAAAGTATAAGCAATACTGGCTCTTAGCATACGCGGCTCAATCGGATGAAAATGCACGTCTTCAACTGGTGCTGCTTCCCCTGGCATCTGAGACTCGTATAAATAGGTAATATCATTACCCACCTCATCGGTCAGATTGATTACTTCTAACGACCCTGTCAATGCCGTAGTAAAGTCATAACCTAGCTGAGCATTTAACATGGTGACCGCATCTGCGCGCTGACTATTATCTTCATTCAAAGCAAATTCACCAAAGTGACGCAGGCGCAGACCCGCTTCCCACTGACCAAAATCATGCATCGCCACGCCTAAGCTAAATACCTGTTCAATTGCGCCAGGGATATGTTGCTCACCACCACTTTTGGGTTTTAACCGTGCTTGGCTAAATGCTAGGTCAGAGTCAATAATCAACCAAGGCTGTGGCTGCCAAAAAACACTCGCCTCAACCCCTTTACGCTCTGATTTATCCGATGCTTCGGTCGTACCATCGTCACCAACAAAGATAAGTTCAGAGTCTAAGTTCAGCCACCAAATCGATGCGGCAAGCTGCAAAGTATTGGTCAGTTGGCTCTGTATACCAAGGTCGATACCCTCGCTGCGAGCGAACACATCAGCTTTTTCATTGCTATTGTCTAAATTACCTTCAGCAAAACCACGGGCATCGTTACTGTGATAACCCTGACCATAATTAAAGAATAAATGCGTTGATTCAGTCGCTGAATAGACAGCACTGAATTTTGGCGTCGCCATGGTATCGCTGGCATCTGAAGTCTCACCCGTTAAACGGTTCTCCACATCCGCTTGTAAGTAATCAAAGCGAACACCAATTTGGGTACGAAACTTATCCGTCCAGTTGTGATTACTCTGTACAAAAATACCTACACCGGTTTCTTCAATACTATGGCGTAGCGTACGTTCACGTATTTCGCCGCCATTGGTGTTGGATAAACCGACATCTGAAATATTATCGTGGCGAACATCCATCCCAATTTGCCATTCGCCGGCGGCTGTTGGTAAAACATCGTACAGCATAGAACCACCGATTATTTTACGCTCATCGTGTTGGCGTATTTCATCTTCGTTCTCCTGATCAAGAGCATAAGTGAAATTTGAAATGAGCTCCAAACCATAATCGATAACATAAGCATTAGTGATTAAGTTTTTACCAGCAATATCCTGCCAGCCTTCATAATTGACACTGTAGCGATGGGTCTTGCCACCCGCATCTGGATCTAAAGAGTCATAGCGATCTCCGCCAGCATCAACATAGCGCTGCGGAAGTTGATCGGTCGATGTCCAGCTATTATCAAAACCCATAAAGCTAACATTGCCGCCGTTAACTGCATTACCAAAAGAGTATTTCACATAGCCCGAAACTTTTTCTTGCTCTTGCTCAACTTCCCAAGGACCGTCATAACGGCTGACATCTAATGCTGCCACGATATTTTCATTGCCACTGGCTAATAACAAACGCTGGTAACCGTATTCACCAAAACCTAATTTAATTAGGCTATTATCCATCGAATGTTTGCTGTGCATACGCACCGCACCTGCATTGGCAAAGTCCCCTTCTTGAGCGTAATACGGGCCTTTTTTATAATCTAAAGATTCAATGGTCTCAGGAATAATAAAGTTAATATCGGTATAACCTTGGCCATGGCCATGGCTGCGATTATTGATTGGCATGCCATCAATAAAGGTTGCCATATCGGTACCGTGATCTAGATTAAAACCACGTAAAAAATACTGATTCGCTTTACCTTCACCACTGTGCTGAGTAACGATAAGCCCTGGCACTGTTTCTAAAATTTCACCGGCGCGGCTAATCGGTCGCTGAGCAATTTGTTCAGCCACTACCGTGCCCATTGAAGCAGATACCGCATCACCGACCTGCGCACTGCTGCTTACGGTGATATTAGTCATCTCAGCAACATCGGCTGAAGAGTTAATACCGGCAGCTTGTGCATTAGCCACGATAACTAAATTTGAGGCGAACGAAACCGCCAAAGCTAAAGAGCTTTGTTTTAAATTTTTCATTTTTTCCTAATAATTTATAGATGGATATTTATTAATATTATCTTTTGATAATACGCTTAATTTTATTGGCTAATTAATATCAACTTGCCTGTTTCTGGATCTTTATATACCTGTCCCATGGACTGATAACCTTCAGCACCTTGTACTGAATTCTTTAATGATTCGGGTACTTCGACTAACTCTTTGCCTTGTTGTACGGGTTTAGAGTTTTCTACATTAAAGTGCTGTTTTAAATCAGCACTTTGGGCAACCAAAGCCGCGATAAGACCACAAGCAAATACCAGCATAATATCAACCAGATTTGCTAATGGGCCTAACGGCTCATCGTCTTGAGCATCAAAAGAACTGGAACGCCACTTATCCATTAGAGGCGACCTTTTTAATTTCACAAGCTTCCATTGCCGCGTCATACCAGCGGCGGCGCATACGCCCTAATACAAAACCGATAATCCCGGCTAATAAACCAATCACCGTAGTATCGAATGCTACCGTCATGGCGGTGGTTAAAATCGTCAACTCCCCTTCCCCCAAAGCCGCAAGACCTGGCCCTAATGGAATCAGTGTGCCCATTAATCCAAGCATAGGGGCAATACGGGTAATAAAATCAGCGCGTTCAATACGACGCTTACCTGCTTGACGTAAACCTACTAGGCCAGAATTATCTGATAAACGCTGAATACCACCAAAGCGCTCGCCTAGTGCAAGGCCCGTTTCATAAACTGCTAGGGCGATAAAAAATAATAAACCCCAAACAACGGGGTCTAATAGAAACCCTGTTATCTGGTGCATTAAGTTAAGAGAAATTGATGAAAACATAATACTTACCTTTTAATACTGTTTCTTTAATTTAAGCGCTATAAACGACGAGCACGAATAAAGCCGATTAACATGAGTAAGAAAGCAAATACTAATACCGCATATAAATAATTATCAGAGGCAACAGATTCTGTTTCTTCAGAGATTTCTTCTGATGACTGCTCATCCGCTATTTGATCTTTCTGCTGCTCTGCACTCTGCAAGTCAATTTCCTGAATACGCACAGGAGCTTGGTCGCTAACATCTTGCTGATAGCTCATTCGACTCGCCGCTAGCGTCTGCTCTAACTTCTGCGCCTGTTCACTATCTAATAATGGTTTAACAAAATCATAAACGGGGTGATTAGCATGTGTATGGCCACTGCCCGGAATGCCTTTTTCAATAATATTGTTGGCGAAGGCTTCGGCCAGCTGCTGTTTCGTTGCATCATCGGTTTGCCAAAATCCTTTATCGATTGCCACCAGCATCACTGCTAAAATATTGGTTTGCACATGAACGTTATGGCTGTCTTTTAAGAATTCGTCTAAGCCGACATTTAATGAATCATCTACATAAACCGACTTCACTTCTTCCCAAACCCAAGATTGAATAATCTCTGGACTAGTCACCTGCCAACCCCATAAATACTCAACAAATTCACTGCCCATAGTACGAGCACCGGCATAACCTTCTTTCATCAAAGGTTCAATCCATTGACGATTTAAAAAGCGACCACGCAGTTCACTTAACAGTGCAACCTGCAAAGGATCCATTTTCAGATTTTGGTTATTAGCATGAGAAATCACAAAACTATCGGGCTGTTTACCGGTAACGGTTTCGATCGCTAGGTTTAAGCCCCCCAGATAATCAAAGGCATCGTTATTATCGATTAATCCGTATAAATTACTGGCGCGACCAAGATAAGTATTACCAACATTATTAAGCTGAGCTGTAAATAAATCCTGTGCACCCGCCCCGCTATTTAATCCTTCTGACTCAACACCGTAAGCGTGACCCATTCGTTTGATAAAGGCCTGCCCTAATTGCTTTCTATCATCCCAAGCACCAGATCGTTCAGCTAAGCGGTTAACACCCGCGCCATAAGCACCTGGGGCAGTACCAAATATACGAAGGCTTGCTCTACGGGCTAATATATTTTGGTCAACATCTGGGTGGGCTATTAATAAAGCTTTCGCTTCGAATACCCAGTTACGTGCTATCAGATTTTGTTCGAGACTTTCATTATCCCAGCCATTTTCACCTTCAATGTCTAGCGTTTCAATCATATCTGCCACAGGCTTCAGTGCCTGTATCAACATCAATGTAAGTGCTGGATATTGCTTATTGATAGTTTCCTTTGAGGCTGCTAAACCTAGCAATACTGATTTATCAAGCAACTCTAATTGCGATCCATAAAGGTCACGAAATAAACCCGAACTGGTGAATAAAACATCGCGACGATTTTTACGTGTTTTATTTAACGGCAATAACTCAAGGCTTTTAATAATACCGCGACTATTCCAAACAGGCTTCACACCCAGCATATCGAGACCAAAGGCAATCATCGCGCCTTCATCGCGCACCGCATCTGATGCCCATAAAATAATGGCTTCTTTTTCGGCTATCGTATTTTGTCCTAGACTGTTGCCTAGCGTATTTTGTCTAAATACGACTTCATTTTCTTCACGAGCTTTTTGAGCTAATTGCTGACCAATTTCTACCCCGAGCTGAGTCGGCAACAAGCTACCATCAAGAGCATAAAAGTTACGTCCTGTCGGTAACGCTTCTGGTGTACGAATAGGATCATTTCCTTTACCTGGTGCTACAAAGCCACCATTCAATGCATTAATTAGCGCGCTCATTTCCGCCTTAGGAGAGGCTACTAGTGCTTGCTGAACAATACCTTGGTCGTGGTCTTTCAAATTATCGCCGTCGGCCATCGAAGCCATCATGGTATTAATGGATTCCTTTGACCAATCACGGCCAAAGACGTGCAGACCCAGCGGCATAAACTCTTCTTGTAAATGCGTAAGATAATGCCCAACTTCATGCAATAAAAAATCATCATCTACGTAACTAAAGCCAACACCACGTACAACTAACTCTTCATCCATACTAGCAATGAGTTCATCACGCAGATTCAATACATCAATTTTATGACGCAAGGCTTTAATGGCTTTTTTCTGCGTCGTCTCATCACTTGCCGCTTCAGCACTTTCAATCAACTGGCGCAGCTGCAATAAGCCATCGTATAGCTCAGTAATGGCTAACGGTGGGGTTAAATGATCAACCATGATGGCAATACCACGTCGCTTGGCTTGAATGCCTTCACCCACGCCATCAACGATATAGGGGTAAATACTGGGAATGTCTTGCACTACGATGGACGGATAATCCATCGCAGATAGACCGACCCCACGCTTCGGTAAAAATTCATAAGTAGAATGACGACCAACGTGAATTAACGCATCGGCAGAAAAATCTTTCGCCAAGTATTTATAAAATGCCAAATACTGATGCGGTGGCGGGAACGACATATTGGCGTGCAATAGCTCTTCATTCAATTCCCAGCCACGCGGCGGCTGCGGCCCTAAAAAGACATTACCCAACTGAATACCCGGAATAAGTAACTTGTTATTCCAAACCATGGTTCTGCCAGGTGCCTCACCCCAACCACGCACTCCTTCGATGTGCATGGCTAAAATCGCTTGTTGCAGTTTTTCTGTTTGTTGCCAATTAGGGTTGTTTTTATGCTCAACATTGGAGAAATAATTAATGTCGGCTTTTTGCGCTTCGATCAATACCACATATTCTTCTTCTAGCTGCTCTAACAAGTTTAATGCACGTTCACGGCCTTTATGACGAATACCATCAAGTGCATGATGCAAATCGTGCATAGTTGAATCCATCATTTCATACAATTCAGTTAAGATACGCTGACGCTCAGGCTGAGAAAGTCCCAATAAATAATCGTGGCCTGCTCCCCATAGAAAATGCTCTATACGTTGATGCATAAACCCTAACGGCCCTTGTTGCATCTCGCGCTGTACAGGCTCTGGCAATGTTTCAAACCAGCTCTGGTAGCTTTCTGCGCTCATATTATGAATAAGCCCTGACATCTCCTGTAATGCTTTTGCATCTTCTGGCAGGTTAACTGCTTTTTGCTGTAATAAATCCAATAACGCCTCTGCACTAACAGGGAAATCGTCTTTAGGCCCTAAATCATAACCTTGCTGCTTTAGCTCATTGAGCATGTGCCACAAGGATTCAGGCACATTTAAGTTATCAGCACCAATATTATGGCGGCCTGGAGGATGATTATAAAAAACGATAGCGACTTTTTTATCTTTATTCGCTTTTGTTTGTAGCGCAAACCACTTATCAATACGGTTGGTTAAACGTGAAATTTCAACAGCGACGGGCTCAGTTTTTGAAACTTGCGCTCCCGTTAACTCGTCGATATCACTTGCCGCTGCTAGCGCTAAAACGTGAGCTTGGCCAATACCCTGCAATTCGGGCATAGCAATACGGTAATGCACGCTATCTGCGGGCAGACCTTGACTGGATAAATCATACAGTGCGCTATTAAGTTCAGTAACGCGCACGCCTTTAAATACTGGCACATTCAGTTCAATAAAAAGATCACTCACCTGTTCACGACCATCGCCACCACCAACTACAAAATCTTGCAGAGAGATAATCACAAACGGCTGCGAACTGTGTTCGCTAATGGTTTTAATCGCTCTTACAGCATTAATGCTGGCTTCACCCCAAGCGGATAAAACAGAAATACAATTGGCCTTTGGGCCATCAGTGGTTTCTTTAGAAGCAATTGCCTGACAAAGCCCTTGATGTAATTGCCAATCACCAGGCCGGTCGCCAGTATCGTGATCGAGAATAAAAACATTCGGTACCTGTTGTTTCTTCACTAAACCAGCAAGTTCTTGCTGGCTTTTTTTATGTTTGCTATCAAGATAAAAACGCAATGTCTCAGCAGGTTTTAATTCCGGCCAGTTGTTAATACGACTATTTTCCTGATCACTGGTTATCAAAAATGTGAACAAGCCTAAACGGTTTTCATCACTGCGATTCTGCCAATAACCTTTTGCCTGTAGCCAATAGCTAAATTGCGGCCACAGCTTTTGCTGATCCGCCAGCTGCTTGGCATAACTGCCCTGCTCTGTATCAGTTAAGCGCTTAAATAAAGACTTCTTTTGCTCATAGGATAAAATATCAAATAAACCCGTTTGATATTGATTTAGCGGATCACTGTTCAGGCTTAATAAACGGCGATCACCGTTAATCGCGATGCGTATTTGCTGGGCAGGGAATTTAAGGTTTAACAATCGCTCTACAGGCTCGGCAAAGACTGCTGCCATCAGCAATGTATCGGCGCTATTCACTAAGCGCGACAACTCTTTGTCTGCCATCAGGTTAATTTGACTGACTGAACGGATTTGAATGTTATATTGAGGATTTATATCTAAAAAACGGTGCGCGGCAACGACTAAGCTGCCACTGGAACGATCAGAAACAAAGGCGACAATCTTCTTTGTGCTATTTGAATTAATACTTTTTGAAGCAATACTTTTTGGAGAATTCACTTCTGCTGAAAAGCTGATGGCTGAAAAACTCAAAGCCGAAAAGAGCAAAAGTAATAATCTAATAACAGTAGGCATGCGCATCCTCGAAAAATATAAGTGCACAAGCGAGGAAATAGGCGTGCAGAAAACTCACTCCAATAGCAAGCCCCTAATCATTGAAGGACTATTAACTGAAATAATATTTCTGTCATGCGTTTCAGGGTCACCCCGCCTGAGATATCATGTTTTAACAGGCCGGTCTCCGGACTCAGAAGGCTAAATTACTTTAACATTCCTTACCGTTGCGGGGGCAGCACAGGTTTTTCACCTGTTTCCCGATTATCCCTGCATTAACGATCAATTAAATTAATGGTTCAATGCGGGCACCTGAAAGGACGTGAGAATAACAGCAGATCAATTGAATTCAAAGCAAATATTCTGCACACTAGCGCTGAAGAACTCTCATGTTTAATAAATCTATTAATAAGATAACTCACTTATGGCGAATATCGTTTATGGCCAATAGCGTCCGCTTTATTAACTCTATCCATCATATTGGCCTAGACCAATGGCGCGCACTATCAGCCACTGATAATCCATTTTTACGCTTTGAGTTTCTTGCAGCTTTAGAAGACTGCCAGTGTGTCGATTCTGCGAATCAGCAGCATCCAAATCAACAAGATCCGAATCAACAATCAGCATTAAATAGTGGTTGGATTCCAAGTTATGCCCTGCTTGAAAACCAAGAACTAAAAGAAGCACAAAAAATAGTCGCCATTGCCCCAATCTTTCAGAAACTGCATTCTTATGGTGAATATGTATTTGATTGGGGCTGGGCCGATGCCTATCAACAGCATGGGCTTAAATATTATCCCAAACTAGTATGGGCAATCCCTTTTACACCTTCTACTGGCCCACGAATCATTAGCCTGGGCAATAACCAACAGCAACTGCAATATCATCAACAGATCGCTGAAGGCTTAACGGCTTATTGCCAACAAAATGATTTTTCTGGCTGGCATTGCCTTTTTCCTAATGCGCTAGCAAGGCAGGCGTTATCACAAGCAACAGATATACAGAAATCAGTGCAAACACCAGCAAGTAATTGTATGAGTCGAACCAGCTGTCAGTTTCATTGGTTTAACGATAGCTTTACCGACTTTCCTCATTACCTAGAAAAGTTTACTAGCCGTAAGCGTAAGAGCATTAAAAAAGAGCGTTCAAGGCTGCTTGAATCAGGTTTTTCTTTTATCAAAAAAGTCGCTAATGAAATTAGCCCCAGCGATATTGAAGACTTCTATCATTGTTATCAGCTGACTTACGCTAAACGTAATATGAGGGGCTACCTGACTCTAGATTTTTTCCAACAACTGCTAGAAACAATGCCTGATCAATTGCTATTGGTACAAGCCAGCATCTCAGAAGATCAAGAGAATAACAAAGAGCAGCATGATAGAGTCGTTGCCAATGCCCTCTATTTTAAAGACAGCGATAACCTTTATGGTCGTTACTGGGGATGCTTAGAAGAGTTTGATAGCCTGCATTTTGAATGCTGTTATTATCAGGGCATCGAATATTGTATTGAGCACGATTTAAGCCATTTCGACCCTGGCACACAAGGCGAACACAAAATTAGCCGTGGCTTTGAACCGACTATTTGCCATAGCCAGCATTGGATTGCTCACCCTGGATTTAGCCAAGCCATTGATAACTTCTTAGCTGAAGAAAAGTTAGACATACAAGACTACGCTACCCAAGTAGCCGAACACTTACCTTTTAGAGCCAAGATTAATGATTAAAACCTTGTTTTCACAATTATTCTCACAACATTTAGGCCTTTTCCGCATCGCCTTTGGCTTATATGCCCTACTCGTATTATGGGCCTCATTAAGAACGGGCGGTGGGCCACAACCGATTGAGCATTTCGACAAAGTAATGCACTTTACCTTTTATGGGTTATTCACAGTAATAGCAGCAGGCTGTACGAAGCAAAAGAAAACTTTTATTCAATTGAGTATTTTTATAGCGTGTTATGGCACATTAATGGAGTTCTTTCAATCATTTGTGCCTTCGCGCTTTATGTCTATCGCCGATATCGTAGCGAATACTTCGGGAGTCGTAATTGTTGCATGGGTTTTTCTGAAGAGAGGGTTTCAGGACAAATAACTAGGCATTTTGATCAGAATGGAAATTCCCTGCTCAGGCTTTCCTACTTCGACTTCCCCCATTAAAAGCTGAGTCGCTAGATTGAAGGTTAAATACATGCCTAATCCTACTTTGCCTTGATAACCTCGCATCGTAGTATAAAACGGATTAAACAGTTCGAGCTTTCCTTTATCAGTAAGTCCTTTACCGTTATCTTGGTAAAGCAGCTCAACCGTTGATTCTTTCAAACTTGCTGTAATTTCAATTATTTTTTCACTCTGATCATCAAATGCATGGTCCATACTATTACTCACTAGCTGCCCTATAATTTCACTAATCGCTTCACCATAACTAACAACATTAATATTCTCATCACAATTTATCCGTATATCGATAGACTTTCTTAACAGCGAAATTTCAAACCCAACAACTCCACAAGAAATAGTAGTCAACAAATTCACATCTTTAATTTCATAACCATGCTGGGTAACAGAAATGTGTTTGAATTGCTTTATTAATTCATTCACTCTCTCTAAGTTATTATTGGTTAACTCAACCGCCTGAAACTCTTCTTTCAAAATTGAATCAAATAGTTGAGGACTCAATATATTTTCTTGCTTTTTTTCATCCATCTCAATCATCAGTTTATTCAAATAACTCAAACTGGTAATAGATGTCCCCAAAGGAGTGTTAAGTTCGTGACTAATACCAATTACAAGTTGTTCGAGAGTCGACATTTGGTCTTTCATCCCTTGTTCACGCAAGGTTTCATTTTCTTTACGCTCATTAATATCTAACATTGAACCTTCGTAGTATTCAATAACCCCCTCACCATTCGTTACCGATCTTACTGAAATGGATACCCAAATTATTGAACCATCTTTTTTAATCGCTTCCTCTTCAAAATCTACTATTTTCCCATACTGTCTAACCGTATCAATAATAAACTTTGATGCATTACCATCCATAGAAAATAGGTTAATGTTATTCGCTACTTTAGAGTTAAATAATTCCTCTTCATTTTCATAACCCAACATATCTAAGAACGCATGATTTACCGAAACTATTTTACCTTTTAAAGTAACCTGAAAATTACCTGATAATGATTCACTATAAAGATCTTCATAGCGCTTTAGATTTTTAATGTTTTCTCTTTGCGCCCAAGATCGCTCCTTGCGAGCGATATCGATCTTTTGCGCCAAGGCCAACGAAAGCACAACCATATCAACAAAAAAACCTACTTGGTAAGCATGCAGAGTGAAGAAGTTAGTCGGCAGAAAACCCAGAGCTTTTAAATTATTACTGACCAGTCCCACCATAAATAAACTGACAGCCACGGTAAAATACATAGCAATACGGTCGCCTTTTAACGATAGATGTATACCCAATATCAAGGAAGACGTATTGACTATTAACGAAAAGGCCACCTCGATAGGAACAATCGTTGAATACGGAATTAAGGCCCCGAGAAACGGAAATGTAGAGACTATGCCAAGCAAGATAAGAAAATATTTTTTATACCAGCTCGATTTATTCATGACCTGCAATAATGCCAACATAAATACGATGCTAGTCACTTGGATTAAGCCAAAGAATACTGGAAATATAAAACTATTTAGACTCGGAATATCTGGCCATAGAAGCTTGAATGCCCCGCCATCATAAACATTGGAGGTAACGATATAGGCAAATATATTTAAAACATAAAAACCGTAGACTCGGTCTCTTAAAGAGATAAAAATAAAGCTATTATAAAATAACATGAGGATTAATATCCCCAAGACGAAACCCCGAAACAGAGTATTTTCTTTATCGCTTGCCAGAAATAAATCTTTTGATGAAAACCTTAGCGGTACATCAAGTCCGCCTTCCGTATCAATACGAAGATAAACAGTAAGGGTTTGGCCCGCTTCAAGGCGGTATGGAAAAATAAAATCGATATGATCGACAGCGCGAGTATCAAATTTACGGGCATCACCGGTCTTTACTTCTAAGTAGGGCTCACCATCAACAAAACTATAATGGTCTAGATAATCAAGAATTGGATAAGGTAAATGCAGAATATAATCATTGCTATTGATCGCCTGCAGTTCAAAACGAAGCCAAGCGGCTTCTTTAATAAAACCAAGGTTAACTATATTTCGGTCAATAGGTTGCCATTGTTTAGAAGTACGAACGTCTTCTAGGGTTAATGCCAAAGAATCATCTAATAAATAATCTACCTGTCTATTTATGCTATAGCGTACATCATCACCAACCTGCTGCACTGTATTGGCGTGAGTATTGGCAGACGCTATGACTGATAAAAATAGTATTAACAGGCTAAAAAGCAGGCGAGTCATTGATTGAGCGGCTCCACTCTAAGCAGTGATATTCACTGACTAAAGCCTAGCATAGGATAAAACAATAGCTCTTATTCAAGCATCAGAACGATACGAGTATTAATACCGGTACTCTCGCCGTTAATGCCGTCTTTATCCAATAGTACATGCCTAAGGTTTACCGATAATTGAAAGAAAGGAGTCAGCCACCAGTTTACGCCTGCAGAGGCAATTTTCATCTCGCCACCATCAACCATCTGGTCGGTTAAATCTAGGTCAGACCAGCGTGTCGTTAGTTCCCACGCCCCCCAGCCGCCCTGATACACAGATTGCGATACAGGCAGAGGGCGGAAGGTACCCGATTTTCGATAATAAGGTCTTAGCTCACCTGATAGCGCCCAGCTTGCCGCAAGCTGGTAGCCCGAAAACGTTAAGTCTTCAGCATCAGGAGAATCGATATCTACCTGCACGTACTCCGCCATCAGCCATAGTGGGCCGTCACGATACGCCCCCTCTAACTGAGCGTTGGTAATACTATCGGCCGCCGCGCTCCCAGTATCGACAAAATTAGGAGAGTTATTAAACTCTGGCTCTGTAGAAAAATGATAACCCTCTTCACCACTGGAATAACGCAAGCCCCCACCCAAATGTAATAAAGACGTTTTATTATTCGATTCAAACGCTACCGTCGACATGCGACCGATAACCTGACTTGATGACTCGCCAAAACTATTTCCAGCCTCAATTGCATCATTAAATACGCCGGTCGCCCAACTGACATCGTCATTATCAAAAGTACCGCTGTAGACAATGCCTATATTACGCGAGGGTAACAAAGCATCAGCCATCGCCGAGCGCTCTTGCATCGGTAGATAAACTAGACTGGTCGAACGCTCCATGGATATAGGTTCTTTCTGCTTGCCAATACTTAATGTCGTTTTAGCCGGCATAGGGATATCTAAGCGCCAGTCTAGCCAACTAATATTATCAACATCGTCGGCATTAAAGCCCTTGGAAAAGGTATTGGTCGAGGCAAAAATGGTATAAACCAAGGGCACATCAGTATTAATAGTTCCTACCGCACCAAAGCGTAGAGCTCTAATTTCACCGGTATTATAGAAGTCCAAATCACCGACTTGGCTTTCACTTGCAGAACTCTGATAAGCCCAGCTCTGCCTATCTATAAGTAAAGCCGCCATGAAAATACCGTTAATATATTTGCTTTCCCAGCGATTCCACTTACGAGTATCTAAATAACTGGAAGGCAATGCCATAGGAGGAGGCGTATAGCCTAACCAACCTCTAGGAGGCTTCTTTTGTTCTTCAGGAATAGTATTAATATCGATTATAGGGAATTCATTTCTAATGACTACACCACTATAGACCATCATCTTTGCCGTGGTATTGGTATCCATTAATACGTGTTCAGAGGTGCGAGGGTCTTCAGTGAAGAGTAAAAATGTGGGCCTTTTACCAAGCTCTACCTTGCCTAATAGAAAAGCTTCCTGCGCATCAATAATCCGAGTTTCATCATTCATTGGTGGCATATCTTTAGTCACCAAAGCTAATTTATACTCATAAATTAGTATATTAGCGACCGTATCAGGTTGCCCTTCTAATTTAGCCGCAAAGGTAATGTTACGGATAACCAAAGGTTTATCAGCATTAGCAGCCATTTCCAAATTTCTGGAAGCCGTATCCGTAGCCATTGTATTCGTAGCATCTGCAGCCCAAGCAGGCATAAAAGAAATAGCGACGAGATAAATGAAAAGTAATACCGATTTCATTGATTATTCCTAATCATGAGCAGAATATTTTACGGCTAGTAAAGTGTTGCTACCAATAGTAAGTCAGTTAAACGACACTTTTTATAGCGTTCATTAAAGCGTAGATTAGAAAAGCACGGAACATGCTACAGAAACCTAATCCAAGATATACGTATTGATATAGTAAAATCCCTACTAGAGACTCAAAACCCTATAGATTAGTGGCCGTAGTTTCAGACTTCTTACTGAATAAACAGGCAACTTAATAAACAGACAACTTAGTTCGAGCTTTTAAAATACAAGGCCCATGGGACGGCACGCCTTGCGGCGGCGTTCCAATGACGCATTCTGTCGATTTTTACAAATCTAGATTACGCTTTAATACTTTTGCAGATGTAATAATGCGCGTAGTACGATAAAGCTCTGGGTGCTTCTGCTCGTCAGTATGGCGCATTGGATCACCAGAGGTTGGACTAACAAACCAAGAGACTTCAGGACGAGGGTCACCTAGCTCCTTTTTTAAAGCCTGTGGTGTCATTCCAAGTGCTGCAGCGGCTGCATTAAAAGTACAGCGCGTTTTTACTTCGTTTAGGTAATCAATTACCAAGTTAATTTTGTCCTGCACTCAATGTGCTCCTTATAAAGATAACACCGCGCTATGGGCCCAGTAGAGGCAAAACCAACGCTTTATTATGTATTAATTCGAGAATGCTGAAGCCATTACAGCAAGCGATACCCCTATTATCGCTAAAAGAAACAAATTAAGCCATTCCGTTCCATTATAATTATTAAATGGGGTTCACTTAAAGGCTACAACTGATTACTTAGCAGCTGATCAATAATTTGATACAATGCTTCCATACACGCTGATGCAGAAATCAGTGACTTATAGCAGCCTTAATAATCGGCTGTTTCAGCTAGCTCATACGGACCTTCCAAATGACAGATTCAAACTCTCCTGCAACCTCTCGTTTGCAAACAACAGATACCCCTTTAGTTGGAAAATACGCCAATTTAGAAATCGGCGAACTTCTACCGATGGGTGCACTGCTAATTGCAGGAGAAATGGGGAATATCTTACTACCCAATAAACAAGTACCCGATAAAAGCGAAGTTGGCGATGTGGTTAAGGTATTCATTTACTTAGACTCTGAAGATCGAGTCATTGCTACCTGCCAGCGTCCTCGCGCGACTGTCGGCCAGGCGGCGAACTTACGCGTTGCCGATGTGAACGAAATGGGCGCGTTTCTAGACTGGGGTTTGGTGAAAGACCTGTTCTTACCTTTCGCTGAACAGAAGAAGCGCTTAGAAGTCGATCAAGAGTGCATTGTTTACTTATACATGGACAATACTGATCGTATTATTGCAACGACTCGCTTAAACCGCTTTATCAAAGATGAAGTCGCGGTAATTTATGACAATTACAACCCTGGTGATAAAGTTCGCATTTTAATCGCAGCGACAACAGAGCTGGGTTACAAGGCCATTGTTGATAATAAATACTGGGGCCTAATTCATCACAGTGATGTTCGCCAAGCCATTCGCGTTGGCCAAAAAGTCGATGCTTATGTTCGCAAGCAGCGTGATGATAAACGTTTGGATTTAAGCCTGCAGCCTATTGGTTATCAAAAAGTAGGCGGTTTATCTGAACAGATTATGCAGAAAGTCGAAGAAGGCAATGGTTTCTTAGCGCTTAGCGATAAGAGCCCTGCTGAGCTGATTGAAATGCACTTTGGTGTCAGTAAGCGTGCTTTCAAAATGGCCATTGGTAAGCTTTATAAAGATCGTAAGATTGTGATCGAAAGCAAAGGCATTCGCGCAATTTAATAGCTTCATATTATTAGGCACATCTCATTAGGGATGTGCCTCTTTAGTACGCGCCTTAGAATACGATTAATTTCAACTACACTCAGGGTAATGCATTACTTAGTGGTAGTTTTAAATGTCGAGTCGATCAACCATACCCGCTGAATTGAAGGATGAATTTAACCGAGACGTTAGAAGCCCTCAATTACGCAGCTCTCGTACCTATTCATTAATCGGTGTACTTCTTTCCCTCGCATTTTTATTCTCAGATTATTTTTTATTGGGTGATCAATTCACTCATGTGCTTTTTGTTCGAGTCGTCGCACTCGTGGTTTTCCTCGCCATTCTTTATGTGAGTCAATATACGACATTAGGTATAGCATTTACCTGCATCGGGACTGTTCTGTGTCTTTTTAATACTGTCATTGTTTATATCGGTATTGTAGCTGCAGATTTTGGCCTAGATACCTATCAGTCAGGCACGATACTCATCATTATTTATACCTGCACCCTAATGCAGGCTCCATTATTTACCTCTGTAATAATAGGAATAATCAGCTGATTGACCTATGTCTTAGGTCATAGTTTATATTCTTCTACAGACGCCGCTGTGATTGTGAATAACGCTTTTGTTTTTGCTTCAGCATTCTTATTGGGGGTGATGTCTGTAATACAGCGTGAAAAATACCTAGAAGGTAATTTCATGCAAGCGAATGAATTAATAATAAAAAAGAATACAGCTCGTAAACAAGCGCTTACTGATGCATTAACAGGGCTGCCCAATCGCTATGCCTTATTAAAAAGATTAGAGGCGTTTAAGGGAAAGGTTCCTGAAAAGATGTTTATCATGATGGTCGACGTCGATAATTTCAAAAAACTGAACGATCAATACGGGCACCATATCGGCGATATTGCACTGCAACACATCGCAGACAAATTATTTGAAGTGGTATCGAAAGAAGAAGGTTTTATTGCCCGCTACGGTGGTGAAGAATTTATAATATTTATTGAGAATACCAAGAAGGTATCCCCCAAAAAAATCGGCCAGCGCATTCTCACTGCCGTCGCAGACATTAAAGCAGATGAGCTGCCCAGTATAACTATTTCAATAGGCGGATATATTACCCAAAAAGAAGAAAGCTCTATTGGAGAGTGTATTGTCATCGCTGATCAGGCACTGCTACAAGCTAAGGCCCATGGCAAGAATAGAGTCGTTATTAACAATCAAGACTGTACGGATACAGATCATCGTTAGAGCATAAGCTATTTAATAACTGGCTATCATTGTGCGCATTTTATCAAAGGTATGCATTACGACAAAGGGCGCCACATTGGAGTTATAAGCCAGTAGCGTTCTCCTTATATAGTTCCACTTTCTAAGCAGCGGCTGATACTGATCATCCGCTTGAGCTAATGCAACCAATTCTTCTGTCATATTATTAATTTGTTTTTCAAGCGGTATTTCACCAGAACTCACACCATATCCACCTGTGGTAGAGTTTGCGTAGGCCATGTATTGGCTTAAGATGCTTTCCATCGTTATCTGAATCTCATCCATACGCCCTGCTTTGCCAATGCTACGAGCTGCCGTTATGCTATTCAATTCATTTTGAAGAATACTCCAACCCCCTTCTAGGCTCATATCTACGCCATCAAAATTATGAATTTGATACACAGCAACATATTCGGAAACTTCCTTCCACTTTAATTTTAATTCGACCTCAGAATCAGGAAGAGATGAAATGAATTGATCACCACGAATTTTAGCCTCAGCTAAACGAACTCGATTGCGGTCATCACCTTGGAAATAGATAAAAGAAGAAAAGGAAGAGAATACTTGCAGACTAGCAATTTTAAATTGGGTTATGTCTTCAATATCAGATTCGGCACGGCATAATAAAGAAAGAAACATAAAGCTGATGAGTAGCGAGTATTTCATTGCAAATCCTTTGCACATTTATTTTTTTCTTTAGTATGCAGAAGAATTTTGCTTAATACAATCTAACGCTTTTTGAGCAATCATGTTTTTTGAAAAGATTATG